>Ga0182024_10009524_pt1 | contig 20065 bp, 15 predicted proteins | sample P32metaG_FD_120480 | JGI IMG/M metagenome (GOLD analysis project Ga0182024, IMG submission 120480) | Permafrost microbial communities from Stordalen Mire, Sweden - P3-2 metaG (Illumina Assembly) | ecosystem: Environmental > Terrestrial > Soil > Wetlands > Permafrost | place: Sweden: Stordalen... | reverse complement strand
ATTCTGGGCGACATGAGCCGGAAATTCAAGGGTCAAACTTCACTTTTTTCGCCCTGTTCTCGGGAACGGCCCCCAATTGACTCCCCGCGGCCATTTTGGCGTACAATGTCCACCTCGAGAGTCGTACTCTTTGTGGGAGCCCCGTCTGACGGCGGTGCTGCGAATCCTTGTCTGCAGCCTCGTGGCTACGGAGACGATTGCCATGCTGAGCACCGGTGTCTGCCCTGACATTGCCCAGTACAAGCAACTGGCGACCGGCGAGCTGTCGGCCCCGGACAAGGAGGCCTTGCTGGATCATCTGGAGGCGTGCCCTGTCTGCGTGCAGCGGATGGAGTCGTTTTCTGAAAAGAATACGCTGGTTGATTTGATTCGCAAGGCGCGGACCCTGGATGACGGGCTGCCGGGTTCGGCCGTTGCTCGTCTTGTGGAGCAACTGCGGGAGCTGAGGCCGAGCGGCGAGGCCGTTGGCAGGGACTCGGCCCAGATTCGCCTGGCATGTTCGGGCTGCGGCAAGAGCTTGAGGGTCAAGGCGGGCCTGGCCGGCAAGAAGGTGAAGTGTCCCCACTGTCAGACGGTGCTTGTGGTGCCCAACGCGCCGTCGCTGCCAGCCGGGGAGCCGTCCGGGTCGTCTGCCTCGGCCGTGGCGGACGGCTTGACCGTGGCGCCCAGCAATCCTCCAGCCGGCGGCAGAAGCTCGGCGGGGACCGCGATCGACCCCGCGGCCGGCTGGTCGGAACCTGCCAGCATTGACCGGCATCTCTTCGAATTCCTGGCCCCCGCCCAGGCTCCGGACGAACTGGGCCGGCTGGGGACGTATCGTGTCCTCAAGGTGCTGGGCTCCGGCGGCATGGGCGTCGTCTTCCAGGCTGAGGATCCCGATTTGCAACGTCTGGTCGCTCTCAAGGCCATGCTGCCCAGCCTGGCCGCCAGCGAGTCGGCCAAGCAGCGTTTCTTGCGCGAGGCGCGGGCGGCAGCGGCGCTCAAGCACGATCACATCGTCACCATTCATCAGGTGGGCGAGGATCGCGGCGCACCGTACTTGGCCATGGAGTTCCTTCAAGGCGAGCCCCTGGACGATCGTCTCAAGCGCGAAGGCAAGCTGCCGTTGGCGGACGTGCTGCGCATCGGCCGGGAGATGGCTGAGGGGCTGGCGGCCGCCCATGAACGCGGGCTGATTCATCGGGACATCAAACCGGCGAACGTCTGGCTGGAAGCGAGGGGCGTCGGTCAGGCTTTCCAGCCTGACGCGACTCGAAAAAGTCAGGCCGGAAAGCCCGACTTACCGGCTCGTGTGAAGATCCTCGATTTCGGCCTGGCTCGGGCAGCCACCGGCGAGGCGCACCTGACCCAACCCGGCGCCATCGTCGGCACCCCCGCCTACATGGCTCCCGAGCAGGGGCAGGGCAAGGCGGTGGATCCGCGCTCCGACCTGTTCAGTCTCGGCTGCGTCCTTTATCGCATGGCCACCGGCGAAGCGCCCTTCCGCGGCATCGATATGATCAGCACGCTGATGGCCGTCGCGACCGAAAAACCCGCCTCGCCGCGGTCGCTCAACAACGAGCTGCCGAAGAGTCTATCGGATTTCATCATGCGGCTGCTGGCCAAGAAGCCGGAGCACCGTCCGGAGTCAGCCCACGTGGTCGCCGAAATCTTGGAGCGAATCGCTCGTGAAACGCCGTCGCCGAAGAAGCCGACCACCCATCGAAATGGCCGTCGCATCGCCGTCGCCGTTTTGGCGCTGGCCCTGCTGGCGCCGCTGGCATACTGGCTGGGCGGGGTCATTGTCCGCATGAGGACTCCGGACGGCGGCATCCTGATCGTCGAGGTCAGCGAGGCCGACGCCGAAGTATTCATGGATGGCAAGCAAGTCACGGTCACCTGGGACGAAGATGGCAAGAAAGCGCAGATCACTATCAAGCCGGGCAAGCACAAGGTGGAGGTGAAGAAGGCAGGGTTCACCGTTTATGGCGACCTGGTGGAGGTGACCGACGGCACGCGCACGGTGCTCACCGCCCGACTCGAACGGCCGCCTCAGCCGCAACCGATCAAGGGCCCGGAGGTCAAAGGCCCAGACGTCAAGGGCCCCGAGCCCGCACCGAAGGAGACCGCTCGCCAGTTGTGGGTCGAGGCCCACGGGTATTTCATTCAGGGCGTCGGCAAAGACTGGTTCCAAAAGTGGGCCGACGGCAATCAGCCGCCGAACCTGTTCCACGAAGTCCAGCGCACCACGGATTTCGTCGAGTTACGCCACTATCTTGTCCCGGTGATCTTTCAGCTGTACAAGGACAAGTCCTTGATGAACGACGAGCGCCTCAAGGCCGGGTTCAAGCCGGGATCAGCGGGCCAGTGGCAGAAGGATCCCGCTGCCGCCGACCCATCCCGCCAGCTGTGGGTCGAGGCCCAAGGGTATTTCATTCGCGGCCCCGGCAACGACTGGTTGCAAAAGTGGGCCAACGGCAAACAGCCGCCGAACCTGATGCGCGAAGTCCAGCGCACCCCGGATTTCGTCGAGTTGCGCCACTACGGTGTCCCGGTGACTTTTCGATTGTACAAGGACAAGTCCTTCATGAACGATGAGCGCTTGAAGGCCGGACTCAGGCCGGGAGCGGCTGGCCAATGGCAGGTCCATCCCCACCAGACCGGGTCCCCACCCGTCAAGGAAGTTCCGCCCACCGTGAATGATGAGGCCGGGATCGCCAAGCTCAAGCAATTGCTTTTGAATAGCACGTGGCATTATCACGATAACCTCTATCCACCGGGCGACACATTTCGGTTCAACGCCGATGGCACATTTCATGTCTGGAAGTGGAATTACTGGGTCGTCGGTCCGCGTGAGGTCCGGGTCCACTATGATCGGGGCAACCACAACAAGGAAACCGGCATTCCTTTTATCTTCAATCCGGAATTGACCAGGTTCACGGGCGAGTTCACCGATCCGAACAAGAGACTTCACAAGATCACCGGTTCGCTGCTGCCGCCGCCGATGGCTACCGAGGAACAATTGCGGCAGCGCGTGGAAACTGCGTGGCCCGGACTTGGCAACAATCTCTCCAGGGACAAAGAGGGGAATTACCACCTGAATCTGCGAATGTGCGGCCAGGTTGCCGACCTGACGCCGCTCAAGGGTATGCCGCTCACCACGCTGAATATTGCCTATTGCAACGACGTGGTGGACCTGGCGCCGCTGCAAGGGATGAAGCTCAAATCGCTCGCGCTTGGTCGTTGCAAGAAGCTCAAGGACCTCAGGCCGCTGCAGGGGATGGAACTCGACTTTTTGGATCTGGCCCAATGCAACGACCTCGACCTGACGCATCTGAAAGGAATGAAAATCAAGCTCATAAGTCTCTGGAATCGCGGCGCGAATGATCATTTGCGCTCGCTTCAAGGCGTGCAAGTAAATGGGCTGATCCTCAGTTTTTCACACTTCGACCTGACGCTGCTCAAAGGGATGGCTCTCAACGAGTTGGTTATGGACCATTGTGGAGGATTCTCAGACCTGACGCCGCTGAAAGACCTGCCGCTTGTCAAGCTGAACATCCAGGCGTGCGACCAGATTACGGACATTTCAGCTCTCCAGGACACGCCCCTCCAGGAGATCCTTATCGACTTCAAGCCCGCAAGAGATGCCAAGATTTTGCGGGCCATCAAGTCGTTGGTGAAGATCAACAACACGCCCGTGGACCAGTTCTGGAAAGGACAAGATCCTTCGCCTGCGAAGACCGGCTTCGCACCGCCGCCGCCTGCCTCGAAGGAACTGGAGGCCCGCGTGGTCAACATTCGTTGCCCGTCAGGATCGGAATCCTGACCCACTTGCGCTGCCCAAAAGCCAGCTCGCCCATGCAGACTCGAGGAAAATTCAAGTTACGTTGCAATGAAGATACAAGAAGTCGGGGCGTCCATGGTGGTCGTTCGGTAAACTGGGGTGACGTTTTGTTGTCCCAGGAAATCGAACGCATGGAGGCCCCGATGAGGAAAAGTCATTTTATCGGCATTGATGTACATTGCCAGTTTTGCGAAATTGCTGTGCTGAATCCGGCCGGCAAGGTCGTGCAGCGGGATCGGTGTGACACCACCATCCCTGCCCTGGTGGAGGTGCTCGGCAAGGTGCCGCGACCTTGTTCGGTCGTCATTGAGGAAGGCCCCATGGCGGAATCGGAGCTTGGCCTGGCGGAAATGATCGTGGATTTGCGCCGGCTGCACACCGTGCGCCTGGATTTGTTGCGCGTTTTATGCCGGGGCGGGCGGCGCCGTGCCCGCGTGCAACCGCTCTATCGCGAACATTTGGCCAAACATTTCGCCGACACTTTCAGCCGTATCGGCTTGCCGGAACCCTATCCGACAGTGTGAATACGCAGTGGTCATTTGCCCTTCTCCCATTTCGCCGCCGGGGCGTTGCCGTAGCGGTTGGATGTCCGTCCCCAGATGCCCTGGATCATACGCCGAAGCAGCCGCACTGAAATACCGCAGTGTCACATCACCGTCGTTTTCCAGTCCGTGCGGCCGCCCAGAAGGGATGAAAATGCTGTCTCCTGGTCCAACCCGCTGCGTTTCATTTCCCACGGTCATCAGCCCAGCGCCTTCAAGGATGAAGCAGACCTGCTCTGGCCGATGGCTGTGAATCCGTTGGCAGGTGGTTCCTTTTTTCGGCTTCATTGCGAATGGAGAGCGAGCTTGCTATCATTACCTCTCCGACCACACTCGACCCGCAGCGATGGTGCCCGATGATTACCCCGACCAATCTTCCCGACGTGGACCCGTCGAAAACGAGCGATGGAAAGGCAGTCCCGCCCGCCCAACCGCAGCAGATTGGTCGCTACCGCATCGAGAAGATCCTGGGTGAAGGCGGGTTCGGTCGGGTCTATCTGGCCCATGACGATCAGTTGAACCGACCTGTCGCCATCAAGGTTCCTCGGCGAGAGCGGATTTCGAGGCCAGAAGACGCAGCCGCATATCTCACCGAAGCTCGTACCGTCGCCAGTCTTGACCATCCGAACATCGTGCCGGTTTTTGACGTGGGCAGCACCGACGACGGCCTGTGCTTCGTTGTGTCAAAACTGATCGAGGGCAGCGATCTTGCGAAGAGGATTCAGCAAGCGGCCATCACGCATGCAGACGCAGCAGGATGGATTGCCACCGTGGCGGAAGCTCTCCAGCATGCACACCACAAGGGATTAGTCCATCGGGACATCAAGCCGGGCAATATCCTTATCGACATCAGTGAGAAGCCGTTTGTTGCGGATTTCGGGTTGGCGTTGAAAGAGCAGGATTTCGGCAAGGGGGCAGGATTCACTGGGACGCCAGCATATATGTCGCCAGAGCAAGCTCGTGGCGAAGGGCATCGGGTTGATGGTCGCAGTGATGTTTTCAGCCTGGGCGTGGTCCTTTACGAACTGCTCGTCGGGCGGCGACCGTTCAAGGCGGACTCGCAGGAGGAGTTGCTGAAGCAGATAACGATCGTGGAGGCCCGCCCGCCTCGGCAGTGGGACGAAGCTATCCCCAAGGAACTGGAACGTATCTGCCTGAAAGCTCTGGCGAAACGAGCATCGGAGCGGTACACGACAGCGAAGGATCTGGCCGATGACCTTCGGCATTTCCTGAGTTCGGCGTCGGCACAAGAAAAGTCCACGGTTAGCGCAAAAGCGCTGGAGGAAGCCGTCGCAACGCCGGTTCCAACGCTGGCGACGATAGCCGCTTCCGACCATCGGTTCGTCAAGGTCGTTCCCAAGGGATTGCGGTCGTTTGACGCTAATGATGCCAATTTCTTCCTGGAACTCTTGCCCGGACCCCGTGACCGGGATGGCCTGCCGGACAGCCTTCGCTTCTGGAAAAACCGCATTGAGGCAACCGACGCCGATAACACGTTCTCGGTGGGCCTCATCTACGGACCATCGGGTTGCGGCAAGTCGTCGTTGGTGAAGGCAGGTCTGTTGCCACGATTGGCTCAAAGTGTGATGGCCGTATACGTCGAGGCCACAGCCAATGACACGGAAGTTCGCCTGCTCAAAGGGCTGCGGAAACAGTGTCCTGACGTACCTGCGACTCTCGGTTTGGTCGAGACGCTGGCAACCCTGCGGCGAGGACATCACCTTCCTGCGGACAAGAAGATAATTCTCATCCTCGACCAGTTCGAGCAATGGCTGCACGCCAAGCGGGAGGAAAAAGACACCGACCTCGTTCAAGCTCTCCGACATTGCGATGGTGGTAGAGTCCAGTGTATCGTCATGGTGCGGGATGATTTTGGCATGGCGGCTACCCGTTTCATGGGGGTCGTGGACATTCCCATCCTTCAGGGACACAATTTCGCCACGGTTGATCTATTTGACCTCCTCCATTCTCGCAAAGTGCTGGCAGAATTTGGGCGTGCCTTTGGTCGTCTGCCGGAAAACCTCGGCAAATGCACGAAGGAACAGGAAGCTTTCCTCGATCAAGCCGTGTCCGGCTTAGCCAAGGAAGGAAAGGTCGTCTCGGTGCGTCTGGCCTTGTTCGCTGAAATGGTCAAGGGCAAACCCTGGATACCTGCCACGTTGAAGGAAGTTGGGGGCATGGAAGGAGTCGGCGTTACGTTCCTCGAAGAGACTTTCGCAGCCTCGACCGCTCCGCCGCAGCACCGCCAGCATCAGAAAGCGGCCCAGGCGGTTCTGAAATCGCTGCTTCCCGAAATTGGCACAGACATCAAGGGGAACATGCGGTCGCAGCAAGAATTGCTCGCCTCATCGGGCTATTCCGGTCGTCCTGGAGATTTTGACGCATTACTGCGAATTCTCGACGGAGATCTTCGCCTCATCACACCAACGGATCCCGAAGGGTTAGATTCTCAAGAAGCTTCGAGCACGAAAGCTGAGCCAGGCCAGAAATACTACCAATTGACGCACGATTACCTTGTGCCATCCTTGCGCGACTGGCTGACTCGCAAGCAAAAAGAGACGAAGCGTGGTCGGTCGGAATTGCGTTTGGCGGATCGGGCGGCGATCTGGAACGCTCGACCGGAGAATCGGCAACTGCCGTCCTTTTTTCAATGGCTCAACATTCGTTGGTTTACGCGGAAGAAGAACTGGACGCCGCCGCAGCGGAAGATGATGCGGAAGGCAAGTCAGCATTATGCCGTGCTGGGGGTGATGGTGGCCGTCCTGCTGACGGCGGGGACGATGACGGGCCTGGTGATCCAGGGTCGTGTCGCTGACGAGAAGAAAGCAACCCGGGCTGCCGATTTGGTGCAAAGGCTGCTGGATGCGGAGACTGCCCAGGTGCCAGACATCATCGACCGGCTCAAGGAATATCGGGTCTGGGCTGATCCGTTGCTCAAGGAAGAATACGCCAAGGAGCCGCCAGGTTCTCGCCGAAAGCTCTACGCTGGTCTTGCTCTTTTGCGCACGGACAAGCAATACCTGGAATTTGTTTTTCCGCAGTTGCTGGAAGCTTCTCCCCAGGAGATTTGGTTTCTGCACAAGGAGTTGCTGCTTTACCAGGGGGAATTGCAGGAACGCCTGTGGAAGACGGTGGCAACTCCAGAAAAGGAACACGATCAGCACGGATTATCGGCCGCCTGTATGTTGGCCTGTCTTTCTTCGGGCAAGGAAGCCAACTGGCCCAAAATCTCGGCAACGGTGGTCGAGAAGGTTTTGGCTTCGATCCAAAAGAATCCCAGCAACTATTCTGTTTTTCTAACCATGTTTCAGCCGGTGAGCGACCACTTGCTGGCCCCGTTGTCCTCGGTATATCGCAGCAAGGACCGATCTGACTCGGAGCGGTCATTTGCCACCAATATTCTGGCCGAATTTGCCAAAGACCGGCCCGAAGCGCTGGTCGATCTTCTCCTGGACGCCGACGAGAAGCAGTTTGTGGTGATTTTCCCCAAAATCGAAGGCCAATTGGACAAGGCATCTGCTCGTTTTCAGGAAATCGTGAAAGCTCCTCTGAATTCGGCAATATCCCAAGAGAATAGGGAGCGCCAGGCCAAACGTCAGGCCAATGCGGGAATCGCACTCCTGCGCCTGGGCATGGACGACCTGGTTTGGCCTTTGCTGAAACACAGTCCGGACCCCCGAGTGCGGAGCTATCTGATTCATCGGTTCGGCACTTTGGGTGCAAACCCCAAGGATATCGTGAAGCGAATGGACAAGGAGCCTGACCTAACGATACGCCGGGCATTGATCTTGAGCCTGGGAGAATTCGGGGAGAAGGCATTTTCGCTGGAGGAGCGCAAGGTGTTGCTGCCGACGTTACAGGACATCTACCGCACGGCAGCTGATCCGGGGCTTCATGCGGCTTCCGAATGGCTTTTGCGGCACTGGAACCAGGGCGACTGGCTGCGGAATGTCAATGAAGAGTGGGCCAAGGATCAAGAGCTGCGGGCCATGAAAGTCGAGGGAATTAAGCAGAAGTTGGCGAAGGAGAAGCCCTCAGCGCAGTGGTACGTCAACGGTCAAGGTCAGACGATGGTGGTGATTCCCGGCCCGGTAGAATTCGTGATGGGATCGCCGCCAGCCGAGGTCGGACGATATGAGAATGAGCCGCAGCACAAGAAGCGGATAAGTCGGACGTTTGCCCTCGCCGCCAAGGCAGTGACGGTACAGCAATACCTGTGTTATGACAAGACCTTTACATTCACCGATCGATATGCCCCAACCCCGGATTGTCCGGTGGTCAGCACGTCATGGCATCAGGCGGCATCCTACTGTAATTGGTTGAGTGAAAAAGAGGGAATTGACTCGAAGGAATGGTGTTACGAGACAGATGACAAGCGGCAGGTGACGAAACTAAGGGAAAACTACCTGAGTTTGACGGGTTATCGGTTGCCGACCGAAGCGGAGATGGAATATTCGATCCGTGCGGGAGCATTGACGAGCCGGTATTACGGAGAGACTGTGGAGTTGCTGGATAAATACGGTTGGTTCGTGCAGAATTCAAAAGAACGCAGTTGGCCCGTTGGCAGCCTGAAGCCTAACGATTTTGGACTATTCGACATGCACGGCAATGTTTGGTGCTGGTGTCAAGAGAATTACCAGAGCTATCCGGGTAACGGCGCTGAAGCGGCCGAGGACAAGGAAGATGAATTAGCGATTGCAGGTGCGTCAAGCCGTGTATTGCGGGGCGGCTCGTTCGGCAACCCTCCGTCGCTCGTGCGTTCTGCCGACCGTTACAACTTCGTGCCGGCCTTCCGGGGCAACAATGGTGGGTTTCGTCCGGCAAGGACCATTGCGCCTTGACGCTCTCTAGCCTTCAGCCTTTAGAACTGCATCATTGCGAATGAGAAATGAGCTTGCTATCATGCATCCTCGAAGGCATGAGCGACCTTCTGCGCTGCCTCTTTTTCCATCCTGAACTCTTTTGCCAGCGGAAATCATCCTGTTCCGTTCCTGGCGAAGTACCTTTCCAAGCACCTTATTACACCACTATTTCGATGACACAAGTCGTTATTTTTCAACTACTTACATTACGCCCGGCAGGATTTGAACCTGCGACCCTCGGTTTAGGAAACCGATGCTCTATCCCCTGAGCTACGGGCGCTTAAGTCATTTCATTTCAATCACTTCCGTCAATTATTTGTCTGCCTTTCATGGGCTAAACGCCTTCTATAATGACCTTGCGTAGAAATGGCAACCCCCATGTCCGACCATTCTATTCCGTCGCCCGTCCCAGGTAAAGCGACCGAGCAACGCGGGCGTACGTACGCCCGGCCAAAGAAGCCGAGCAAGTTCCCGCTGTCGATCCACAAGGGGCGAGGCTACTGGTGCAAGAAGGTCAACGGCCGCCGCCAGTCCGAGGCCCACCCGATTCCGGGTGGGCACGAATCGCCAAACCTCGCGGGCATGGCGAAAAATCCGGCGCGTTTCATCGATCAGGCTCTCCGTTCTTTACTCGGTTTTCCATGGACCGTCCTCGGAGTTAAGTCGGAGAGGAATCGGGAACTTACAAACTGCGGAGAAACGCGGACAGGTCACGCTTTTCCTCCGCCGTCAGTTGCGTTTCGAGGATGAGATTGAAGAACTCGATCGTGTCCTCGAGAGTCAGGAGCCGGCCATCATGCAAATAGGGCGGCGATTCCTTGATGCCGCGCAGCGTGAATGTCTTGATCGGCCCCTGTGCCGTGGCCACCATGCCATTGATGACCTGCCGTTTGTAGAAGCGTTCCACCTGCAAGTTGTGCATGGAGTTGTCGGTGTAGTAGGGAGCCGGATGGCAACTGGCACATTTCGCCTTGCCGAAAAACAATAGCTGGCCGCGCATCGCAGCCGAGTCCGCCGGCACCTTGCGCGGATCGAGTTTGCCGTCGATGCCCAGAAACGGAGCCGGCGGGAAATCGAGGAGGTCTTGCAGCTCGGCCATGAAGTGGACCTGTGTCGAGCGATCCAGCAGGTTCATGCCCTTGGCGATGGCGGTCAAGGGATCGCCGTCGAAGTAGGCCGCGAGCTGTTCGAACTGCGTGAAATCCTCGACCGACTTCATCGCCCGCTGCGAGCCGAAGATACGCTGCACGTTGACGCCGCGGAGGCTAACTGTGTCGATGCGGCGGCGATGCGATTGTGGCCGAATGTCGCCGACCAGGTGCGTGGCGCCCGATGTATGGCCGTTGACATGGCAGTCGAAGCAAGCGACGCCCTGGCTCGCGACGACGGTTTTGCGATCGTGCGTGGCGTTAAACTGCTGCTGCGGGAATTGCGTCACCAGCAACCGCAGACCCTCCAGATCTTTCGCGTTGAGGATGCCCTGGAAAAGGTCGTGAAAGTTCTCCAGCGTGACCACCTGGCCCTGCGAAACATCGCCCAGATCGGAGCGCGTGGTCAGGAACATGGCTGGGGGGAACTCCGGCAAAAAGTGCTCGGGCAGGTCGAAGTCGAGATCGAAGCGTTCCAGACGGGCGAATTGCTTGATCTGCATCTGCGTGAAAACCATGCCGCCCACCGGATGATTCGGATGCGGAAGCGGCAAGAAGCCGCGCGGGAACAGACCCTTCTCGCGAATCTCTTCAGGCGCCATGGCGGCGAGTTGCTCCCACTTGATCCCAGCGGGGAGTCGAGTCACCGGGCCAACAGGAATCGGCTTGCCGCGAGTCATGCGCACCCGCTCGTCCACATTCCGGGTCAGGTCATAGCGTTCCTGAAGTAGCGCTTGCTGCCGCGCCATGACGTCCGCCTTGCCAGCTTTGTCCTTGGCCATGCGCTCGGCAAAGGTTTCCTGGCCCAGGAGAACCGGGGCGATTTGATCGTAACTCGATTTGCCGACGTCCCTCTTCGGAGCGGGCGCGGCCCCCGGCTGGGTCGCCGAGGATTGGGCCAAATAGAGCACCACGCCGAAGCCAGCCAATGCCAGCAAGGGCAGCGGCAGACGGGTGAGTTTCGCGGTTCGCATGGTTGTCTCCTTCATGAGAGTTGAAGTGAGCGGGCATGTCACGGCACACATCGGAGATCACGCTCGCCGTTTGAAGAATTGTACTTCGCGCTCGTGCTGAACGGCCAGCGCACGGCTTGTGAACGTGCCGAGGTTTCGGCGTTTGCCGGTCTTCGGATCGGTCTTTCGCGAATAGAGGCGGTATTCGCCGGACGTGAGCTTGCGGATCATCGACGTTCTCCTTACCGAGTCCTTATTGCAGCGACCGATTGGGCTCCAACAAAAGCAAATAAGGTGCCAGAGACTATCTTTGCCGTTCAACACACAAGTCATGCGAAACAGAGGGGCCGTCGATTCGCATGGGCACGCTGCTGCCCAAAAGTGAGAAGTAAGGGTCCGTTTCGCTGCCAAGCAAGGGAACATTCATGCTGAATTGCGGCAAACAACTCACTTGCCACAATCACGGCATGCCGTTTGCCGATTTTAACGAGTGGTTTCGCGACTTGAATCCCACATCTAACACGAGGAGTCCAAGCCATGAGCACACTTCTGTCAGCCACTGTCACAAACCCACGGCGACGCTTGCGTCTTGAGACGGTTCATTTGCAGCGCCCCGTGGCACAAAACTCCAGCCCGGGTGATCCGAATGGAGCCGCGGCCGTGCTCCAATCGATCGAATTGCTTCTGGTCGCAGGAATTGGGTTGGCTCTCATCACGGCGATCCTTGTTCCCATGTTGTTAGTGTTCATGTTAATGTTCGCGCCGGTCGTGGGTCCAGCCGCCGCCATTGCGATTGCGGTTATTGCGGGGCACGGAGCGGCGAGCCGCGTTTCTTGAGCGACGGCATTACTGCACCGAGCGCAGGAGCCGCCCGCGCTCCGCTCCGAGTACGTCGCGTCGCGGCTAAACGGGCAGGCGTCAGCAGGATCAAATCAGCAGATGCAAGCCGCCGGGGCCCGAAGTTGCCAGGCAGACACCGAGTTTACCGGTAATAGCTTCCTGGAATTAGGCAAAGTTCCCCGGCACCCTAGAGATATCACCCTAGAGATATCCAGAAATGTTCTTGCGCGTTCGCTGCCATCCGAGAGAACTTGAGAACCCCATTTCTCGCTCATACATAGAGTAACACAGAACAAAACTCGCCAGCCGCAGGAGTGTGGCATCGGGTTTGCCCATACCCTTGGAGCTTTCAAAAGAAGCTCACGGTCAAACCATCTTGAGGAGGTCCCTCGTGAAAGATGTGGGCAACGAAGTAAATCCGCCGCTGATTGCGACGGGGATCGCCGGGCTCGACGACGTTCTGGGCGGCGGCTTCACTCCGAATCGGCTTTATCTGCTCGAGGGCAACCCTGGCTCCGGGAAGACGACTCTCGCAATAAAGTGGCTCATAGAGGGCGTGCGTCGCGGAGACAAGGTCGTCTACGTAACCCTCTCCGAGACGAAGAATGAACTTGAAGCCGTGGCTCGCTCCCACGGCTGGTCGCTGGCCGGCATCGATATCCTCGAGCTGGTCGCTCCGGAATCGGAACTCGAACCGGACAATCAGATCGCCATGTTTCAGCCGTCCGAGATCGAGCTGGGAGTCACCACCAAGGTTATTCTCGCCGAGGTCGAGCGGACCAAGCCCCGGCGCGTCGTCATCGACTCGTTGTCGGAAATTCGCCTGCTGGCCCAGAGTCCGCTGCGCTACCGGCGGCAAGTCCTGGCACTCAAACAGTATTTCATCGGTCGCGAATGCACCGTGTTCCTGCTCGACGACATGACGTACGAAGCGGAAGACTTGCAGCTGCAAAGCATCGCCCATGGCGTGGTGACTCTGGAACAGCTGTCGCCGGAGTACGGTGCCGAGCGGCGCCGGCTGCGCATTCTGAAGCTCAGGGGACAGAAGTATCGAGGCGGCTACCATGATTTCGTGATCCTGAAAGGTGGACTGGACGTGTTCCCTCGACTTGTCGCCGCGGAGCATGGCCACAGTCAGAAACGGGGACTGCTCAAATCCGACAATGACAAACTGGATGCGCTTCTGGGCGGAGGCCTCCAATACGGGACGAGCGCAGTCCTCCTGGGGCCGGCGGGCTGCGGCAAATCGACACTCGCGCTGCAATTTGCGCGGGCCGCCGCTCAGCGAGGCGAGCGGGCCGCGCTATTCGCCTTCGATGAAAGGCTCGAAACCCTTTTCGAGCGGACGACCGGCCTGGGCATGGACATCACCCCGTACGTTGCCTCCGGCCATATTGCCATTTATCCGATCGACACGGCCGAGGTTTCCCCGGGGGAATTCGCCCACCGCGTCCGGCGGGCTGTGGAGCCCGAAAACGGCCAGGCCGGCGCGAAGGTGATCGTCATCGATAGTCTCAACGGCTACCTCAATGCCATGCCCGAGGAGCGTTTTCTCACCGCCCAGCTTCACGAACTCCTCACGTATCTTGGGCACAAGGGCGTGGTGACGTTTCTCGTCGTCGCCCAGCACGGTCTGGTGGGCCACATGGAGTCGCCCATCGATACGACTTACCTCGCGGATACTGTCATCCTCTTCCGCTATTTCGAGGCGCTGGGCGCGGTCCGGCAAGCGATCTCCGTTCTCAAAAAGCGGAGCGGCCGGCACGAACGGACCATTCGCGAATTGACTCTCAGCGACAAGGGCATCACCGTCGGTGAGCCACTGACCGCTTTCCAGGGAGTGCTTTCCGGCACGCCTGTTTATCACGGTTCCGATGCCGCGCTTGCGAGAGCGAAAGATGAATGACGAACAGGCCGACAATTTTGATGACCGAGTTCTCCTTTTCGCACCGACCGCGCGGGATGGGACAACCAGCCGCGACCTGCTCGCGACTGCGGGCATTCGTTGTTCCATTTGCGATTCCATGGAGGATATCGTTGGCGAGGCCAGGCATGGGGCGGGCGCGGGCGTCGTGACCGCGGAAGCCATCCTCGGCGACCGAGAGGGCCACCTCCTTCAATGGCGCCGATCTCAGCCGGCCTGGTCGGACTTTCCGCTCATCATCCTCATGCCCGCGGGCGCCGACTCTCCTGCATTGCTGCGGGCGCTGCAGGAACTTGGGCACTTCACGCTGATGAAGCGTCCCGTTCAGGTTTCGACTTTTGTCAGCACCGTGCAAGCCGTCCTGCGCGACCGGGAACGGCAATATGCCGTGCGCGATCTTCTCGTCCAGCGGAAGCGGACGGAAGACGCATTGCGGGCCAACGAGGAACGTTTGCAGCTGGCCACGGAGACCCTGAAGGAAGCCGATCGCCGCAAGGACGACTTCATCGCCCTCCTCGCTCACGAACTCCGCAATCCGCTGGCCCCCATCCGCAACGGCCTCCAGGTGATGCGCCTGGCCGGCAACGACGCGAATGCCATTGTCCAGGCCCGTGCCATGATGGAACGGCAACTCGGCCACATGATCCGGCTCATCGACGACCTGCTCGATATCTCGCGCATTAGCCGAAACAAGATGGAACTGCGCCGCACGCGGATTCTGCTCGCCGACGTCGTCAGCAATGCCGTGGAGACCTCCCGGCCTGCGATCGAGGCGGCCGGGCACGAACTTCTCGTGTCGCTGCCGGCCCAGCCGATCTTCCTCGATGCCGACTTGACCCGGCTCGCTCAGGTCTTCAGCAATCTGCTGAGCAATAGCGCCAAGTACACGGAGCGAGGCGGTCGCATTTGGCTCAGTGCGGAAACCCGCCACGGTACGGTGTCGGTGTCGGTCCGAGATACGGGCATCGGCATCCCCGCGGACGCTTTGCCGACCATCTTCGACATGTTCTCCCAGGTGGACCGCTCGATCGAACGCTCTTCCGGCGGCCTTGGGATTGGCCTGGCCCTCGTCAAGGGTCTTGTCGAAATGCACAATGGGACGGTCGCGGCCGCGAGTGCCGGTCAGGGCAAGGGCAGCACTTTTACCGTGAAGCTTCCTTTGCTGGAAAGCCCCCCGGAACCGCTGGGACTCATTTCGCAGGAGAGCGGCGCCCCTGCACAGCGACGTCCGGGGTGGCGCATCCTGGTGGCGGATGACAATCGCGACTCCGCCGAATCGATGGCGATGCTGCTGAAGCTCCTGGGTCACGAGATCGCCATTGCCCACGATGGACTAGAGGCAGTGGAGATGGGGAGCCGATTTCGCCCACAGATAATTCTGATGGACGTGGGCATGCCCCGACTCAACGGCCTGGAAGCTGCTCGCCGTATACGCGCTCAACCCTGGGGCGAGGCAATCATCATCATTGCCCTGACAGGATGGGGGCAAAACGGCAATCGAGCCCAATCAAGAGAAGCCGGTTGCAACGGACATCTGGTGAAGCCGCTCCACCTGCCCGATCTGGAAAAACTCTTGGCCGAATTGATGGGCGAGAATCGCCGCGAAAGCGACCAGATTGACAATTGACAATTGACAATTAGCAATTGCAAATTTGAAGACATCCGGTTGGTGGTCGGGAATTTGCAATTGTCAATTGCTAATTGTCAATTGTCAATGTTCACCGCAAATTGCGTAGATCATCAGCGTCAGGGCCCTAGACAATTCCGCGTCCTCTTGACACTCGCCATTTATCTGACACTGGCATCAACTTCATTCGGCCCCATTCCGGCCAAGGCATTCGTCGAGTTGGCCGATGAGATCGCAAACGTCGGCGGGCTTGGTGAAATGCAAATCGAAGCCCGCCTCGGCCGCTCGATCGAGATGGGCGCCATCGCCATAGGCCGTAACTGTCGCAAGCAAGAGCGACTGATTGAACTCCATTTTGCGGATGCGCCGCGCCAGCTCATAGCCGTTCATACCGGGCATGTTGATATCCAGAATGCAGACTTCCGGATGAAAGGCCTGGACGATCCTGATGGCCGCGGCGCCGTCAAACGCGGTTCTCGCATCGTACCCCGCCATCGTCAGCAGCAGCGCCAACGACGTCGCAGCGTCTTGATTGTCGTCCACGACCAATACCTTATGGGAAATGGGTTGTTGCAACATGGCTCCCTTTCGACGTTAAGACTGCATGAGATCCTTGATACGAGCCGGTTCCTCCCCAAGCCATTGCGGATGCGAGGCGGTGCTGTCAAATATCGACGAGGTCTTGAACGGTTCGAATTCGCCGCGCTGGGCGGAGTCCCTCGTCTTGTTCAGCAATGCCTCCAGCGTCCGCTCGTCCATCGGGCGAAAAGTACGGACCGCCGCGCACGCCTGGTCGAGAATCTCCATGCTATCGATGCCCGTGATGACTACGGAGGTCGGCAGGTTCAGGGCGTAGTGCAAGCATTCGATCGGCGTCACCGTCTGCGAGCGCAGGATAATGCCGTTGGCCATGCTTTTCATGCCGAGCACCCCAATCCCCCGGCGCACGAGTTCCGGCACCACCAGGCGGGCAAAGCTGCGAAAGTGCGCATCCATGAGATTGAGAGGCATTTGCACGGTGTCGAAGCGGAAATTGTTTTGGGCGGCGACGCGCAGCATATACAGGTGGACGTGCGGATCCTTGTGTCCCGTGAAGCCGATGTAGCGCACCTTGCCGGCCTGGCGCGCGGCCAAAAGCGCGGCATTCGCCCCGTCCTCTGCAAAGATTCGGTCGGGATCTTCCAAGCGAATGACCTCATGGTGCTGCACCAAATCGATTGTGTCCACCTGCAGGCGACGCAGCGACTCGTCGAGTTGCCTGGACGCTTCCGTTTTCGTTCGGCCGTCGATTTTGGTCATTAGAAAGGCTTTGTGGCGATAACCGTCGCGCAGTGCCTTGCCCACGCGAATTTCGCTGACGCCGTTGTTGTAATCCCAGGAATTGTCGAGGAAGTTGATGCCGCGGTCGATTGCCGTACGGACAATGCGCAAGGCGAGTTCTTCATCGACTTTGTTCAAGCCGAGATGCCAGCCGCCGACACCGATCGCGGACACTCTCTCGCCGGTGCTGCCCAGAACACGGTAGAGCATCTCAGGATGCGGAGCTTGCTGCGACATGGGCTTCTCCTTTTGTGAGCAGTGCAGCAGGTTCATCCACCTTGATGCACTTCCGCAGATCGATGCCTTTGCCGAGCACGGGTTCCCAAAGATCGCCCACCGCGTCCAGCCGCCGAGGAATCGACATCATGTCGAATCGCGTCGGATCGAGCGATTTGGTCACCTCCGACCAGCGCAGCGGCGTCGACACCAGGGCACGCTCGACGGGCCGAACGGAATAAGGCGCCGCCATGGTTTGACCGCGCCGATTTTGCAAATAGTCCAGATAAATCAAACCGCGACGCTGAGCGGGTGAGCGCACCATGCTTGTTTCCTGGGGACGGATGGCATGAACCTGGCGTGCGATGATTTCTGCGAAGCTGCCAGCTTGATCGATGTCATATTTTGCCGCCAGGGGGACGAAGATATGTAATCCTCGTTGGCCGGACGTTTTGCAAAAGCATTCGCCGCAGCCTCGTTCGAGCAGCTTGCGAATCGATTGGGCTGTCTCGACCACGCTTCGAAAAGGGACATCGATCGGGTCGAGGTCGATCACGAGGTAATCCGGTTTGTCCAGAGATTCGAGCCGCGAATTCCAGACGTTCATTTCAATGCATCCGAGATTGGCCAAATACAAGAGCGTCCGCTCGTCCTGGCAGATGAGATACGAGATGTTCTTGCCGGCCGATTTCGATGGCAGAGAGACCGTCTTGACAAACTCCGGCGGCGGCTGTGCGCCCACGTTCTTCTGAAAAAAGTTTGGGCCGAGAATCCCGTTCGGATGGCGGTTGAGCACGAACGGACGGTCTCGCAGGTAAGGCAGCAGGAAGGAAGACACTCGGTGATAATAGTTCAAGAGGTCGCCCTTGGTGTATTTCTCGTGGGGCCAATAGATCTTGTCGAGGTTGGTGAAGTGGCCCGCCGGCAGCGGTTCCGCCATGGGCTTGCGCGCCGCCGAGACATGCTTGGTGATAATGGCTTGTTCCGTGCTGACATCCGCCGGCACATCCCGTTTGACGGCATGAGCCTTCTTGTCCTCGCGAAGTCCGAGAAAAATCGGTTGGCGCAGGGTGCCCTCTTCCGTCCAATCCAGGAAGGCGACTTCGCACACCTGGGTAGGTTTCACCCAATGGACGGGCGCATTCGTCTTGGGTTTCTTTCGAAACTGCAAGAAACCTTCCCAACTGGAGCGCAAGGCCATGACAGCCTCCTGTTAATTTGGTGATCTTCACGCTGACGTGGATTCCGCAAACATCGTGCCAATGAGTCAGATCGTTCGGCACATGAGTTGCTCCGAAATAGGGAGGGCTACCAAACCACCTTATTGAGGAGAACAACCATGAATGAGCAATGGGGGCTTTGCAAAGACTGTAAATGGTGGCAAATTGAACCTGAAGGGGCCGTCGAAAACAACACGATGGGCCTTTGTATTGACGAGGACCTCCAGCCTTATCAGCTGCGAGTCTCGGGAAATAGCGGTTGCAATCATTTCATGAAGGGCAAGCCGGCGCGAGCCGAAGGTTCGTCAGGTCAACCGGCGACGGCACGGCCCGTTCGGTAGCTGAGTGCAACTCGCCGGGGAAATGCTGATCGAAAGAATGAACAGGATGATTGTCCTTGCTGTGCAGACTCTAGCGCAGTTCAAGGAAGCACGTCGCTCATCACATCATGAACCGCTGTCGCCCGCGCGAAACGGAAAGGTCAATGTTCCGCAAGAAACGGCATTCATTTCGACCGTGGGACGGGCTTCCTAGCCCGTCCAGCCGACGCCCTTGGGGACATGCATGTCGCCGCCCTGCGGTTTTCTGGTGGACGGGCTAGGAAGCCGTCCTACGTACAACACATTTTGATTGTGCAGCCGAACCGGCACAGCATTCGCTACTGGAGTTGTTCATGGCCGAAGTGCGGGCTTGTTTCTCACGGAGAGAAACGATGGCGACCGCAACAGCGGCGGTTTTTCAAGGAGACTACGATGATCCGAGCGACCCGAGTTTTCAGCCTGCTGGCACCCGTACTCATGTTGACCATGGCCGGGTATCTGAACGCGGACGAGACGAAGGGGACCATCAAGTCCACGGATGCGACGAAGAGCGAAGTCGTCCTCAAGGGAACGATCAGCAATTCTGTTTACGAATTGACCAAAGACGCCTACGTTTGCCTGGACGGCGTCAAGAGCACCATCGCCGATCTGAAAGAGGGCGATCACGCTGTCATCGTGTACGACAAGAAGGGCGAGCACATGATGGCCGGCGAGGTGCGCGGCCTGCGCAACGCCAAGGAAGCGTCCGGCACCGTGGGCGACATCTTCAGCGACAAGAATGAAATCACGATCAAGGGCGTTCTCAAGAACACGACCTATGAGATGAACAAGAGCGGTACCATTTGGCTCAACGGTCAAAAGTCGGCCCTGACCGATATTCGCGCGGGCGATAACGTCTTGCTGACTTACGAGCAGAAGGGCGATCGCTACGTGGTTAACTGCGTTCGCGCAGCGCGGAAGTAGTTCATGTTTCACAACTTCCTTTGGCTTGCGAGAGCCGGCGGAGCGCGAGTTAGACTCGGCGCTCCGCTGTCGGTTGTCGCAATGGCCAATGGATCGAAAAGGAGAAAGATCATGTGGATTATGTACAGATGGGTCAGCACGGTGCTGGCAGTTGCTTTGGCGGCGGTGTTGCTCACACCCGATGTGAGTGACGCCCGCGGCTCGCGTGGCGGTCGCGGGGGCGGCTACGGTGGGTATGGCGGCGGCTATGGCGGCTATGGTGGCTATGGCGGCGGCTATGGTGGGTATGGCGGCGGCTATGGTGGGT
>Ga0182024_10009523_pt1 | contig 20065 bp, 19 predicted proteins | sample P32metaG_FD_120480 | JGI IMG/M metagenome (GOLD analysis project Ga0182024, IMG submission 120480) | Permafrost microbial communities from Stordalen Mire, Sweden - P3-2 metaG (Illumina Assembly) | ecosystem: Environmental > Terrestrial > Soil > Wetlands > Permafrost | place: Sweden: Stordalen... | reverse complement strand
TCATCTCTTCGAGGTTCTCGCGCATCACCACGGTCGATTTGACCAAGAGGCCCGACATGCCGATCGCGTGCGCCTTGTGCTCCTTGGCGGCGTCGAGGATCACCCCGATCGGCTGCTTGATGCCGAGGTTGACCACCCGGTAGCCGTTATTGGTCAGGATGATGTCGACCAGGTTCTTGCCGATGTCGTGCACGTCGCCGCGCACCGTGGCGAGCACGACCGTGCCCTTCTCCTGGCCGTCGACCCGCTCCATGAACGGTTCGAGGTATCTGACCGCGCTCTTCATCGTCTCGGCCGATTGCAGCACGAACGGGAGCTGCATCTTGCCGGCGCCGAACAGCTCGCCGACCGTCTTCATCCCGCCCAAGAGATGCTCGTTGATGATGTCGAGCGGCTTGTAGCTCTGCATCGCCAGGTCGAGATCGGCTTCGAGGTCGAGCCGGTCGCCCTCGACGATGCGATAGGCGAGCCGCTCCTCGATAGTTTCCGGCCGACCCTTCTTCTCGGCCTTCTCGATCGTGCGGTCCTCGAACAGCGCGAGGAAGGCCTGCAGCGGGTCGTAGCCGTCGCGGCGCCGATCGAAGATCAGATCCTCGGCGACCTGCCATTCGTCCGCCGGGATGCGATGCTGCGGCAGGATGCGCGAGAAATGCACGATGGCGCCGGTCATGCCGCGCTTCAGCGCGTGGTCGAGGAACACCGAGTTCAGCACCTGCCGCGCCGGCGGGTTGAGGCCGAACGAGATGTTCGACAAGCCGAGCATGATCTGGCAATCGGGCAGCGCCTTGGCGATGCGCTCGATCGCGTCGAGGGTGTTGAGCCCGAGCTTGCGGTCGTCCTCGTTGCCGGTGCAGATCGTGAAGGTCAGCGGGTCGAACAGCAGGTCCGACGGCGGCAGCCCGTGCTTGACGCAGGCGAAATCGTAGAGCCGCTGGGCCAGCGCGACCTTGTGGTCGACCTCCTTGGCCATGCCGCTTTCGTCGATGGTCAGCGCGATCACCGCCGCGCCGAAGCGGCGGGCCAGCCGCAGGCGCTTGTCGGCCGCCTCCTCGCCGTCCTCGAAATTGATCGAGTTGATGATCGGCTTGCCACCGTAAAGCTGCATCGCCGCTTCGAGCACCGGGTATTCGGTCGAGTCGATGACCAGCGGCGCGTTGACCGCGCCGCGCATGCGGGTGACCATCTCGGTCATGTCGGCGATCTCGTCGCGCCCGACAAAGGCGGTGCACAAATCGAGCGTGTGCGAGCCTTCCTTGACCTGGTCGCGCCCCATCTCGACGCAGCCATCCCAATCGAGCTGCTCCTGCAAGCGCCGGAACGCGCGCGAGCCGTTGGCGTTGCAGCGTTCGCCGATCGAGAGATAGGCGTTCTCCTGGCGTAAGGACACCTGGCCGTAGAGCGAGGCGACCGACGGGACCCACGCCGGCTTGCGCTGCTTCGGCACCGGGCGCGGCCGCCCATCTCCACTGGCCCGGCCGATGCGCCGCAGCATCGCGTCGAGCGCGGCGATGTGGCGCGGCTCGGTGCCGCAGCAGCCGCCAATGATATTGGCGCCGTCCTCGAGCACGAAGCGCTCGAGCCATTGGCTCAGCTCCTCGGGCGATAGCGGGTATTGGGTGCGCCCGCTGACCAGCTCAGGCAACCCGGCATTGGGCTGCACCGAGATCAGCCTCGGCCAATTCTCGCCAATCCACTTGAGGTGCTCGGCCATCTCGCGCGGGCCGGTCGCGCAGTTGAGCCCCAGCCCGTCGACATCGAGCGCGCCGATGATCGTCGCCGCCGCGGCGATATCGGCACCGACCAAGAGCGTGCCGGTGGTCTCGACCGTGACCTGGACGAAGATCGGGATATCGAGCCCGGCCGCCGCGCGCGCGCGCTTGGCGCCATTGACCGCGGCCTTGATCTGCAGTGGATCCTGGCAGGTCTCGATCAGGATCGCGTCGACCCCGCCGGCGACGAGCCCGTCGCATTGCAGCGCCAGCGCGTCTTCCAGCGGCTGGTAGGCGACGTGGCCGAGGGTGGGCAGCCGCGTCCCCGGGCCCAGTGAGCCGAATACGAAGCGCGGGCGGCCGTCATGCGCGAACTCGGCGATCGTCTCGCGCGCCAGCTCGGCCGAGAGCTTGTTGAGCGCGAACGCTTTGTCGGCGATGCCGAACTCGTTGAGCGTGATCGGCGATCCGCCAAAGCTGTTGCTTTGGATCGCGTCCGCCCCGGCCGCGAGATAGCCGCGATGGATCTCGCGCACCAGGTCGGGCCTGCTCTCGCTCAGGATCTCGGTGCAGTTCTCGTGATTATGGAAATCGTGGACGATGTCGAGGTTTCGCGCCTGGGTCTCGGTCCCCATCGCGCCGTCGCACAGCAACACCCGATCGGCGAGATAATCGAGTAAATGAGTCATGACGAACCTCAGGCCGCTGCGGCTTTTGGCGCGCGCACGCCCAGCAGATGACAGATCGCGACGATCAAATCGGCGCGGTTCAGCGTGTAGAAATGGAACTCGTTGACGCCGTTCGCCTGCAGCCGACGGCATTGCTCGGCGGCCAGCGACGTCGCCACCAGTCGGCGGGTGTCGGGGTCGTCGTCGAGCCCGTCGAAATGCGCCGCCATCCAAGAGGGGATCGAGGCGCCGCAGGTCGCCGACATGCGCTTGAGCTGCGCGAAATTAGTGACCGGGAGGATACCCGGCACGATCGGCACGCTGATCCCGGCCGCCGCGGCGCGGTCGCGAAAATCGAGGAACACATCGACGTCGAAGAAGAACTGGGTGATCGCCCGGTTGGCGCCGGCGTCGAGCTTCGCCTTCAGATTGTCGAGGTCGTGCCCGGCGCTCTGCGCCTCGGGATGGGTCTCGGGATAGGCAGCCACGCTGATCTCGAAATCGGCGACCCGCTTCAACCCGGCGACGAGGTCGGCGGCGAAGCCATAGCCGCCAGGGTGCGCCACGTACTGATCGCTGCCTGTCATGCCGCCTGGCGGGTCGCCGCGCAGCGCGACGATATGGCGAATGCCGGCATCCCAATAGGCGTGCGCGACCGCGTCGATCTCGTCGCGCGTGGCGGCGACGCAGGTCAAATGCGCCGCCGGCTCGAGCGCCGTCTCGTGGCGGATGCGGCGCACCGTCGCATGCGTGCGCTCGCGGGTCGAGCCGCCGGCGCCATAGGTCACCGACACGAAGCGCGGCCCCAGCGGTTCGACCCGCTTCACGACCTCCCACAGCCGCTCCTCCATCTCGGGGGTCTTCGGCGGGAAGAACTCGAACGAGATGCGCGGCGGCCCGGCATCGAAATCGTGCACGGGGTCGGCGGCGAGGAGGCCGCGCGGCGGAACGGGGCGACGTCTGTCTATCATGGCTGCAATACCTGTTCGGGCGCGGCGATTGCGGCTCGGGCGTCTTCGGCGCGGGACGCCGGCTGGCGGCGGGACGTCCAGATCGCGACGGTCAGCGGGTCGCCTTTGAGGTGCCGCGGCGGCATGGGTTCGAGGCCGGTCTCGCGGCACCATTCAGCGACCTCGGCATCGGCGAAGCCGAGCCGGTGATGGGCGTGCTCGACCCGCAGGAATTCCAAGAGATGCGGCGCGAAATCGACGACGATCAGCACCCCGTTGGGACGCAGCACCCGCGCCGCCTCGGCGATCACCGCCGCCGGCCGGTCGGCGTAATGCAGCACCTGATGGATCACGACCGCGTCGAACGACGCGTCGGGGAGCGGCAGCTGGTACATGTCGCCCGAGCGCACCATGCCGTTCGTCGCGCCGGCGCGCTCGATATTGACCCGGGCGAAAGCGAGCATCTCGCGCGACTGGTCAATCCCCAGCGCTTGGCCGACAAGCGGCGCCAACACTTCGATCACCCGGCCGGTGCCGGTGCCGATATCCAAAAGATCGCGCGGCGTCGCGGCGGCGACGATCTCGGTCAACGCCGCCTCGACCTCGCGTTCGTCGACATAGAGCGAGCGGATGCGGTCCCAATGCGGCGCGTTCTCGCGGAAATAGGCGGCGGCGCGCTCGGCGCGCTGGCGCTTGATCGCGGCCAGACGCTGGAGATCGAGCGCGACGGGCGGGGCGCTTTCGCTGCACGCGGCGACGAGATGGCCAGCGAGCGCGCTCGCCGCGCCGGCGGCGCTGACCCGATAGAACACCCAGCTGCCTTCGCGAAAGCGGTCGAGCAACCCCGCCTCGCACAACAGCTTCAAATGGCGGGAGACGCGCGGTTGGCTTTGCCCGAGGATTTGCGCCAGCTCGCTGACCGTCAGCTCGCCGCGCGCGCAGAGCACGAGGAGCCGCAGCCGCGTCGGCTCGGCAACCGCGCGCAAGGCGGCCAGCAAATCGCCCAGCGAGGCGTCGTCCAGGGCATCCATCGTTCAAACATATAAAGATATCTTTATATCGTCAAGAAGGCCTTTGCGAAGCCGCCGGACTTGCCCTTAAAGTGGCAGGCGCGGCGCCGCGCCTGATTTGCGTTGCAAAGCTGCCCTGCATGGGGGAAGAAGCCGTCATGGTTAACAGTTTCTACGTATAGTACCGATATAATCGGAACGGATCGCTTGCCGCGCACGTACGTTCTTGGTCATTATCCTGCCACGTTCTTGATCATTATCCGGCCACGTCGCCAGTCGAAAAAGCGAGAGGCTTTGATGCATCGCCGTCCATCAGCGCACCTTATCTCGGGCTTTGTCGTCGCGGCGGCACTGGCGGCTTTCGCGCTGCTCGGCGTACGCCACGCCGTTGCCCAGCAGCCCGCTCCGACAAATGCGGCTCCGCCGGCGGCCGAGGCGTCCGACGACGCGGGCGATCCCTACGAAAACACCAACCGGGCAATCTTCGGCTTCAACCAGAGCGTCGACAAAGCGGTGCTGGTGCCGGTGGCCAACGCCTACCGCGCGGTTCTTCCGAGCACCGTCCGCGACATAATCCACGATTTCCTGCAGAACCTGAATTCGCCGATCATCTTTGCCAACGACGTGCTGCAGGGTCAGCCGGGCCTGGCGGGCGAGACGCTCGGACGGGCTCTGCTCAACACGACGATCGGCTTTGGCGGCATGATCGACGTCGCGGCCAAGTTTGGCGTTCCGTACCACACCAACGATCTCGGCATTACGCTGGCGACCTGGGGCGTGGCTCCTGGGCCTTATCTGATGCTCCCGGTGCTCGGTCCCTCGAACCCGCGCGATCTGGTCGGCGACGCCGCCGACAGCTTTGGTGATCCCGGCAACATCGTCGCCAGCCAGCACCATCGGATCTGGGCGAGCTTTGCCCGCGGCATCGTCTCCGGCATCGACGAGCGTTCGCGCAACATCGAGAGCCTCGCCGAGATCCAGCGCACCTCTCTCGATTATTATGCGACGATCCGCTCGCTGGCGCGGCAGCGGCGCGCGGCGCAGATTCGCCATCAGCGGGAAGACACGCCGAACGCCGCGCCGCTGCAGGGTTCGAGCGCGCTGCCGCCAACGCCGCCGCCCGTGTCGATCGCCGCGTTGCCGACCGCGCCCGCCCCGGCCATGGCCTATCGGATGATGCCGCCGCAATCACCCCCGAGCTCGCTCGCCGACCTGCAAAAGTCCTCGATGGGCACATCGGCGCCTTCCGGACGTTAGCCTGCCGATGACGCGACGTTGGTTTGCGCTTTTTGCGCTGTTTTTGACTGCCGGAACGCTGGCCGCGCCGCCTCGCGCCATGGCACAGGGCGACCCTGTCGCCTTTATCAATCAGCTGGGCACTCAAGCGATCCAGGTGCTCGGGCCGAGCGTCACGCCCACCGCGCGCGTGCAGCGCTTTCGCGAGCTGTTCGGGGCCGATTTCGATCTTCCCGGCATCGGCCAATTCGTGCTCGCCCGCTACTGGCGCGTCGCGACGCCCGAGCAGCAACAGCAATTCCTCGGGCTGCTGAAGGAATACTTGGCGCAGGCTTATGCCGGCCGGCTCGCCGAATATGGCGGCGAACCGTTCCGCGCCGTGAGCGCGCGGCAGGAAGGCGACCAGACAGTCGTCGTCAGCGAGATCACCCGCCAGGACGGCGGCAAGATCCGCGTCGACTGGCACCTGGTCGGCAAGGACGGCTGGAAGATCACCGATGCCACCGTCGCCGGCGTCAGCATGGCGATCACCCAGCGCGACGAGTTCGCCTCGGTCATCCAGCAAGGCGGCGGCCAGGTTTCCTACCTGCTCGACCGCTTGCGGCAGAAGGTGGGAGGGTAAGCGCTCGCTCGCGAGCGAGGGGTTACCCGCCCGTCCCGGGCTTGATCCGGGGATCTCATCCAGCCGCCGCTTAGCCCAGCAACGACCTGCTGGGCTTGAACCTGACCCTGCGGCCGGCGGGGATGCGGAGCGCGGTTCCAGTGCGCGGATTTCTGCCGTTGCGCGCTGGGGTCTCGACCACCGAGAACGACCCAAAGCCCTTCAGTTCGACCGCCTCGCCGCGCTTCAAGGCTTCGGCGATCGCCGCAAACAGCGCGTCGGCAGCCCCCGGCCATCCCCGCTGTTGCGCGGCGGCTTCCATCGCGAACATCGCCTTCTGGGCCAGCTCTTTCCGGTTCATGCCTCGGCGTCGCGTCAGTTCCGCGTCAGCGGCTTGTACTTGATGCGGTGCGGCTGCTCCGCCGCGGCGCCGAGCCGGCGCCGCCGGTCGGCTTCGTAATCGGCGTAATTGCCCTCGAACCACACCGCCTGGCTGTCGCCCTCGAAGGCGAGAATGTGGGTCGCGACGCGGTCGAGGAACCAGCGGTCGTGGGTGATGATGACCGCACAGCCGGGATAATCGAGCAGCCCCTCCTCGAGCGCCCGCAGCGTGTCGACATCGAGGTCGTTGGTCGGCTCGTCGAGCAGCAGCAGATTGGCGCCTTCCTTGAGCATCTTGGCGAGGTGCACGCGGTTGCGCTCGCCGCCCGAAAGCTGCCCGACCTTTTTCTGCTGGTCGGAGCCGCGGAAATTGAACAGCGCGCAATAGGCGCGGCTGGCGAGCTTGCGACGACCGAGATCGATCTCCTCCAGCCCGCCAGACACCTCCTGCCACACCGTGTTGCCGGCGGTGAGCGTGTCGCGCGACTGGTCGACATAGCCGAGCCTTACCGTGTCGCCGATGCGGAAGCTGCCGGCATCGGTTTCCTCGGCGCCGGTGATCATGCGGAACAGCGTCGTCTTGCCGGCGCCGTTCGGGCCGATCACCCCGACGATGCCGCCGGGCGGCAGACGGAAATCGAGCGCTTCGATCAGCAGCCGATCGCCGAACGCCTTGCTGACCCCCCTCGCCTCGACGACGAGGTCGCCGAGCCGCGGCCCCGGCGGCAGCACGATCTGCGCGTTGTCGGGCGCCTTCTCGCGGCTCTGGGCGACGAGCGTCTCGTAGGCCTGGAGCCGTGCCTTGCTCTTCGCCTGGCGGGCCCGCGGGCTTTGCCGCACCCATTCGAGCTCGCGTTCGAGGCTGCGCTGGCGCGCCTCCTCCTGGCGACCCTCTTGCGCCAGCCGCGCCTGCTTCTGCTCGAGCCAGCCCGAGTAATTGCCCTCGTAGGGGATGCCGTGGCCGCGATCCAGCTCAAGGATCCAGCCGGCGACCTCGTCGAGGAAGTAGCGGTCGTGGGTGACGGTGACAACGGTGCCGGGATAGTCCTTCAAGAAGCGCTGCAGCCAGGCGACCGACTCGGCGTCGAGATGGTTGGTCGGCTCGTCGAGCAGCAGCAGGTCGGGCTTTTGCAGCAGCAGCCGGCACAGCGCGACGCGGCGCCGCTCGCCGCCCGACAGATTGGCGACCGAGGTGTCGCCCGGCGGGCAGCGCAGCGCGTCCATCGCGATCTCGATCGTGCGGTCGAGCTCCCAGGCGTCGAGATGGTCGATGCGCTCCTGCAAGTCGCCCTGCTCGACGATGAGGTCGTTCATCTCCGCGTCGGACAGCTCCTCGGCGAACCGCGCGCTCACCGCCTCGAAGCGCTCGACGAGCGCCTTTGTTTCGGCCAATCCCTCGCTGACGTTGGCGAACACGTCCTTATCGGGATCGAGCACCGGCTCCTGTTGCAAAAAGCCCACCGTCGCGCCCTCGGCGACCCAGGCTTCGCCGCCGAATTCCTTGTCGGTGCCGGCCATGATCCGCAGCAGCGTCGATTTGCCGGCGCCATTGAGGCCCAAGACCCCTATCTTCGCGCCGGGCAGGAACGACAGCCAGATATCGCGCAACACCTCGCGTCCGCCGGGATAGGATTTCCCCAGGCCTTTCATGACATAGATGTACTGGTACGCCGGCATCTTCCTGAATTACCTTAAATATTTTCGTTCAAAACGGCCTGTGTACCATCTGTGTATCTGCCACAAATCTTCAAGCACCGCTCTCCCCTACCCTACCGCAGATCGGCGGCGTGGGGATAGCCGACCGCGAGCGCGAGCAGCGAGTGCTACCCTGCGTCTATGGACGAACAGCCGCGGCCGGTCGCGAACGGCGACGAACAGGCGTACACGCTGACCGTTGAGGAGGCCGCTGTCCTCTACGAGCAGGCGGGCTTCCCCCGCACGATACGGGCGATCCAAAAATACTGCGCTCGCGACGACCTTCTTTGCATCCGAGAGCAGACGCCCTACGGCGAACGCTTCCGCATAACGCCGTCGTCGGTCGCGCGCCACATTGAGCAAATCAAGCAATTGAGCCAAGCGAACAGACGCGACCATTCGCGACCGGACGCGAACGTTCGCACAGACGTGGACGAGACGCAGGCGCCCGAAAATGACCAGGCGACCGTTCGCGAACAGCCGCGTCCGGCCGCGGCCGATACGACGATGGCCGAGCAGCTAAAGGGCGAGGTGCAATTCCTCCGCAGCGAGATCGCCGTCAAGAACGAGCAGATCAAAGACCTCACCGAGCGAGCACGCGAGACCAACTTGCTCATCGGCGGCTTGCAAAAGATGCTGACGCCGCTTCTCGGTCGCGGTGGCGAGGAGCGCGTGCACACTTACGGGGAAGGGGGATAACAGGCCGGCCGCATACGCTGAGCCGGTAAACTGGGCTCATGGAATCCGCCGATGGCCGCAGCCTAGCGCCGCATTTCGAGCGGTTACGAAACATCGTCCTAGAGGGCGCCGACGCGCTCACCTCTAAGGGCTTTACGATGGTGCCCAACCACGTCTTGGTGAGCGACAAGGTGTCGCCGGGCGCAAAGCTCGCCTATGCGATGCTGCTCAAATACGCGTGGCAGGACGACTTCTGCTATCCGGGGCAGGAGCGGCTCGCTAAAGACATGGGCGTAACCGACCGGAGCGTCCGGACCTATTTGCAGGAGCTAGAAGGGCAAGATTTCATAAGTATCAAACAGCAGGGACAAGGAAGACCAAATCTCTATGTGCTTAACATGCGGCCTTCCGGCGTTAACCGGAAAAATTTTCCGGTCAAGACCGGAAAGAAACGGCAGCTCTAGACCGGAAAAATTTTCCTACTAATAAGACTCAGGGAATAAAATTAAAAAAAGAATACTCAGGTATTGCAGCCCAGGCTTATAAGCCTCCATTCAGCCCAAATTCAACTACGCCATGAACTACGATCCCGTTGTGCGGTTCCTAGACAAGCGCAATGTGCTCCGCAACCACCATCCGTACGCCGACAACATCCAGGGCATGCGGGAGTTTGACAAGCTCTACGCCGAAGCGGTCGAGCACACCGACATGAAGTACACCGTCGCGCGCCGCGACCGGTTCTTCAACCTCTATAACGCCCTCGATAGCGTGATCCTTCTACAGGGCGCCGTCGCCGAGTGCGGCTGCTGGAAGGGTCTCTCCTCCTTCATCCTCAACACCAAGCTCGACACCGGCGGTGAGGGCTACCACATCTTCGACTCCTTCGAGGGCATCTCGCAGCCCGCGCGGGGGGACAAGCACTCGAAGGGCGACCTCGCGTGCTCAATCGAAAAGGTCAGAGAGAACCTCGCCGGCTTTCCCTCCATCGAGTATCACAGGGGATGGATTCCAGAGTCCCTCAACCAAGAACCGGAGCGGCTATACCGGTTCGTCCATATCGACCTCGATCTCCCCGATCCGACCGCCGGCGCCTTCCGATACTTCTCGAAGCGGATGGTGCCGGGCGGCATCATCGTCTGCGACGACTACGGCAGCACGGGATGGGTAGGGACGAAGGATGCCGTTGACCGGTTTATCGCCGACGCCGGTCTCCGATCCCACGCCCTCAAGCTCTCGACAGGGCAGCTTATCCTGACCTCCGCGCACAGCTAGGCGCGTTCTTCCCGAAGGGCGCGGCGCGCTGGCCTATAAGGCCCTAGCGGCCCCAAACGCCGCCCTAGAGGCCTTCCTAGCGCCCTACAGGGCTACGTCAGCCCGCGGAATCCGGTGCTATGCTAAGGGCCATGGAGATCACGGCATCCCTGCCGCCCGAGGAACTCGCCAACCTGGACCGCGTGTGCCGGGATCAAGGCGTGAGCCGCGACGACGCCGTAGAGAGCGCACTGCGCTGGTACATCGAGAGGCAAGGGGACTTGCCCTCGATCGATGACCTCGACGAGGTATAACCTCGCCGGCAACACCGGCTCTTGATGCCCGCTGGCGGGTGGGTAACGACAGCGCGCATCAAAACTGGCCCTACATAAGGCCCTACATACAAGGTATGTAGGGGTAAAGGATCGCCAAATTTGGCGGAAAGGCGCACAGCGCCTTGCTAAATTGTTCCCCCACGATTCGTCGGCCTCACGGCCGACCTCGCCCCCTTTCCCGCATACTCCCGTGCCGGAACAAACCGTCACGGTCGTAAGCGGCTCCGCTATCGCTACGGGCCTCGGTCTCGGCGCGCAAAGCGACGCCGGCCCTCGGCCTAAAGGGGACGAGGTCGGCCGCTGCGCTCGCCTCCGTGTCGTTAGCCAATCGCGCCGAAGACGGCGCTCTTGGACGACACGGGGCGCCGACGAATCGTGGGGGTAACTCTTTGCCGGCACTTGCCGGCTGGGCGCGCCTACTCGGCGCGCGGGCGAGCCCACGGGGCAGGCTCGCCTCGGTTTCGCCGCCGGTCGCGGCGCTCAACAAACAAAATCGACCGCCCGAGGGCGGTCGCAAATTTGGCGGCATGGTGGGGCATCCACAGCCGCAGGGGAACGAGGCAACTGCGATTTTGCGCACCCGGCCGGTGCGCTATCTGCTCAGACCCACCAGCGCCCGCAGGGCACCTTCGGGCACGGAATCCGGCTTCTCCCCGTCGGGGAGAACCGGGGCGCGTACGAAGAACGCGCTCGCAAGATCGGGCAATGCCCGCTCTCGCGCCATGCGGCCGGCATCGTCGCCGTCCAGCAGTAGCGTCACCTTCCGGGTGCCGCGCTCGCGCAACAGCGCGAGCTGCTCCTCAGAAACCGAGGAGCCCATCAAGGCGGCAACGGGCACGCCAATGGCGTGCAGCCGAAAGGTGGACCAGTACCCCTCGACGAGTACGAGGTGCTCGGCATCGCGAACGCGATGCAGATTGAACAGCACCCGGCTTTTCTGGAACCCCTTAGGCAAGAGGTACTTCTCGACCCCTTCGGGCGGCTCGCCGGGCCACCGGCCGGCATACGCGACGAGCTGGCCGGCAGGGTTGTGGATCGGGACACAGATGCGCCCGGCCATGACGCCCCGCGAGCAGTACCCGAGGCCGAACTCGGCAACAAGCTCGGCTGAGAGGCCGCGCTCGACGAGGTAGGGATGCTTGGCGTCGAGTTTGAGCGCGAAGGTCAGCGGCGGGTTTATCGGCCCGTCAGAGGCCGCTGGCGGGGCAGGGACGGGCGCTTTGGCCTCTAGCTGGGGTTTTGGCCGCCCCGCCCCCTTTCGCCTATGCGGGGTCGCCTGCCGCGATGGGGCAGACGACCCGCGCGGCGCCGCGGTGGCGATGCGGCAAACCTCGGCGATCTTGATTGCCGCCGCCCGCAGGTCCTCGGCATCGCCCTCCATGCGCGCGGCGAATTCGAGAATGTTGCCGCTCGCCTGGCAGCCGAAGCAGTGCCAGATTTTCTTGTCGAGCTCGACCCGGCACGACGGCTTTTTGTCGGGGTGGAATGGGCAGATTATGGAGCGCTGTGTGCCAGTGCCGCGCACCGCCAAGTCATAATGCCGGAGAACGCGCTCGAACGAGGCGTTCTCCTTCACAAATGCAAAATCAATGTACGCTCGCGACATGTATTCCTCCAATGTCGGAATAGAAGGCCGCAATTCGTTATACAACAACTTGCAGATTATTGCACATCGGGCGAGTATGCGCGCGGTACAATCCGGTTAATGGCCGCTCATAACCGCGCCCCGAGACCAGCTCCTTCCCCGTACCAGTCAGGCGTCACCCACACGCGTACTGGTAAGCCGAGGGCTGGTCGCGGCAGACCGGCACGGCTCTCCCTAGGCATGCCGTTGCCGAGGCGGGTGCGGAAGGAGCTGGTCCCGGCGCATGGATGTGGTGCTTGGCGCGCGTGAGATTCTGACGCCGGTGCGGGCCGCGTGGCGGCACTTCGGGTTGTCGGTCGCGGAGCGTCGGCAGCATGTCTTGCTGCTGGGAAAAACGGGCGTCGGCAAATCGACGCTACTGCGCAACATGATCGTGCAGGACATCCAAGCCGGCCGAGGCTGTCTGTTCATTGACCCGCACGGTGACGAGGCGGAGCGGCTCCTTGACTTCATCCCGCCATGGCGCACCGCCGAGGTTATCTACCTTGACCCGACCGACCTCTCCTATCCCATCGGCTTCAACCTGCTTGAGCGCGAGCCGGCCGAGGATCGGTCGCTCGTCGCCTCAAACATCGTCTCGATTTTTCGGCACTTTTGGGCGGATGCGTGGGGCGCACGGTCAGAATATCTGCTCCTGTGCGCGGTCCTCGCCGTCCTCGATTACCCGGTAGGGAAGGGCGACATCAGCTTGCTAGCGGTGCAGCGGCTGTTGAGCGACGAGGACTATCGCACCCGCGTCGTCGCCCACTGCCGCAACAGCGCGGCGCTGACCTTCTGGCAACAGGAGTTTCCGACGTGGACGCCGCAGTTCGTGGCGCAGGCGCTCTCGCCAATTGAGAACAAGCTCGGCGCTTTGCTCGCGTCGCCAGCGACGCGGCTCATGCTCGGTCAGGCCCATAGCGGCCTGCGGCTCGCCGAGGCGATGGACGAGGAGAAGATCATCATAGCCCGACTACCCAAGGGGCTGCTCGGCGAAGACACAAGCAACCTCCTGGGCTCGCTGCTTGTGAACGCGGTGCAGCAAGCGGCAATGCGCCGCGCGAAAGCGCCGGAAAATGAGCGGGTCGATTTTGTCTGCTACCTCGACGAGTTCACCAACTTTACGACGGAATCCTTCGCAAACATCCTATCGGAATTGCGCAAGTACCATGTAGCGTTTGTCTTGAGCGGGCAATTTCTGGCGCAGCAACGACCATCTGTGCGCGCCGCGATCGTTGGCAATCTAGGCGCGCTTATCGCCTTTCAGCTTGGGTATGACGATGCCGACGAGCTCGCCCCGGTCCTTGCACCCTACGGGATCGAAGCTCTGACTTGGCTCGATCGCGGGCAAGTCGCCGTGCGAATCAGCACAGGCGGCAATGTCGCAGTGCCGTTTCGCGGCGAGACATTCCCGGAGGTGGGGGAGCGGTTTGACCACCAGCGGCGCGCGGTGCTGGAGCAATCGCGGCGCCGATACGGGACGCCTCGACACGTGGTCGAGGCGCGACTGCAACGATGGGCGGAGAGAGGTTAAGGGCCAGGGCTGAGCGCGAGATTGCGGCTTTCATCCCAAAGGGTTAAGATCATCTTTCTTCGCATTTTGGAAGCGGCCGATGTCGGTGAGTGGGTATAAGGCCGTTTATTCGCAACGACCAAGTTGGCTCAACTTCTCGAAGCGGATGGCGCGGACTTTTCCGATCTCGCTTGGTGTTTTTGCGTTCTCTGAGCTGGTACTTTTTTTCGCCGGATTCGCCGTAGGTCTCATGGGAGTTGCAGTCGGGCTCGCTCTGGTAGCGTGGGGCCTATCGGTTCGGCTTGCGTGGCCATACAGAATAATATGTCCCTATTGTAGTTCCGGTTTCTCTTTTGCAGGTCCTTGGAACTGTCCAAGCTGCCATGCCTCTCATGGCATCAATATCTTTGTCAACTGTCCGACGTGTTCACGAGAGCATCACGCCTTCAGTTGTCCCTACTGTTCAAAATCTATGCTTCTGAGCCAAACATCTCTTACATGGGACAAGGAGCTTGTAGACAAGCACACGGCGAGGCCGGTCATCAACGGGGAGCCGGTTTATCCGCCAGCGCCACGGGTGGAACCAAAGCCACAGCCCAAACCGGAGCCCCTCGATCCTGTTATCAAGATGATGGATGAATTTGTTAAATCAAATCTCGGCCGTCACGAATTTATACAACAGAAACGAGAAGAGGTGCGTCAAAAATACGGAGATAATCCGCCAGAATTTGTAAAAGATACGATGAGTACATTAGAAAATATGATTTACAAATATCGCGAGGATGAGAGCCGAGGGCAGCGGTGATATACCGCGATCTGCAAATCGGCAGGGCGGCATCGGGCGAGGTTATCAAGCTCGATGCCGACGCCCGGCGGCGGAACATTCTGATGGTCGGGCCGCCGGGGACCGGCAAATCGAGTGCGCTTGAAGACCAGGCCCGCCAGATCATCACCAACGATGAGGGGTTCTTTCTGCTCGACGGCGACGGGGCGATTTACGATCGCCTGGTGACCTGGTGCGCCGAATATCACATCGACCGGCGCCGCCCCATTCACCTCATCGACCTGCGCGAGGAGCGGTGGAGCGTCGGCCTCGACGGCCTCCGGATACCGCCGCGGCCACCCGCCACACCATATTCGGCGTCCAAGCTCGACGCAGTGCGGATTGCCCGCATCGATGCAGTGGTCGCCGGCATCGAACAAATCTTTGGCGAGGACTCGCGGCACACGCCGCGACTGCGCCGGTGCTTGCGGAGCGCCTGCTACGCCCTTGCGGTCAACGAGCTGACCCTCGCCGAGCTGGAGATGCTGACCACCGCCAGTGACATAAGCGGCGCGCGTCAAGCATTAACGGCCAACCTGCCGAACCAAACCTTCCGGGCCGTGTGGAGCGACCTCAACCGCTTGAAGCCCGACGCGTATCAGGACCAGTTCGAGAGCGCGGTGAACCGTATAGCCGAGGTGCTCGGTTATCCGATGGTGCGGCGAATGCTGGGGCAACGCCGGCACGTCCTCGACTTCCGCCAGGCGATGGACCGCGGCGAGGCAATCCTGTGCCGCGCCGCGGCACAGGAAGACGAAGGTGTGTCATGGCACGGTGCTCGCCTGGTCGGCACGTTACTGACAACCGAGATGATCCTCGGCGGCCTCGGCCGCGACGAGAAGGCAGGTTACGACCGCCCTTTCAACGTCATGATCGACGAGGCCGCTCAATTCCTGACACCCGCCGTCGAGTTTGCACTCGACCGCCTACGTAAGCGCGGCGTGCATTTCACCTTCGCGATCCAGCGGTTGGGGCACCTCAAAGACGCCGGCGACAGCGTCTACGACGCGGTCATGCAGGACGCGCAGACCAAGATCATTTTCCGTCAGGTGCGCGATCAGCCCGCCGAGGAGTTGGCGACGGAGCTGTTCCGGCCGGAATTCAACCTCAGTCAACCCAAGCTCACCGCGCCGGCGACCACCGGCCACTACATCGAGATTCTGACCAGCGAGACCGTATCCGAGGGGGCGGGCGGTGCACGCATTGCCGTCGAGAGCGAAGGCACGAGCGACATTGAGACCGGGAATTGGGGGCACTCGATGATCGATGTAACCGCCAACCAAATGCACTGGGATGGGGCAATCCCTGCCGGGATGCCTGACGGCCTCGGCCGTTCCCGGAGTGTTGCTCGCGGTGATATCGCGGGCGGCGCGCGCGGGACAGCGCGGCAACATGGCAGGAGCGCTGCGACTGTAGAGAACTGGAACCAGGCAGTGGCCCGGAGCGCCCGCCAGGCGCTGATACCGAGGATCGAATGGATCACCGTGCAGCTCAAACCGCTTCCCGAGGTCATCCACGATCACATCGTGGTACTGCGCCAACTCGACGACCGCGAGGCGATCGTCAAGTCGCTGAACCGCCCCACAGTCAGGATACGGACGCTCGACGTTAAGCCCGCCTACGCCATGCCGCGCCTCTTGGCGAAATTCACGCAGGAGGTTTACGAAAAGAGCGCCTACACCTCGTCGCTGGCCGCGATCGAGCAGGAGACCGCCGAGCGGCACGAGCGCATCGCACAGATGGCTGGGACGTCAAGCGCCGCCGACTCCTCCGACGAACCAGGCCCGCCCCCGTTCGAGGCGCCGAAGTGGGAATGACCCTGCTAGACTGATCCCATGACGACCGCAGCCGAGCGGCTGCCGCGCTTCGAGCGCAAGCGCGCCGCCATCCCGAATTTCGAGATCACGCCTCGCGACGAGGAGATTGTCCGTATCGTCGGCCGGCACCGCTTCGCCCGCTCCTATCACATCATCGATCTCATTGCCGCGGCCGACCCGAGCACGAGCGAGCAGCAGATCAAGCGTCGCTTGCAGCTCCTCTTTCACGGCGACTACCTGTCGCGCCCCAAGGTCCAAGTCGACAGCTATCGGGCCGGCGCCGGCTCTCGGCCGATGGTCTACATTCTGGGCAACAAGGGTATTGACCTCCTCGCCGCAAAATATGGCTTCCGGCGCTCCTCGGCTGACTGGACGACGAAGGCCCGCACGGCGACGCGGGGCACCATCGACCACGCGCTAGAGGTAACGGATTTTATGGTGGCGCTCGCGCTCGCCTGCAACCACCACGGCCGGCGTGCGGTGATGTATTTCGACGAGATCATACGCGAGCTCGCCCCGGAGGTGACACGCAAGAACCCGCGGCCCTATCACTGGCCAGTGTCGGTGCGCCCCATCCCCGGCCACTGGCAGAGCAGGGGAGCGAAAACGTTCTATGCCATCCCCGACAAGATTTTCGGCATCCGCAACCTCGATCTCCCCGAGGGGCAGAATCGAAAATTTTTCTTTCTCGAGGCCGACCGCGGCACGATGCCGGTGGTGCGTCCCGACCTCGATAAGTCGTCGCTCTTGCGCAAGCTGGTGCTCTACGGTTTTACCCACGTGGACGGCCTGCACAAGCGGTTCTACGGCCTGCCGCATTTCCGGGTGCTCACCGTCGTACCGACGCGCCAGCGCATCGGTACGATCCTCGCCGCACACCAACAGCACACCAAGAACCTTGTTCCGGCCGGGCTCTGCCTGTTCGCCGATCGGCGCGGCCTCTTCGATGCCGAGGACTTCTTCGCCTATCGGTGGCTCGACGCGGGCGGCGCGCCGCACAGCTTGCTCGATTGAGGTAAGAAAAGACCCCGCACCACCGCAGCTCCGAGGAGCAGTTGGCGAATGCGGGGCCATGGGCCTAGTGGCGGCTGAAGGGCCGCACAGCGGCGAGCGCGTGCCGGTCAGGGCCGTGCCGCCGGGGCAGCACGAAGACGAACCGGAAGTCGGTAGGGCAGACGGCAGCGGGGTTGCCGCTGTACCAGACAAGCCAAAGGTTGTCCCTTTCGCCGTCCGTAATGGCAAAGGCGCCGGGGCGACCGCCCGAGCCGGCGATCGGCCTCATCGCGACCCAAAGGAAGAGCTCGCCGAGCTTGCAGCGGTGCTGCAGCGCGAATTGCGGGCCGACTTCCGGCGGGCAGAGCCACAGGCCGAGCTGTCGCGCCCGTTCGTAAATCCAGCCGCACGGCGTGCCCGACGCGAAGCCGAGTTCTCCGACCGACACTGACACCAGGTCGGTTTCCATCTCCCTAGCGGCGAGCGGGAACGTCGGTTGCGCCATCAGATCGAGTGCGCTTTCGACGATAATGTGGCCCGAGGCTGCCGCCGCTTCGACGAGCCCGAGAGCCGTCTTGTGCGTGCCGAGCTTGATGGTCCGCCAGACCGGGAATCTGACCGCCGGCGCGGGCGGGTAAGCGCCAGGCCGGCGAATTTCAGTCGGGACTAAATTCATGGAACTTCTCCTCGGTTGCTCTAGTCCTGGCCATGCATAAGCAGGGCAAAGACACAAAGAAACCGAGGTAAGGCCGAAAGTATACTAACTATACATTCATTTTATTGTCAAGAACGCCACCCGTACGTGGCTTTATTGACTTCCGACGCCCCTCTATCCCCTCACAGCATGATCTTTTCGACCTCATCGAGCGTCACCTTGTCACTCCGGCGATCGTAGAGCTTGGTCGTGCGCGCGCTTTCATGCGCGGCCATCTGTTGGGCGTGTTCGAGCAGCCCGCCATTCTTGAGATAGACGGTAATGCCGGTCGCCCGGAAAGAATGGCACCCGAGCTCGGTTGCGATACCGGCTGCCGCCGCGCGGCGCCAGATCATGCGCAGCGCGTCGGTGCGCGTCATGCGCCGGTCGGTGAGCTGCCCGGTTTTACCGGCTGCCGTCCGGAATAGGGGAGTGGTCTTGTCCTCCGCCAGGCCGACGGCATCGAGGTATTCGTCCATGTAGGCTTCGAGGAGGTGGTGCGCCGGCATGTCGTGCTGCTTGCCACCTTTTTCATGCAGGCGCACCCACCAGCGCTTTCCTTGCGGGTAGTAGTCGCCGACGTTGATACCGACCGCCGCCGAGACCCGAGCGAAGGTGTAGACCAGCAGGGCAATGAACGCCCGGTCGCGCAGGCCGACCACCGTTGAGGTGTCGATGCTATCGAGCAGCGTCCGGGCCTCGTCAGCTTCGAGCACGGGCGTCTTGCCGCGCTTGACGACATATTTGGGACCGCGAACGGCCGCCGCCGGATTGATCTCGACGACCTGGCGCACCACCAGCCAATCGAAGAGCATGCGGATCGCCGCTAGGTGCTGCTTCACGGTGGGCGGACTGTAGCCCCGGCCGAGAAACTCGATATAGGCCGCGACGTGGTGGGTACGGAGCGTGCCTAGGGTGAGGCCCCGTGCGTCGCACCAGGCGCAGAATGACCACACCGCGACGGCGTAGGCGGCGCGGGTATTGCGGTTTCGGATTTGTGCGGTGAAAAATTCGATGAATGCGTAGCCGGCTCGCTCGCCGCCGCCGGATATGAAGGCCGGCACGACCGTCAGCTCGCCGACGATCGCCGGCAGATTTTCTTTTCCTAACTCGTTGTCGGCGTCCGCTCCGAGCGGTTCCAAATCCGCCATGTTTTCCATAGCTTTAGTGTATCATAACGTCCTTTATGATGCCCGAAAGTAGAGCTCAAAATCTCCCCGCGGAGTTGTATGCTATTTTGGACTATTCGACTTTAGCATTCATCCTGTTTGCGCATGATGCGCAAGAGCGTCCATACGAGGGATTACAGCACCTTCCTGAAATTGTTGATTGAGGTCCGCCACCGCGCCGGCCTTACGCAAGCGCAGTTAGGGCAGCAGCTTCCCTTTGAGCAGCCGGCGATCAGCAAGATCGAGCGCGGAGAACGCCGCGTCGATGTGATCGAGCTGAAGATGATCTGCGACCGGCTTGGCACCTCGCTCCCCGACTTCATTGCCGAACTGGAAGAGCGCCTTTCAAAGCAACATGATGGGTAAGCTCTCGCCCGATGAAGCTATGAAGCTGCTGACCCGCCGCTACATGGCGGAACCGGAAGCGTTGATTGCCGTACTATGTCCCCTGCTGGTGCCAATACGCACACTCGATAAGGGAATCTTTATCGCCCCAGGTCAAACGCATGCACGAGCCAGCTTCACAGTGCAGGTGAATGACGAGACCAGCGGTGTGTTGGTTCGTGGCCGCACCGGCAAGTTCGTTCCGGCGAGCTACGGAGGTGGGGAGCCGGGATGGCGTGAGATTGCAAAGGGGCGAATCATCGACGTAGACACGGCGACGGGGATCGCCGAGGGCGAGGTATATCTCGGCTTTGGCGGGAGGGCGGCGGACCTCGACGCGGCCATTGCCGATCTCACCGACCGCGATTTTCTGGAAATCGACCAGTATGGAGTGGCTGCAAAGGCATTGAGCCCGCATTCTCCGGATGAAGCGTTGATTTTGAGCGCACTTTCCCCGATTTTGATATAATATTCAGTATCTTATCGTAGGTCGAACGGAGCGGCGATGGCGGACCCGACGGGTGAAGCGAAGAG
>Ga0182024_10009522_pt1 | contig 20067 bp, 11 predicted proteins | sample P32metaG_FD_120480 | JGI IMG/M metagenome (GOLD analysis project Ga0182024, IMG submission 120480) | Permafrost microbial communities from Stordalen Mire, Sweden - P3-2 metaG (Illumina Assembly) | ecosystem: Environmental > Terrestrial > Soil > Wetlands > Permafrost | place: Sweden: Stordalen... | reverse complement strand
GCGCAGTCGTCGTCGCAGCAGGCGGATATGAAGCAAATATCGAATGGCTCAAGCGCCACTGGGGAGACGCTGCCGACAATTTCGTCGTTCGCGGCACACCTTACAATGACGGCGCCATGCTAGCCACGCTCCTCAAAAAGGGTGCCAAGCCGATGGGCGATCCGAAGGGTTTTCATGCGATTGCCGTCGATGCCCGCGCCCCCAAATTCGATGGCGGCATCGTTACTCGTCTCGACGCGATCCCGTTCGGCGTCGTCGTCAACAAATTCGGCCGCCGCTTTTACGACGAAGGCGAGGCCATCTGGCCCAAACGCTACGCCATCTGGGGTGGACTCATCGCCGCGCAGCCCGATCAACTCGCTTTCGCCATCGTCGACTCGAAAACGATCGGCCGCTTCCTGCCGCCGATGTTCAAGCCGTACCAGGCTGATTCGCTGCAAGCTCTCGCGGATGCCATTCAAATCGATCGGCCCGCCTTCGTCGACACGCTCAACGAATACAACCGCGCAACCTCGGGCACAGTCGAACAGCGCCTGGAAGCGCCCGACGGAAACGGAACGCAAGGAATCTCGCCGCCGAAAAGCAATTGGGCGATTCCAATCGACCGGCCGCCCTTATACGCTCTTCCGCTGCGCCCCGGAATCACATTCACCTACATGGGTGTCGCGGTGGATGAAACTGGCCGCGTGCTCGATCAAAGCGGGCGCCCATTTCAGAATGTTTACGCCGCTGGCGAAATAATGTCCGGGAATATCCTCACGAAAGGCTACCTCGCAGGTTTCGGCATGACGATCGGCTCGGTCTTCGGCGAACTCGCAGGAAGGATGGCGGCAACGAATGCCCGTGCCTGAGCCTAATCTGTTCGAGGAAGCCAACCGCCAACTCGTCATCTGCAACGCCTGCCGCTATTGCGAAGGCCTGTGCCCGGTCTTCCGTGCGATCGAGACGCGCCGCGACTTCGCCAAGGGTGACGTCTTCTATCTTGCGAACCTGTGCCACGATTGCCGCGCTTGCTACTACGCCTGCATGTTCACACCGCCCCACGAGTTCGCAATCAACATTCCCCAAATTCTCTCGGAAGCGCGCATTGAAAGTTACAAGCAATGGAGCTGGCCGGCCCTGCTCGCCCGCGCTTTCAAAGAGCCGCGAATCGCGTTTCTTCTTGCGGATATTGTTATCTCATTTGTAATCATCCTGGCCCTTGTGCTCATCGGTCCGAGCCGTTTGTTCGTCGCGCACACAGGCCCGGGCGCTTTCTACGCAGTCGTTCCGTATCTCGCGATGGTGATCCCCGCGGTCGCACTTTTTTTCTTCGGAATTACGATCTGGATCCGCGGCGCGATTCATTCCTGGTCGGAGACAAATCGCGCCTCCCATCCAGCGATGAGCGGCAAAGCACTGCTCGAAGCCGTCGGAGCCATCCTCGCTCTGCGCCATCTCGAAGGAGGCGGCCCCGGTTGTACCTATCCGGAAGAGCGGCCCTCTTCCTCTCGCCGCGTTTATCACTCTTTCGTTTTCTGGGGCTTTCTCGCTGACTTCATGTCCACGACGCTCGCTTTCATCTATCAGGATTTTCTGCATCAACTCCCGCCGTACCCCTTGACCAGTGCTCCCGTAGGTTTCGGCGCCGCTGGCGGCATCTTGCTGATCATCGGTACCGCTGGCTTGACCTGGCTCAAGTGGAAAAGCGATCGCGCACCGGCGGTCGCTCGCGCATACGGCATGGACTACACGTTCCTGGTTACGCTTGGCTTGGTCGCGCTCACCGGCATGCTCACTCTGATTTTCCGCGCGACGCCCGCGCTGGGGGCTATTCTCGTTCTGCATCTCGGATTCATCGCGGCGCTTTTCATCACGGCGCCCTACGGAAAATTCGTCCATGCCGTCTACCGATCGCTCGCACTGGTCCGCTACTACGCCGAACGCGCGACGCCATCGCGCGGCTGATCCGCCTTTCGCCAAGCCTTTTGCAAAAAAGGATTCTTGCCATCGAGACAGTATCGAGGAACACTAATCTTTACAGAGGTGAGCAAAATGAAGACGCTCGATCACACTTCGGAAACCCGCAACAGCGGCATCCCTCTCGATCTCAACTGGATTAACAGTATCAGCATCGACGCGCCCGCAGTCGAACAAGGCGCCCAGTTACTTGCCGCGCGCACCACCGTCAACAAAGAATCTCAACTCATGTTGTTGCGCGCGATTTCGGTGATGGATTTGACCACGCTCGCGGATGATGATACCGATGACCGCACTCGCCGCCTTTGCGCGCGAGCTCGCCAGCCGCTCTCGTCCGATTTGCTCCAGCGCCTCGTCCCAGAAGCGGGCAGCCTCTACACTGCGGCCGTCTGCATCTACCATCCCTTCATCAAAACGGCACTTCACGAGCTGCAGGGCACCGGCATCAAGGTCGCGACCGTCTCCGCCGATTTTCCGAAGGGCCTCGCGCCCCTCGAAGAACGCATCGCGCAAATTCACAGGTCGGTCGAGGCAGGCGCGCACGAAATCGACGTGGTGATCAAGCGTGCCCACGCGCTCGAAGGCGACTGGCAAACGCTCTATGACGAAGTGGCTGCCTTCAAAGCAGCATGCACTCCAAGGCTGATGAAGGTCATTCTCGGCACGGGCGAGTTGCAGAATCTCGACAACATCACTCGCGCGAGCCTCGTAGCCATGATGGCAGGCGCGGACTTCATCAAAACGTCCACCGGCAAAGAAGCGGTCAACGCGACGTTGCCCGCAGGCATCGTGATGATGCGTGCCATTCGGGACTATTCGGGCAAGACGGGCACCGTTGTCGGTTTCAAGCCCGCCGGTGGCATTCGCACCGCCAAACAAGCTCTCGAATATGTGTCGTTGGTGAAAGAAGAGCTTGGCGATCGCTGGCTGCAGCCCAGTCTTTTCCGCATCGGCGCCAGCAGCGTTCTCGACGATATCGAACGCCACTTGAACCAAATCATCCGCTCATGAATGGCTTTACTGCGGGCATTCAGAAAAGAGCCGGCGCGGGACGCCGGCGCTACGAAACGCGGGGGGGGACAGAGAGCGAAGCACAATCAGGATGACTGGTAGGCCTCCCTCCGCAGTTCCTCATATAGCATTATGGCGGAAGCAACCTCCTTCATTGATTTTCCGCTTAGCCTGCTGTGCTTTTCGATTTCAGCTCGAGCGTCCGCTTGGTCCCATCCCAAATCGCGCTCGAGAGTCTGCGCCGCCTGCTCTACCAATTTGCGAGCCTCGGGCAAGTCCGAAAATTTGACCTGTTCTGCCTCGATCCGAGCCCTCTCGACTTCTGTTCCCACCAGGAATCCGATCGTTGCGATTAGCTGCGTTTCTCGCTTGCTGTAGCCGTGCGGCTGGCGGTGCTGCACGTTGATCACGCCGACCACCTTGTCGCCGCACAGCACGGGCACTGATAAGAAAGCCTCGTAGCGGTCTTCCGGCAACTCCGTGAACGAAAGAAACCGCGGGTCTTCAAACGCGTTGCGTCCGATGACCACAGGTTTCCGGTGTTCGGCCACCCACCCGGTAATGCCTTGTCCCAGCCGCAGCTTGAGCCGGCCAATCACTTCCGCATGCGGATTCTTCGATGCCTTCAGAATAAGTTCGCCATTTTCGAGGACGTAGATAAAACAGGAGTCGCACATCACCACGTCGGAAATGAATTCCACAACCCGCCGCAAAACCAAGTGCAGGGGGGCGGACGCGGCAATACGTTCGCCTATCTCGCAAAGAAACGCTATCTCCGGATATTCGACTTGTTCGGCCTGCGTGTTCATACACCAGTGTAGAAAACCCGCTAGACAATGCGCCAATTAAAGTTTCGTTACATGTGCCATCAGCATTTGGAATGCCATATCTATCAGATAAACAATGAGTTACGTGGATGGTTTCGTTGTGCCACGCCTCCGGACCCTGCTTGAACCGCTCCATTTGAATTCGGGGCGCAGAACTACACGAGTAGATGTCGTGAAACGGCAATGGTTTCTACTGCCGCGTGGACGTAAAGGCAGAGGCGGGCGAAGACGGCAACCGCAAAGTGCAATTCCGAAGCAAGTTCCTCGATCGTGCGAGGAAAAGCTTTCTGGTGGGGGCTGTCCGGGATCTCGTGTGAAATTGCCTAGCAGCGGCGCTTCAGATCTCTATTCAATGAGAAACGTGTGGCTTCTGCTTTTTCAAACCGGGACATCTTGGAGCCGGGACGAAGAAAAGTCGTGAGGTCTTGAAGTATTCCGCGATCCGAACAACGGACTGGCAGGCGCGCAGCGAAGCGCTCAAACGCAGCCGCGGTGGGTCGACGTGTCTTGCCCACTTGACCTTAGTTGGTTGGCGTCGGCATTCCAACATCGGCGATTCTGCGTTACGCATAGCGGAATAGGGCTTTGAACCCGTAGTCCATATGCTGCTGGATGTGGCAGTGAAATAGCGTCAATCCCGGCTGATCGGCCGTAAAATCCACCGCCGTTCGCCCGAATAGCGGCACGATCACCGTGTCCTTGATGATTCCCGCCGTCGGTTTGCCTCGGTGCTCGGCAATCTCAAACGAGTGCCGGTGCAGGTGCAGCGGGTGCGAATCGTCGGTGCGATTGTGAAACACGAGGCGGTAGCGCGAGCCTTGCTTCAACACGAATTCCTCGTGCGGATACGGTTTCCCGTTCACCAGCCAAACGTTGAATTTCCCCGCACCGCTCGGAATCTTCTCGAAGACCATGTCGATCTTCTGCTCCGGCGTTGCTCCCGGCGCGGCGCGCCCGAAGATCGCGTAGTCCCACCCGGGCTTTGCTGGAGGCATCCACTGCGGTTCGCGATGCTGGTTCGCATACTCGACGACCACGCCTAGTCCGGCATTCCGCACGTTATCGTCGGTCGCGCCCAGAATCCAATTTCCCGGCTGGTTCATTTCCACGATCGCGTCGACGCGTTCTCCCGCGCCGAGCGTAACCGCTTCCGTCAATTGGGGCGTCGGCACAGGATTGCCGTCGAGCGCGAGCACCTGAAAGCGGTGCCCCGGCAGGGCAATGCGCTTGTTCTCGATCGCGCTCGCATTTAGCAGGTGCATCAGCACGCGATCTCCCTGCTTCGCGCGGATCGGCTCGCCTGCGCCGAGCACTTTGTCGTTGATCGAGTACATCACCGACGTTACTTCCAGGCCGTTCGGCCGCGTGTCGAGCACCGCCGGCTTCTCGGGTTTTGCCCCTTGGTCCTCCTGCTCGTCCTCGTCCATCTCTTGGGTGGAGAAAAACGGCTCCCAATCGCGCAGCGCCAGAAAAACTTCCTGATCGTAGCGCCCCGGATCCTTCCCCGCATCGATCATCAGGAATCCGAACTGCCCCGTGTAGGTCCCTTTGTGCAGATCCGCCTCGGCCATCGCGTGCGAGTGGTACCACCGCGTCCCCGCCGGCTTCGGAACAAATTGATAGCGCCGCCGCCCGTTCGGCGGCACCGGCGGCGTGCCTTCTTCTTCCGCGCCGTCCACTTCCGCAGGAACGAATAGCCCGTGCCAGTGCACGAACTCGGGCGTCTCTGTTTGGTTGATCACGTCCACCGTCACTGGCACGCCTTCTTTCATCCGCAGCAGCGGCCCAGGACATGTGCCGTTATATCCAATCGTGCTGATGATCCGGTTCGGCGCGAGTTCCAGGGCAACCGGCGCAATCTGCAGGGTAAAGTCCGCCTTGGTCGTCTCGGCAGGAGCGGTGCCCCCCTGCATTGGCATTCCCGATTGCATTTGCGCCGGAAGAAGTTTTGCAGCGCCCGCTCCTATCGCGGCCGTCCCGCCCAGCTTGATGAAATCCCGTCGCCTCACAGCATCCTCGTCACCCGCTAGAGTTCCAGACGCAAATCCTCTCACGCCTCTGCGCCTTGTACAATCACCGCCATGAAATGCTCGGATCGGTCGGAAAACCCTTGCTCGCTCGCCGGTGGCGACCGTCGCTCGTGCTCGATACGATGAAAACTACGTGTGCGTTCCGATGCGGCACTGTTCTCAGCGGGAACGCATCGCGAAAGACCGTAGCCTACGAATGGCGACTCAACAACCGTTTTTGCAAGTTAAGTGTAAGCGCCGACGGTTTCAGCGCTCCCGAACTGCCTCAAGAGGGAAGCCCGAGCAATTTATCACCGAACACTATGGGGGTTATTCGAAGCAACGAGGAAGCGGAGCCTCTGTCGAGTATCACGTCACGCACGCTCCCAAAGTGTGGACTAGCTCTGCAGCGGGCTTCGAAGGCAATGCAGGCTCCTTGTATGGCGTCGAACTGGCGAAAATTATCCGGGGTCGTCCCGATTCCGCCCTCATTGCTGAAGGCTCGCCGGTTATAGTGTTCCAAGGCAGAAAAATCGCATAAGGGCGACCGACAAGAAAGCGAATCACTCCCCGCCCCGTGCAACAGGCACGCTTATTTTGGCATCTGTGGTTTATTAGCGCGAAGGGCGAGCCTGAATTCCGCGCTGCCGCGCGAATGGGCTGCCCGTTTTCGTATGACGCTGGAGATGGGGAGGGCATTCTGATACTCTTCCCCCGTATCGAGGTATCCGATGAGGCTCCGGCCAGGCTTTCCGGTGGTGCTTCTCCTCGTAGTGCTCGCTAGCGGTCTGTTCGCCCTCCAATCTCACGCTTTCCAGTACGGCGAATGGCGCGGTTACGCGATGTCCCCCCACCAAAGCAACGAGAAAGCGGAATTTTCCTGGTCTCGGCTGCGCTATAGCACACGCGCGCGTGCTTTCGGGGGATACGGGTACGGCTATGGATACGGGAGTTGGTCCCGCGACTACCCGAAAGCGGACCGCCAATTCCTTCTCGCGATGAAACGCCTCACCCGCATCCAGGGCCGCTCGACCGAGCAGGTAGTCGACCTGGATAGCGACGACATTGATAACTATCCATGGGTCTACGCCGTCCAAGTGCAGAATTGGACATTCAGCGACGCCGAGGCCAAAAAGCTGCGTGAATATCTGCTCAAGGGCGGCTTTCTCATGGTCGACGACTTCCACGGCACGGAGGACTGGGCGCAGTTCCTTGAAGGCATGCGAATGGTTTTTCCAGACCGCCCCATTGAAGATCTGGATAATAAGGACGAGCTGTTCCACACCCTGTACGATCTCGACGACCGCTTCCAGGTGCCCGGCGAGCAGTACATCAACAGCGGCAGGACGTACGAAAAAGATGGTTACTTGCCGAAGTGGCGCGCCATTCGCGACGATCGGGGCAGGGTCATCGTGGCGATTTGCCACAACATGCATCTCGGCGACGCTTGGGAATGGGCGGATAGCCCAGAATATCCGGAACGCTTTGCGTCCATGGCGTTCCGGATCGGCTTGGACTACATCATGTATGGAATGACGCACTGACCGCAGGCAGCATCTGGGACTCGGACCGCGCATAGCGAGAAGTCTCCGACGGTGTCATCCCGAGCGAAACGAGGTATGTGAATTTGATTTTTCGCCGCCACCGCGGCTTTACGAACTTGCGGAAAGACCTCACGCCTGTCATCCATTTCGAACGCAGTGAGGTTCCGAATTTGATTTTTGTTGCTAGAGGCGGAGTGTAACGGTTTTCCGAATGTTTCAATTCCTGTTCAAGTATCCGGCGTCGATTTTCTCGAAGGGTGAATTCGTCCTGCTCGGCGCCTGGCCGAAATGGGTCCTGTATCTGCTCGTGCTGGCGACCGCCGCCGGGTTAGCGCTACTGATCCGCGCGCGCTTGCCTCAAGCTGCGGCCCCGATTCGAAACTGGCGCGCGGGCGTCATCTGGTTCCTGCAATTTTTTCTGGCGACGCTGGTGCTCGTACTCCTATGGCAGCCCGCGATCACCGTCGCCGAGCTCAAGCCCCAGCAAAACATCATCGCGGTGCTCGTCGACGACTCCCGCAGCATGGCCATCGCCGATCAGGGCAGCCCGCGCGAAACGCAAGCTGAAAAGGCCCTCGAAAGCGGCACGCTCACAGAGTTACAGAAAAAATTCCAAACGCGCCTCTACCGCCTCGACACTCGTCTGACTCGCATCGCAGACACAAAAGGACTGCAAGCCGCTCCGGTCGCTCCTGCCACTCGCATCGGCGACAGCCTCAAGCAATTCGCGACGGAGACAGCCGACCTCCCCGTAGGCGCGGTAGTTCTTCTGAGCGACGGTTCCGATAATTCCGGCGGCATCGATCCCGACACAATTTCCGCGCTCCGCAACCGCCGCATCCCCGTACACACGGTCGGATTCGGCCTCGAACAAATTCCCAACGATGTGGAAATCAACGACGCCGTCGTCGCGCCGCGGGCCCTCGCCGATTCGCGCCTTGCAGCGCGCGTCAGCTTCCATCAGCGAGGCTACGCGGGACGCAAATCCACGCTCACGGTGCGCGAGGGCGACAAAGTTCTCGCCTCGCGCGAGATCACCTTCACCTCCGACGACAAGATTCAAACCGAAAGCTTGCTCTTAAACGCAGGCTCCGCTGGCGCGAAAACGCTTCAATTTTCAATTGAGCCGGTTTCCGGTGAGCAAAATCGCACGAACAACGCCCTCACGCGCCTGGTCAACGTCGAATCCGGCAAGCGCCGCATCCTTTATGTAGAAGGCGAGCCGCGCTGGGAATACAAATTCATCCGCCGCGCGGAAGACGACGACCGCATCGTGCAAGTCGCCTCCATGCTTCGCACCACCGAAAATAAAATTTACCGCCAGGGCATCAACGACCCGAAAGAACTCGCCGACGGTTTCCCCGCGCGCGCCGAGGATCTGTTCGGCTATCAAGGTCTAATTTTCGGCTCGGTGGAAGCGGGTTATTTCACGCTTCCGCAACAAGAGCTAATTCGCGAATTCGTTGATCGTCGCGGCGGCGGCGTCCTGTTCCTCGGCGGCCGCTTCGCTTTGGCCGATGGCGGCTGGGCAGGCTCGAATCTCGCCGATCTTCTGCCCGTCGTGCTCCCGAGCGGCAAGAACACGTTTCATCGCGATCCCGCGACCGTCGAACTCACCCAACCGGGCGCCGACAGCATCATTACGCGCCTGATCGACGACCACGTGAAAAATATCCAGCGCTGGAAAAAGCTGCCCTACTTGATGGACTACCAGGATCCTGGCACGCCCAAGCCAGGCGCGGCGGTCCTGGCGGACATGAACGTCCACGGCCGCAAAATGCCCTTCCTCACCACGGAAAATTATGGCCGCGGACGCACTGCCATCGTCGCGAGCGGCGGCGTCTGGCGCTGGCAGATGAGCCAGCCCCTTGGCGATACCACGCACGATATGTTCTGGCGCCAACTCCTGCGCTGGCTCGTTAACGATTCGCCCGGCCAGGTTGTCGCCACCGTGCCGAATCAAATGCTCTTTGACGACGGCCGCATCCATCTGTCCGCGGACATTCGCGACAAATCCTTCCAGCCCGCGCCCGACGCGCACGTCGAGGCGCACATCCTCGGTCCCAACGGCACGTCCGCGTCGGTAGAAATGTCGCCGGTGCCCGACGCCCCAGGCCAGTTCCAGACCGACTGGAACGCCGACAAGCCCGGCTCTTACGTCACCGAAGTTGTTGCGAAGCGCGGGGATCAGGAAGTAGGCCGCGACGTTTTAACCTTCCAGCGCATGGATGGCGTCGCCGAAAATTTCCACACCGAGCAGAATCGCGAGCTTCTCGAAAAGCTTTCCGCCCAAACCGGCGGCCGCTACTGGCGTCCCGCCGAGCTCAAGAATCTTCCCGCGGAAATTCCCTATTCCGACGCCGGCATCACCATGCGCGACACGAAAGAACTTTGGAACATGCCCGCGATCTTCCTGCTGCTCGTTCTGTTGCGCTTTTCGGAGTGGCTCCTGCGCCGCAAGTGGGGTGTGGTGTGAAAATGCGCGTAACAGTTATCGGCTTGTTCGGCGCAGCTCTTTTTCTCGTGGCGATCCCCGCGCGCGCGGGCATCTACTACGTAACCGTCTCCGGCCTCGGCGGCGAGCCTGATTACGAACAGCGTTTCACCGCCATGGCCAACGATCTCGATAAGCTACTGAAAGCCTCCGGCAGCGAAGCGCACGTTTACACGCTCACTGGCGCCCAAGCCACTCGCGGCCAGATGACGGAGACACTCGGCCAAGTCGCCAAGCAGGCCAAACCCGAAGACGATTTCGTCCTGATCCTGATCGGTCACGGTTCCTTCGACGGCGTCGAATACAAATTCAATCTCGTCGGCCCGGACGTTTCCGGCGCCGAACTCGCCTCTCTCTGCGACCACATTCCCTCGAAGCGCCAGTTGATCGTCAACACCAGCAGTTCAAGCGGAGGTTCGATCAGCGCGCTCGAAAAGCCAGGCCGTGCCGTGGTCGCGGCCACGAAAACCGGCACCGAGAAAAACGCCACGGTCTTCGCGCGCTACTGGGTCGAAGCCTTGCACGATCCCACGACCGATCTCGACAAGAACGACACGATCACCGCCCTCGAAGCTTTCCAATACGCGGAAACCAAGACCGCCGCCTTCTACGATTCGCAAAAGCGCCTGGCCACCGAACACGCCGTCTTCGAAGACACCGGCAAAGGCCAGCCCGTCCGCGCAGCGGCCACCGACACCGGCGAAGGTCATCTCCTTGCGACCTTCACTGTGCTTCGCATCGGCGCCGCACAGCGCGCGGCAAACGATCCCGCCAAACGCGACCTGCTCGCCAAGAAGGAAGAACTCGAACAGCAGATCGACATGCTGAAGTATCAAAAGGCCGCGATGGCGCAGGGCGATTACAAAAAGCAGCTCACCGACGCGCTCATCGAACTCGCGCGCGTGCAAGCGGAGTTGGACAAGTGATCAGCCGCCTCGCTCGCATTGCAGCCGCGTTCGCAGCGCTCGCCTTCATGAGCATGAGCGCAAGCTTCGCGTCCGCCGCCACGCCCGAAGATTGCCGCACGCTTCGCAAGCACGGCCATCGCGCCGAAGCACAGTCCTGCTACCAGTCGCTCACGCAAACCCGCGATCCCTACCTCCGCGCCGAAGGCTATTGGGGCCTTGCCCGATACGACGACGCCAACAACGAATTCCGCGTCGCTGTCGCGCAGTCCGACCGTAACGCAATGTACCGAGTCCGCTGGGGCCGCTTGTTCCACGAGCGCTTCAATAACACCGACGCCGATGCGCTTTTCAAGGAAGCCCTCGATCGCGATCCGAAGAACGCGCAGGCCTATTTAGGCATGGCTCTGGTAAGCGCGGACGGCTTCGACGAAAAAGCCGTTGACTGGGCGACCAAAGCCATCGAGCTAGACCCGAAGCTTGTAGAAGCGCACGAGCTGCAGGCCAAACTTGCCCTCGAAGATTCCAACACCAAATCAGCCGCCGTAGAAGCCGACACGGCAATCAGCATTTCTCCCGACGCTCTCGACGCCATGGCCATTCACGCCGCCATAGAGCTCCTCGCCGACAAATCGCCCGATGCCTGGCTCGAAAAAATCCGCCAGGTGAATCCCAATTACGGCGAAGCCTATTCGCTCATCGGTTATTTTCTCGTGTTCAACCGCCGCTACGACGACGGCGTCGCCTATTACCGCAAAACGATCGCGCTCGACCCGCAACTCTGGTCCGCGCACTCCGAACTCGGCATCAATCTCATGCGCCTCGGGCAAGTCGACGAACCGCGCGAGCAACTCGAACTCTCATACAACAACGGCTACCGTGACGCCGCCACCGTTAACAGCCTGCGCCTGCTTGACAGCTACAAAAACTTCGTCGTTTTCAAAGACGACACCACTATTCTCAAGCTCCACAAGAACGAAGCCGAACTTCTGCGCCCCTATTTCGAAGAAGTTTTAAAGCGCTCGATGGCTGTTTACGAGAAGAAATACAAAATGAAACTATCGGGGCCGGTGCAGGTTGAAGTCTACCCGGATCACGAAGACTTCGCCGTCCGCACGCTCGGGATGCCGGGGTTGGGCGCACTCGGCGTCACATTCGGCGAAGTTGTCGCAATGGATAGCCCTTCCGGCCGCAAGCCCGGCGATTTCAATTGGGCCAGCACCCTCTGGCACGAGATGAGCCACGTCTATATCCTGACAGCCACCAATCATCGCGTCCCGCGCTGGTTCACCGAGGGGCTCGCCGTCCACGAAGAAACCGAAGCCGACCCCGAATGGGGCGACCGCATCACACCGGATATTCTCGTCGCCATCAAAAATAAAAAGCTGCTTCCCGTTGCCGATCTTGATCGCGGTTTTGTCCGCCCTGACTACCCGGGACAGGTAATCGTCTCCTACTATCAGGCCGGGCGCATTTGTGATTACATCCAGGGCCGCTGGGGCGCCGACAAGCTCCTCGATATGGTCCACTCCTTCGCTCAAATCCGCACCACACCCGATGTGATCCAGCAGAACCTCGGCATGTCCGCCGAGGAATTCGACAAGCAATTCATGGAATGGCTGCATGACGACATCGGCAAGGTCGTCGACAACTTTGACCAGTGGCGCATGCACCTCAAGCAGCTCGTCGAGCTCGACAAAGAAAAGAAATACGATGAAGTGCTGAAAGAAGGCGAGGAAGTCCGCCGCCTATATCCGCAATACGTATACGACGCGAACGCCTACGAATTCATGGCCGCCGCCGACCTCGCGAAGGACGACAAGAAAGCCGCTGCCGCCATCCTCACCGATTACGAAAAAATGGGCGGCCGCAATCCCGGAGCCCTCAAACAGCTCGCCTCCGTTGAAAAAGATTTAGGGCAGCCCAAGGAATCTGCCGCAACGCTCGACCGCATCAACAACGTGTATCCCATGAATGAAGACCTGCACCGCCAGCTCGGCGACCTGTGGTTCGCCCAGAACAACTACAAAGGCGCGATACGCGAATACGGTGCGGTCGTCGCCATGCACCCGCTCGACAAAGCGTCCGCTCAGTTCAACCTTGCCCAGGCCTATCTCGCGGACGGCCAGCGCGACAAAGCGGAAACGAACGTTCTCGCTGCGCTCGAAGCCGCGCCTGATTTCCGGCCCGCGCAAAAATTGCTCTTACAGCTCGAAGACTCCGAGAAAGGGAAATGACCGATGGCTACTGCTGAAGTCAATCTGGACTCCGCGGAACTGAAGAAACGCATCGACCGCTTCCACGCTGTGCGCGACGGCATTCTTACTCAGGTCCGCCAGGTCATCGTCGGGCAGGAGGAGGTGATCGATCAGATTCTTACCGCGCTCTTCGTCGGCGGCCATTGCCTCATCACCGGTCTTCCCGGTACCGCGAAGACGCTCATGGTCCGCACCATCGCGCAAACGCTCGACCTCGAGTTCAAGCGCATCCAGTTCACGCCGGACCTGATGCCCTCGGACATCACCGGCACGGACATCATCGAGGAAGACTCCACCACCGGTCATCGGCGCTGGACCTTCGTTCCCGGCCCCATCTTCGGCAATATTCTTCTCGCTGACGAAATCAATCGTACGCCGCCCAAGACGCAATCCGCGCTGCTCGAAGCCATGCAGGAACTTTCCTGCACCGTGCGCGGCCATCAATATAAATTGCCTTCGCCCTTTTTCGTGCTCGCGACGCAGAACCCCATCGAACTCGAAGGCACTTATCCGTTGCCTGAAGCGCAGCTCGACCGTTTCCTGTTCAATACGGTTCTCGATTACTTGAGTGCCGCGGACGAAGTAAAAGTCGTCGACCTGACCACCACCACGCGCGTAGCACAAGTGCAGCCGGTGACGAACGCGCAGGAAATTCTCGATTTCCAGCAATTGGTCCGCATGGTGCCGATCGCGGAGTCGCTTGCGAACTATGTCGTTGAAATCGTTCGCGCCACGCGCTTCAAGAACGCGAGTGCCCCAGACGTTGTCAAGAAATATGTCAACTACGGCGGCAGCGTGCGCGCCGCGCAGTTCATCGTGCTTGCGGCGAAGGCCCGCGCTCTTTCGCGAGGCCGATACAACGTCGCTTACGAGGACATCACCTCGCTCACGATCCCGGTCCTGCGCCATCGCATCCTTTTGAATTTCCATGCGGAATCCGACCGCATCGATTCGGACGAAATCCTGCGGCAGCTTCTCGCGCACATGCCGCCACCCAAGGGAGCCTGATGCAGCGCTTTCTCGATCCCACGGTGCTGGCTGGAATTTCCGGCCTCGATCTGGTCGCGAAGACCGTCGTCGACGGATTCGTCGCGGGTCTGCACCGTTCGCCCGACTTCGGCTTCAGCCAGGAATTCGCCGAATACCGCGCCTACACGCCCGGTGACGATCTGCGCCACGTGGACTGGAACGTCTTCGCCCGCACCGAGCGCGCTTACCTCAAGCGCTATCGAGGCGAAACGAACAGCTTGCTCACCGTCCTTCTCGACGCGAGCAACTCCATGAATTACAAATCCCACTCCGTAAATAAAATGGACTACGCGCGCTACATGGCCGCCTCACTCTTTTACCTCGCGATCAAGGATCAGCGCGACGCGGCCGGCCTCATTGTCTTCGACGACGAAGTCCGCAACTTTATCCGTCCCTCCACGCGCCAGGGCCAGTTGCAGCGTCTTCTGGCGGGGCTGGAACTCGCCGAACCGCGTGCGCGCACCGATTTCACCAAGCCGCTCCACTATTTTCAGGAATTTCTGCGCCGTCGCGGCCTGGTTCTGATCATTTCGGATTTTTACGAGTTGCCGGAAAAAATTATCCGTACCGTCGAACCGCTGCGTTTCCACGGGAACGAAGTCGTGCTTTTCCACATTCTCGATCCGAAGGAAATGCAGCTCGATTTAAGCCAGCCCGCCATTCTCGTCGATCTCGAAACACAGGAGCGCCTGGAAGTCACTCCCGATTACGTCAAGAATGAGTACCGCCAGAAAATGGACGCGCACATCGCCGACCTTCGCGACCGCGCCCAAGCCGCGGGAATGGATTACTACCTGCTCGTCACCGATCGCCCCCTCGACGGCGCTTTGCGGGAATATTTGAGCATTCGCCAGGGGAGAGATTGATGGGCCTTTTGTCTCCGTGGTTTCTCGCGGGCGTGGCGGCGGTCGGCGTCCCTTTGTATCTCCACTTGCTTCGCCGCCACACGACGAACCCGCATCCGGTCGGCTCGCTCATGTTTTTCGAGCAGCGCACGCAAAGCTCCATCAAGCATCGCCGCTTGCGTTATTTGCTTTTGCTTTCGCTCCGCCTCGCGCTTTTGCTGCTTCTCGTGCTCGCCTTTGCCAATCCTTTCGTCAACCGGCCGGCTGCCAGCGCTTCCGGCGACAAGCTCGAACTACTGGTCATCGATAATTCCTTTAGCATGCGCGCGGGGTCGCGACTTGCCGATGCGAAGCGCGAAGCAGAATCCGTGCTTGCGAGCCGCAGTCCCGCCGACCGCGGCCAGGTCGCCGAATTGGGTTCCCAGCTCCACATTTTGACTCAACCAATCCAGGATCCCGGCGCGCTGCGCTCTGCCGTCGATAGCATCGAGCCTGGGGACTCGCGCGGCAGCTTCGGTGAACTCGCTCGCTCCGTCCGCTCGCTCGCGGAAAGCGTACATACGCCCATCGAGCTGCATCTCTTTAGTGATATGCAGCGTGCCAACATGCCCGCGAATTTCTCCGAACTCGCACTGCCTGCGAATGTCACGCTCGTTCTGCATCCAGCGGTGAAAAATCCCGTGCCGAACTGGACGGTTGAAAGCGTCAACGCGCCGGGTCAGGTTTGGGACCCGAAGAAAGCTCGTGTCCAAGCCGTGATCGCGGGCTACGACACGCCCGCCGCCACGCGCACCGTTTCTCTCGTCGTCAACGGGAAAACAATTGGCACGAATACCGTTCAGGTTCCCGCGAACGGCCGCGCCACCGTGAATTTCCAAACGCTCGATGTGCCCTACGGCTTCAGCCGTTGCGAAGTGAAGATCGATTCAGCCGACGCTTTTCCTGCCGACGATGAAAATCTGTTTGCCGTCGAGCGCTCTGACCCCGAGCGCGTCTTATTCGTCCACGAGTCGGGTGACCGCCGCTCTGCTCTTTATTTCAGCGCCGCGCTCACAGCCGCCGCCGAATCCGCGTTCACTTTGCAAAGCGTACCCGTCGAACAGTTGAACGCCACCGATCCATCGAAATTTGCCTTCGTCGTCTTGTCGGATGTGGTTTCGCTTCCTGCCACCTTCGCGAGCGATCTCGACCGCTACGTCCGCGGTGGCGGAAGCGTACTGATCGCCGCCGGAACCAACGCCGGTCGTACTGGACGCATTCCCGTCTTCGGCGACCGCATCCTCGATTCGCACTACTACTCGCGCGATTCCGGCGGCTACCTCACCGTCGGCGACTCCGACCCGTCGCATCCTTCGACAGCCAAGTCCGCGCGCTGGGCCGGCGTGAAGTTTTATTACGCTACCATTGTTGACGCGTCTAACTCCCGCGTCGTCGCGCGCCTTACCGACCAGACACCTGTGCTGCTCGATAAAAAAATCGGCGAAGGCCGTGTTTTGCTCCTCGCCTCCGGCCTCGACAATCTCACCAACGATTTCCCTCTGAATCCCGTCTTCGTTCCGTTTGTCGAGCAGACCGCTCGTTATCTTTCCGGCACTGAAAGCCGCAGCGGCTCGCGCCTGGTTGATTCCTATCTCGAATTGCGCACCGCGAAGGAGCAAGCCGACGGCGTCGAAGTAGTCGACCCGAACGGCCGCCGCCCGCTGTCGCTAAAGGAAGCCACCACCGCGCAGTCTTACCATCTCACGCAGGTTGGCTTCTACCAGCTCCGCCTCGCCAACGGCCGCCAGGACGTAATCGGCGTCAACTCCGACCGACGCGAATCAAATCTTGATGTCATCCCCGATGAAACCCTGGCCCTCTGGCGCGGCAATGCCAACTCTGCGGCTGAGCAAGCCTCCGCCGCCAGCCAGTCGCAACAAAAAGACCAACCCTACAGCCTGTGGTGGTACCTTATGTTATTGGTCCTGGGAGCGGCGATAGCCGAGTCCCTGCTGGCCAGCCGGTACCTGGGCACTCAGAGGGAGGAACCATGAGCACGCGGGGACAGCTCAACTCCTACATCCAGGGACTGGAGCGCCGTCTGCGCCTGGGCGCGATCCTGCGCGGCGCGGCCATCGTTACCTCCGCCGCCCTTGCCACCACGATCCTCCTGGTCCTGATCATTAATCTGTTCGCGTTCTCGCATGGTAGCGTCATCAGCGCCCGTACCCTGCTGTTTCTCGTTGTCGCAGCCGCCGCCTGCGTGGGCATCGTCATTCCCCTGCGCCGATTGAATCGTCGCCAAGCCGCGCACACTGCCGAAAACGCATTCCCGCAATTCAAGCAGCGCCTCGTGACCTTCGCCGAGCACGATGAAACGCGCCGCGATCCCTTCATCGACCTGCTCGCCGCCGACACGCTGGAAGTCGCGCGCAAAGCCGAGCCCGAGCAGTTGCTCCCGAACAACACGCTGCTCATTTCACTGGGCGCGGGTCTCGCTTCGCTGGCGGTCCTGCTCTGGATAATCCTCGGCGGCCCCGGCTATCTCGGCTACGGCGCCAATCTTCTCTGGACGGGCCAGCACACCGGCGTCGCTCCCATGTACGATCTGCGCGTTGCGCCCGGCGACGCTTCCATCCGTCGCAATTCCGACCAGGTCGTCACCGCGCTCCCCATCGGCATTCAGACCGACAAAGTCCGCCTCTACGCCCGCTACCAGAGCACCACAAAATGGGAACAGGTGCAGATGCAGCCGCAGCGCAACGGCTCCGGTTTCCAGTTTCTTTTCGCCGGCCTCCCCGAAAATGTCGAATACTATGTCGAGGCCGGCGCGCTTCATTCGCGCCACTTTAATATCCGCGTCGTCGATTTGCCTGGCGTGAGGCAGATCCGCGTCACCTATCGCTACCCGAATTGGACCGGCCTGCAGAATGTTGTCGACGAGCATGGCGGCGACCTCCGCGCCGTAGAAGGCACCGACGCCGACCTCGAAGTCCTGATGGACCGCCCGCTCGCCAACGGCATCCTTGCCCTCGACGATGAAAAACAGGTTCGTCTCACGAACGTTCAGGGCAATCTTTACAAGGGCACCATCCACATGGATAAGGACGGCGAATACCATGTCGCCGCCATCGATCGCGGCCAGCCCGTCCGCCTCTCCGGCGATTTCTTCATCGAAGCGAGCAAAGCGAATCCGCCGCAGGTCGCCATCGACCGCCCCGGCCGCGACTATCGCGCAAGCCCCATCGAAGAAGTCACCGTCACCGCGAAAGCGGCCGGCGACTTCGGCCTCAACGAATTCACGCTCCACTATTCTGTGAACGGCGGCCCCGAGAAAACGGTCGATCTCCTCAAGCAAAAGGGCGCCAAGCAAGCCGACGGTTCCACCACACTCGCTCTCGAAAATTTCAAGCTGGTTCCCGGCGACCTGGTCAGCGTCTACGCCACCGCGAAAGACAACAAATCCGAATCTCGCACCGACATGTTCTTCATCCAGGCCGATCCCTTCGAGCGCGAATTCTCCCAGTCGCAGCAGATGGGCGGAGGAGGAGGCGGTGGCGGCGGTATGGGTGGCGATCAGAACGACATCTCGCAGCGCGAGAAAGAAATCATCGCCGCCACTTGGAAGCAGCAGACCGACAAAACAGCCACGCCGCAAAAAGCTGCCGACACCGCCAAGTTCCTAACGCAGGTGCAGTCCACGCTGCGCGACCAGGCCCTTTCGCTCGCCGGCCGTCTCAATTCCCGCGAGCTCAACCAGCAGAACGAAGAATTCAACAGCTTCGAGAGCGACATGAACGCCGCCGCGCAAGCGATGAATCCTGCCGCTGACAAACTCAAGCAGCAGCAATGGCACGACGCGATCCAGCCCGAGCAAAAAGCCCTTCAATATTTGCTGCGCGCCGAAGCCACCTTCCGCCAGATCCAAGTCGCCTTTGGCGCGGATGGCGGCGGTGGCGGCGGAGCGGGCAGTGCCGGACGCGATCTTGCGAGCCTCTTCGATCTCGAGCTCGACACCGAAAAGAATCAGTACGAGACGAATCAAACCGCGTCGTCGGCCGACCAGCGCGCCAAGGACATCAGCGATGCCCTTCAGAAGCTCGACGAACTCGCGCGCCGCCAGCAGGAACTCGCGCAGCAGCGCGACAACCCCGCCCAAAGCTTGCAGGACCGCTGGCAGCAGGAAATGCTTCGCCGCGAAGCCGAGCAGTTGCAGCGTCAGATGGAACAGATGGCGCAGCAAAATAGTCAAAACGGCCAGCAGGGCCAAAGCGAACAATCTGGACAATCTGGACAATCCGGCCAATCAGGAAAGTCGGGCCAGTCTGGGCAATCCGGTCAGGCAGGTCAGTCCGGACAATCGGGCCAGCAAAGCTCCACCGATCCCCGCGTCCAGCAAGCTCTCGACCGCCTCAAACAAGCCAATGACGACATGCGCCGCGCCGCATCCGCCCAGCCTGGAAGCCCCGAAGCTCGCCGCGCCGCCGACCGTCTCCGCGAAGCCACCAACTTGCTGGGTGGCGCGCAGCAGCAACACGCGACCGGCCGCCTCGATGCCATATCGCAGGAAGCCAACCGCCTAGCCGAAGAAGAAAAAGCGCAGTCCCAGAAGCTCGGCAATATGCCCGGTACCTCCGGCATCACCGGCCGTTTCGGCCGGCCGCAATACGACGGCGGCTCGCAGGGAAATCCCGACGAAGCGAAAAAACTAGCCGACGAGCGCCAGCGCCTGGCCGACGACCTAACGCATCTGCAATCCCAGATGCGCGATGCCCAGCGTAACCTAGCTTCCAATCAGCGCCCCGCCGCCAGCAAGCTTCGCGACGCGCTAGGCGACCTCGACTCAAACGACGTGGAAAACCGCATCCAGCGCAGCGCCGATTATCTCCATCTTTACGGGATGAATCCCAACTCGCCTGAAACTGAGCAGCAAATCGCCCAGAGCCTGCAAAAGCTCAGCGACCAGGTGCGCCAGGCCCAGCAAGCCCTAGGCGGCGACCAGCCCCAAGGCGCCGACACCGCTCTCGATCGCATCGATCGCCTCCGTAACCAATTGCAAGCGATGAATCCCGGCGGCCGCAACGGCCAGCAGGGCCAGCGCGGCCAACAAGGGCAAAACGGCCAAGGCAGTCAGCAGGGACAAAGCAATCAGTCCGGCCAAGGAAATGAATCGGACCAGGGAAGCCAGTCAGCGCAAGGCGGCCGAG
>Ga0182024_10009521_pt1 | contig 20068 bp, 20 predicted proteins | sample P32metaG_FD_120480 | JGI IMG/M metagenome (GOLD analysis project Ga0182024, IMG submission 120480) | Permafrost microbial communities from Stordalen Mire, Sweden - P3-2 metaG (Illumina Assembly) | ecosystem: Environmental > Terrestrial > Soil > Wetlands > Permafrost | place: Sweden: Stordalen... | reverse complement strand
GTCCTCTGGCCATAACGACGCTTTGGCTGCGGCAGCAGTTACTTGTCCAAGCGCACGCGTGAAACTGCTCGGCGTGACGTCAATCCCCGGCGCTGCCGTGACCGCTGGCATACTCGTACGTGCCTCGGTGTCTTCTTCTGTTTCGTGCGCGATGAGCGGTTACCCGACTGTCGATGCTCGGCTTACTAACCTCTCAACTGCGGTGGCTGGCGATCAACGAACGGGCATCTTCGGAGGGTTTCCGCACTCATCGAAGGCCAACGCGGCATCTCCTCGAATTCTTGTCACGTCGCACTCGCGCGTGGTGTCGTTCACGGTTGCATTTTTTAGTGGTAACGGACCTACTTGCCCGCGAATCAACTCGGTGGAGATGATGTTGCCCGGTTCGCGGCTCAACGTGACGGCACGGACAATGCGCGAGGGTGGACTGATCGGAAGCCAGCCCTTGGGGATATATTGCGGCTACCTAAGCGTGACACCGCTGGTCAAGGGTTCGAGCGGGAGAGCGAGTTAGGCCATCGCAACCATCAAGCAACTGGTCCCCAGCACCATCGACCTCCTCGATGAAGAGGCTCTTATAAAAGAAGCTCGCGTGGTCTCGCGGCGCAGACGTCGTCGTCGCGGACTGATCGTCATCATTCTCTTAGCTTTGGCGTGTCTCATCGTGGTTGGCGTCGATCGTTTCTCATCCTCGCCGGCGGCGTCTAGCAATAGCAACGCGTCTTCGGCAGCGACACTGACGTGTCCAAGCGCACGCGTGGAACTGCTCGGCGTGACGGGAATGCCCGGAGGTTTGGGGCATGGCGGCCTGCTCGTGCGCGCCTCGGTGTCGTCTTCAGCAACGTGCACGATGAGCGGCTACCCGGTCGTCGGCGCGCAACTCACGAGCCACTCAACCGCGATGGCCAGCGACGTGCGAAACGCCTATCTCGGCGGAGGGATGACGACCAACGCGCCGCTCCCTCGGCTCTCCGTCACGTCGCGTCCTCACATCGTGTCCTTCACGGTCGACATGAGCGGCGGCGGCGGTATCCCGTCCACCTGCCCGCAGATCAACTCGATCCAGATCACGTTGCCCGGTTCGCGGGATGTCCTGACGGCACGGTCCATGTACCAGGCCAATGTTGGCGTTTCCCGAGGCATGGGTGACTACTGCGGCCACCTTCAAGTGACACCGCTCGTTAAGGGATCGAGCGGGATCGCGTCGGGTTCCTAACCGTTAGGGACCGTTTGCGCTAGGTCACCTTTACACACCCAGTGCTGCCCGTTCGCTGCGGACGGTAGGTGAGCGTAGGCGCATTGGGGCGGAGAGCTAAACACTCCGGTCGCGGCTACGAAGGGGTGGCCCAACTCGAACTTCGGTACTGTTCCCGTGTCCGCATAAGAAATCCCTTGAAGGCAAAAACTAAACAGAGCGCCGGCGATTGCAACGAAACAAAGGCACCCGCGAACGACCTGGCACTTAGTTGCTCGTTTCACCGTCCTAGAAGTCCCACGGTTCCGTCCACCTTCGCTGCACGTTGGCACCTCAGTCCCGACCTGAGCCGGTCGGGGCAGTCTCCGATGGATTCATTGCTGCGAATGAAGGTAGTTTTGCGCTCATGCGTGATGGTTGCTCGAGAAGTACGCGGATTGCGGTCAGATTGCTTCTGGCATTATCTTCGCTCCTTCTGATCGGTGTCGCCCCGTCCGGCGCAGACGCTACGCCTACGTCCACGCTGAGGTGCGGTTCTGATGATCTGAACGTCATCTGGCGAGGGACCACAGGAGGTCTCGCCGGGACCTTTGGAGAGTTGTTCTGGATCCGTAATGACGGCGGTTCTGCATGCGTCGTTAGCGGCTATCCGTCCATTTCCTTTTACGAGAACGGCAAACGACTATTGATGAAGACCGAGGACTTTGCTGGGCACTTTGGAAACGACATGATGGGCATCACTTCCGGTCGACGCATTCCGTCAATTCGCGTTTTGCCGGGTGGGATTGCGTCGTTTTGGATCTTTGGCAATGACGTCATGCCTACATGCATCAACGCCAGTCGAATTTTGATGTCGGTGAAATCACTGACGGGGCGTGCGGTGATTCCCGTGCCGCGTGTGTACTCCGCATGGATCTACTGCGGCGGCGGCATCACCGTTAATCCGATGGTGGCCGGCGTGTCCGGAAGCGATCCTTCCCGCCCGCTGCGATCAGAGTTGCTGCTGTAAGCCGGCTCTGATCTGGTGCTCGGACGAAGTACATAGCCCAGAGTCACGCGTCGACCGGCATGAGCGATTAGGTGCGAACCTGAGACGTCGGGGAGCCGACTCCCACAATCTTCGACTGGCGAGTTCGAGCATGGAAGGACCATGTGGAGGGTCGCAGAGGTCTTGGTAACGCACGCATGTGACGGTCCTGCTACTGGTGGCTCGGGCGGCGCAGCGATGCCCTCGCGCCTCACGGCAGATCTCGGCCCTCAGTCGAGCGCGATTGACGCCAACGCCGTGATGTGGTCGTTCTTCGTGGCGCATTCGCTCTCGAGTTAGAGGAAACCGAGTCGCGAGAGCGGCCAAATGCGCACGAAGGCCTTACCAATGACGGCAGAGCGTGGGATAAGTCCCCAGTAGCGACTGTCACAGGAACCGGGTTCGTTGTCGCCCATCATGAAGTAATGGTTCTTCGTGACGTAGGTCGGCTCGAGGGGTTTAGAACCGATCTGGGCGACGTGGGTCCACGGCTGCTTGAGGGGCTTCCCGTTCACGTAGATGGTGTTGCCCTTTGACACCAAATGGTCACCGGGAACTCCGATCACGCGCTTGACGAGATCGGCGACTTTATCGCTACAGCCGTGCGGGCCGGTCAGGGCCACGGCCTTGGGAGCTTTGAAGACCAAGATGTCGCCGACGTGGATGGTGCCGAATTCGACGCTAAGTTTATTGACGATGATGCGGTCGCCGATCTGCAACGTCGGTTCCATCGATCCCGAAGGGATGAAAAAGGTTTGAAAAACGTAAGTGCGTATTAATAGCGAGACGAGGACCGCCGCCGCCACGACGACGAGCCACTCAATGAGGGATCGTTGGCGGAACCGTCGCTTCGAAACGGGTGGAGGCGGGGTCTCGTCAACTTCGAGAGTGGGAGGAGAAAGAGACACTCGTTAAAGAGTACTTGGCGCGGTGAATGTCACGACTGTCGGAATGTTTGAAGAAAGTCAAGGCCCATGATGGCTGCGACTATCGATCTGACGAATACAAAACAATGAGAATTGGACTCGATGGTTTTCGATCCGCCGTGCGTGATTCACTGGAAGTCTCGCCTAAGTAATCGGGGCACGGTGTGTTCTCTGCATCACAGCACCCGCGGGTTCAGACGGACGACGCACTAAAGATGTTGCAATCACCGTTGAAAGATTGAGTCGGAGATTGTTGGTATCGGAGACCCAACGTGACAGGAATGCAACCTCGCACTGGCGGCTCGCGGTCTAGTCGAGGTTGGTGTCAGAGGCCCGACGTGACTGGTTCGATACCAGGCACTGGCGCTTGATCACCTGATCTGGTCAAGTGCCGGAGGACCGATTCGGCTGATCTGTTACCAAGCACTTATGCCTAACCTTGTCGGCCTGAATGCTGTCTAGGGTCCTGCGCGCCTATTTTCAAACCAATCACTGGTGGTTGTCGCACTACGACGCCTGAGTTTTCGCCGGTTCGGCGTCACCCACCGTCGAATGGCGATTTCAATGATGGGTCGAGAAAATTATATGACAATCTCTACCTCGACCGACCTATAGTCCGAGACGAGGCCAACGCACGGCGCGCTGCAGTGTGCGAAATAGGGGGATCAGAGATGAGTTTCTCAGTCAAAGGTGACTACTTCGAAACGTGTAATTGCGACGTCAGTTGCGCTTGCATTTGGCTCGGAGCGGCGACGAACGATGCATGTGATTTGCTGCTCGCCTGGCACGTAACGGAGGGCCAAAGGGAGGGTGTCGACCTCGCTGGACTGAACGCAGTGATGGCGGTGCACACACCCAAGAAGATGACAGACGGCAATTGGAAGGTCGCACTCTATCTCGATGATCGCGCGACCCTCGAGCAGTCCGAAGCTTTGGGCGCAATCTTCTCGGGCGGCGCTGGTGGCCATCTCGCCGCCCTGGGTCCGCTGATCGGAGAAGTTGCGGGTGTGACGCCAGCATCAATTTCGTTCAGCCGCAACGCTGGTTCGCTCAAGGCATCGGCGGGAGCCGTGCTGTCGATGGAGTCTGAAGAGATGGTCGGCATGGACGGCTCGCACCCACCGGTTATCACTAACCCTCTCCTGGGCGCCGTCTCTCAACCCGTAACCCAAGCGAAAGCCGGCGCGAATAGTTACCACGACCACTGGGACGCAGAGTTCTCGGGCACCAATAGTTTCGTGACGGAATTTGCGTACCAAGGCTGAGACCCGCGTGGACGCGAGTTCACCGCTAGGGATACCGCTGCGCCAACTCCTACCTGGATGGATTGGGCTATGCCTCATCGCGGCGCTGGCGTGGGCCGCGACCATCGCATGGGCTGGCACGATGAACGTCGGACCTGGCGTGATGGGGATGTCCCTGACCACGTTCCTACCCATCTGGGTCGTCATGATGGCCGCCATGATGTTCCCGTCGGTGGCGCCGATGGCTATCGTGTGGATTCGCTCGGTGGCCGCTCGACCGAGTTCGCGAGATCGCGTAGTCGGCATTGCCTCGTTCCTCGCGGGCTACCTTTGTGCGTGGGCGGCATTTGGTGCCGCCGTCTACGTCGTGTTGTTGGGTGCGGGCAGGCTCGCCAACGATGCGCCCGGCACTGTTCGATGGGTCGGTGCCGCAATCTTCGCGGTGGCCGGCGTTCACCAACTAACGCCGTTAAAGGGGGCCTGCCTCCGTCATTGTCGGACACCGCTGGGTTCGCTCTTCCACTACGCGAGCTATAAGGGTCCGGTACGCGATCTTCGTGTCGGAATCCACCACGGGCTGTACTGCGTCGGTTGCTGTTGGGGTCTCATGATCGTGCTGGTTGCTGTCGGCGCTATGAACATTCCCGTGATGGTCGCGCTCGCGGGGGTGATCTTGATTGAGAAGGTCTGGCGACACGGAACAGCGTTCTCGCGCGTAGTAGGCGTATCTCTGCTCGTCATCGCTGCTCTCGTGCTGTTCTTTCCGTCACTACTTCCCGGGCTGACGGCGACGCCAATGTCAAGTATGTGACCACTCGCCAATCTCAGCCCGACGAATCGCTCAACTAAATTTCCTTCGGCGGACTCATTCGTGCCATGCTGGATCAACTTAAAACTTCGCCGATTTGCGGTCGAGTACCGTCGCGAGAACATCAGTACACTTCCTGGATCACAGAACCCTCAAACTGCGCCTTGAAAAGACTGCCTTTCAGTGTTTTTGATAGGAACTGAGATTCAAGGAATCAAAGATTCCTCGTGTCGGTGAGCCGACTTCAACATTCTCCGACTGGAGGATTCAGACGTGGAGACTGTAGCGAGACTCATTTACCAGGGACGACGTCATACGTTGGGTTCGAGTCTTCCAGCCCCCGCCAAATGGGCTAGACCACGTTGGGTGGGCCACGTTTATCAGGGTTTGATCTGGGTTTGGGTCAAGTGTTGATCGGTTTCTTGGTTGACTGAGGAGTGCTACTCTGGCTAGCACCATGTTTCGCATGAAGATTGACCGTGCCGATCCAGCGCTGCTCCATGACCAGGTAGCTGGAGACATCCGACGAGCGATCGCCGACGGCGAGGCAAAGCCAGGCGAGAAACTTCCGCCCGCTCGAGATTTAGCTGCGGTCCTCGGGGTCAACACGAACACGGTTCTTCGAGCGTTGAGGATTCTCCGCGAGGAAGGTCTCTTGGAGTTCCGTCGTGGACGCGGGACCACCGTCACTAGTGGGGCGCGCCAAAAGAGCATCGTGCTCACAAAGGCCCAAGAGCTTGTTCGGGTCGCGTGTCAACAGGGCTATCGACGCGAGGAGCTGCTACGAATCATCGAGAACGTGTCTCCGAGGCACGGATGATGCTTCTCCGAGTAAGGACGTCAACCACGGACGCTCCGACGTTCGACGCGGAAGCGCTGATCAAAGAGGCGCGTCGACGGCAGCGTCGACGCTGGCTCATTGTTGGACTTGTCGTCCTGTTCGCGATCGCCGGCTTCTTCACCGCCAGCGTGATTGCCCGGTCGCCTCGAACCACCTCGTTGCTCGCCCGGCCGCTCCACTTCCCCTCACTCCAGCCCGGCGAGAGCTGCCCCGCAACGGCCGGCGCGACGGTGAGCAACTCCTTCTTCAGCGGTGTCGCCCTCGGGAACGGTCCCGTGCGAGTCCTCATTTCGAATCGTGGCGACCTGGTTCAGGGTCGTGCCGATCTCGGCTTCGCCACCGATACTCCTGGGTGGTTCGCGCTCCAAACGTTGTGGTTCGCGATGCCCGGCTACGACGGTCCGTTTGTCGTCCGCGCCAAGCGGCTCGGAGCAAACGGCCCCATCGAAGTCCAGCCTGGTCAAACTGGTCTGGAACCTGGCTCTGGACCCCTCGTCGTCCCCGCTGGTCCAACTCTGAACACAACGGACGGTTTCCGGACCATGCCGGGCAGTACGTGGGTCACCTCGGGGGGTTGTTACGCCTGGCAAGTGGACGGGCGGAACTTCAGCGAGGTGATCGTGGTAGACGCCGCGCCGGCCGTCGGTGGGCACTAACGAAGTAGTGGATGCGCTCCCTGTCACAGCACCTGCAAAGTACATCGACGCGATCGGGCAATGCATAGCGTAGGAAATTACTGACTCCGCGAAGGTCAGAGATTGTCGGAGTCGGAGAGCCGACGTCCACAATCTCCGACTGGCGTATTAGGAGTCGGGTGTCCGCTTAAGCGACGGAAGATTAGTTCCGGGTGTTCTGGCAGAACTGCTCACCTCGACCGCTGACGGGGTAGTTATCCGGGAATTCGCCCATGAAGCCCACTAGGTCCAGCGCAGTTAGCCGAAATTGTAAGGATGAAGTAGGGACGCAAAGGCCAAGCGTGTGTTTTCACGTCGGACAGCGAACGTTAGCGATCTCCGACTGGCGATCTGCATTCTGAGCTCGACATTGAGCTTGGGATTCGAAGTATCGCTCGCAAGGTTTCCTCACCGCCATTAGCTTTCTCTATCGTGGTTGAAAGTTGCCGTCTGAAGAGCCGGTCCCCGTGCCGATGCTCTGGGAGAATAAACATTGACCTCGGAAGTTTGAAAGGAAATTGAGAAATCCGTGATGCCGTGTCAGTGATTTCATATGAGAAAAGCCGAGAGTCGCTTGTTCGAGAAGCGTTTTCTAAGAGATTTAGACCATGGCATCAGCTCGCAATCGTGGTCGGAGCTATTTCGGTAAGCCTCGGCATGTCGTTTTGGCAGTTGACTGTACCGAAATATGTTGGTCTATACGACTCCGGTGTTTACTTAGCTGCATCGATCCATCTCATTTCTGGCGCTCTACCCTACAAAGACTTCGCCTTCGTCCAGCCCCCGGGCATATTAATTCTGATGAGCCCCGCGGCGATCTTCAGCCGAATCTTTGGAAGTCACGACGGCTTAGAGCTCGCACGAGTGATTACTTCGTTCGTATCGGCGCTCAACGCAGGCATGTTGGCTTGGTTGGTCCGACATCGAGGACGATCTGCAATGCTCATCGCCGGCATGGGCCTCGCGCTTCTGCCCCTCGCCTCCGAGATGAGCTCTGCGCTATTTCTTGAGCAGTATCTTGTTTTTTTCATTCTGCTCGGATCACTAGCGATCTTCTCTTCGAAACCTCATGGCGACCGACTTTCCACCCGTTCTCTAGCGGTCGGCGGCGCGCTATTTGGCTTCGCCGCGCTAGTTAAAGTTTGGGCATTTTTCCCATTCGTGGCCATGGTGATCACTCTCGCACTGCTTTACAGAAAGCGGGTATGGATATTCGTCATCGCCGCCGCGAGCAGTTTCGTCGTGTTCTCTTTGCCATTTTTACTCGGGGCACCAGGAAATTTCATTCGTCAGGTTTTCGTGGAACAGCTGACTCGAAAGGGATACTGGGGCAATAACGCAGGTACCTTGGCACGACTAATTGGGATGACGGGATTTGCTCTGACGCGTTTTCCTCCAACTGCCCAAGAGGCGGTAATTAGTTTCGTCGTGTTGCTCTGTGTGGTCGCCATCGCGTACACACGTCGGGTCGGCATCGACGGACTTGAAATCTACTTACTTTTGGCCGCGTTGACCACGACACTTGGATTACTAGCGGCGCCACTCTTCTATCCTCACTACTCGGCCGTTGCGCTTCCATTTTTGCTGGGGCTCTTGGCAATCTCTACGGCGCGCCTCGGACAACCACTACGAACGCTGACTCATGGCCTCGAGTCTTCCGGCACTGATCGCCGATTTGTCTCTGGGGCGATTGGCTTCATCGGCGTCATTTTTGTCTTAAGCATGATCCTTTGGGACACCCACTTTTACATGGACCTTACGTCGGCTGAAGTAAGTAACAGTGCGACGCTCTCTGAGATCCCCCGTTACATTCCTGTTGGTTCTTGCGTCATTTACGATGACGTCGGCTACGGCGTCGTGGAGAATCGTTTGCTGTCGAGCGATCCTAGGTGCCCCGTCATAGTCGATCCCATTGGTATTCGGTTGGCTTGGGGAAACGAAAGTACCCCACCTACTCTCGCCTTAATAGCGCAGTGGAAAACTTACTTTGAGTCGGCACAATATGTTGTTCGTGATGGTCCAGCGTTTTCGACAATCCCTGTGGATGAAGCCCTGAGATCGTGGTTTGCGACTAACTATCGCTTGCTCTACAACGGTGACTTTCTCCAAATTTACAGACATGATTCCAAACCATAGAGGCGAGGTGCTTACCGATTCATCCATTCTCTGACATCTTGCGCCTACCTAGTTGAGAATCACCGAGGGTTCGTTCTCTCAATATCACAGCTCCCGCAAACTGCATCCGCTGAATTGGACACATGGACGCACCAACTTGCAGACCCGCAGTTGGATCGGAGGTTGTTGGCGTCGGAGAGCCGACGTACACAATCTCCGATTGGCGAATCAAAACGCGGGGCTCTTAGGTAGCCGTCTCTGTCGAAACTCCGACACGGTCGAAGAGGCTAAGCCACTGCTCGCCAGTTCGAAATTGAGCTATCGGGATGATTACAAATACGTCACTTCCAGGGATGCCGATTGGACTCGTCAATCACGCGCGGGTTCGTGTGCGGGGGTCCTGGAGCGAGGGACGAGGACCTCGGCGGCGTCGCGGCAGCGACGGACGAGCCCATGAGCCCAGGACTTGGAGACTCCGCAGCGCAGGGCCGTCACCCGGACAGATCGCCCCTCCAAAACCACTGAATTGACCACCATTTACGCTAAGACCGCGCCTACACCTCCGACTGGAAGGGTCCACGATGTCTCGACGCATGCCGTGCACTATCTAATGAACTCGCACATCCAACGGCACCCGCGTTATCAGGGATGCACCTCGGCCTCCGTGATAGACAACAGTTCAACACTGACTCACCAGGCGTTGCGCTGACCCCTTGACTGCGCCATTTGGAATCGTCGTGAATTTTACGGCCGAGGGTTAAATTATCCGATTGCTTTGGCGAGGCGAGCGTCGTAATCGTCAGCGAGTTCGAGCAGAGCCTTAGCTCCGTCGCCGGCGAAGCATGATCCGTGCATTACGGCCAAGGTGGCTGGGGCGAGAGCGGCGAGGTTCCGGATGGTGGGCCCAGTCCGCGGTGTGATGCACGTAGCGCCAAAAACGTCTTCGGCTAGCGAGGAGGTCTCGAGGATGTCATCAGTCGTAATGGCGGGCGGGTCGCCGAGTTGGGTGAAAAGGTCGCCGCACAAGAGCGTCTTGGTTGTCTCTTCATACAACACTCGCGCCTCCCAACCGTGGGGGACGTGCGGGGTGTCGATGTGGCGTACGCGATGCCCTCCCAGCTGGATCACTTGACCGTCGGCGAGTGGGACCGGCGTTCGGTCTGCCAAGTCGTTGAATGACACCAAACACCCGAGAGTCCCGTGGGCCACTTCGGCGTGGGGTGCCGCTGCGAGTAGCAGGTTCATGGCGCCGCACTCGTCGGACTCGAGGTGGCCGAAGGTGATCCAACGAAGTCGCTCGAGTGGGGTGATCGTGGAAATGGCTTCAGCCAAAAAGGGGAACATGGCTCGGGGTCCGGTGTGGAACAGCAAAGGTTCATCGTCGTCGATGAAGTACTGATTAAATGTGAAACCGGTAGGTCCGATCTCGGGGACGAATGTCGAGAAACGATAGATTCGGCTGGCGACTTCGTCGATGCGTGTTTCCATTGTTGTTCTCCTTGGTGTGGGTATGGTGTATTCCTTCAGAACGGGACGACAGTGGTGAGAAGGCCGGTAGCGGTTGCGCGGCCGGAGAGCGTGCGGCAGAATTCGACGGCATCGAGCGAAAGGTGTTCTGCTCCGAGAAGGTCGGGGTCGTGCGCGTACGTGCCACCGGCAGGCCCAGAGAGCTCGAGCACGAAGCGTTGGCCATGTCGACGTGCCCATTCAGCGACAACGTCGGCGACGATGCGACCATCGTGGTCGGTGCTGAGTTCGAGTGGCCGATTAAGGGCGCGGGACATGTCAACGCGGTGCATCCATAGATCGCGCAGATAGATGGTGTCGATGAGGTATCCAAATCTCCAAGTCTCGTGCACGGGTCCGTCAACGGCAAGGCGCGCGTGACTACGCACTAGCGCTGGTACGCGCTTGCGGCCACGGACAGTCTTGGGCGCAATGTCCGCAAATCGCTCCACAATCTGGATGGGGCTGAGGTCGATTCGCTCGCGCACCTGCACCGCGGACAGCGCGGCTTCAAGCGGTCCGCCTCGTTGCTTTCGGTGGGAACGGGCCCGCCGCAGTTGGTGGATGTTCTCGCGCATGGACGCGCCCGCTTCGCATGCGCCAAGTACATGTTGGTACATTGCTCGGACATCCCAGGCGGGGCAGTCAGTTGCGCTCGACCACGCTGCGTCATCGAGGGATCGGAGCGACGCGACTGCTAACGCCAATTCATCTGCCTGAAGGCGCATGGCCTCATGATGTGTCAACGGTTCGATCGTCGAAATCTCGATTGTCGTCATGTGTGGACTCCTTTGACTTGAGTTGGGCGGGATGCTGGCTTTCGCGAAGCCCGGGTTGACTTGCAGTGGGCGAGGAACATATCCACCATTTCGTCGATGAGACGAGTCCAGCGATCCCCTCCGGGATCATTGGAGACCTGCTGGTCGACCAGGCCGGTTATCAGCGCGGTCCACATGTCGAGATGGCGCGCCTCGGTTATCCCGTTGAGGGCGAGCCTGCCCCGGGCGAGCGCCAAGGAACCGACCGCCGGTGCGTAGGACTCTGGTGACGGCTCAAATCCAGGAATCGTCCGTTGGAACAGCAGTTGATAATGCGCGGGAGAATTGGTGCAGAACTGGGAAAACCGTCTCGCCGTCGCCTTGAGCACTTCGCGAGGGTCATCGCTGTCGAACGGTTCGGCCATTCTTTCGGCGAACTCCGTTGCCGCCCGGCCGAACATTGCGTCGTAGATAGCGTTCTTTGAGTCGAAATAGGCGTACACCGTTGGCACAGTGATTCCCGCCCGACGGGCCAGATCCCGGAGCGACAAGCCAGCCAGACCCTCCTCTACCACCAGTGACCAGGCAGCATCGATGATCGCATCTCGAGCGGCGCGTCGTCGGGCTTCGCGCCAGTCGGTTATCTCTGCAGTATTAATCATTGTTCGTAATACTTGCACACTGTTAAAGTTCTGTCAAGTGCTGTGGGCGCCTTTGTCCAACCAAGTTCTCGTCAACGCGTACATGTGAATTGATTGGGCAGGAGGTCGTACGGCGCGGTTTCCAACGATGAAGTTGGAATCAGTCAGTCAAGCATGGTCAAAAAGTTCAGCGTGTGCCTCAATGATGCCAGTTGGGAACTCCGATGTAGGAACCAATTTCACCGCGTTCACTTGATTCCACGGAGTTCTCTCGACATTGGTCTACTTAGCTCCCTTGGGTAAAAACATCAGCCCCCAAAATGGATCGGGTTCGCCGTGTAACAGAGCACCCGCAAACTGAATCTCTGAGGTTTCGTTGAGCGATTCCAAGTGAGGCTCCGAATTGCTACGGGTCGGAGACTGTTGGTGTCGGAGACCCTGCGCAACAGGAACGCGACCCAGCACTGGCGCTTGGGCTAGAAAGTGCGGATTCTGTTCAGTGGCCCGACTGAACAGGAATGCAACCGTCCGCAGGAAGTTTGACCGAGCAGAGATCTGACGGGATTTGGAGGCCCGATTCGGCGGGTCTGCGACCAAGCGCCGGCGCCTTGTACGCTGAACGGTCCTGTCGCCGGAGCCTCGATCAATCCCTCAGCGCTCCCTCTTGACACCCACTGCGTTTTAGGTTCAAGGTCTCGAAGAACCGACGTCGAAACTCAATTGCTGTCACCGGCACCTAAGAGTCTCGTTCCACCCTTTGGCGAATCAGGCATCCGATGTGATCCGCCGAACCGTCCGGTCAAGGAGACTCTGCTCCGCGTACGGACTGCTGTGATCAGAGCTTCACGACCTCCACGGTCTCTACTATGTGGGCCCCGGGATCCACCATGAACGCCTTGGCGGGGCCAGCCCACATCTGCTCCATGAACTCGAGAAGCTTCCGAGCGTCTGCGACGTTGTCGAAGTCCAGGTCTATCGTGACGTAATTCGGGTCGTCAATCGCTTGAGAGATTCGGTAGCAACTGACTCCCGAACCCTTGCGATCGGCCGGATCGTTGTCGAATGCCTGCTTCCAAAGGTCGAAACTCGGCACCGCATGCTCAATTCGAAGCGTGGGCATCTTGTCAAGTCTCCCCTGGTCGTCGTTGGGGCTCATGCTACTCAGAGCGAGTGCGAATAAATTGAGCAGTTTGGACGTTCGCTTACGGACAATGCGAGCGCTTTCAATTCTCGCACTTGGTTTCGAGAAGTGGGACAACCAACAAGCGCGGCAACATGGAGGTCCGTGCGTGGGTACGTTTCGACCAATTGAAGTGCACGTCGGCTTCGAAGGCCCGAAGCAACAGAGGTGTTGCCCAGCATCGGCCACTCGAGGAAGTTGAGGAGTGCCTGGTGTCGGAGACCCGACATACCAGGTCCGTTACGCAAAACTTGGCGCTGCTTGGACTCACTCTTTCGACTTCTGGGCAATCATCGTCGCTCACCGCTTCGTAGTCCAACCTACGACGTTCAGTTCGTTCCTCCTTCGTCTCCTCCAAAGATGACGTCCATCTCGGAAGCGAACGATTGCGATGCAATTCGGCGAAACGCTTCGTTGAGTATCGCCGCGTTACGTCGCACCACTTGAGCCTGTCCCGAATTGAGGTGATCCTCGAGACCAATTAGACCGCGCGGCCACAGGAATGCTGGTTGGATACGAGTCTGCAAGTGATCAAATTCGAAGTCGTTCACGTGAAACTCAGTCACAGAGAACGGTGTAATGCCAACGTCAGCAAATGTCGCCTCCCAGGTTCGCTCACAAAATTCTCGAAGCGGGACTTCAGCTCCGCGAATCGTGGCCTCTCGTTCTGAGGCAAGGTCGCCACGCAGTGATACGTGTTCTCGAGGATGCACGTCGAGTATCCCTGGCAGCCTCGGCGTTTCACTGAATTTTACGAGCCAGGAATCTGTTCGTCCTGCGAGGCTCTCCGAGACGTCGGCGTTCGAGTCGAACTCGCGACAGATGGGACATCTTTCATTCGTCATGTCCATAATTCTTTAGTTCTACTTCAATTATTCGGTTCAGGGTGTGATATCCGAATCGAAGCCTCCGCAGACGGTCCGATCCAATTGAGAGTTGCAATACTTTGACATCACTCGACGACGAGATGGCCAAAAGATGTTGGTGCGAAGTCGCCAGGCAGCAGAATTGAAATCCGACACTGACCCTGACACTGGCGCCAAATGATGACTATTTTTCGTGACCCACGTGCCACTTGGCGCACGTGCCACATCGATAGACACTCATTGGCGCACCGTCGCGCTTCATGAGCAGTCGAGCACGGGCCGCGGCCTCGTCGCGCGTTGCGTAGGCCATCTTGGAGTGCCCGCGCAACGTCGTGTGCGCGCGCGGACCTCGGCGTAGTGAGGTCCCCGCCCCTCTGTTTCGGTCTCCGTAGCGGCCCGACAGGTAGAAGACGAGGAGTATCAACGCCAAGGCGGCGAGCAGTACACCGACGGTGGCCACTATGAGTTAGCCCACGAGGAACTTGCCGTGGACACTGTAATTTCACGATGATCAGTCACTAAATGTTGACGAGGCATTCCGCTCCCCTTCGGCTCTTCCACGGTACGTCCTTGGCTCTCGGCGGGGGCGATCTTCACCGCTCTCATCAGAATTGATGAATCGGTCGAGCGATGACCACACCGATTCCGGTGGCTCGGGGCGGCATATCTGGCGTCTGACGAGGTCGTTTATTGGTGAGTAGCTCCCTATCTCTTGTAGTGAGATGTCAAAATTCATGGCCTCTAATGAGGCAATTGGGCCATAGAGTCTGAATTGTCGCACCCGAGTTAAACGAGGACGATGTCGAGATGACGCTCACTTCAAGAGAGATGACCACCATCACGGGATCACGCGGGCGGTCTTCGAGATCAAGGATCCCTCGCACAAGATCGAGCGTCCGATGAGCACCGCCCCCGATGTAAACCGCGGTGACGTGCACGTCGATGATACGCCGTTTACGTACGTCAATACTGATGCCTCACCACTAAAAGAGTTGAGTCGACTGAGCGCAATCGCTCATCACCGACTGTCGCGAGGTGATCGACCTTGGCTAGGTCTCGCTCTGGCCAGTGCAACCGCGCTCGTCGCATTGCTGTTGAAGTTTCATCTCCTCAGTCCTGAACTTTGGCGTTCCGGAGCTGTCTACGCGGCATTGCCACTTAAGAGTGAACTAGCTCGCCTCCCAATGTCGCTATTCCTGCCCACGCCGTACCTGCCGGTGTGGGCAGCCAGTGGCCAAATATTGATCGTGTTCGGCCTTGGCGAAATGATTCTCGGTCGATGGTTGACGGTTACGGTGGCGACCATTGGTCACTTCGGTTCCTCTCTCGTCGCCTTCGTTCTATTGAACGCAATACACGGAAGCATGTTTGGTCTCACGCCCGCACTCGCCCACGCACTCGACACGGGTCCGTCTGCCGCGACGACAGCAGTGGGCGTGTGTCTGCTTGTCGCCGTGCGAATGAAACGGTGCGCCTGGCTCCTGACGCTGGCTCTCGTCGCGGCGGCTCTCATCGCTCCCGGAGTTGACGGCGTAGAGCACACGGTGGCCCTCGCGTGCGGTTTGTTCGCTGGCGCGGCCTTCCGTCTGCTTGCTTCGAAATCGACACGAATCGGCAACTTCTCACCAAGAAACACGTGGTCATACATTTTGCTCGGGCTAACGCAAGTCTTTCGACTTCCTCGATCGGCGGTCGCCGCCATCCGCGGGAGAAATTGACCTGCCAATCGCGGGCGTGATTCTGACGCAATTCTCCGGTTCTGATCGTCATTCTTCGTACCCGGGAAATTGAACGTCAGCAGTTAATCCGCCTTTCGGGTCGAGGACGCGGTGACACGCGAGACGTTGTCGCAAGAACGGAAGAATGAGTTTCGACGCGCTACGCCAGCACTACCACCATCGGGGCAATTGATGGAGGTGAGCATCTCTCCCACTCCCAAGCAGTCAAGTTGGAAAACCGTCACCTCTGCGTCAGACATTTTCTCACGAACTTCGAAGAGATCTCTTAGCCCCGAAACAGGTCTTTCATACCCATTCCACACTTCGGTTTTCTACGCTGAGGAACGTACTTGTGGAAGGAAAGCCAATGAAACGTTTCGCTACTCGAACCATCACGGTGCTTTCACTCGTGGCCGCACTAGGTTTCAGCGTTCCGGGAACTGCCTACGGTGACTCTTCGACGCCCGCTGCCAACAGCGCCGTCGCTGCTCCATCGCCGTGGACAACGTGGAACACGAGGTGGGTTTCGTACTTCGACGGGCTCAAGTCGATCAACCTGAGTTATCGATCCTCTGTCGAAAGCGCGCGCTCCGTGTACGTGAGCGCGATAGCTGCCGCAACCACGGAAGCCCAACGTCAAAGCGCACGTACCAACTTCGAGGGCGCCTTGGCCGCTGACATTAGCGTTCGCGTGGTCGCGATCACGGCTGCCGGCGACCCGCCGGCGCCGCCCACTGGCTACAACGGCACCGCGTACGTCATCGGAATCCAAAGTGCGAACGTCGCCTTTCGAGCGTCCGCCAGCGCCGCACAGTCCACGTACGCCCAGGCTCTAGCGAGCGCGACGACGAACACGCAACGCCGTACGGCTCGTCTCACACTCGAGAAGGCCATCGGTAACGCGATCGTTGCGCGGAGCACGGTACTCTTAGCTCTCGGTCCGCCCCCAGCCCAGCCGGGACAGCCGTCTTCCTAGCCGCTCGTTATCTCACTCGCCGACGCGCAGACGGACCTTGTCACTGAATCGGCATTGGCGCACGATGGTGCCCCCATTGGTTCATCTCGCGTCAACGAACGCGGGCCGATTCAGTGACCACTCCAGGGAGAGACGTATCGCGCCATGACGACGTGAACCCTCGAACGTGTGGCGCCAAAAGAGTTCGTACTACACAACGCGCAGATGGCTGCGCTTCCTGTGGCGCTCAGCGACGATGTCTTGAAAGTCCGTGATCGTCTCGTCATCGACTTTCACCTCGCGCGAAAGGAACTCGTCCAGTTGAGAACTGGTCAGTGGTAGCGAAACGAAGTTACCTTGAATGATGTCGGCGCCGACCTTTCGCAGCGATTCGAAGTTCTCCGCGTCTTCAATCCCCTCGGCGATGACGACCAGACCGAGCGCCCGGGCCATTTCAATCATCGAGCGAATCAGCGAGATTGCACGGCGGTCGGAGTTGAGCGCCAGTATGAAGGACTTGTCAATCTTCAACTCATCCACAGGTAGTTCCAGAAGTTGCGACATCGAAGAGTACCCAACGCCAAAATCGTCGATCGAGATCTTGAGCCCGGCCTGTCGCAGCTTCTCAAGGCTCTTCTTTGCGCGAGCCGGGTCTTGGCTCAAGCACGACTCGGTAACCTCCAGCGTGATCCTGTTCGCGTCGATGTGGTGCCACTCGAGCATCCGGTCAATGGACGCAGCTAAATGCTCATCCATCAGGTCCCATCGTGAGATGTTCACGCTCATCTGCAGTGAACGTCCACTGCGATCGAGGCGAGCGAGTTCAGTGATCGCCAAATCAAGCACCGTTCGCGTAAGTGGAACGATGAGTCCCACCCGCTCGGCGAGGGGTATGAACTGGTCGGGTTGTAGCAGACCCAACGTGGGGTGATCCCAGCGCACGAGAGCTTCAACGCCATACACCGCGTTGGTGCGCAGGTCACGAGTTGGTTGAAAGTGCAGCGTGAGGCGACGTCGTTCGATCGCGGTTCGCAAATCGTTGATCAAATTGAGACGTTCTCGACTGTTGACGTCAATCTCATCGCGGTACACACAGACGTCGACGTGACTGCGCTTCGCCTCGTACATCGCAACGTCGGCGCTACGAAGCAGTTCAACGTGCGTTGCCCCGTGTTGGGGCCAAATCGACACACCCACGCTCGCGTTCACCCGAACGTTCGTGCCGTCGAGTGCAATGGGATTGGACAGCGTCCACGCCAACTCCTTGGCCGACGCCGTAGGGTCCACGTCGGCGTCTATGACGAAGGTATAGGCAAACTCGTCGCCACCCAAGCGCGCCACCGATCCTCGCTCGGCTATGCGCTTGGCGAAGCGTTGGCCGACGATCTTCAAAAGTTCATCGCCGTACGCGTGTCCGATCGAGTCGTTGACTTCCTTAAAACCGTCGAGGTCAATCAGCACGATGCCGAGTTGTTCCGAAGGCTTGAGTGAGGCGAGTTTTGCCTCGCCATCCTCCAAGAACGCTCGTCGATTGGACAGGCCGGTGACGTGATCGGTCCTCGCCTCGACGTAGTTCGACTTGCCCAGTTGACGGACTTCACCCTGGGTCATGACCATACGAATTATGACGAGCATGAGCGAAGCAAGAGCCATAAAGCGCGTCGACTCCGAGATGGACCGCATCACGGAGATCGCGAGTATCGCTACCGAGAGCGTTCCGAAGATAATCGGAATGAAGTTGAGGCCACGCGGAGCGACCTGGAAGTCCCTAGCGTCAGAGCGTCGATCGAGACGAGGCCACGCGGCTAAGGCCACGCAACAGAGCCCAACGGGACGAGACGCGTTCACCAACGCGTAAAAGGAGGAGGACGCAAAGACTACGTGATTGAGTTGGATGACGTCGCCCACGGCAAAGGCGGTCAGTCCAACGATGAGAAACGACGTTGTCGTGTCTGAGCGGAAGTGCTTCGGGACGAGCCCCGCGAGAAGCAGGACCAACAGGGCCAACACGAGTATTGGATTGTAGATATTGAGTTCCGCGACGAGGGGCCGACCACTCAGTTCGATGTTCGCCCTGAACCAGTACATGGACACCAACGATGCCAGCGCCAGACCAGCAATGAGCCCGTCGAGTCGCACGCTGTTGGCTCGAGGTCCGAAGGATTGCTGCATCACCACGGCCACCGCGACGGCGATCGCGAAGTAAGAGAAGACGAAGACTACGTCGCGAAGAGTCGGCGTCACGACTCGAGTCAAGCTGGTGAGAGGGACCGAGTTGAGGAGGCTGGCGAGATTGAAGAACAGGACGCCAACGCCCATGATGAACCACGCGCCACGAAGCTCCGCTCGCTTGCGGACACGAAAGTAGATCGGGACTACGGGTGCCAGGGCCGCGATTCGCCCCAACCAGCTGGTCAAAGAACTCGAAGAAACCGCGGCGGAATGAAGGTCGGTGAAGAGCGACGCCGCGTAGACGGCGACTGCGACGATCGCAAAGATCTGGGAGTAAAGCTGGAATTTATTGGAAGCATCGCGTAGAGCGATGTCCTGGTAGGGCGTGGCCGTCGCATCGCGCGATCTCAACATCGTCATGATGGCGGTCCTGTGTCAAGTTCACGTGCGTACGAGATGAGCGCCGTTCGATCAGTCCACGGTGACGCGGCACGATGAACAGGAGCCACGTGGTGAAAGCGAGGCATCATGGAGAGGGTCCGGTGATCCCAAACATTTGGAATACTTTTCAACCGCATGGAGTCACTTTCGTGCACGTGCACAAGGCGTTCGAACATCAACATGAGTCGTGTACCCTTCGTCTTGTTCGAAAGTTGCCGGCGAATTCTTTTCAGCTGAAATCAACTTCACAACAACGCATTCACAGCGTCAACAATCCTCATTTAGCAACATCAATTTCAAGACAACGCGTTCACAAGGTGAGCCCAATTTCTACGAGCGAGGATCAACTCAGCGTCGCCTAACGCGCCGACTTCCCTTTAGAACAGCCGAATCACCTGAAATTGCGAAGATGGTGCAATCGTTGAAGCCTGGCGAACGAGTGAATCAGGAACGTGGGATTGAGCAGTCAGCTCGCAAATCTCGGTTCGACTATCGACGGGTTTGAGCGGGCGTCATCTAGAAAAGTCAAAGGCGGGCAACTATTGGTGTTTCTCCTTTGAAAGTCACGTTCGAACAGACTTGACGCGAATTCCGCCATTGCGGGGCAAATGCTTCTTTCGTTCTTGCAATTGACGGCGAAATCCAAAGCAGCCTTCTAGAACCCGGAAAGGCCAAATGAGTGTTCTGACTAGGCGACGCGATGACGTTGCGAGGGCGCCGCGCATTCGCGACACAGCACCACGGATTTGCGAACCTCTTCATTCGATTTGGCGGCGCGAAGGATTCGTACGGCACCGTTTGAGCGACACTGGCGCTGGTGCCAGCAGGATTGGCGGGCGCATTTGCAGGCCCCGCTGGCGGGAGTTCGAGTGACGATCACCGTCGACGTGTTCGGAACGGGAAGAATAGGAAGAAGTTCACTCATGGTGCCCCCTCAAGTCCTTGCAACACTATTTATACCCTGATCGTACCCCCTTTCGCGTGCACTTTCGGGGACCTTG
>Ga0182024_10009520_pt1 | contig 20069 bp, 20 predicted proteins | sample P32metaG_FD_120480 | JGI IMG/M metagenome (GOLD analysis project Ga0182024, IMG submission 120480) | Permafrost microbial communities from Stordalen Mire, Sweden - P3-2 metaG (Illumina Assembly) | ecosystem: Environmental > Terrestrial > Soil > Wetlands > Permafrost | place: Sweden: Stordalen... | reverse complement strand
GACTTGTTCGCGCGGCTGGAGGCATCGTTTGAGTCGCAGCGGCACTTCGTGGCCAACGCCTCCCACGAACTGCGGACCCCGCTCACCGCAGAACGGACCCTGCTCCAGGTCGCACTCGCCGACCAAGACGCCACCGCGGAGACGCTGCGCTCAACCTGCCGGCAGCTGCTCGCCCTGGGCGACCAGCAGGAACGCCTCATCGAGGCGCTGCTCACCCTGGCCAGCAGCGAGCGCGGAGTCGAACAGTGGGAACCCTTTGACCTCGCCGAAATCGCCGGGAAAGCGATCGTAGACCATCGCCAGGAAGCCGAGCGCCGGGGCATCCACGTCGACGCAACTCTCACCGCGGCCCCGGCCACGGGTGACCCGAGCCTGGCAGAAAGCCTGGTGGCGAACCTGGTGGACAACGCCATCCGGCACAACCGAGACGGAGGCCGGGTCGAGATCTCCACGACACTAACCGACGGACTGGCGACCGTATCGGTCAGTAACACCGGAACGCTGATCCCCCCCGGCGAAGTGGACCGCCTCTTCCAGCCGTTCCAGCGACTCGGCACCGAGCGAACCGGCCGTGCCAGCGGGCCCGGGCTCGGCCTCGCCATCGTCCGCGCCATCGCCGGCGTCCACGGCGCCACACTCACAGCGAACGCCCGGCCAGAAGGCGGCCTCGACATCGAGGTGAGCTTTTCCCGGCAACCCGCAAGAGCGCCTACCGCGGACCACGAGCCGTCAGCTAACCGGTAAGCGGGCATGCGTTGCTTCCGGTACGGCTACCGGCGGCTCGATACTTAGGCCGCCCTGGGGGAGTCCTACGATGAGGGACGCCGCCTGGCGCCAGCTGAGTGCGCGGCCGGGAGGTCCCGGGCTGATGCAGCCGGGCAGCCGCGGCACGGCGCATATCAAGAAACGACACAAGCGGCCCGGAAGCCGAAGGGGATCTGACATGAACTACACGCTGATCATGAAGACCGGGGAGTCCGCGCTGGTGGCTATCGGCCCGGTGGCCATTGAATACCAGGCCGCGATGCTGCGCGACGAGATAGAGAACAGCTCAGACTGGACCGCGGTCGGCATCGCCAGGGTCCTCACCGAGGCGCAGGCCCGTGCCCGTATGGGCGAAGGGACGCAGTGACACCGCCGCCGCGCGTCTGGCGGTAACCGCTTCCGCTCATGCTGGAGAGGCCGCATTTCAGAATCGGCGAGGGGCCGATGCCCGGGCCGTCTGGCGCCGGCTGGCCGGTCAGCGTTCTTGCCGGGTGCGAGGGCCAACTGGGCATTCGGCGGGCGTGTCGTCAGGACGGCACTGTAAAGGCGGCTGTGATGCCTCCGTCGATCGGGAAGGCAGATGCGGTCACGAAGCCGGCGTCGTCGCTCGCGAGGTACGCCACGGTGCCTGCGAGTTCGTCGACTGTGCCGAAGCGCCCCATCGGATAATGGATGAGCCGTTTCGGGAGCTCCTCGTGAGGAAGCCTGCTGAACAGCTCGCGAAGCTGCGGGGTCTCGATGGGTCCCAGGCACAGGGCATTCACCCGCACGCCCCGGCGCGCGAGGTTCGTACCCAGGTCGCGGGAGAGCTGGATCACGGCCGCCTTGGCCGCCGAGTAAGCCATCTGCGAGGTCGCTGCTCCCATCACGGCCAGGAATGAGGCAGTGTTGATCACCGACCCGGACGGCGGGTCATTCCTGAGCAGATACGGGATTCCGTGCTTGCACGACAGGAACGTCGTCGTGAGGTTGGCAGCGAACACCCGCTCCCATGTCTGCTGCATCATGTCGAGCACGGAGTGATCATCCGGGTCGTTCAGGCCCGCGTTGTTGAACAGCACGTCGATCCGGCCGAACTCCTGGTGGATGCGGGCGAACGTCCGTTCGACCTCGGCCTCCGCGGTGAGGTCAGCTTCCACGGAGAGGACGCCGACTGAGTGCTCTCGCTGATCGACGCCGACCACGGTGGCGCCCTCGCGGCGGAGTCGTTCGGCGGTCGCCTCGCCGATGACGCCAGCTGCACCGGCGATGACGCACACCTTGTTCGCGAGGCGGCCCAAGACCGCATGCTCAGGCACGTCGAGAACTCCCTTCACTCTGATGGCGGCCATGCGCGGAGTCCGCTGAGCCTACCGAAGATCACGAAGAACAAGGCCATCCCGGCAAGCAGCCCGGTCGAGTACCACGCAAAGCAGCTGGCTCCCGGCACTTGCTACCGTGCCGCCATGGCTATCGCGTTCAGTGAAGCAACGCTCAGGCTGCTCGACGGGAAGAACTACGCCGTCCTGGCCACGGTGAATCCCGACGGCAGCCCGCAGACCTCCGCAGTGTGGGTCGGCCGCGACGGCGAAGACCTGCTGTTCTCGACCGTGGAGGGGCGCGTGAAGCACCGCAATATGCGGCGTGACCCACGCGTCAGCGTCACGGTCCTCGACTCCTCAGACCCGGAGAACTACGTCGAGTTGCGCGGCCGGGTGTCAATGACGCCAGACATCGGCCGGCGGGTCGACACTCAGCTGTCATGGAAGTACGACGGCAAGGATCCTGGCGAGGACCGGCCCGGCGCGGTCCGCGTGGTCGTGCGGATGATCGTGGAGAAGGCTACGGGGTACGCCGCATAACCCGGCGCCCGGCTCAGAGCCCAGCGGCCCGGTTGTCAACGTGCTCTGGCCCTGGGTCCGCTGCGGTGGGAGGATACGACCGTGAGCGATGACAGGGACACCGAGTTCGCCGACGCCCTGTCAGAGGTCGGCCGGAGAGTCGGGCAGGCTATGACTGATGCGCTGGAGCGCATCCGCCCGGCCTTCGGCGCACTCGCGGAGGTGGCGAACCGTCCTGAGGTCCGGGCGGTGATCGAGCGCGCGGAGAAGGCCCTGCGGCGCAGGCCCTGCCTCTGCTTCTGCCCGAAGGCACATCCGGCTGACCGCGGCATCTGCGAGATGCTCGACGCGGTGATCACTGGCCAGTACCGCTCGGACTTGCTGGGCGATGTTGATGTGCCGCTGTGCGCTCCGTGCGCGGCGGCTCGTGCCGCGCGCGAGTTCGCTGGATGATTGCCTAACCGGCCACGGGCTTGAGCGCCGCACGCCGCAGCGGGGTGCGGGGGACGCGCGCGGGGGAGTGGCGGACACTGGATCCATGACCAGAACCCATGCAGCTGCCAGCGCGACCGGCGCGGTCATCGCCAGCCGCCGGCTGGCGATGCTGGACCGGGCCCGCATCTACGCATGCGGGATCACGCCCTATGACGTGACGCACCTCGGGCATGCGGCCACGTTCGTGTGGGTTGACGCTATGAGCCGGGTACTTCGCCTCCTCGGCGTCGAGCCTGAGGTATGCAGGAACATCACGGACGTTGATGATGTCCTGGATGCCGCGGCTCAGCGCGCCAGTACGCCCTATGACGCGTTCGCGGCAGTCCAGCAGTTCCGTTTCGAGAGCGACATGGCCGCGCTGAGCGTGCGTGCCCCGCAGCACGAGCCAAGGGCGCACCGGTACGTCGAGCACGTGATCCGGCTGGCCTCGGGCTTGCTTGCCGCGGAAGCCGCTTATCAGCGCGGGGGCAGCGTCTACTTCCGCGGGCGGGACGCCGCCGGGCGTGCTGGCCTTGCCCTGGACGAGGCACTGCGGCTGTCCGCCGAGTATGGCGGCCGGCCCGATGATCCGGCCAAGGACGACCCGCTGGATATCGCCGTGTGGCAGGCCGGCGAGCCAGGTCATCCGGCGTGGGAATCCCCGTGGGGCGACGGCCGGCCAGGGTGGCATGCCGAGTGCGCCGCGATGGCCCTGTCGGTGTTCGGGGTCGGCGTCGATATCCACGCCGGCGGGAAAGACCTCCGCTTCCCGCACCACGCCTACCATGCCGCGATGGCCGAGGCCTTTACCGGCGTGCGCCCTTACGCGCGAGCGTGGCTGCACGTGGGCACCGTCACCATGGCAGGCGCCAAGATGGCCAAGTCCGCCGGCAACCTGATCCTGCTGGAGGACCTGCTAGCCCGCCATCCCGCAGCGGCGGTGCGGATGATGATCCTCGACCGGGGCTGGGCCGATGACTGGGACTACACGCCGTCGCTGCTCGATTCGGCGGCCGTGCGGCTGGAGGACCTCTATCACGCCGCCGGCCGCGCTAGCTCAGCTCAGCCGGGTGCCGATGCCGAGATTCGCCGCGTCCTGAGCAACGACCTGGATGTACCCGCCGCGCTTGACCTCGCGATCGAGACTGGTGGCATGCCTGCTCGTAGCGTGGTCACCGCGCTCGGTTTCAGCTGACGCCGGCCAGCCGAAGGCCCCGGAAGCACCCGGATCCCGCCGGCCGCTCGGTGCTGACCCAGCCCTGCCATGTCCGGGCTATCATCGTGCTCCTCTCCCTTCCGCGCGCTCGCTGAGGGCTGCGGTGATGATCGCCTGGGCCTCTTCCTGGATCGCGGCGAGGTGACCGGGGCCGCGGAAGGACTCGGCGTAGAGCTTGTAGACGTCCTCGGTGCCGGATGGGCGGGCGGCGAACCAGCCGGATGCGCTGATCACCTTGAGACCGCCGATCGGGGCGCCGTTGCCGGGTGCCGTGGTCAGCGCCGCGGTGATTTTCTCGCCGGCCAGCTCGCTGGCGGTGACCTGCTCGGGGGACAGCTTGCCCAGAGCAGCCTTCTGCTCCCGGCTGGCCGCCGTGTCGATACGGGCGTAGGCGGGCGTTCCGTAGCGGCCGGTGAGGTCGTGGTAGAGCTCCGATGGCGAGCGCCGGGTCACGGCGGTGATCTCCGAGGCGAGCAGCGCGAGGATGATCCCGTCCTTGTCGGTTGTCCAGGCCGACCCGTCGCGCTGCAGGAACGAGGCGCCGGCGCTCTCCTCGCCGCCGAAGCCGACCGATCCGTCCAGCAGCCCCGGCACGAACCACTTGAACCCGACCGGTACCTCCAGCAGCCGGCGGCCCAGGGCGCCGGCTACCCGGTCGATCATCGAGGAGCTGACCAGGGTCTTGCCGACTGCGGCCGCCGCCGGCCACCCCTCACGGTGCCGGTACAGGTAGTCGATGGCCACAGCGAGGTAATGGTTGGGATTGAGCAGGCCCGCGTCGGGCGTGACAATGCCGTGCCGGTCGGCATCAGTGTCGTTCCCGGTCGCGATCGTGAACTCGTGCTGGCGGGCGATCAGGCTGGCCATGGCGGACGGCGACGAGCAGTCCATCCGGATCTTGCCGTCCCAGTCCAGGGTCATGAACCGGAACGTGGCGTCCACGCCGGGGTTGACGACGGTGAGGTCCAGGCCGTAGCGCTCGCCGATCTCGCCCCAGTAGCCGACACTCGCCCCGCCGAGCGGGTCAGCGCCGATGCGGATCCCCGCGGTCCTGATCGCGGCCAGGTCGACGACCTGCCCGAGGGCCGACACGTAGGCGTCGAGGAAATCGAACCGCCCGGTGGCATCCGCCGCGACGGCGCGCGCGTAGGGGATCCGGCGCACGCCCTGCAGTCCGCTGACGAGCAGGGCGTTTGCTCGTTCCTGGATCTGCGCGGTGATGTCGGTGCCGGCCGGCCCGCCGTCTGGCGGGTTGTACTTGAAGCCGCCGTCTGAGGGCGGGTTGTGCGATGGCGTGACCACGATCCCGTCGGCGCGGGGCCCATGCCCGGATGCGTTATGCGCCAGGATCGCCCTCGATACCGCCGGAGTCGGCGTGTACCCGCCGCGGGCATCCAGCAGCACCCGGACGTCGTTGGCGGCGAGCACCTCAAGTGCACTGACCTGGGCAGGCTCGGAGAGCGCGTGGGTATCAGCGCCCAGGTACAGCGGCCCGTCAATGCCGCAGGCGGCCCGGTACTCGCAGATCGCCTGGGTAGCGGCCACGATGTGGTCCTCGTTGAAGGTCGCCGTCAGCGCGGACCCGCGGTGACCCGAAGTGCCGAAGGACACTCGCTGGGCGGCCTCTCCAGGGTCCGGATGCAGCACGTAGTAGGCGGTGACCAGCTTCGCGACATCCACGAGATCCTCAGCGGCAGCGGGCTGCCCCGCACGCGGACTCATCATGGGCGTCATCCTGGCACGCGCAGGACCTGGCGCAGGACACCATCTTGGCCCAGGTGCCACGACGTGGCGCTCCCTGCTCGACTTGTTCGCCGGACAGCGACAGCTCGTCATCTACCAGTTCATGGACAACGGACCCGACGACTACTGCCCGGGCTGCACCCACTTCACCAGCAACGTCGTCGACCTGGCCGCGCTGTCCGACGCCGGCGTCAGCTGGGCGACAGTGTCCAACATGCCGCTCGCCCAGATCGAGGCCTACAAGGCGCGGATGGGCTGGACGGTGCCGTTCGTGTCGTCGCACGGCACTACGTTCGCCGACGACTGCGGCGCAGGTGGCGGCTTCATGCTCAGCGTGTTCCTGCGCGACGGCGAGGACGTCTACCGAACATATTGCACCACCGCCCGTGGCGTGGACCGGCTCATGTTTGTCAGCAACATCCTCGACCTCACCCCGTACGGGCGCCAGGAGGACTGGGAAGATTCCCCTCCTGGCTGGCCGCAGCATCCGACGTACGGGTAGGGGAGGCAGCATGGGGTGTGAGCCTGAGTTGAATGTCCCAGGCCAGGGAACCCATCCCGATGCATGCCGGAGCGAGCCAAACGAACCCACCACAAGCGCACCGACCGGCGGGAGCGCGTGCCTAGTCCGGCGACACGTCACGTTGCGGGTGGCTGGTCCTGCCGCTGGCTGAGGGCGACCACAGGGACGTCCCGGCGGTGTCACAAGGTCCGCGCGACCTCGTAGTGCGTAACGGTGGTCTCGCGGTCGAGGAGGTAGTCGTCATCCTCGGGGTAAAAGACGGCGACGCCGATGTTCTGGCCAGCAAAGCCCTCGATGTCCGTCCGCGACGACCACCAGCTAACCGTCATGACTTCGGTCCGGCCGTCATCGAGGTCTGTCGTCCACATCTGGGCACCCAGGTTGCCGGGTGTCTTCGCGTAGCCACTCAGGCCGGTACGGGTGATGTAATCGACATAGGCAGCTGCCCGCTCGGTGCTGACCCAGCCCCGCCATGTCCGGGCTATCATCGTTTCCCTCTCCTTTCCTCGCGCTCGCAGGTGGCCCACGACGCCGGCGGCCCTTGCCCGAGCCTGCTACGCCCGCCCAGCTTCATCGACCTGGCCTCAGTGCGCAACGAGCCCGGGCTTCATTGAGGGCTGATCAAGCTCAGCAATGCCGGACGTTAGCCCAGGTCAGCCGGCATGTCGCCCTTAAAGCGCATTAGACTGCGTGTTCGCTTTGCCGCCCCCGCACCAGCACGCCCGGCTTGTCATCTGCGCGAACGCCTTAACTCACCGGCATCGCAGGCCAAAGGCAACGATCAAGCTGGGCCATGGTCCGCGAAAGCCCGAGGCAAAGTGGTTACCGGTCGGGCCGAGGCTGGAATGAGCATTCCTGGCCGCGGGGCCATTCATCTTTGCCAGGCCGCGGGAGCACCCTCACGCCCCTCACGGGGGCTCTGCCTGGGGATTGTGGTTGTCGCCTGAGGCTGGGGTCGTTGGCTGGCGCGGCGCCGGCGGGTGACCGGCGGCGTGAGCGGTTTCCGGGGTGAGCCAGTGCGTGACGGTGGTGGGATGGGCGGGGTCAGTCATCGCACGGATCTTGTCGAGCCGGTGCTGGTCGCGGCCAGTGACACGGTCGTGCTGGCGCAGGTGCTCGTCCCAAGAGGCGACAACGAACTGCTCGACGATCCGGCCCGGGTCGGCGGCGTCCTGCCATACCCGCCAGGCACTCGCCCCGGTCCTGCGCCGGCTGAACCTCGCATCCTCGAGTTCTGCCAGCAGCTCGTCCTGGAGTCCCTCGCGCGGCCGGTACTCGATGGTCACCATGACCGGCCCGGCGGGCTGGTCATCGGTGGCCAGGTGGGCCGCGGGCCAGTCACCGGCTGGCAGCAGTTCGCGCGGCTGTATCACCTGGAACCGGTAGCGCAGTCCGGCGAGAGGTCCGAGCGCGAGCCCGGCGGCGGCGGCCAGCAGCGTCGGCGGCAATCCCAGGTGCTGCGCGCTGATGCCCATGACGGCGCTGCCGACCGCGTTGCCGCCCTGGAACACGATCAGGTAGAACGACATCCCGCGGGCCTTGACCCAGCCGGGCAGCGTCAGCTGGTAAAGCGAGTTCAGGGTCGACAGCGCCAGGATCCACGCCAGGCCGCCGACCGCGAGGGCAGCGGCGACCAGGACGGTGACATGCACGAAGCCGAGGACCAGCGCGACGCCCGCTAGCGCGAGCGAGCCTGCCGTCAGCAGGGTGCCGGGCTTGAACCGGGCGCGCAGCCACGGCAGGACGCCGGCGCCGGCGACGGCTCCGGCCCCGACGCAGCCCAGCAGCAGGCCGTAGCCGCCCGAGCCGAGGTGCAGCTGGGAGCGCGCGGTAAGCGGCAGTAGCGCCCAGATCGAGCTGGCGAAGAACATGAACAGCGCGGCGCGCAGCAGGATGACGCGCAGCGCCGGGCTCGCCGCGACGTACCGGCCGCCGGCCCGGATTGCCTCGCCGACATGCTCGCGCGGGAGCACGTGAGCGGGCCGGGTGCCGCGCCACCACGCGATGACGGCGATAACCGCCACGAACGTCGCCGCGTTGACCAGGAACACCGTGCCGGCGCTTGTCGCCGCCAGCAGGATGCCGCCGATGGCCGGGCCGACAGCCCGGGCGAGGTTCTGGTTCACCGCGCCGAGGGAGATCGCCTGCGCGCGCTCGGCCGGGGGAACGAGCTCAGGCTGGAGCGTCTGCCAGGTCGGCGAGGTGAGGGCCTGGCCGGTGCCCACGGCGAAGATCAGTGCCAGCAGCAGCCAAGGGGTCACCAGCCCGGCCAGCGCCAGCACGCCGAGCGCTGTCGCGGCGACCAGCATGAGGCCCTGCGTCACCAGGAGGAACCGCCGGCGGTCAACCAGGTCGCCGATCGCGCCGGCAGCCACGGCGAACAGGACCACTGGCAGGCTTGCCGCCGTCTGCACGAGCGCCACGTAAGCCGCGGAACCAGTGAGGGTCAGCATCAGCCACTGCGCGCCAACGGTCTGCATCCAGCTGCCGATGTTACTGACGAACTGCGCATTCCACATCGCGGCGAACGAGCGGTGGCGAAACGGCGCCCACGCCGATCCTGGGGCTGCCGGGCGATCATCCGCCGTACCGGCAACATCATGTGACATAGCGCGCGTATCTCCGCGGAGAGCTGTAGATGTCAGGTTCTCGCGCCCACCGGGTCGGCAGAGCTTGAGTTAGCCGCCAGGACATCACGTTGACCAGGTAGCCGCCCGTCAGCCGCCCGATGACGTGGCGTTCCGTGGCCACGCGGTCCACCAGGCGATTGCGGCACCCCGCTCGGTTTTCGGCTTCTTGGCGACGGTGACTGCCAGCTTGCTGGAGGCTATCAGCGCACTGAACGCGCCCTGCACTGCATGTCCCGCGATCAGCGTCCCGATTGGGTGAAACGGTGCACACCAGTGAGGACAGTTCGCGGTATCTCGCACCTCGACTAGCTTGCCGGTCGCCGCGACGCCGCCATATGGGCCGGTGTGCGTTCCGCGCCAGACAAGACGGGTGACAAGCTTGTCGCCAGAATCGAACATGTCCTCGATGCTTGTGACGACATCAGGGAAACCCTTGAGCCGCTCAAGGATCCTGCCTTTGGGTCCCGCTACGCCGACGGGAACTCCGTTGGTCCTGTCAATCGTCTGAGTCACGCTACTATCTCGGTCACCGAGAGCTGCAAGGAGCAGCATCACCCCGCGTCTCGTGCGGCAGGCGCGGAAGTCGGGCGGCGAATGCACGCTCAAGGCGCGACGTAACCGCAGTGAGATAGGCAGGACAGGGCCGCCCGCCCCCTCGTATCCCCCGCCCGTCTGCCTGGCCACGCGCCGATTTCCCGGGACGTCAGTGCAGCGCGTGACGCCAGCGGCGCAACGGCGGCCACGGCCACCTGCCGATGCGCCTCAAAGGCGTGGATTGGCTTCGGACTCTTGTCAAACGAGCCCGATCGAGTAAGGTCAAAGCTAGGCAGAACGTCCGTAATCGCGACCCAACATTGGATCTTGACAAGTCGCTTTTTGGCGTTCCGCTAAGTTTGCCGTGCCTTTATGAATTGCCCAACAAACGCAACCGGGCTTCGGGAACTGGTCAACACGCTGGCCATAACCGGCGAAGAGGGTGAGGTCGGGTGACCGGAGGCGCGTACCCGCAGGTGGCCGGAGGCGTGTACCCACAGTTGGAGCCAGAGTGGGTTGACGAGGTGCTGCTGGCGGGCGCCGCGGACGATGTGTGCCTGCAACTGGACGAGCCTGTCAGCCGGGCTGAGCTGCGCCGGCTCGTGGCCGAGCGACACCGCGCCCTGGCTGACGCCGGGTTGCGGCGCGGCGGCTCCGTCGCGCTGTGTCTTGCGCCGTCGCTCGCGTTCATCGCCAATCTGCTCGCCTCGTGGCAGATCGGCGCGCAGGCGTCCCTGCTTGACCACCGGCTCACCCCGTACGAGGTGGACGTCGCGCTCAGGCGGCTGCTGCCCCAGGTCGTCGTGACGGCCGAGCGCTCCACTGGCGGCCCGCTACGTGCCTTCGCCGAGGTCACCGAGCGCGTGCGCGCGTATCCGGGCCGGCCTGCTGCCACTACCCACGCCGTCATCCAGCTCAGCTCCGGGTCGACGGGCCCATCCAAGATCATCGGCCGGGACGCCGCGAACCTCGTCGAGGAAGTGAAGCGCTACACGCAGATCGACGGCGTCCCGCGCGAAGGCGAGCGCATCGTGTCGCTCGCATCAATGGTGCACGTGCTCGGACTCGTCGGCGGCCTGCTCTACGGCCTGCATGCGGGCGTGAACCTGACGATCCCGGCCCGGATGACGACGGACAGCATCTTGTCCACCGTCGCCGCTGGCTCGCAGCCCACCACGTTGCTTGGCGTCCCCTTCCATATCGAGCTGCTCGCGTCGGTGCGCCATCCGCCGAAGCTACCGCAGCTCACTGGCATGACCACCGGCGGCGAGCTTGTCCGCGCCGATGTCCATGCCGCGTTCGTGGACCGCTACGACGTGCGCCTCGGCAACATGTACGGGATGACCGAAGTCGGCGTCATCGCGACCGACCTGTTCGGTGCCAACCGGCCCGCCGTGATGCCGGCCCCCGGCCTTACCGTCCGTGAAGAGGCCGGCGAACTGCACGTCTCGCTGCCGGCCTCGCCGTACCTCGGCGAGGCGGACCCGAACCGCTGGTCGGACGGCTGGCTGCACACGAAGGACGCCGGCAGCGTGGATCGCCAGACCGGACTCGTGCGGGTCCTCGGCCGCCGGGATTCCCAGGTCTCCGTCGGCGGGCTCAAGGTCGACCTGACCGAGGTCGAGCACATGCTCGCCGCGCTGCCCGAGGTCGACGGGGCCGTTGTGGTGCACGACCACGCGATCGAGGCGTACCTGGTGCTGGCGGAGGGAGCTGGGGTGTCCGCCGTGGAGCGCGAGATCACGACCCGGCTCGCCGCCTACAAGCGCCCGCGGTGGCTGCACGTGGTCGGGCAGCTACCGCGCACCGCCACCGGGAAGCTCGTCCGCGACCACGCTGTGCTCCGCGTTGCCGGGCCGGGCGGGTCAGCGACTCCCGCCACCCCCGCAGCCCGGGCGGACGCTGGCCGTCAGGCTGCCGTGTCGCACCGCTCTCTCCCGAAAGGACGCGCCGACCATGATCGATGAGATCCGCCAGTTCGTGCTCGACTCGCTGACGGACATGAACTACAGCATCGACGGCATCGACGACGACACCGCGCTCGGCCCGGCCGGCGCCGACCTGGAGTCGCTTGCCCTCGCCGAGCTCGCCGTGCGGGTGGAGGACCGTTTCGGGGTGAAGTTCGACGACGACGAGGCCGAGATGCTGGCCGGCCTGACCGTTGGCGAGTTCTGCCTCGCCGTGGCGCCGCGGATCCAGCCCGCATCGGCGCACTGACCGTGCCCGGGGTACCGCAGCGGTCGGACGTCGTCGCGATGCTCGCCACCTACGGTGACCGCCAGCCGGAGCAGGTTCCGGAAGCGATCGACTCCCTGGAACTTGCCTGGCTGCTGCACCAGATCGAGCAGCGTTACGGAGTGCTCGACGTCGACGACGACATGATCGCCCGCATGTCGACAGTGACCGGTGCGGTCGACGTGCTCAAGGATCTGAGAGTCGGGTCATCGCATGACTGATGGATCCGCCGTGGCTTCGGCGCCGGCCGCCCGCAGGGGGACGGGCTCGCCGGTCGTGACCGGCGCCGCCGCCGCGTCCGCGTACGGCCGGGGAACTGAGGCGCTGCTGTCCGGGACGCTGTCTGGACGGTCCGCCTTCGCGCCCGTCCAGCGGTTCGATGTCACGGCACGGCGAGTGCGCTTCGCGGCCACCATGCCAGGTTTCCCTGAGCTGCTCACCGAGGTAACCCGCGCCGCCGGTGAGGCGTGCGACGACGCTAGCCTGTCGCCGTCCGACCGCGCCCGCAGCCCCCTGTTCCTGGCCATCCACGGCGACCCGGCGATGCCGCGGGCGCCCGAGGCGGACAAGCCAGGGTTCGGGCCTGAGGCGTTCGCCGCCGCGGTCGCCGGCGGCTGCGGCCTCGCGGAGCGAGATATCCGCTGCTACATGTCGGCATGCGTGGCCGCGAGCACCGCGATCGCCGACGCGGCCGCGATGATCGCCCGCGGCCACGCCGACCGCGTCGTCGTGGCGGGCGGGTACCTCGTCGACTGCGACCAGTTCGCGCTGTTCGACGCCGGCCGCGTGCTCGCGGACGACGGCCAGGTGCGCCCGTTCAGCGCCGGGCGGCGCGGGCTGCTGCTGGGCGACGGCGTCGGCGCCGTCGTCATCGAGTCGCGGGAGTCCGCGCGGGCGCGCCGGACGCCGCCGCTGGCGCGGATCGCGGGCTGGGGTCGCAGTGGCGACGCGTACCACCCGTGCCAGCCGCACCCGGAAGGCCATGGCATGGCCCGGGCGGTCACCGCCGCGCTGCAGCGGGCCGGTATCGCGGCGGAGGATCTCGGCTACATCAACGCCCACGGGTCGGGCACCGGCCAGAGTGACCCGGCCGAGGCCAGCGCGCTGCGGCTCGCGCTCGGCGACGCGGCCGGGACCGTGCCGGTCAGCTCCACCAAGTCGCTGCATGGTCAGGCCCTGGAGGCGTCCGGCGTGCTGGAGCTGATCGTCACGCTGCTGGCGGCCCGCAAGGGGATGCTCCCGGTCAACGCCGGATTCCTCGGCGCTGACGACAGGTGCCGCCTCAACCTCGTGCTGGGAGAACCGCTGGCCGCCACCCCGGAGTTTGCGATGAGCCTCAACGCCGCATTCGGCGGCGCGAACACCGCGCTCGTTATCGGCCTGCCATGACGCCGCTGGCACCCGTCGCATCCCCTGGCCTCGCCGCGCTGCACGGGGCGGCGGCTGCGGCCGGCCTGGCGGTCTCGTCGTCCGCGTCCTGGCCCGAGACAGACGCCGACGGCGAGGTCACCGCGCTCGCCGGTTTCATCGAGTCCAATTTCAGCCCGTTACTGGCCGAGGTCGCCGGACGAGCCCTGCGCCGCCGTGATCAGCCGCCGGTATCCGGCAAGGTGACCGCCGTCGTGATGGTGACGGCCCTCGGCGACGTCACCAGCGCAACCCGCGTTGCCGCCGCGGTGGACGCCGGGGAGCGGGTTTCCCCGCTGATGTTCTTCCAGTCCGTGCCGAACGCCGTCGCAGGCTACCTGGCCGCGCGGTGGCACCTGACCGGGCCGGTCGTGTGCGTCAGCGGGACAAGCGCAGGACTGGACCTGGCCGCGCTGCTGATCGATGACGCGGACGCGGACGAGGCGCTGGTGGTGCGCGCCGACCTGGCAGTGGCCGGCGGCGACGGGGACCGTGCCGCCGCCATTCTCGTGACCGGCCCGGCCGACCGGGAACGACCGTTAACCGCATGAACCTGAAGGGGAAGGAATCGATGAACATCCTCGACATCGACCACATCGAGCTCTATGTGGGTGATGCGATTGCGGCGGCGCAGTCCCTGTGCACCGCCTACGGCTTCCGCGTCTACGGCCACGGCGGCCAGGAGACGGGGCTGCCGGGGCAGCGCAGCGTCCTGCTCGGCCAGGGTGACATCCGGATGCTGCTGACCTCGGGATTGCACAACGACCATCCGGCCAGCCAGTTCGTGGCCAAGCACGGCGATGGCGTGGCCGTGACCGCGTTTCGCACCGACAGCGCCGCCATCGCCTACACCGAGGCGGTCGCGGCCGGCGGGTCGGGCATCCACCTGCCCCGCACCTGGGAGAGTGAGGAGGCCTCCGTCGTCACCGCGGAGGTCACGGGCTTCGGCGACGTGATCTACCGCCTCGTCGAGCGCCACGGCTCGGACGCCCAATTCCAGCCCGGCGCGATCGAGATGGAGCCGGGCGCTGCTGCCGGAGCGGACGACGACCTGCTGCGCAAAATCGACCACGCCGCGGTGTGCGTGCCGGCTGGCGAACTCGACGCCACCATTGCCTTCCACGAGCAGGTGTTCGGCTTCTCGGTCACGTTCCAGGAGTACATCGAGGTCGGTAACCAGGGCATGATGTCCAAGGTCGTGCAGAGTCCGTCTGGCGGCGTGACATTCACGATCATCCAGCCGGACCTCAGCCGCCAGGCGGGCCAGATCGACGACTTCCTGGCCTGGCACGACGGCGCCGGGGTGCAGCATGTCGCGTTCCTGACCAAAGACATCGTGCACGCGGTCCGGACATTCGCCGGCCGGGGCGTCGAGTTCGCGGTGACGCCATCGAGCTACTACGACGTCCAGGGCGCGACCGACATCGCGGTCGAGGAGCTACGGCCGCTCGGCATCCTGGTCGACCGCGACCACTGGGGCCAGATGTACCAGATCTTCGCGAAGTCGACGCATATCAGGCGCACGTATTTCGTTGAGCTGATTGACCGGCACGGAGCGCGCACGTTCGGCACGAGCAACATCCCGGCGCTGTACGCGGCGAAGGAGCGCGAGCTCGCCGAGATCCGCGACACAGCGGGCACGAGCCGTGTCTGACCCGGCCCCGCCCACCGGGCCCCACCGAACTGGCCGCCCGCCCGGCCCGACCCACCGCCGATCAGCCCGCCGAGGAAAGGAATGATCCGTGAGTCTTTCGGTCACCCCGCCGTTCACGCTGACGGAAGAGGAGCACTCGCTGCTGCCGTCGGACTCTGACGTCGAGTTCTACGCCGAGCACGGCTGGTATCTCAGCAAGAAGCTTTTCACCGACGGCGAGGTGGACGAGCTGGTCGCGGCCAGCGAGCGGTACTACGCAGGCGAGCGCGACCGCGCGCTGCCGCTGCGCCCTCAGAAGCTGGCGTACTGGGATCCGTCCAAGGGCGACGTGCAGCGCCACAACGACTACGTCCACTACGAGCACGACGGCCTGGCGAGGCTGCTGCGCAAGCCGCTGATCGGCGCCGTCGCCGCCACCCTGGCCCGCGCCGACGAGATCCGCGTGTTCCAGTCGACGCTGATTTACAAGCCGCCGATCGCCGCGGAGCCGACCAACATCGTGCCGTGGCACTTCGACAAGCACTACTGGTCGCCGTCGACGTCAGACAAGATGCTGACGGCCTTCATCCCATTCCACGACTGCGGCGAGGAGATGGGCACGATCACGATGATCGACGGCAGCCACCGGTGGCAGGAGATCCGCCGCGATGACTCGATGACCAGGCACTTCGCGGAGCGGGATGGCAGCGACCTGGAGCGCGTGCTGGCGGAGAACGCGGCCTACAACAACGCCGAGGTCGTCAAGGTCCCGATGATCATTCCCAACGGCCACATGAGCTTCCACCACTGCCGGATCTATCACGGCAGCGCGGCCAACCGCAGCCCGCGTCCCCGCCGGGCCATCTCGTTCCACCTGCAGGACGGCGAGAACGCCTACCGCCCGTACGTGCTGACCACCGGCGAGGTCCTCGCGTACAACCACGACGTACTGGTCCGGCGCCTTCCCGATGGCCGCCCCGACTACGGCGACCCCGACTTCTGTCCCGTTCTGTGGCGTAACCCCGACCCGTCCGGCTGACCACACCGCCTGCAGGAGGAAATGACATGTCACGCTATGACTGGGGCCAGCGGCACCCGGGAATCGACCGCCTTGAGGAGCAGATCAGCGAGGCCAGGGGCGCGGTCATCGCGCACCCGCTGTACGCCGCGCTGGACAGCCGCCACGCGATCCGGACGTTCCTTGAGCACCACGTGTTCGCCGTGTGGGACTTCATGTCACTGTTGAAGTCGCTGCAGCGTAACCTCACCTGCGTGGAGCTGCCGTGGGTGCCCACTGGCCCGACCGGCAGCCGCCGCCTTATCAACGACATCGTGCTCGTCGAGGAGAGCGACGAGCTCCGCGGTGGCTTCATCAGTCACTTCGAGCTCTACGTCGACGGCATGACCGAGGCCGGTGCCGACACGTCGGTCATCAATGCCTTCATCGACAGGCTCCGCGCCAGGCGGCCGGTGCTCGAAGCGATCGACGAGGTCAACGTGCCGGCACCCGCCGCCGAGTTCGTCCGGCTCACCTGGGGCCTGATCGAGAGCGCGCCCATCCACGCGCAGGCCGCGGCGTTCGCCTTCGGCCGCGAGGACCTGATCCCTGACATGTTCCAGCAGGTCGTCGGCGTCAACGAACGCCTCGGATCGCTCGACACGTTCGTCGACTACCTGGCTCGTCATATCGAGGTCGACGGCGAGGAGCACACGCCGATGGCGATGCAGATGCTCGCTGACCTCTGCGGCGACGATAGCGCCAAGTGGGCGGAGTGCGCCGACACGATCAACCTCGCCCTCGCGGCCCGCGCCCGCCTCTGGGACGGCATCCTCGCCGCCATCGGCGACCGGGTGCCGGCGGCGTAGCGGCGGGCGCGCGGACGATCTCGTCACCAGCACCCACCGCGGCCACGGGCACGTGCTGGCCATGGGCGCCGACCCGGTCCGCATGCTGGCGCGCGGCGATCGAGACCGTGGCCAAGAGCCCGTGACGCCACCCGTCGGGGTCGCGAGGAAGCAGTCGGCGGCCCGCCGCCGCGGCCGCTAGCTGACCATCGCCGGGGCCGTTACCGCGCCCGGCCAGCCGGCGGTCTCCAGGAGGAACGGGGCAGCGCCGGTCAGTGCCACCGCGGCGCGGAAGCTGGCCGGCGCCGTGACGTCTGCTACCCGATGCGGGCTGGCCGGCTCGGCGCAGCTGACGACATCGCGGCCGCGGACCGCGATCTTCAGGTTGGGCCAGAGACGGCCGCCGGCCGCTTTGACGACCGCCTCCTTGCGGGCCCACAGGTGCGCGAACCGGTCCGCCCGCGCGCTCGCGTCGCGCCCGGCCGCGACGTACCCCGCCTCATCGGGCGGAAAGAACCGGGCTGACAACCCGGCCACGTCCAGACCGGGCACCAGGTGCTGGATGTCGACACCGACCGGGCGGTCGGTGCTGATGGCCGCCGCGATCACGTCTCCCGAATGCGAGAGGCTGGTGTGCAGCCCGTCCCACGGGGGCGCGAGCTCGGGCTTGCCGTACCGGCCGGGGGTCCAGGTGAGTGCGGCAGATCGCGTGTTCAGCTCGCGGCCGGCCAGGATCCGCAGCGCGCCGTGCGCGACCGTGAACCGCTGCTGATCGCGCGGGGTCTGAAAGGCCGCAGCGCGGGCGCGCTCGCTGTCGTCGAGCACGTCCCGGCAACTGGCCACGGTGGCGGGCGGTACGTCGACGGGAACGATCCAGACGCGGATGAGATCGGTCACGACCGGACGCCGGCGATCAGGGCGGCGAGGCGGCGGACACCCTCATCGATCTGGTCAGTCGTCAGCGCGCTGCACGACAGCCGGATCGCGTGGCTGCCGCCGCCGCCGGTGTAGAAGAAGCTCATCGGGGTCCACAGCACGCCGTAGTCTCGCGCCGAGAGCTCGAGCAGCTTCTCGTCAGCGCGGACTCCCGCGTCGAGGACGGCGAAGAAGCCGCCGCTCGGCGAGTTCCAGGTGATCGCCGGGTCGCTGAAGTGGCGCTCAAGCGCAGCCAGCAGCGTGCGGAGATTGCGCCGGTAGAAGGCGATCTTCTCCCGGTTCGCGGTGCGCAGGCTGTAGCCGCACGACACGAGCACGCCGCCGATGACGGCCTGCGCGATCGGCGAGGTGTTGACGGTGATCATGCTCTTGACCGTCGAGAGCTCGTCAGTTAGCAGGCTGCGCTGGCCTGCTGCGCTGACGACGGTCTGGTCCGCGACCAGGAAGCCCACCCGGGCGCCGGGGAATACCGACTTGGCGAACGAGCCGAGGTATATAACCCGGTGGTCGGTGTCCAGCGACTTCAGCGCCGGGCTGCGCCTGTCGTCGAGCCCGAACAGCCCATACGGGTCGTCCTCCAGGATCAGCAGGTCCTGATCGCCGGCCACCTCGATCAGCCCGCGCCGCATGCCGGCGCTCAGCGAGACGCCGGACGGGTTGGCGAAGTTCGATACCACGTACAGAGCCCGCGGCCGTCGGTCGCTGGCGCGTACCTCGCGGGCGACGCGGGCGACGGTCTCCGGCCGCAGACCCTGCGCCGTCTCTGGCACCGGAACCACGGTGATGCCGAGCACGCGCGCGGCGCCTGAGAAGCCGACGTAGCAGGGCTCGGCGGCGAGGACGACGTCCTCGGGGCCCGCGCACAGCCCGCGCAGCGCGATGATCATCGCCTCCTGGCAGCCCGACGTCACCATGACCGACTCGGCGGGAACGCGGATGTCCTCGTCAATCTCCAGCATCCGGGCGATCATCGCGCCGAGCTGGCCGTTCGTTCGGCCGTACTGCAGGATGGCCTGCCGGACGCCCGCCTCGCCCATGCCCTGAGCGCGCAGATACCCGACGTAGGCGGCCAGATACCGCTCGACGTCCTCGACGGCATAGAACTCATCGAATGGCCGGCCCGCGGCGAGCGAGATGGCGGCGGGGAAACGGCTGGCCACCTCATTGAGGAAGTTCATCGACGCTGACCGGGGATCGGTAACCGACGAGTGCAGGGCCTCACGCACTAACTCGACCATTGGCCTATGCACCCTGCCTCGATGACGTGACCGCATCGCGGCCTATTGCGGCGCACCATACCTAAAACGGCATTCCCGTAAGAGGTAGCTTATCCTCGGCGGGACGGTCGGCAATAGCTGGCGATGGGCTCGCGCGGCTTACCCGGCACGGACGAAAGGGTGTGCGAGCGTGCCCCTCGACCCGCAGTTGCAGGCGATGCGCGACCAGCGCGAGCGCGACCACGTTCCGCCCCTGTACGACATGTCACTCACCGAGGCCAGGGCCGCCGATCTTGCCTCGATCCGGGCGGGCGGGGGAGACCCGGAGCCCGTCCACGAGGTCACCAACCTGACGATCACCGGGCCCGGCGGCGAGCTGCCGCTGCGGCTGTACCGGCCCGCCAGTGAGCGGCCGCTGCCTGTGCTGCTCTATTTCTTCGGTGGCGGCTGGGTACTCGGCACCATCGATACCGCCGACGGCATCAGCCGCAGCCTGGCCAACGCCTCCGGCGCGCTGGTCGCCGTGGTTGGCTACCGGCTGGCACCCGAGCACCCGTTCCCGGCGGCGATCGACGACTGCTACGCGGCGGTGCGCTGGGTCGCCGAGCACTCCGGCGAGATCGGCGCGGACCCAGCCCGCATCGCGGTCGGCGGTGACAGTGCCGGGGGGAACCTGGCCGCGGGAATAGCGCTGCGTGCCCGCGCCGACGGCCCGGCACTTGTCGGCCAGCTGCTCGTTTATCCCAATACCGACCAGCTCGCCGACGACCAGTCAATGCGCGCCGCGGACGATCCGTTTCTCTTCAACCGCCACTCCGTCGCCTGGTACCGCCAGCATTACCTGACGGGTCCGGGTGACGCGGCCAATCCACTGGCCTCGCCGCTCCGCGCCGAGAGCCTCGCCGGGCTGCCGCCGGCCCTTGTCATCACCGCGGAGTACGACCCGCTGCGCGATCAGGGCGAGGCGTACGCCCGCCGGCTCGCCGGCGAGGGCGTCCAGGCCGAGCTCAGCCGCTACCCGGGCATGACGCACGGGTTCTTCACGATGGCCGGCACCGTGGACGCCAGCCGGGCTGCGATCGCGCAGGCCG
>Ga0182024_10009519_pt1 | contig 20070 bp, 27 predicted proteins | sample P32metaG_FD_120480 | JGI IMG/M metagenome (GOLD analysis project Ga0182024, IMG submission 120480) | Permafrost microbial communities from Stordalen Mire, Sweden - P3-2 metaG (Illumina Assembly) | ecosystem: Environmental > Terrestrial > Soil > Wetlands > Permafrost | place: Sweden: Stordalen... | reverse complement strand
TACGCCAGGATCCGTGGATTTCCGAATAGGAACGATCAACGTGAAGAACATCATCGGCCGCAAGGTCGGGATGACCAGCGTGTTCACGGAGGACGGCCGGAGCGTTCCGGTCACCGTGATCGCGGCTGGCCCGTGTACCGTCGTGCAAAAGAAGACTGTTGAAACCGATGGCTACGAAGCGGTCGCCCTTGCGTACGGCGACGTCAAACCGTCACGTCTCACCAAAGCGCTGCAGGGACATTATAAGAAGGCCGGCCTCGCACCCAAGCGGGAGATCCGCGAGTTCCGTACCGGCATCGAGGGCATCGAACTCGGCGCGACCGTCACGGTCGACGGCTTCGCGGCCGGCGACCGTGTCGACGTGTCGGGGATTTCGAAGGGCCATGGGTTCGCCGGCGGCATCAAGCGCTGGAATTTCAGCGGCGGCGGCGCGAGCCACGGTTCGATGATCCACCGCCAGCCGGGCTCGAACGGCGATACGAACGCCGGCCACACGCCGCGCGGCAGCCGGCGTCCGGGTCACTACGGCGTCGACCGGATTACGCATCAGAATTTGGAAGTCGTCCGCGCCGATGCAGAGCGCAACGTCCTGCTCGTGCGCGGTCCGGTGCCCGGGCCGAAGAACGGGCTCGTCATCGTACGGCAGAGCGTGAAAAGCACGGTGGGTGCGTGATGGCGCAGGTCATCGATGCCAAGGGAAAAGCCGTGCGCGAAGTCGCGACCCCGGCCGCCTTCAGCGGTTCGGTCGACGGCAAGGCCAACGTGGTCTTCCGGGCAGTGTTCCGCGAACTGGCGAACCGCCGCGCCGGAACGGCTGACACGAAGAAGCGCGACGAAGTCCGCGGCGGCGGCCGCAAGCCCTGGAAGCAGAAAGGCACCGGCCGGGCCCGTCAGGGCTCGATTCGTTCGCCGCAGTGGGCGCACGGCGGCGTCGTCTTCGGTCCGCATCCGCGCACATACGTGTCGAGCCTCAACAAAAAAGAACGGCGTGCCGCGATGGTGGCCGCGCTGACCGACAAGTTCCACAGCGGCGGCGTGACCGTGCTCGACACGGCTTCGTTCGACGTATCCAAGACGAAGGCGCTCGCGACGCTGTTGTTCGGTTCGCCGAACGCCGCCAAGACCGGTGCCACCTCGCTGGTCGTGTTCGCGACCGACGAACTGGCGACGGTCGGCACCCCGCTGCGCCGGGCCGGCCGCAACCTGAAACGCGTGCTGGTGACGCACACCGGTGAACTCGACGTCAAAGACGTGGTCGCGTGCGCGCGGCTCGTCCTGACGACCTCTGCGTTCGATGCCCTCGCGGGCAAGTTCGCCGCCCAGGAGACACGGTAATGGACGCGCGCGACATCATCGTTGCCCCGCGCATCACCGAGAAGTCGATGGCGGGGACGGCCGTGCAGCAGTACACCTTCCAGGTGAACCCGCGCGCGACCAAGACCCAGATCAAGTCGGCGGTGTCCGAAATCTTCGGCGTCACCGTGGTCAAAATCAATACGATCAACATCGGCGGCAAGAAGAAGAACTTCGCCCGCCGCGGCCGCCGCTCAGCCGGACACCAGTCCGACTGGAAGAAGGCGATCGTCACCCTCGCTCCCGGCCAGAAGATCGAACTGGGCGGCGTGAATTACTTCGAGCAGTAGGATCATGGCCGTTAAAAAGTACAAGCCGACCAGCGCCGCGCGCCGCTTCATCACCACCGCCGACTTCAGCGAAGTCTCGAAGAAGGCGCCGGAGCGGTCGCTGCTGGAGGTCAAGAAAAAGCATTCGGGCCGCAACAACAACGGCCACATCACGACGCGCCATAAGGGCGGCGGCGTGCGCAAGCAGTACCGCATCGTCGACTTCAAGCGCACGAAGGACGGCGTTCCGGCCAAGGTCGCGGCGATCGAATACGATCCCAACCGCACGACCCGGCTGGCGCTGCTGCACTATCGCGACGGAGAGAAACGCTACATCCTGGCGCCCGCGGCGCTCAAGGTCGGCGATGTCGTTGAATCCGGGCCCGCGGCCGACATCAAAACCGGCAACGCGCTGCCGCTGGGAAGCATTCCGCTGGGAACGGTGATCCACAACATCGAGCTGCAGCCCGGCGAGGGCGGCAAGCTCGTGCGAGCCGCCGGCGGCGCGGCCCAGCTGATGGCTAAGGAAGGCCAGTACGCTCAAGTGCGCATGCCCTCGGGCGAAGTGCGCCGCATTCAAATCGTGTGCCGCGCGACGATCGGTCAGCTCGGCAATCTCGATCACGAGAACGAGATCATCGGTAAGGCCGGCCGTCAACGGCATCTGGGCAAGCGGCCCTCCGTTCGCGGCATCGCGATGAATCCGGTCGATCACCCGCACGGTGGCGGTGAGGCACGTTCCACCTCGGGACGGCCTCCCACGACGCCCTGGGGTCAGATGACGATGGGCAAAAAGACGCGCCGCAACAAACGCACCACCAAAATGATCGTGCGCAAGAGGAAGAGCAAGTAATGGGGCGGTCGTTAAAAAAGGGTCCGTACGTTGCGGATCAGCTGATGACCAAGGTCGAGAAGATGAACTCGACGCGCGAGAAACGGGTCATCAAGACCTGGTCGCGCGCTTCGACCATCATCCCGGCCATGGTCGGTCACACGATCTCCGTGCATAACGGACGGACGCACATCCCGGTGTTCGTTACCGAAAACATGGTCGGACACAAGCTCGGTGAGTTCTCGCCGACGCGTACGTTCAAGGGCCACGGCGGCGACAAGGCGGCGGTGAAATAAACGATGGCTGCTGTAGCTGAACGTACCGAGGCGGTCGCGCACCTGAAGTTCGCGCGGGTCGGTCCCCGCAAACTGCGTCGCGTCGCCGACGCCATCCGCGGTAAGACCGTGCGCGAAGCGCTGGTCCTGCTTCAGTTTTCCGGCGTGTTCGCGTCCGAGCCGATGGAGAAGCTCCTGCGCTCGGCCGTCGCCAACGCCGAGAACAACCACGACATGAGTTCCGATGGGCTGTTCATCACGCGCATCACGGTCGACGGCGGCCCGGGCGGCGGGATCACCAAGCGTCTCGACCCGCGCGCGCAAGGCCGGGCGGCGTTCAAACGTAAGCGTCTCTCGCACGTCACCATCGCGGTAGGCGCCGATGCGCCGAAGCATCAGCCGAAGAAACGCCCTGGTGCCGCAATCTCCCTCAAGACGCGCACCCAGCGCCAGACGCAGGCTGCGACGACCAAACCTGCGGCCCCGCGCCGCAAAAAGAAAGCTGCAGCAGCGGCCGGAGCAACAGCATAATGGGCCAGAAGATTCATCCCGTTGGGCTTCGGCTGGGGATTACGCGGACGTGGGACAGCCGGTGGTTCGAGAAAAAGAACTACGTGGCGTGGCTCCATGAGGACGTCGCGATCCGGAAGTATTTCGGGCGCATGACGCGCGCGGCCGCGATTTCGCGCGTCGAGATCGAGCGGCGCGCCAACCAGGCACGCGTGATCATCAACACCGGCAAGCCCGGTATCATCATCGGCAAGCGCGGCGTGGGCATCGATGAGATCCGTCGCAACCTCGAGACGCTGACCGGCAAACAGGTTCAAGTGAACGTCGTCGAGATCAAGACGATCGAACTCGACGCGCGCCTGGTCGGACAGAACATCGTCGACCAGCTCGAGAAGCGCATTGCCTTCCGCCGCGCCATGAAGCAGGCGATCATGCGCACGATGAAGGCCGGCGCGCGCGGGGTCAAGGTGCAGGTTTCGGGCCGCCTGGGCGGCGCTGAGATCGCGCGCACCGAGCGCAACCATGACGGCAAGGTGCCGCTGCACACGCTGCGCGCCGACATCGACTACGCGCACGTCGAAGCATTCACCACCTTCGGCCGCATCGGCGTGAAGGTTTGGATTTACAAGGGCGAGGTGCTCCCCGATCAGCCGCGCGGCGAACGCGAAGGCATCCCACGTCCCGCCGCGGCGGGCGACGGCCGCTTCCGCGACAACCGGCGTGGAACGCGCGGCGGCCGCGGCCGTGGCCCGGACGGGCGTCCCGAACGCCCCCGTACCGATGGGGATGCAGGCGCGCCGCCGCTCGACACAGCCGGTGCCATGCACGCCGCGCAGTCGGATGGCCAGTCGCTGGAGTCCGTGATCGAGGGCGCCCCGTCGGCCGAGGGTTATCACGCCGATGCGCCCCACGCCGGAGCGATCACGCACGATCCGAACGCCGAGCACGGTCATGGGGTCACGACCGAAACGTCGGTCGTTCCGGCGGAGACGCAGGGCACGATCGATGCAGCCGAACGACCGGGTGCGCCGTCGACCGCGCCGACCGCCGAACATACCGAAGCGGCTCCGGGCGCCGGGACGCACGATCGTCCCGAGCTCGACACCCAGAGCGAGGGTCAGTAGCGATGCTTACTCCGAAGCGCGTCAAATGGCGCCGTCAGCACCGCGGCCGCATGCGCGGCAAAGCGATGGTCGGCAACACGCTGACGTTCGGCGAATACGGCCTGCAGGCACTCGAGCCGGTTTGGATGACCAACCGGCAGATCGAGGCTGCGCGTGTTGCGATGACCCGTCACATCAAACGCGGCGGCAAAGTCTGGATCAAGATCTTTCCGGACAAGTCGGTCACGAAGAAACCGGCGGAGGTTCGTATGGGTTCCGGTAAAGGCAATCCGGAGGGCTGGGTCGCGGTGGTCCGTCCGGGCCGCGTGCTGTTCGAGCTCGCCGGCGTGCCGGAGAACGTGGCGCGCGAAGCGCTTCGCCTCGCGGCGCAGAAACTGCCGATCGCGACGAAGGTCGTGACGCGCGCCGATCAGGAAGCCGAGGTCGCCTCCTGATGAAGCGCAACGATCTTCGCGCCCTGCGCGAGCTTTCGATCAAGGAACTCGAGCAGCGCGCTCGTGAGGCGAAAGAAGAGCTTTTCAATCTTCGTTTCGCGCTGCGTACCGGGCACCTGAGCGATTTCTCTCGGGTCAAGCTGGCGCGTCGCGCCTACGCCCAAATTCAGACCGCGATCTCCGAGAAGCGGATCGTCGAGGCACGTCATGGAGCAGCCTAATACCGTGGACCGCCAGAACCGGCGCCGTGTCAAGCAGGGCCGCGTGGTGAGCGACAAGATGGACAAGACCGTCATCGTCGTGACCGAAACGCGCGTCCCGCATCCCGTCTATTCGAAGGTCGTCCGTCAGTCGTCGCGCTTCAAGGCTCACGACGAAGCGAACGACGCCAAGACGGGTGATTTGGTACGCATCCAAGAGTGCCGTCCGATGTCGCGCGACAAGCGTTGGCGTTTGGTCGAGATCGTCGAGCGCGCCAAGTGATCCAGCAAGAAACGCGGCTCAAGGTCGCCGACAACTCGGGCGCGCGCGAGCTGCTCTGCATCCATGTGAGCGGCGGATCGCGGCATCCCTATGCGAACGTTGGCGACATCATCGTCGGCACCGTCAAGAGCGCGATCCCCGGTGCCGCGGTCAAGAAGGGCCAAGTCGTCAAGGCCGTCGTCGTGCGGACGTCGCAGCCGATGCGCCGCCCGGACGGTTCGGTCATCAAGTTCGACGAGAACGCCTGCGTGATCATCAAGGGTGAGAAAGACAATCTCGACCCGCGCGGCACGCGCGTGTTCGGGCCTGTCTGCCGCGAGCTGCGCGACCGGGGCTTTCTCAAGATCGCCTCGCTGGCACCGGAGGTGCTGTGATGGCGAACATCGTCAAGGGCGATACGGTCATGCTGCGGCGCGGTAAGGAAAAGGGCAAACGCGGCATCGTCAAGGCCGTGTTTCCGAAGAACGGCGCCGCAACCGTCGAGGGCCTCAACGTCGTAAAGCGTCATACCAAGCCGGGTCAAGCCGGTCAGACGCAGAGCGGCGGCATCATCGAGAAGGAAGCGCCGATTCCGCTGTCCGCGCTGATGGTCATCGACCCGAAATCCGATCTTCCCACGCGCATCCGTCGCGTGCGGCAGGCCGATGGGTCGAGCGTCCGCGTGGGGATCAAGTCCGGCGAGCAGCTGCCCGTTCCGAGCAAGGCATAATCATGGCCGTACGTTTGAAAGAAAAATACCGGTCCGAGGTCCGCGGCAAGCTGCAGGATCGGTTCGGCTATGCGAATCCGATGCAGATTCCGAAGCTCGAGAAAGTCGTCATCAACATGTCGGTCGGCGACGCGATCCAGAACTCGAAAGCGCTGGAAGCAGCCGTTCGCGAGCTGACGACGATCAGCGGTCAGAAGCCGGTCGTGACCAAGGCCAAGAAGTCGATCGCGGCCTTCAAGCTCCGCGAAGGGATGAGCATCGGCGCGAAGGTCACCTTGCGCGGTGAACGGATGTACGTCTTCCTCGACAAGCTGTTCAACATCGTCCTGCCCCGTCTTCGCGATTTTCGCGGGCTCAACCGCAAGTCGTTCGACGGGCGCGGCAACTACAATCTCGGCTTGCGCGAGCAGCTCGTGTTTCCCGAGATCGATTTCGACAAGGTCGACAAGGCGCGCGGCATGGACATCGTCATCGTGACGACGGCCACCAACGACGAAGAAGCGACTGAGTTCCTCACCGAAATGGGCCTGCCGCTGCAGAAGCCGGCCGCCGGAGCGACCCGATAATGGCGAAAACCTCGTTGATCGAGAAATCGAAGCGCACGCCGAAATTTAGCGCGCGCGCACATAACCGGTGCAAAGTCTGCGGGCGCCCCCGGGCGTACTACCGCCGCTTCGGCATGTGCCGCATCTGCTTCCGGGAGAACGCGCATCTGGGCTTCATCCCGGGCGTGACAAAGGCAAGCTGGTAATGGGCGTCATCACCGATCCGATTGCGGACCTCCTGACGCGGATCCGCAACGCAAACACCGCAAATCATCAGACCGTCGACATCCCGGCCTCGCGGATGAAGAAAGCCGTCGCGCAGATCCTGCTCGACGAAGGCTTCATCAGCGGCCTCGAGCAGCTCAAGGAGGGTCCGCAAGGCACGCTCCGGATCACGCTCAAGTACGGCCCGGAAAAAGAGAAGGTCATCACCGGCCTGCGCCGCATCAGCCGGCCCGGTCTGCGCGTCTACACCTCGAAGACGGAGATCCCGCGCGTTCTCGGCGGGCTGGGTCTGGTCATCATGTCGACCTCGAAGGGCATCATGTCGGGCAAGCGCGCGAAGCGCGAAGGTTTCGGCGGCGAAGTCCTTGCGTACGTATGGTAATGGAGCGCCGCTAAGATGTCTCGCATTGGAAAGATGCCGGTTACGGTACCGTCCGGGGTCGACGTGAGCCTGGATGATCTCACCGTGGTCGTCAAAGGCCCGAAGGGCCGGCTCGAACAGCGCGTGCTGCCGATCATCGAAGTGACGATCGACGGCGGGGCGGTCGTCGTCGCGCGCAAGAGCGACGACAAACCGGGCCGTTCGGCGCACGGGCTAACCCGCACGCTGATCGCAAACATGATCGATGGCGTGACCAAAGGTTTCCGCAAGTCGCTGGAACTTCAGGGCGTCGGGTATCGCGTCAACAAGGCCGGCAGCGATCTCAATTTCTTGCTGGGCTACTCGCATCCGGTGACGTACGCGGCGCCGGCGGGGATCGCGTTCACCGTCGAGGGGACGAACAAGATCCACGTCGAGGGCATCGACAAGCAGCGCGTCGGCCAAGTCGCGGCGGAGATCCGCAACCTGCGCCCGCCCGAGCCGTACAAAGGCAAGGGCATCCGCTACGAGGGCGAGACGGTCCGCAAGAAGCTCGGTAAAGCGGGCAAGGCTGGTAAGAAATGACGACGTCGTCGCGTACGGCGCAGCGGCTCAAACGCCACTCGCGTCTGCGCAAGAAGGTGGTCGGAACGCAGGGCCGTCCGCGGCTGCAGATCTTCCGCAGCCTCCACCATACCTATGCCTTCGTCGTCGACGACACGAAGGGCCACACGCTCGTCGCCGCGTCGACGCGCGAGGGCTCGCTGGCCAACGGTCTGGGTTCGCGTACAAACATCGAGGCGGCGCAGAAGATCGGCGCCACCATCGCTCAACGTGCCAAGGCCGCCGGCATCGATGCGGTCGTGTTCGACACCTCGGGTCACAAGTACCATGGCCGCGTCGCCGCGCTGGCCGCCGCCGCCCGCGAAGCCGGTCTGGAGTTCTAAGCGATGTACAATAGGGGCGGTCGCGACCGCGATAATCAGGGGTTTGAAGAGACCGTCGTGCGGATCAATCGCGTGGCGAAGGTCGTCAAAGGCGGGAAGCGATTCTCGTTCTCGGCGCTCGTCGTCGTTGGCGATAAGAAAGGGCGCGTCGGGTTCGCGATCGGGAAGGCCGGCGAAGTCCCCGAAGCGATCCGCAAGGGCGTGGAGCAGGCCCGCAAGGCGTTGATCACGGTCCCGATGATCGAAAAGACGATCCCCCACATGGTCAACGTCCATATCGGATCCGGCCACGTGATGCTCAAGCCGGCGTCGCCGGGTACCGGTGTGATCGCGGGCGGCGCGATGCGCGCCGTGCTCGAGCTGGCCGGCATCCACGACAGCGTCACCAAGTCGCTGGGGACCAACAATCCCATCAACGTCGTCCTGGCGACGTTCGAAGCGCTCAAGTCACTCAAGACGGCGGAAAAGGTCGCGCAGCTGCGCGGCAAGACCGTGCGAGAACTCTACGTGTAAGATGGCAACGAAGACGACAAAACCGAGGACGGTACGACCGAAGGCGGTGGAACAGCCGAAGCCGAGTTTCTCGCTCGCCACGCTCAAACCGAACCCGCATTCCCGTCCCAAGCGCGTGCGCATCGGACGCGGGCACGGTTCGGGCATGGTCAAGACCGGCGGCGAGGGCGGCAAAGGTCAGACCGTCCGTTCGGGCGGCGGCAAAGGGCCGGCGTTCGAAGGCGGCCAGACGCCGTGGTCGCGCCGGCTTCCCCAGCGCAAGGGCGTTTCGCAGAAGGCGCGCGACATCGGGCATTTCCGCCAAACGTATGCCGTACTGAACGTCGGCGATCTCGCCGGCTGGGACGCCACCCTCGAAGTGAGCCCGCAGTCGCTCAAGGAGAAGGGCAAGCTTCGCAGCCTGCGCGACGGCGTCAAGATCCTGGGCGGATCCGCCAAGAAGACGACCGGCACGCTGCCGGCCGGATTGGTCTTCCGCGACATCCTCTTCTCGGCATCCGCGCGCGAAGCGCTGGCCGCCGTCGGCGCCGACTTCGGCGACGCGGCCGTATCGGAGACCACGGCCTAAGTGCTCAACACGCTGCGCAACGCGCTGACCGTCCCGGACATCCGCAAGCGGGTGCTGTTCGTGTTCTTCGCGTTCGCCGTGTTCGTATTCATGATCCACGTTCAGCTCCCGAACGTGAACCAGGCGGCGTGGAACTCACTGATCCAATCGGGCGCGTTCTACCAGTTCCTCGGCTTCCTCTCGGGCGGCGCGCTCCAGCATCTCTCGATCATCGCGATGGGCATTACGCCCTACATCAACGCCTCGATCATCATGCAGCTGATGACGGTCGTGATCCCGCAGCTCGAGGAGATGGCGAAGAAAGGCGGCGAGGAAGGCCGCAAGACGATCAGCCGCTATACCCGCTACCTGACGATCGTGCTCGGCACGATCCAGGCGACGTCAATGTCGATCTCGATGAGCCGCGGCGGCGTGTTCTACGACCACTCGTGGCAGTTCATCGTCTATGCGGTGATCGCGTTCGTCTCCGGCACGATGTTCCTGATGTGGCTGGGCGAGCAGATTACCGACAAGGGAATCGGTAACGGCGTCTCGCTGATCATCTTCGTCGGCATCGTGCTGCGCTTCCCGACCCAAGTCTCGCAGACGTTTTCGCTGGCCAATAAAGGCAACGTGAACTGGTTCGGGCTGTTCCTGTGGGTCGCGATCGCCCTGGTCACGATCGTCTCGATCGTCTTCATGTATCAGGGTCAGCGGCGGATCCCGGTTCAACAAGCGCGGCGGGTCGTCGGCCGCAAACTCTACGCGGGGCGGTCGAGCTACATCCCGCTGCGGCTCAACAACGCCGGCGTCATCTCGATCATCTTCGCGATCTCGATTCTGCTGCTGCCCCAGCAGGCACTGTCGTGGTTCGGCGGCGGGAAGGACACCCATAGCCTCGCCGGGACGATTTCGTTCTACGTGCAGACCTACTTCGGGCAGCAGTCGTTCCTCTACAACATGGCCTATTTTCTGCTGGTTGTGATCTTCACGTTCTTCTACTCCGCCATCGTCGTCAACACACGCGACATCGCGGACAACCTCAAGAAGTCCGGCTCGTTCATCCCGGGCATCCGGCCCGGTCAGCCGACCGTCGATTACATCAACAAGATCCTCGCCCGCATCACGACCGCGGCCGCGATCTATCTCGGCTTGCTGGCGGTCCTCCCGTCGCTGCAGAAGGACGTCGGCGTGACGTCACTCTACATCGGTTCGACCTCACTGCTGATCGTCGTTGGCGTCGCGCTCGACTCGATCACGCAGATCGAGGCGCGTCTGGCGATGCGCGATTACCGTGGCTTCATCAACCGATGATCCGCGCTGCCTGCGCCGGCCCGCAGCCGTGAACCTCATCTTTCTGGGTCCGCCCGGGGCAGGCAAGGGTACCCAGGCCAGGATTCTGTCGGATCGCTTCGGCTACCGCCAGCTCTCGACCGGCGACATCCTGCGCGCCAACGTGCTGGCCGGCACGCCGCTCGGCGCCGAAGCCAAGCCGATCATGGAGAGCGGCGGCCTGGTCCCCGATGACCTGATCATTCGCATGATCGCTGCCGAGGTCGAAGGCGGCGGTTCGTTCATCTTCGACGGGTTTCCGCGCACGGTCCCGCAGGCGCAGGCGCTCGATGAGCTGTTGGCTCGGAAGCGAACGTCGGCCGTGGCGGTGCTGTTCAGAGTCGATATGAGCGTCCTGATCGAGCGCCTCACCGGCCGCTGGACGCACCTCGCATCGGGCCGCGTCTACCACGAGCGCTACGCGCCGCCGAAGCTGCCGGGGATCGACGACGTCACCGGCGAGCCGCTGGTGCAGCGCCCCGACGATAAGGAAGAAACGATTCGCACCCGGCTGGCCGTGTACGAAGAGCAGACCGCGCGGCTGATCGCCTATTACGACGATCCGGCCGATCCGCGGCTGGTGATGGTCGACGCGTTGGGGCCGATCGACAGCGTCACGCGCAAGCTGGTTGCCGTCATCGGCGGCAACGGCGACCAACGGCGGGCCACCGGATGATCACCATCAAGTCGGCGCGCGAGATCGAGATCATGCGCCGCAGCGGCAAGATCACCGCCAAGACGCTCGTGCGACTGATCGAGGCCGCGAAGCCCGGGGTGACGACCCGCGACCTCGACCGCATCGCGGACGAATCGATTCGCGCGCTGGGCGGCATCCCGACGTTCATCGGCTACAACGGGTATCCGTCGGCGATCTGCACCTCGGTCAACGACGAGGTCGTCCACGGCATGCCGGGACCGCGCATCCTCCTCGATGGCGATCTGCTGTCGATCGACATCGGGACGACGCTCGAAGGCTACGTGTCGGACTCGGCCGTCACCGTCGCCATCGGTCGCGCCAGCGAGACGGCACAGCGGCTGATGCGAGTGACCCAGGAATGCCTGATGGTAGGCATCGCCCAGATGCAGGCGGGCAACCGTCTCGGCGACATCGGTCACGCCGTTCAGCAGCACGCCGAGGCCGAAGGTTTCGGCGTCGTTCGGGCGCTGGTCGGCCACGGCGTCGGACGCAAGATGCACGAGGACCCGCAGGTGCCCAACTACGGGCAGGCCGGCACCGGGACGATCCTACGCACCGGGCTCGTGCTCGCCATCGAACCGATGATCACCGAAGGGTCCTGGGAAGTTGAAACCCTCGACGACGGCTGGACGGTCGTTACCGAGGATGGTAAACTAGCGGCGCACTTCGAGCACACGATTGCGATCACGGATCAGGGTCCCAAAATCCTCACCTTGCGCGACGTCTACGAACACCCCGACGTCGCCCACTATCGCCCTCAACAAGAAGTAGCCGCATGACCCGTCAAGCAATCGGGTCTGTGTACCCTCTGTCCCACCCCCACAGCAAGAAGATGTCCCTTACGGCCCCGGCAGTAAGGTTGGCACGCACGCTGTCCCACCCCCACAGCAAGAAAATGTCCCTTACGGCCCCCCTCAGGGAATCTCGCCCCGCGACCATGTCGCTGGGGCCGGTGACCTGGGGCCCCGCGCCAACGGCGTGGGGGTGCGGAGCCTGGGGCGGAGCACTCTAGAATGAAAGTCAGACCCAGCGTCAAGCGCATTTGCGACGCCTGTAAGATCATCCGGCGCGAAGGCAAAGTCCGCGTGATCTGCAGCATCAACCCGAAGCACAAGCAGGTTCAGGGATAATGGCTCGTATCTCCGGCATCGATTTGCCGCGCGACAAGCGCGTCGAAATCGGTCTCACGTACATCTTCGGCATCGGCGTGCCGACCTCGAAGAAGATCCTCGCTCAGACGAAGGTCAACCCCGACACGCGTGTCAAGGACCTCTCGACCGAGGACGAGCAGCGCATTCGCGAGGTCGTCGAGACGCTGAAGGTGGAGGGCGACCTCCGCCGCGAGATCGCGTCGAACATCAAACGCCTGGTCGACATCGGGTGCTATCGGGGTTTGCGCCACCGCCGGGGGCTGCCGGTTCGCGGACAGCGCACCAAAACGAACGCGCGCACCCGCAAGGGTCCCAAGCGCACCGTCGCCGGCAAGAAGAAGACGGCCACCAAGAAGTAAGCCACGCCGGGCCCGGTCATCACGACCGGGCCCTTTTTTGCGGGATGCTACAGATGGCCGGATGATCCCACGTTATCGCGGCCAAAGCGGCCGGGTGATGGACCTCGAGCAGACACCGATGCGACCCATTGCGCGGCTGCTGGTCGCGAACCGCGGCGAGATCGCGATCCGCGTGATGCGCGCGGCGACCGAGCTTGGGCTGACGACGATCTCGATCTACTCGCAAGAGGATCGTCTCGCACCGCACCGGTTCAAGGCCGACGAGAGTTACCGCGTCGGCGAGGGCAAGGGCCCGGTGCACGCCTACCTCGACATCGAGGACATCTTGCGGATCGCGCGCGCGACCGCCGCCGACGCGATCCATCCGGGGTACGGTTTTCTCTCGGAGAACCCTGACTTTGCCGCCGCTTGCGCGCGCGCCGGCATCGTGTTCGTCGGACCGTCGGCCGACGTGATGCGCCGGCTCGGCAACAAGGTGGAGGCGCGTGCCGTCGCCTCCGCGGCCGGTGTGGCCGTCATGCCGGCGACCGGCGCGCTCGACGAGGATCCGGCGACCTGGACGGCCGCCGCCGACGCGATCGGATTCCCGCTCATGCTCAAGGCGAGTTGGGGCGGCGGCGGCCGCGGCATGCGGGTGATTGAGCAGTCCGGTGATCTGCATGCGAACGTTGCGGCCGGGCGGCGCGAAGCGCAAGCCGCTTTCGGGAATCCGGAGGTCTTCCTTGAAAAGCTCGTGCGGCGCGCGCTGCATATCGAGGTGCAAATCCTCGGCGACCGCTTTGGGACGGTCGTCCATCTCTTCGAGCGCGACTGCAGCATGCAGCGACGTCATCAGAAAGTGGTCGAACGCGCGCCGGCACCTTCGCTCAGCGACGCCGAACGCGCCGCGCTCGCGGAGGCGGGTTTGCGCGTCGCGCGCGCCGTCGGCTATGCCGGCGCGGGGACGGCCGAGTTCCTGCTCGACGTGGAGACCCGGCAGTTCTACTTCATCGAGGTGAACCCGCGGATCCAGGTCGAGCACACGGTCACCGAGGTCGTGACCGGCATCGATCTGGTCAAAGCGCAACTGCTCGTCGCCCAGGGCGCGCGCATCGGCGAGCATCCGGAATTGCCGGCGCAGGCGGCGATCGCCTTGAACGGCCACGCCCTGCAGTGCCGCATCACGACCGAAAACCCGCTCGACGGTTTCCGGCCGGACTACGGTGAGATCAGCGCGTACCGCTCCGCAACCGGCTTCGGCATTCGGCTCGACGGCGGGAACGGGTTCGCGGGCGCCGTCATCACGCCGTTTTATGACTCGCTGCTCGAGAAGGTCACCGCCTGGGGACGCTCGCCGCAGGAAGCGATTTCGCGCATGCATCGCGCGCTGCGCGAGTTTCGCGTGCGCGGCGTCGCGACCAACCTCGTCTTTCTCGAAGCGCTCCTGGAGCATCCGCGTTTTGCGAGTGCCGCGTACACGACCCGCTTTATCGACGAGACACCGGAACTGTTCGATTTCGCGCCGCCCCGCGACCGCGCGACCCGTCTGTTGGGATTCCTTGCCGACACGATCGTCAACGGCAACGCCGAACTGCGCGGCCGCAGCATACCGGCCCGCGTCGACGAACCGCGCGTCCCGGCACTCGCCGCACCGATCGGGCCGGGGTTACGCGACCGGCTGCGGGAGCTCGGGCCGGACGGCTTCGCGCGCTGGGTGCGAAACCACGACCGCGTCCTGATCACCGACACGACCTTTCGCGACGCGCACCAGTCGCTGCTCGCGACGCGCGTCCGCAGCCGTGACCTGATCGACGTCGCCGACGCCTACGCGCGCGGCCTGGGCAGCCTGTTTTCGCTCGAGTGCTGGGGCGGCGCTACCTTCGACGTCGCGATGCGATTCCTCAAAGAAGATCCGTGGGAACGTTTGGCGGCAATGCGCGAACGCATGCCCAACATCCCGCTTCAGGTGCTCGTGCGCGGCGCGAACGGTGTCGGCTACACCAACTACCCCGACAACGTCGTCCGGTTCTTCATCGCCCAGTCCGCCGCCGCGGGCATCGACGTGTTTCGTGTGTTCGATTCGCTGAACTGGATCGAGAACATGCGGGTCACGATCGAAGCGATCCGCGAGAGCGGCGCCGTCTGCGAAGCGGCGATCTGTTACACCGGCGATCTGCTCGATCCGTCGCGCCCGAAGTACGACCTGCAGTACTACGTCGAGCAGGCCAAAGAACTCGAAGCGATGGGCGCCCACATCATCGCGATCAAGGACATGGGCGGCCTTTGCCGGCCCCTCGCGGCGCGTCGCTTGTTCGCCGCCCTGCGCGGCGAAGTAGGGGCGCCGCTCCATTTTCACACCCACGACACCAGCGGCAACGGCGTCGCGAGCGTGCTCGCGGCGATCGAAGGCGGTGCCGATGCCGTCGACGTGGCGATGGACGCCATGAGCGGGCTCACCTCGCAGCCGAGTTTCGGCGCGGTGCTCGAAGCCCTGAAGAACACCCCGCAGGATACGGGACTCGACGGCGATACGGTGCGCCGCATCTCGCACTATTGGGAAGACGTGCGGCTCCTCTATGCGCCGTTCGAGAGCGACATGCGCGCCGGTACCTCCGACGTGTACGTCAACGAGATCCCCGGCGGCCAGTACACGAACCTGCGCGAGCAAGCCCGGTCGCTCGGCATCGCGCACCGCTGGAGCGAGATCACGGCAACCTACGCGCAGGTGAACCAACTCTTCGGCGATATCGTGAAGGTCACGCCGACCTCAAAAGCCGTCGGCGACATGGCGCTGGCGATGGTAACGGGCGGAATCACGGCGGCCGACGTCGCCGATCCGGCCCGCGACGTCACCTTCCCGGAATCGGTGGTCGAGTTTTTCCGCGGCGACATCGGGCAGCCGCGCGGCGGGTTTCCCGAGGCGCTGCAGCGCAAGGTGCTGGCCGGCAAACCGGCGCGGACCGGCCGGCCCGGCGCCACGCTGCCCGAAGCCGATCTCGAGGCACGCCGCGCACAGGCCGCGTCGGCAACCTCACGCGAGATCGACGATCGGGACCTCGCGTCGTACCTGATGTACCCGCGCGTGTTCGTCGACTTCGCGGCCCACGTCGCCAAATTCGGCGACACGAGCGTGCTGCCGACGTCGGTGTTCTGGTACGGGATGACGATCGGACAGGAGCTCTCGGTCACGATCGAAGCCGGCAAGACGCTCGTGATCCGCTTCGCTGCGGTGAGCGAAGCGGACGCTCAGGGGTTCCGGACGGTGTTCTTCGATCTGAACGGGCAACCGCGTACGATTCGGGTGAAAGACAACTCGGCGCGCGAAGAGGCCGGGCGAGTCGCCGTGCGCGCCGAGGACGGGAATCCCCGGCACGTGGGCGCGCCGATCCCGGGGCTGGTCTCCAAGGTTTTCGCTGAACCCGGGAAGCCGATCCAGCGCGGCGAGTCGCTCTTCACGATCGAAGCGATGAAGATGGAAACGGTGGTTCAGGCGGAGCGGCCGGGGATCGTCGAGTCGCTCGCGGTTGCCCCGGGAGCGCAAGTCTCGGCCGGCGACCTGGTGCTGACGCTCGCGCTCGCCTAAGACGTCAGCTCGGGATCGGCAGCCGCGTGCCGCGGCCCTCCACGACGCAGGCGTCGAACACGAACGACGCGGCGGCGACATCCCACAACCCGATGCCGAGCGAATCGAACAGCGTGATCTGGGCGTCGCCGGTGCGCCCTTTGGCCACGCCCGCGACCACATCGCTGAGCAGTACTGCGCCCTCCCAGTCGAACGCGCCGACGGCAGCGGCCGCGATCAGGTCGCCGGCTTCTACCTTGGCCTGCGCCAGGTCTTCGACCGCGACGAGGTTCGCACGGCGTACGGCTTCGGCATCGATCTCCTGTGCGTTGGCGCGATTCGAGCCGGCCGCGTTCACGTGGCAGCCGGGTTTGAGCCACGCGCCTTCGAGGACCGGGGCGGCGGCGCTGGTCATCGTGCAGACGACGTCGGCGTCGGCGACGGCCGCGCGCGCGCTGTCCGCGGCCTCCACATCGAGGCCGACCTTTTCCGTCATTGCTTCGCAGAAATTCAGCAAGCGCGCACGGTCGCGCCCGAAGACTCGAATGCGGTCGATGTGCCGGACGTGGACCACGGCTTCCAGTTGCGAGCGCGCTTGCCAGCCGGTCCCGATCACGCCGAGCGTACGCGCATCCTCGCGTGCGAGGAAGCGCGTCGCGACGCCCGACGCGGCTCCGGTCCGGATCTGGCCGAGCGCGTCGGCCTCGATCATGGCGAGCATTTCGCCGTCATCGGCGAAGAGCAGCACCCAGAAGCGCGCGCCGCGCCCCTGCGGCGCGACGGTGTACGTTTTGTGACCCATGCGGCCGCCGTACGACGCCGCCAGTACCTGAATGACCGACGACGCGGTGTACGCGCGCTGCCGGGGGCGATTTTGCGCGTTCCCGGTCGCCAGCGCCCGCGCCGCGTCTTCGACGAGCGTCAGCGCGTCGCGCACGTGCATCGTCGCGACGACGTCGCCCTCGGTGAGGTAGAGGGGGTTCACGCGTCGCCCGATGCGACCACGCCGGCGTCCTCGCTCCCGTGGCCGGCTGCGATGTAGCGGTCGAAGAGCGTGCCGACTGCCGGCAGAACGTCGAGCGTCGCGCGATGACGGGCGGCTTCCTCGACCATCAGACGCAAGTCTTTGCGAGCCATCGAAAGCTCGAAACTGGCCGGGCTGTAGACGCCCTCCGACATCTGCTTCCCGCGGCCTTGGATCATGTTGCCGGGGTTGAATTCGCCGAACAGCCCATAGGCCTGGGCCGGTGTGATGCCGAGCGCGCGCGCGAAAGCGAAGAAGTCGGCCAGACCGCCGGTGAGGACCAGCAGCATCATGTTGCCGAGGAGTTTGAAGGCCGCGCCGCGGGTCGGATCGTCGCCGAGTTCTAGAACCTTGCCGGTCATCGGCTCGAGCAGGGGCTTCACCCTCGCGCGGACGGCGGGGTCCCCGGAAAGCAGCATCAGCCCGGTGCCGTCGCGGGCATTTTTCGGTCCCATGAACACCGGTGCGTGAACGAACGTTCGCCCGCGCCCGGTCCAGCGTTTGACGCGCTCGCCGGTCGGCGTCGGTGCGGTCGTCGTGTGATCGGCGATGACGGTCTCGGCGCCGATGACGCCGGCCAGGGGTTCCAGAACACCGTCGACAGCGGCGTCGTCGCTGAGGGTCAGATGGATCTGCGCGGCGCCGCGCACCGCCTCGGCGGGATCGCGGAATGCTTTGGCGCCGAACGCTTCCAACGCTTGCGCCTTTTCGAAGGTGCGATTCCAAACGTGGACCGTCTCGCCACGATCGAGCATGTGCCGCACGAATCCGGAACCGAGCAAGCCTGTGCCAAAATAGGTAATCACGGTGTCGCGCTTCTCCGCGCCGCGTTGCGCACCCCCGCCGTTCGGACGTACGCCGCAACGGCGCCGTATCGGCAGATCTCACGATAGCTTCCGGACTGCACGAGCGCCCGCACGTGCGACAGGACGAGCGCTTGCACGTCGCGGCTCGGGAAGTCGTCGGCGACGACGATGTACTCGGTCGGCGGCGGCGTCAGGTGCAGCACCGTCGCGCCGGGCCGCTGCGCCGCGATGGCCGTGTACCATTCATCGTGTGTGGCGACGGTCGCGTCGGCCGGAACGCAGGCGAGTGCGGCGCGGGCGTCCGCAAGTGCGTGGTAGGACGGGCGCAGATAGTGCAGCGGATGAAGCGGACTGAAGGCCACCAGTACGACCGCGCTGACGGCAAAGGCGGCCGTCGTCCAGCGACGCTGAAAAGGCAGCATGGCCACGCCGGCCGCAAACGCAATCAGCAGCCAGGGGATCCAGAGCGCGGCATAGTGCTCGCCCATCCGCCACACCAGGCCGCTGTTCGCGAGCAGCACGATCGCGAGGCCCGGAAGCGCCAGCACGATCAACCGCGACCGCAGCGGCACCAAGGCCAGCGGCACCAGCGCTTCCAGCAGATAGGTCAGCCGGCCCACGGTGAAGATCGCGGCCCCGAAAGCAAACGGATGGGTGAACGGCGCCAGCAACAGTGCCGACGGCCCGGCGGCGAAGGGATAGACGTAAAAGTGCGAGGGCGGCCACGGGCCCACGCGCGGAACGACGACCAGCGCGTACACCGCGACCGAGACCAGCGCGAGGGTGGCGGATCCGGCTGCGGCTGCCGCCGTGACGCGGTCCCCGCGGCGCAGGCAGAGCGCGGCCGCCAGCATGCCGATGACAGCCAGTTCGAGGCACACATCCTCGCGTAGTCCCGCGAGCAGCAGAGCGCACAGCGCCAGCCAGCCCCACGCGCGGTGCTGGAGCGCGAGCCACCAGCCGAGCGCCAGCGCGGGCAAGAGCCCGAGATCCCGGAACTCGCCGAAGCCCACCGCGATCAACGGCGGGTAGACAAGGGCGACGGCGCCGATCCGGTCGGCAACCCCCGACTGCAGCGAACCGCGGCCGAAGCCGCACCGCGCAACCGCCGCCAGCAGCGGCGCGCAGGCAACGGTCACGGCGGCGAGGATCGCTTGCAGCACCCACACGCTGTGCGTGAGCGCGAGGAAAGGCCAGAGAACGATCAGCGTCGGCGACCAGTGAAAGCGGTAGTGCGTCGTGCGTTCCACGCCGTCGTACATCGGACCGAGCGCGTTGAGGATGACCTGGGCGAAAGTCCCGGTATCGGCGCCGTAACTCCAGTCGGCGGTGCGGACGGCTGCTAGGACGGCGAGAACGACGAAGGCGGCAAGCGTCCACAGGAGCAGCCGTCGCGAGACGGGAGCGGCGACGGGCGGGCCCCCAGTCAGCTGAACACGGTCATGGGAATGCGGCCGGCGATGAGAACGGCTTGCCGGCGTCGACCACAAACATCACCAGCGAGTGCAGATCAGTCGAACCGCTGCTCGACACTTGCATCGGAACGCCGGCATCCTGCCCAGCCAGCGACTGACCGGCGCCGACGGTCGAGACGCCCAGCGCGGTGCGTTGGCTCGTTTCCCCCGCCAGCACGTAAAACGCCTCGGAACCCGGGTGCGTGTGTACCGGCGTGAAGCTGCCCGGCGGCCCCGTCGCTTCGTTGATGCGCAGGAGGTACTGCGATGAAGCAAATCGTTGGACCGGCCCGACTTCGGCGACCTTTGTGCCGCCCGCCGAAACACCACCAGCGGGACCCAGCGTGAAGAGCCACACGCGGCCGCCGGCGAGCGCGGCGAGACCCGTCGACCCGGCCGCCGCCTGCGCTTGCTCGAGGGTGGGAAAATTCTCGATTCGCCAGACCAGCGGGCCGGCCGGCAAAGCCGTGACCGTTTTCTCTGCCAGCTCCTTCACGACCAGCGCCTGCTGGCCCATCGCCGCCGACGACCAGAGGAGCGCGCCGGAGGCAACCAGCCCGGCAAGTTTGCGTTTCATCG
>Ga0182024_10009518_pt1 | contig 20071 bp, 25 predicted proteins | sample P32metaG_FD_120480 | JGI IMG/M metagenome (GOLD analysis project Ga0182024, IMG submission 120480) | Permafrost microbial communities from Stordalen Mire, Sweden - P3-2 metaG (Illumina Assembly) | ecosystem: Environmental > Terrestrial > Soil > Wetlands > Permafrost | place: Sweden: Stordalen... | reverse complement strand
GGCTCGCCGAACAGCTCGTGCAACATGGCGACTGCGATCTGGTCGTGCAATAGATCTATCGGCAAGGCCTTTGTTTGCTTTCTCAGCTCGATTGCCCGTTGATAGTATTGCTCCGCTTTCTTGCAATTGGCTCTGGTCTGCAGATCAATGGCAACTGGTGAATCCGGTTCATGCGGCCGATCGAGCATGGCAACAATTTTCCATAAAGGATCCGGCTCATGGTGTGGTGTATGCGGTGTTGCGACGGCGGAGGCTGGAGGATCGGTCTCGATGTTCTCGCTGCCGGCAACAACATATAGATTGGCGAGCGCCTCGAGGGTATCGGCGCGATATTTATCATCCGTGTCGGCAGGTTGGTCGCCAAGCTTATTTAGGCCCGGTTGGAGCTGAACCAGAAAGATATTCAATGCCGCATGGTACTGGCGGTCCCTCTGGCAGCGGAAGCCGAACCAGAGAAGTTGATTCATTTCTCGAAGCTTTTGCAGATCCCAGCTTTTCATCTCTTCGGCCAGATCGCCGGAATCATCGAGAGCAGAAAACGTATCGGGTAGCAAATAAGGATCTTTCGTTGGCGCAGCGTGCTGCAACTGCTGTTCGCCTTCGTGCAAAATTTGCTCGTGCTGGCCTAAGTCGGGGCAGACCTGGAAATCATCGGCCGCCGCCGGGGTACGGGTGAGGGCGACAATGGCGATTGACAGCAGAGCCAGCTGGGTCGAATACGATGAACTGTGCCGATAGCGGCGCAACAGGTGCGTAAATTTGTGGGGTCGATCGGGCATTTGTGGTCTCGATCAGAGTGGTGATTACATTTTAGTAGCTCGGCGGTGATTGTGTTGAGAGAACTCAGCAATTACGTGCCTGTGAGAGAGGGGGCGATATTAGTGGGCTGAAGTTTACAGTCGCGACCCGGCGGCCTCGAAGAACCGACCGGTGAAGTCGGTGAGCGGATCTCCTTTCTCCGAGTCGCCTTGAATCTGCTCGTAGCGACCTGACGTCCATCGCTCAAAAGTGATCTCGGCGCAGTCTGAGCAACCGAAGCGCGGGTCGATGGGCACCTGGGATGGAGGTCTGGCCAAAGGAAACTGTCTGACTGATTGCTTCAGCTGATCAAGAGTGAGAAGGCCGGTCAGTTCAAAATGTCCGGCGCCACCCTCTTTGAGCACGAAGGCCCCAGCGAGACCGTTGACGTCGTAGAGAGTGACCGAATCCGCTACACCACAAGCGTAAACCACGGTGATTCGAGATATGAGCTTACACTTGAGGGTAAGAAATGGTGCCACCGCAATGTTGACAGGTGCAGTGCCGGTGGCAGTCAAAAGAGGGTTTAAGATCACCCGCGGTGCTAAGACAGACACTATTGAAAGTGCCGCCGTCATTATTGTCATAATCTGAAATCGAGACTGCATGGTGAAGCGCCAACGTGATCATTGCCATAATTAGAGCATGATGGAGATTGGCTCGCAATACGGTTTTTGCGTAGTAGATCGAGATCCGATCACGGCGTTTGAGCCTGCCAGTGCAGGTGCAGGTGCAGGTGCAGCTAGGGTTATAGCAGATGGGCCGGGGATTAGGTTTGCTTGCGCGGCCGATTGCAATCAGCGCGGCGCTCCGGCAGATGATCAATGAGGCGAAAAATTGTGGGCAGTTGATCCCATGATACTCCGAAGAATGTGCCCATCAGTTAACTCCAATTTTCTGCGGAAATCCGCGCAGCCTCTTACTTCGCGCGCCAAGACCACCCGAACGGGGCACTAGCGCTAGGTTTTGTAAAAAAAATTCCAGCCATTCCAATTCTACTAAGCGAAAGCAAGCCACTTTGGAATTAACCGACAACTGCAAGGGCGTCCCAACGGGTAAAGTAGAAAGAGTCAGAGCGAGCGGCGGTCCAATATGCGTTTATCGATTATTTTGCTTACTATGCTTCTGTTTTCGTCGCCGCCCAGCCAAGCAGACGACACCACTGCGGCGCAGGCAAACAGCGGCGGAAGCGTCGAGAGCACTAAGGATTCGAACAACAAACGAGCGCGATCATCAGCGACACCACCGGAAGCGACCTCCTTAGACTTAGGACCATATATGGCGCCACTCGGGGCACGAGTAAGGCGGGCGTGGATGCCGCCAAAAGGGTCTGAGGATAAGAACGTAGTGGTTTACTTTAAGCTCCACCAAGACGGTAAAATATCAAATCTTAGGCTGGATCGCTCGTCTGGCCTAGCAACAGCAGATCAGGCAGCTCTGAAAGCCGTTAAAGACACAGCCCCCTTTGGATCATTGCCAGCTACGACAAACAGCATAGACATGCAATTGACCTTTGGTCGTAACGGCGTGAGTGCTAGTTTCAATTGTCACGCAAAATGAGATCATACGATCAACTCAGCATAGGTGTGCGGTTGGCTGAAGACGTAGGCGCGAAGAGCCTTAGTACGGCTGTCGTGGCTAATCATAGTAACCAAGCTGTTTACGCTGAGATGGCAAGGCTCATAGGTTGTGGAGAGAGTTTTTGACGAGCGCACAGACGGCAATCCTATCGCACGTCCGTAAATATCCGTATTTGTCCGAATTCAACTGTCCGGTCTTAAAATAACCCCGATCATAGTGACCAGTTTACTGATCGTACAGCTTTGATCTTTCTTTATTCGCTTCGGCGAGTGCTTCCATCCAGTCATTATCCTGTTTCCCATTTACAGTTACGGTTTGAATCTCCTTGTTTTTGTCCAGAAGAGCCCTTAACCGACCGAACGATGTTTCACAACTGACTGCCACCACTTTCCTAGTATTATTCGCTCTTTCAATGGTGAAGGTTCTCCAATCAGGCGGACTGGAAAGTGGAGTTGAGCTAAAAATTGCCTGCATGCCGGTTTCTTCCTTAGTCCTGGGCGGTCTCGGATGGGCATCAAAAGACTTGCTAAAAGCATAGGAAAGTGTGTCGTGAATCCGTTGTTTTAGCGCATCATCGTCGTTTAAGGACGAGCCGAACTCAAAATTAGATCTTTCCAGTTGCCAAACACTCTTTCCCCGTTTCACGATCAACCCATAGCTCGTGGGTGTTTTATTCACTGTATAAGCAAGCCACATCACCTCTCCCAGTGCAGATTTCGCGTAGAGAATTCCTCGGAAACCAAAATCGTCATACCTGAACTCATCTGGGTCTGGATACGCCTTCCACTTAATCAAACGATTGTCTTTGTGACAAAACTCTCGAATGCGATTTTCCGGCCAGCGCTCTCTAAGATATCTTTCGATCGGACGCTTTGCCTCTTGCGCATCTGTAATTACTTTCCTTAGGTCAGCTGCGAGTTCCTTCAGATCATTTGTAGAGAACTCCTGATTGTGGAAAGGTTCAAAGCGCTTCTCAATGTCGAAGTGAAGCCGCTTGTGATCGTTCATCCAAGTTGTGAACGCCCAGACCTGCGTCTTACCCTTCAATGAATCGATGTATTGCTGCAGATCCAAATTGTGTTCTTTGGACAGACAAAACGTGACGGTATCACCTGCTCGTACTGCTGTCTCCTTGAGGTTGTCGGCTCGATCATGCGCATCGAACTTGCTAGTTTCCATTCCCTCCCGAAGAACATATTCGACCTTGACCTTAACATCCAGATCGGCACGATCTAATTTGGCCTCATGGGTGGTATGTGGACCAACGCTTAAAACCTTGAAAGCGAGACACCAGCTGTAGGGAAAGAAAATTGACCCGTTTTGCAACTTTGTCCGCCAGCTTTGTAGGGAGTTCGCGGCGTTACAATCGGGCTCCATATGTCTACCTCCAAACGAGATGAACAGGAGTGCAAAAGAGATCACCGATAACTTAGCCGACTTCATCATTCACCATTCTATCTGTTTGCTCCAAGTGTTCTTATTTGTTTGTAGTAATAGGGGTCTACACCCTGAGCGCCACCATGTGGAACTTAGCTTGGGCACATAACATTTGCGATTCGCCGGGTCAAAGAAAACTCGCCAAATGGCAGCACCCCCATCACAGACTGACAAGAAGTCCTGCTGCAATTGCTCGTCAGATTGCGTTTTCCGCGCGAAGATGACACCCGATTCAGTTCGCCAGTTAGTAACTCGATCGGTATGCGAAATCTTCGCACGGTCTTGTTGATCGGACAATGCCATGTTCCCGCTCACCGCGAGAATTACTGACAAAGCCAAGCCGCCGATCAGTTTCTTGTACATGTTTCAGGGACTAGTTTACTCAAGCTCTTGTAAGTTCGATTTGAGGATTACCAATTGCTACTTTTGGTCCATGGGCACCAAGCGCATGCATATGGCCCGCATCTCACATTCAGCTTAGCGGCTGGAGCATTTAGACTCGATTTCAATTTCATGTTCGGAACAAGAATCCTGTAACTAGGTCTGCTGTTGCAACGCAGCCAGCTCTTGCTGTACGGCGTCCGCTTCTGCGTTCAGTCCTGCAGCGCGCAAAACACCATCATAATTCATGTAAATCATTTTGCGCGTGATTGGCTCTGCGGTGTTTGACCAATCAAGCACTTCTCTAAAATATGCCTTGCATTTTTCCATGTCCTTCAGGTGCATGCCATAACACTTCGCAAGATTCATCAAGCTCATTTTGCATTCCAAGGAATCCCTTCCGTAAACAGCCAACATCTTGTTAGCATCGATGGAATGAATCTGTTCCAATTCAGGCAATCTGTTCTGCTTTACAAGAATTCTTTCCAAATCGGAAAATGGTGATACCGGTTCGAGCGCAAGTTGCTGTGGATGGTCATGACGCAATTGCGTCGCTTCTCGGAGCAGTTGCTCGGCTTGAGCATAGTCGTCCAAAAGTCTGAGCAGGGCGCCAAAATTGCACTTCGTGTAATAGGCGTTGTGAACGTCGCCACGAGCCTCTGCATCGGCGAGTGCCCGCTTATAACAATCCTTTGCCTCGTCATACTTTCCGCCACGCGCGGCAGACTCAGCCATGCCTGTAAGCGTTGCCCAAGATTCGCTCATTGCTATCCTCCGTGACGGTGCCAACCCTTCTATGCCACGTTAAGAGGCACACGAGTCGAGCGTTGGACTAGAATGGTCGTGTAAAGCGTTGAGTCGGTGGACCGCCAGAAGCTATGATTTTCGACAAATTTCGCAGGACGATGCGGATGATAGAAACAGACATCGACGCTTGGGTCGACGGCCCAGCCTTTGGATTGGCAACCGGCGGCCGCATTCAGAACCAGCATGCTCATGTCGACGGTCAGCTCGTCACAAAAGCGCATGATCTAACCCCACCGCCAGTGGAAAATGTGCGTGCTGCGCCAAAGGTCGAAACCGCGCACTGAATTCGATCTTATCAGTCATCTTTGCACTTTGACGGATGGGCCAGGGGTTGAGTTTGGCCTGCTCCCGACCGGGAGTTTGACTGATGGGCCAGGAGGTTGGGTTAGCCTGCGCGCCGATTGGCCAATCGGCGCGTCTCCGCGCCGGGGTTTTGACGGAGTGGCCAGGGGTTGGGTTTGCTTGCGCGGCCGATTGCAATCAGCGCGGCGCTCCGGCAATCTCGAATCTTGGGGAAGTCTCGCGGCTTTTCTCCCGAGAGAATTGCGGCAAAGAAAGACATAAACACGGGTCGCGCAGGCATTTAATTGGGCTGCGCCGGGGCGCCACATTTGATGGCAGCGGAACAGATCAGCGACAACTCTCGACAGGTCATTTGTAATTGCGTGCTCGCTTGCGCTTTTGTGCGCGTGAGCTGTTCAACTCTGTATCTGCGCCCTTCAACAGATCGAGACCGGCTTTGCCTGCCGCGGCAAACATGGCCGCATGACCGATCAGTCGCGCCTCGCGCTCGGACTCTTTGGCGGTCTTAGCATAAACATTGAGGGTGGTCTTCATGTCCTTGTGATTGAGCGCTCCTTTAACCAGCGCCATGTTGACGTTTTCAGAGGCCATCCAGTGGCCTAGGTTGCGGCGCAGATCGTGGATCGTCACATCCGGCAGCTTAGCTCGATTACGCAAAGAAACCCAGCTGCGTTTCATGTCTTGCAGATGACCGCTACGCCCGACGCCAGGAAAGACAAAATCAGAACCGATCTGTTGTTGCTGCAAATAGTCCAGCCGAGACAATAGGATCTTCACCTCGTTACCTGTTAGCGCCACCATTTGCGACGTGCCGTTTTTTGTCTCCGGTATCAACCAGGTGGCATGAGCGAAATCGATCTGGCTGAAACGCATGGCCAGGATATTGGTCTTGCGCGCTCCGGTCAGTACGCTGAGCATGACGAAATCTTTGGTGTCACGAATCGGCTCTTGATTGAGCGCGATCATAAACTGCTCGATCTCGTCTGCGGTTAAGAAGCGTGCGCGCGGCGTCTCTTTGTATAAACTGATGCCTTGCACCGGATTATCGCCTCTGTATCTGCGCCAGGCGATCGCCTTGTTGTAGACAGCCCGCAGCAGCTGCAGCGTGCGATTGGCAGCGTACGGCACATGGGCCAGCGAATCCTTCAGGCGTTTGATGTCAGCGTAAGTAACATCTTCCGCCTTGCGATCGGCTAGCTTGATCTTGGCCTGCTCGCCCACATACAATTCAAAACTCTGTTGCATCTGCCGCCATGTTTTGCGCGACGTTTTGGCATGGTCGTCCAGGTATTGCTCGAATAATAGACGCAGAGTCGGTGCAGCCTGCTTGTTCTGCCGCTCTTGCTGCGGGTTGTAGCCACTCTGCAGCAGGCTGAGCACTTTGTACGCCTGCTGGCGGGCCTGGTCGATGGTGAGCTGGTGGGCGTGATCTCCGTACTCCCCCAGACGCTCCCAGATCTCTCTCGATTGTGATTTGCGCCGCACGTAAAAAGTGACGGTGCCGCCGGCGGTGATTTGCACCACCAGCCCGCGTGTCTTTTCGTCGCGCAAGCGCACCAGCTTTTTGCTGGACATGGCCAGCTGCCTGCCCTCTTCGATCGTAAATTTTGTCAGGCTGTTTTTCTCTTTCATATTCACTGCCTATTTAGTGTTATGGGTTGGCGGATGACTCTGGATCCGACTGGGCTGATCTTGCCGCAAGATTGTTTTGTTACTGTTGATCTGCGGGCCCCGATTTCAACCATTCAGCTCTGGGACTGACTTCCGGCTCTCTCTGGCCAAATTCTGTCTGCTATGCTTGATCGCCTGGATCGCTTCCCCGACGGTGTTTTGTCGCAGTATTTCGCTATTGATCACGACAATTTCTCTATTGCTTTGATCTCGCTTTAATCTCGGTCGATCTCGCTTTTCCGTTTCTGAATTTAGATCGACTTTCTTCTAGGTCCGGCTCTACGACTGCTTTTAGACTGAGATATCTCAATTACTTACCGGCGGTTTTGATCTCGCCGTGATCTCGCTTTTTTCGGAAACTCGAAGGAAAATCGGGCAACAATTGAACCGACAAAAATTATTATACAGCATGTTGAAACCCTTTACCCATCAACGTTTAGGTAAGTTGAAACAACTGAATAAATTTAGGAAAAAGACCCGCGTAAACGACTTCGAACCAGTAGGTCGGGGGTTCGAATCCCTCTGGGCGCACTTACTAAGACTATCATATTAAGCGGCTTTCCAGAAGGGAGCCGCTTTTTTATTGGGGTGCCTATACCGGCTCGGGTATATGTTGGGTATATGAGCACCGACATTAAAAGCGTTCCAGTTCAGCTGAAATCAGGCACTAAATCGGAAAGAAAGAGAATGATTTAGCACTCTCCTCTGCAGGCACGCCAAGCGGTATTGTCGTTCAGGCAGATGAGCCGGAAGAGAGCTGACGGCAGTGAAGCATTTGCGCGCAGCACTGCTTGCATTTTTGACTTGGTGTCGTCGTTGATGATCAACGGACCGGATTCGGCGGGAAGATATGCCAGTTATTGATATCGATTACGAGAAATTAGATCCATATATTCAGGCTGAGGTTAATGGGCACAGCTTGAGCCGCCCTGCGGTGAGAAAGCTGGAGAAGCAGCTTCAAGCAGATCCCGACGATCTGCTGGCTCGATTGACTGTACTGGGCTACTATCAAATGATCGGGTGGAAGACAGCCAAAGCGGCAGAAAGCTATGCCGAGCATCTGATCTGGTTGATCGATAACCGGCCTGCCGATCCGATGCACGGCTTTGTTCTGGCTCCGTTGCAGAACAAGGCGGCGATGCGGCGAATCAAAGCGCGCTGGCTTCGACAGGTACGCCTCCATTCGAAAAACGTGTCGATCCTGGATCATGCAGCGCACGCTTGCGAATTTACGGCTGCCGATGATGTCACAGCAGAGAAATTGTGGAAGCGCGCCATGAAACTGCAACCTCGCAACGAGGACTTTCTGCGCAACCTTTCATTTATATATCAACTGCGAGCAAGCGATGGTTCTTTGACCAGACGCAGGAAGGTGGCAACAACAGCAGTTGAGTACTTCTTTAAGGCGCTCAAGTTGCACAGAAAATATCCATGCCAGTCCTACCTGCAGACGGACATTGAAATGATCGTAGGGGACCTGGCGGAGCTGTCATTAAAACTGAAACTTTTAGATCACGCCGAAAAACTCGCTCAAGTGCTGCTTGATCTTAAGCCGATCCGGAGGACGATGCGCTATCGGAAAGTCGGAAAAACCATGCAATGGACGATGTATAAAGAGGCTCGCTATAAAGGCGAAGCGATCATGGGCAAAGTGGCGATGCTGGCTGGTGATGTCGACGCTGCAAAAGCGTCGCTGGCAAAAATGCGGAAGTTATCCGCGCCTCGTCGTTTAGATTGGGAGTTGGCTCAACTGCTGCTTGACAGTGGCGAGCGCGACGCAGTGATCAAACACTTAGAGGCTTTGCGCCGGCACAACAGCAAAGAGCGGGAGCGACTTGATCGCCCGGAAACGGAAGCCAATTTGCAACTAGGCCATGAGTACAAGCGTACGAAGCCAGAGGTAATGGCCGACTGGCGAGCCGCTCTTGATGCACGCGACGAGCAGTACGCTGAACAGATCCAGGCGATTAAGAACGGGAAGAAAAGCAGGCTGGGCGATCGATAACCGTCGTTTCAAATCGGAGTTGGTGCGGCGGTGGTGCTAACTATGTTTTGCCAGGCACCGCATGCAGTGCCTGGCGATTCAATGCGACGATTTGGCGCAGGGACCGGGCGGCCAATTACGCAAGCAACTAATTGCTGATCCGCGTCCGATTATTTTTTGCAGTTCAGTCCGCGTTACCCAATTAATAGGATTCCGGCTCTATCAATCAGGCGAGCGCAATTAGACGAAGGCAATTAGAAGAAGGCAAATAGACGTGCTATCCGCGGCAGGTTACTTGGTGGACTTGCTCGTCTTCTTGCGGCTGTAGCTTTCGACCTTGGTGCCGTTCGCCTTGGTGTAGCCCTTCACCTTGGTTGTGTCGGTGGCAGTGGTGTCTTTTGCTTTGCGTGTGTATGCCTTGACCTGGGTGCCGTTTTTGCGTGTATAGCTTTTGACTTCAGTGCCGGTGCTTGTTGTAGTGCGGTGGCATCTTTGGCAAAGGTTGCGGTTTGCATGTTTAAGAACAGCATCGAGACTAAGGCGACGATAAATGCGATTGGCTTCTTCATGTTTTTACCAGGTTGAAAAGTGCTGATTGGAATGTCGGTGTGATTTTACCGCGCCGAGGCCGGTATAATCCTCCTCCCCTTTACTTGGAGATGGTCAATGAAGACAAGGCATATCCTTGGAATTTCAATCTCGTTGCTGGCATCAATCACTCCAGGCTTTTGCCTGGATGAAGATGTTTTTGGCGACTACGTCTCGACTGAGAAGGGACATGTCCACGTCAAGAAAGTCAGCATTCTGAAGACCAAAGACGGCAAGATCAAAGCTCGAGTGACTTTGTCCGGCTACCCCGATGATCTGAATTTGGGCGAAACGATAGTAGCGGTTTATCCGGAACGTGACAAAAGTTTTGGTGATCGATTGATGGGAACACTATCGACGCCAAAACTGACTGATACTTTTGTGATTGAAACTCAAGCATTTAGCAATAATTACCTGCAGGGGGGCGGATGGTTCCTCAATGTAACCTCTTACCTCACTTATAAAGACGGCAGACCCAGTGTTTATTTTGAGACGGGTATGGGCAAAGCGCTACAGGAAAAATGAGGCGCTTATGACTAGGTCGTTCGCTACAGTTACCAGGCGCGATCTGCTTGCAGCCGATTGCGCAGTGGGGCAGCTTCCGATTACGCTCACAGCATGCTTGTTCATTCGACCACTCAAGACTTTCGACCATCAATAATGCTTTGAATCAACGTTCCTCGACTCCAGCTGATTTGATCATGATCTCTGCGCCCGCTGAACATGCGTGTCTCTTCTGTCTCCCCTTGTTCGATCCGCAACTCAGCCGCCTTGCGCCACCATTCAAGCGCTTCGTTTTCGTCGGCGCGCTCTTCATACAGAAAAGCCAGATTCTCGCAGGCAATGTAGCTGCCCAGGCTTGCCGCCTTGACGTAGCATTCGATCGCTCGTTCGAGATTGCGTGTCATGCCGCCGGCGCCCACATCATAAAGAACCCCTAGATTATTCAGACCGTTCGATGCCTTCTCTTCTATCAATCTGCTCTGGATGCGCTTGATCAGTTCGTCGCTCAACTCAATCTTCATCTCTTTCAGCAGGCTTGATTTTCCCTGGCGCAGCGACGAGACCAATTCATTTTCATCCAGCTGATCGTCGTCCATCACAAGCTAGCCTCTGTTGCAATGACTATTGAACAGTTTTCTCCATAATACTGTTCCCCGTCGTCAAAAGAATTCGCGCTCGGACTATTGATCAAACTCGCCTACGTCATCAAAAATTCATATGTACTCGGATCAACGATAAAATCGCGGCAGAAGCGGCGTGTTGTAATCGGTAATATGGTTCGTTTTTCCAGGAACAAAACAATTGGTCCGAGCCAAAATCTCCTGATAGTAGGCACGCTTTCGGTCTACCATGAGCATTTACTGGTCTTCTTGCTGTTCTTTCAGCTTCTTGTTGTAGTCTTCGTATTGTTTGAGCTGGTGTGGAAAAGGGCCGAGGTCGCCCCACCTAAGGGGATCATGAAGGTTGGGATCGAACTTGGGACCGGCCTGCTGGAAGGCGTCAGCAGCGCCTCGATAGTTTCGCAGTTGAAGATATGCGTTGGCTAGTGCTACCCAATAATCAGTAACGTCCGGATTGAGCTGCGTTGCTTCTTTGAAATGAACAACTGCCAGTGCGTGTTTGTTTTGTTTGGCGAGTAATAGTCCGAAACCATACTGAATTTGGGCGTCTTCAGGTGCTAGCCGTGAAAGAGCAACGTATTGCTCCATGGCACCGCGCTTGTCGTTCACCCTCTCGCAAATATCGCAGAGTGTTCTTCGAATTGTTATTTCGCGCTCGCTGTTGATTGTTGTCGCTGCGGCAGATCGCGGCGCGGCGACAAGCAAAGAAAATAGGCTGAGTATCACAATGACTCGGGTGGCGTTCATTTCCCTATTCTACGCCTCCTTCGATCCGCTGGGCCATGGCCGTACGCGTCCAATCGCGCTCGAATGTTGCTGGTTTCCCGTTAAATGAATTAAGCTCAGAAGAGCTGCTCCTTTGCGGAGAATGCCTTCCATGGTCAGACACAGAGCGACAAGTGGATCATCAGGGGGCGACTCTGGATATCGTCCTAGTCAAAATCTGGTGTGCAAGATTACCAACGTCGAGGCCGGCGTCTACGCCTGCATAGTTATGAAAGACAACCTTCCCGGATTTCTGCCGACCAACGTACATCTCAAAGAAGGTGAAGAATTAATGGCACGGTATGTCTGTGTACATCACAACCGAATTCTTCTTTCGGCTCACTTTTTACAAACCGACTTAAGCAGTGGAGACAAAAGGCAAGAGTAGCAGAGCGTCTTGCGCATAACGCTTATGATTCATATTCGTTGAATCACTGCCCGTCACCCGGTTCCACACGACCATTCATTCGGATACACCGCATCTGGCGGCGAGTCCAGATGATGTGCGACCAGAAGCGCTAGCGATGACACTGAAAGAAGATCTCTTTGAGTCCCGAACAGATAATCGTAGCAACGGGGTTGGGAGTAGAATGGATTTCGTTTCTACCTTCTCAGGTTCGCTGAGGGAATGGCAATGAATGTACTCTTGTTCATTTTCATGGTTGTCTTGATTTTTCAAAATCAAGCGATTGCCGCGGAAGAGCAAAAGGCCGGATCACATGAAGAAGCCACATGCGAAGGGAGATCTAGCGACTACTGCGAGTTTAACCTCGCTCGTGTCTTGGTGGATGATCCATCTAATTTTGACAGAAACAAAGCATTCCTTTTCGTAGACAACAATGGCAGGCCAGCAGTCTACCCACTCTTCGAACGAGACCATCGTTGCATAATGCTCGGTCGACATTCTTTAACAGACATTCTTGCGCACTGGACTCCAAGTAAAGTGGAAGCCGATGTTTATAGCTTCTCCTTCTTTTTCTGGGCAAAGGGAACCTGGAGGCCTGCTCGAGTAGACTTACAGTTTCGCGATAATTTCTGCAGCCAGTTTAGAGTAGTGTCAGATGACACTAAGATGCAGAGTTGGCTTCCGGCAGCAGCTATTCCCGTAGACGGAGACTGTCCTCCCACTGGTGGAAAATTGAAGCTTCCTTTCGCGATAGGTCTTGTAGAAGGACCACGTGATGTGCCTGACTGTAGCATTCGGCCAATTTCTAATGTGTACCTGAAGGCTCTTAAAGAGGGGAAGTGCCCCCTTGGATTAAGTACTAAAACGTCATCTGATGATGGACTCAAGTCCTCGACAGAGGAGAAATAGCTGCGTATTTGGCCGGCACTGGACAGGCGCGAAAGGTGCGCCAGTAGCCGAGTACCGGCGCTGCTTCGCTCAATGCTTTCAGTGGGAATAACCGCGCCGATTGCAACCGATAAGCTCAGCCGTTGCACAACTGAATCACGCCGGCGCAGCCACTGTTATATACTTTAATTACTCCCCTCCATTCACCCCGCACCACCCTCGATACCAGTGCCAGAAGAACCCGACAAGAAACTTACCGTCGATGCCGATGCGGACGTAAACGAACGTCTGGAGCAGCTCGATCCTGCAACAAAGTCGCACACTATCAACGAGCTTTTGCGGCAGGCTTTTGATCAGAACGAATCGGTGCAAAAACGTCTGGCAGATCTTGAATCACGGCTTCAGGCGTTGCAAAACAACGTTCAAGTTGACGCCTGGCTCGCCGCTATTCGGCAGGTGCTGAGCGACCGTTTCGGAGAGAGCGCCGCCGCCCAGATTGAGAAGGAGTTCAATGATATTTACAACAGCTCGACGCGGGCTTCAGAAACCAGACCGACTTTACCGGACGCTCCTCCACAACATACTCCGCCACCGGTAGCGCCAGGGTCAGGGCGGCAAGACGATCGGTCCCAGGCACATCGGCAGGCTGATCATGAGCGCTCGTCTCCTGGTTTCACCGACAAGGGGATCAAGGTGATCACGCTCGCCCAGGAAGAGGCCAGAAGGTTAGGCCACAACTTCGTAGGCACCGAACAGATCTTGTTGGGATTGGTTGGCGAAGTAACAGGCATTGCCGCCAGGGCATTGAAGGGTATGGGAGCGAATCTTAAGGATGTGCGCAGCGAAACGGAAAAGATAATCGGACGCGGGGAAGGCTTCGTTGCTGTTGCGGTGCCTTTCACGCCGCAGACACAACGACTGATAGAACTGGCGTGGGATGAGGCGAGGAGACTTGATCTCCACTACATCGACACCGAGCATTTACTCTTGGTGCTGATAAGAGAAGGCGAAGGCGTGGCAGTGCAGGTGCTGGTCAATCTTGGTATCGACCTGGAGAAACTGCAATCCCTGGTTAGGCGTCTGATGGTTGAAGGTGTTTCAACCAGCGCTCCGCCACCAGCAACGGCAGAGCGATCTGACAAAAGTCTGCCGCCACTCCCTGAACAGTCCCGTCTTTCAATGGAGGATTATTTTAAGTATTTCACCAATAAGGCGGCCAAGGTGATGGATCTCGCCCAGTTGGAATCAAAAAGCATCGGACACAACTTCGTAGGCACCGAGCACCTCTTGTTAGGCTTGCGCGGCGAAGGAACAAACATTGCCGCCAAGGCATTAATACGTATCGGAGTGTGTCTGCAGGATGTGCGGGGTCGAAACAGAAAAGATAATCGGTCGAGGAAAAGGTTTCGTCGCTGTTGAGATGCCGTTAACGCCGCGCACTAAACGACTGATTGAGCTGGCCTGGGATGAAGCCCGTCACCTTGATCATAACTACATCGGACCCGAACACCTGTTACTGGCTCTGATTCGAGAGGGCGAAGGCGTTGCGGTCCGGGTGCTGGAGAACCTGGGTGTCGATCTGAAGGACCTTAGATCCTCCGTTATGCGTCTGCTCGGTGAAGCCGGTGCACCGTCTGCAGTGTCAGCGACCGAGGCAGCTGAGACTAGTCAAAACGCACCTGAGATCAAAGGGAAGGAACCTGACACCACGGAAAGCGAACCTGAGAGTCAGGGTTTTGATCGCTTCAGCGATAAGGCGATCAAGGTGATCATGCTTGCCCAGGAAGAAGCCAGACGGTCAGGTCACAATTTTATCGGCACCGAGCAGATCTTGTTGGGTTTGATTGGCGAGGGAACAGGTGTGGCTGCAAAAACATTGAAAAGCATGGGCGCAAATTTAAAGGACGCGCGCATCGAAACGGAAAGAATAATCGGTCGAGGAAACGTTCATGTCTCAGTTGAGATCCCCTTCACGCCTGAGAGCAAGCAGCTGCTGCAGCGGTCATGGATTGAAGCGAAAAATCTGGGTCACAGCAGGATCGACACCGAGCATCTACTTTTGGCATTGATCCATGAAGACGATCATGTGGCATTGCAGGTGCTGGAAAGATTAGGTATCGATCTCGTGAAAGTGCGAGCGCACGTGTGGCGTCTGATCGGCCATATCCCCGCCCCGCTTGCGGTGCCGACAACCGCCAGCGAGGAGCGTAATCAGGACATTCCAGAGAGAGTCAGTTTTGAGCGTTTCTGCCAGAAGGCTCTCAAGGCGATCATGCTCGCTCAGGAGGAATCCAGAAGATTAGGACACAGCTATGTAGGCACCGAGCAGATCTTATTGGGCTTGATCGGACAGGGCAGCGGTATCGCCGCCAAGGCGTTGAAAAAGAATGGCGTCAATTTGAAGGATGCGCGCATCGAAACGGAAAAGATGATCGGGCGGGGCAGCGGTTACGTGGAACGGGAGCTTCCCCTTACACCGCAGGCTAAGAGAGTGTTGCAACTGGTCTGGGATGAGGCGCGATACCTCGGTCACAACTGTATCGATACTGAACATGTCTTGCTGGCCCTGATCGCATTGAACGATGGGGCGGCGCTGCAGATACTGACCAATCTGGACGTCGATCTCGAGAGACTGAGATCAACCACAATCAGCATGAGTGCAGAGGATGATGCAATCAACGCGCTGCCGGCAACAGCCAGATCCTCAAATGTTGAAAACAGTCCGATCAACGGGGCGTTTCATCGCTCCAGTAAACACGCAATCAAGGTGATCTTACAGGCCCAGTCACTCGCAAAAACGATGGGTCATGCCTGTGTTGGCACAGAGCATATCTTGCTGAGCTTGCTATTGGAAGGTGACGGTGTGGCAGCTCAGGCGTTGAAGGAGGCGGGCGTTAAATTTGGTGGCGCCTCCAACCAGGTCGGTAAAATTCGCGGACGAGGTGAGCCGGTGGTGGCCCGCCAGATACCCTATGACGCTCGCACACATCGGGTGTTAGAGCTGTCGTGGGATGAAGCAAGAATATTTGGTAGCAGCTTCGTCGACACCGAGCATCTATTACTAGGAATTATCCGCGAGGATGCGGGCGTGGCAATTCAGGTGCTTCGTAATCTTAATGTCGACACTGAGAAGCTCAGGTCTTCGATTATGAACCTGATCGAGAAAAATGAGGCACTACAAGCGGTGGCGGCAAGAGACAAGGAGGATAGCGAAGATAAGACACCTGACAAATTCGATTTTGCGCGCCTTGACGACAAGTCGGTCCAGGTTCTTATGCTAGCTCAGGAAGAAGCTCGAAGGTTAGGTCACAGCTTCGTCGGCACTGAGCAGATCTTGTTAGGCTTGATCGGACAGGGGACAAGTATTGCCGCCAGGGCACTGAAGGGGATGGGCGCGAATCTTAAAATTGCGCGCATCGAAACTGAAAAGATAATCGGACGCGGACAAGGCTTCGTGGCTGTTGAAGTGCCTTTCACCCCACGGGCAAAGCGAGTACTTGAACTTTCCGGGGATGAAGCAAACGGCCGCGGCCTTGACCGTATCGCTCCAGAGCATATTTTGTTGGCACTGATCACCGCGGGCGACGGGGTGGCTCTCCAGGTCTTAGCTAAACTTGGCGTTGATCTGGAAGAGCTGCGTTCGACGGTCCTGCGCCGAATCACCGATCAAGGAGATTCGCAACAGCATTAGCCAACTTCGGCGTTCCTACCTGTCCGGTTCAGCTGTGTAGCGCGCACGTATCTGCTTTTCGATCTGATCCAGCTGCTCCTCTGTCATATCGCTGGTCCGGTCCACGCACTTTTTGTAATTGGTTTGTTCTACCGCATACTCGAAATAAGGTGTGCCGCAAAAGCCGCCCCAAGGAGGTGGTTTCATCTGAGGCACGGAATGGCGAAGAATGGACCTCGCCTCTGCGTACCGTCCTTGTACTAGATAGAAATTCGCGATTCCTTCTGGATCCCACAGACCGAGCCGTTTAGACATTGTCTCCGCAGCTGCTCGCGTTCGGCTACTTTTCCTTCATTCCCATAGACAGAACAGAGCTCATTGGCCAGATAGTGATACAGTCCGGAGTCGAAATATGGTTCATTCAATTTGATCGCTTCATTCAAGGCAGCCTCAGCCTTGTCGTACTGTCGATCGTGCATGTGGTCCGACTCCGAGAAACACAGTTGGTCGATCTCAGCAGCTTTCGGATTTTTTTTGAGCTCTGATTCCTTTGAATCTGGTTTCTCATCCTTTGGCAGATCTCGCACCGGTATGCCCATTACTCTCCGCTCGTAGCCACGTGCACCATTGAACACCGCACTGGGCGATGGCTTTCGTGGGGGTGATGATGAAGGCGGATTCGCTGGTGGTTGGTCCATATTGTGATTTCGCAGCCATGTCCGAATAGGACCGAGGTTTGGTTCGTCATAATGATCTAGAACTTCCGTATTTACGAACTGTACGTCGGCGGCTTCGGCACCATATATAGTGACAAACCATAAGGCCCCTGCGATAAATACCGCCAGGGCAACACAGGCTGCGCTTGTGGTTGTTTGTCTGACCTTTTGTTCAGTCAACGTGTTTCTCCAGCGATTTAAGTAGGCGAATTCTTTAACCGCTCGCTATCTGAACAATCCGGGTCGGACGCTGCATAATTCAAGACTATTTGACACTCTCATCTGTTTACTGCTGTTAAGAGTCCTTATCAAAGAATCTCGACAGGATGTGCCGCGAAAGCCATTCAAAACGTACAAAGAATATCCACTGCATCCAGTCGAACACCTCTTGCGACTCTTTCAGGTCAATATCTTGCACGCCGCGTATCGCAGACACGCACATCATCTTACACAGCTTCCACAACATCGACGTGTGAAAGCGAACGTCCGACAGCCAATTGAGCCACAATAGAAAAAACATGTTCATACATATATTGTGACACAATTAACCGGTCAGAATCACTCCTGCTCCTGATACTGCTCGATCGCCCCTGCCAGTGTAATCACCAGCGCCAGGCTGGCCGTCTCCCAGTCCGCGCGCTCGTGCTTCCCCAACTCTACCGGGTGCATGTCGAGAGATTCGACAAAGATGAACCAGTGCCCTGGCGACTTTGAAGCTGCCTTAATCGCGCCGCGATCTCTAAAGGGTCATTGCCGTTCTGCACCAGACAGACCTTCTTACCTTTATTGTGCTCCATGTGTGCCAGTATCGATGGACGAACCCGCGCAGGAAAGTTCCAAATAATGCTCACTAGCTTGGGAATAATCAGGATCTCCGGGCATCTCTCGGGCAGATCCTGGCGAGATCGGAAAAGATAACGCCGATTGCGCTTCGCGCACCGCCAGAGACAAATGTGACGAGGAACGTCCAGCAATATTATTGTGTCAGCCGCCTCCATCACCGTCTGCGACACACCCTCAATTACCCAGTCATCGGAAGAGGCGATCAGCCGTTCAAGCGCTTGCTGCTTCTGGGCTTGTGCAGTTTTTTTCCATCCGGGTTGCCAGACTACCCGATCAAGACCGTGCACCGGCAGACCCAGTGCTCTACCCAGAGCATTGGCCAGCGTGGTCTTGCCTGCCCCGGCATTTCCAGTCACTAGAATTCGCATTTCAGATCCAGTAACCACAGACAAAAAACGTCTCAAGCCATTGTACAGCGGTATAACCTTTGCCGTGCTTAGTTGCTTTTTTCGAGTTGTTTTCAAGAATCTGCTCCCTTGTAACAGTGCCTAATTTAGGAGCAGGAGAGTCACTTAACCAGTGACCCGAATTTCAGGGTCCACTTCTGCCACCAAATCTCTCCATTCACTTGCTTACCGGCACTTGAGCATCGGCGGCAGACTCTACCGAAAATCTATCGCCCGGCAGGATATCGAATTTTTCACTTCTTTTAGCAAACAGCAGCGTGGTATTTGGTGGCACAACAAAATCAACCGGGGCCGGTTTGACTTGCCCCGGACGCCAGCGATTCGGCCGCAACGGTGTTTGGTATGAAATAGGGGTGCCCAGCATCGCGGGTCTCCATGGAGGATACACTTTGATCAGCACCTCCTTATTTAGAGGTCCACGCAGCAATCTAAGAGGGGCTCCGGCTGATAGGAATAGAATGACTGGAATTCGCTCACCGTTTGCAGCAATCAAAGTATCAAACTTGAGACCCACAGCCTTCGAGAACTTCATATGTTCGATCGTTTTTGGAATCCAGACTGTGCCCTTGATCACAATGCCGTCAGGGATTACGCATTTGCCATCTTCCGTGATATCTCCATCGATCGTTCGCAGCGTGATCTCATCACCCGACAAGCTGTCTACGGCATTGACCGGCGTATCGATTACCGCATGCAGACGAGTGCCTGCCGGCACAATTAGGGTTTCCGCCGCCGCAGCAGCCGTCGACACAGCGACCGCCAAAAGACTGAATATAAGCGCTAGCAACCCAAGGCTCATAGTAAGCGACATTTTACTACGAGAAAAATTTGGCAATCTTTCTGCGCCACCACGGAAAAATAACCAGGGCGTAGAATGGGAAGGGCGACGGTAATTTTCATCTGATTAATTCGAATTACGCGACGGTCGCGACAAAATTGGATCAAGCAAGTGAAGACATTTCCTGCGAACGCAAAAATAATTGTCTTTGGCATTCTATGGCTTTACTTTAGTTCTTCTGCCAGCCTCAGCCTCGATGGTCCTCAGACCTATGGAGAGCTGATTGATATGCTTGCTTTGGGTGGGTCCGACCGAGTTGGGTGCATACAAATCGTCAATGGCAGCCCCAAGATAAATGTGAGATTCACCGTATCTGAGAAGTCTGTAGAATTCGTAGTTCCAGAGGGACAAAAGCTTGACTTGCTGACGCGATGTTTGAGGTCTAATGTCCAACTTGACGTTCGCGACAGCTCGTTTGATTTGCCTTTTCTTCCCGCTTCGCATCAAGAGCCGCTTACGTTCTCTCAACTCGAGAATTTTCTGAAAAGCGGCAAAGCGACGGCAATTCAAAAAGTCTATGTGCCCCCGGTCGGTTCAACCTTGGGGGTGCAGATGGTTGGGTCTGTGCGGGAAAGGGCTGTCGTTTGCAATGCGGAGCTTAAACTTCAGTTTGTCGCCGATTTGAAAAAAAATGGCGTCATGGTTGAAGAACGGGCGCCTGAGAAACCTGACTTTTTCTGCATTGAACTGGCCTTCTTTCTGGCGGTGGTGGTACTGGGGACGATATTTGCCAGTAGTTCGCAGCGTCGTAAAACCTGACGAACAAATTCGGCAGCTGCGTGGCTCATGTCAGAGCGCTTTAGTACACTTCTTCCGCCATTTTTCCGTATTTGAGATCGCGCACCTCTTCATGCCACATCTCGC
>Ga0182024_10009517_pt1 | contig 20073 bp, 13 predicted proteins | sample P32metaG_FD_120480 | JGI IMG/M metagenome (GOLD analysis project Ga0182024, IMG submission 120480) | Permafrost microbial communities from Stordalen Mire, Sweden - P3-2 metaG (Illumina Assembly) | ecosystem: Environmental > Terrestrial > Soil > Wetlands > Permafrost | place: Sweden: Stordalen... | reverse complement strand
GCGGCAGAAGCACAGCGCGAAGCGGACGCAGAAGCACAGCGAGAGGCGCAGCGCAACGAGAGTGGAAACGTTACCGGGGTCCTGTTAACCACCGAACAGCGAGAGGCAGCACAGCGAGAGGCAGATGCTGAGGCACAGCGCGAAGAGGCGCAACGAGAAGAGGCACAGCGCGAAGAGGCACAGCGCGAGTCCCAACGAGAAGAGGCGCAGCGCGAAGAGGCGCAGCGCGAGTCCCAACGAGAAGAGGCACAGCGCGAGGAATCGCAGCGCGAGGCACAACGCGAAGAATCACAACGCGAGGCGGACAACCGAGAGTCGCAGCGACAAGAATCTGAGCGAAAAGAACACGAACAAAATGAACGCGACCGTAACGAACAAAACCAAACGAATCGATCGAATAATCGCTCGGATGAGGATGCATAGAATCGCCGTTTCATAGAGAGCAGCTCGCCACCACAGGTGGTGCAATCGAACCGACCCTGTTCAGCTTTGCCAGCACTTATGGGTCTTCAACCCGGTAACAACCCAAGGAGGCCGTCGTGGCACTTATCGACAACGTGAAAATTATCTGTGACCGACTGGCTCCGCTTGGTTGGCGCGACCTGGTTTTGGCTGCCTCGCACGGAGAGCTGGATATCTCTCAAAAAACAGCCGATCTACTGAAGAAAGAACTTGTTAAAGACCTGACCAGGATCGATCGGTCCGTCCCTGGCTTTGCTGATTTCGCCAGCCCGGGCAAAAATGGCATCAGTCCTGGCGAACCCCAAAACAGTCTGCTCTTCCATGCCATAGCCAGTCCCCTCGTGAGAACCAATCATCTGGGCGAGCCATTGCAGGGATTTCCTACGCTGCAAGATATCGAGACGATCGAAAACTTGGTCTTTGGGGTGCAGCCACCTACTATCAAAGAATTGGCTGAACGTGCAGGCGCAAAAGAACTGAGCGTCGTCGTCTTTGCGTATGAATACAGGAATGCGGCGGGCACTCCCGCTAATACTAATGCGGACCTGGTCTTCTCAAGAACAGGAATCGCCAGAGTGGGGACGGCTCCTGCCCTTTACATACCAGAGAACAGAGGTCACTGGTCGGAGGACGATGGTGATGCCCATGCGATTCGGGTCTGTCCAGCGAGGTACTCAGCCTTCCTCGCGGTCACGAAGCAGGGTCGGGATGCCGCCGTCCTGCCTATTATCTGGGATGAAGATCAAAAGAACACGGATCTAGATCGTCACTTCTGGGTCCCGGTCCATAAGCTGTTTGATGGTAGAGAGTGCATATCCGGGCTTGACCTGACAATCAAGTACACAAGCAAGCATTACAACGAGAAAGTCCGTCGGGTACATATGTCTCTTGGTGAGCAACCGCCGGACAAACCGCCCTATAGATTTTCTGAGGGTATCGCCGAGATTGCCAATACTGGCCATGCCGAAGGATGTCTCGTCGTGCCGGTAGTTCATGAGACTCTTGTAGAGAAGGCGATCTTCGACAACAAACCTATGACTTACGTCTTCCCTCCTCAAGAAGACGAAAGATTTGCTGCCTATGAGCCGCAACAACCGGATTCCGATGCTCAAGTTGAGATCAATCGATACCCCGCTTATGCGCATGCGCGCGTTAAAATGGACGGCGGCCGCATGATCGATCTGAACAGCCAGGTCGATGTGGGGGGATTAGTGGATGCAGGTAACTATCCTGCTATGCACTTTCTCGATTTTACAGGTGATGGCTGGGTTGCAGTTGAATGTGCCCAATTGGCGGAAACTGCCAACCTCAGTCCCGACTTCCTGCCTGCGTATTCTGTCGTAGCGGCGCCGGATTTTTTCCCCAGCTGCGGGCAATACGAGCTGTCGAAGTGGAGCAAATCTAAAGAGGTACCGGCCTCCCTGCGCGATCAGATCTGGGGTGTGGGCCGGGGCGCCGATCCGGCACCGGTTGCATTGTGCGAAATACGATACCCAGCTAACTTGCAATTGCCGGACTCGCCGTTCTCTGCAGATGACGACACAATCTCGGCCGTTGTCCAGATGTCAGGCTCAACTAGTCCGGCGAAATTTGAGCCGTCTGCTAATGTCTTTCGCAATTCGTCGTTACCCGATGATGCAGCCGGTTTATTCTCACCTGGATGGGATGTCACTCTCGACTTTAAACAAAAGAACGGCGACCGGCAAGTCCATTTTGTCACTTATGGCTTAGGCAGCCCTTTTCCGGAGGACACCAAACTGTGTGCTGCGCTGAGCACATTTTGGCCGGCGGTCGCACCAGATGTCTGGCGGTCTATGTCTCCTCATACAGGCAATGAAAATCTAAGAGGAACGATCGCACCGCTTACCGATGAAGAGATCGGCCAAGTAGGAGATCTGCCCTGGGACGGAGTTATCGGCCCGGCGATTGTGGAAGTCGCTGGCAAAACATTTCTGGAGATGGCCAGCTTCCTGCACGTGGATTACGTTCAGCAGGCCCTGAACAATCGATTCAGTGTGCGGCTGACGGCCCGGATTACAGCAGAAGAATACACGCGCCGCATACTGGCGATGCTGCTCGTCCACAAGCAAATTGCCGGTGCTGGTAGTCCAAGGATTGAGCGCCGCAAATGGATCGTGGTCTCCTTCTTGCGCGTCACTAACGGCTTGCCTGAATTGCAGACGGCTCAGGCGCAAGCGAAGACAGTTTTGAAAGGTGCTGTCTACAGAGTAGACATGATCAAAATCGGCACTGGCGATCCCTCTATTGATGTCAAAGACGATCCGCGCAGGCGGCTCGTGCCGGTAAACGATAGAAGGTACTTCTTCGTCGATCCAGAAAACCTCAAGGTGTTGCACAGAAATGACGGCGTATCTGTCTGGGCAAAGTGGCAGCTTAGCGATGCACAGGGGTGACACCTGCACCAGTTGATTGGTAAACCTGGCGCAACTGGCTGGTTTCAGAATGGTACCACATATGAAGCCACTGCCTGTACTCCCCGATGCACACAGATTCAGCTTCTCCGGACAAAATTTGGCCAATGTAGCTGGCCGCACGAATGCCAGACATCAGTGCTCTCAGGACCCCATGGGATGAAGCTGGATCGATCACAAAGGCGGCGTCGCCGGCTATGAAAAAACCTGGTCCGGCGCATTGATCGACTCTGCGCCATGACACGTCGGACCTCTGCCTGGGACCGACTGGATCCAGCCCTGCAAGCATTGCAGGTAAGCCACCGTTGCTGGTGTCAGAGGCAGACAGGCTCAACATAGTCCAGTGATACAAATCTGGCCCAACCTTCGCCATCCACGTCCAGCCGCTAGAGTCCATTTGAAACAATGGACATTGATCAAGGGTCGGGCTGCTACCTCTGACATAACCGAATTCGGCGATGTATTTTGGTGAGTCATAAACGACATCAATTTGCATTTTCCTGGCCAGCCAATGTGAGCCTCCTGCTGCGTCAATTGTCCATCGAGCTTCAATGTCACCAAGGGTGGTGCTGCAACCTCTGACTCGATCGCCTTCGACAATCGGGGCACGAGCCTTGCACGGACTAACCACTCTGACTCCGAGTTGTTCAGCGCGGCGCACCAGCATAGCGTCAAATATGGCGCGATTGGCCTGGATTCCCAGCCACGGGCCAGAGGCATCTTGGCCAAATGGGATGAACGTTTCTTCGCCGAATAGCGAAACCTTATGTCCCGCGTATCTCTCGAAATTGCTCGACAATACCTCGTCCCAAACACCGAGCTGTCTGAGTATAACTTCCACACCTGGATGCAACGATTCGCCTGGACGATCGTGGGGATGAGGACAGGTATCTATTAAGGCGACTGAGAGCCCGCGCTCTGCACAGTAAATCGATGCCGCTGCCCCGGCTGGTCCCGCACCAATTACAAGAACATCTTGCGTCGTCATTCCACAGCCTTAAGACAGTTCTGCTATTGCATCTCCGTTGTCGATAGCGGTATCAAGACCCCATCACGATTGGTGCGATAACCTTGAAGAAAAGGGTCTTGCTTAGGCTTGATCTCATACGTGTTCAGGGCGCCGCCTTGATTGACTGTGATGGCTTTCCATTGATAGAAATTCTGAATGCCAACTTGCAGCTGCAGCGAATCGTCCAGAGGTGCTCGCCCTCTATCAAATGGCTCTCCAGGCTTCAAGTTTTGAAACCAGCGCATGAATTCCTTAGAATCCGGGGCAACCACAACTTGCTTATGTTGGTGCGTTGCTTCATCCCATTCGGTCAACTTTGGCAGCGGCACCATCGCCGAATCGATCCAGCCGGGAAACTCACTGGTCTGATGGCAAGACAGGCATGATGAGCCGGGGTTATCCACTGGACCATCGAGGCGTCCAGCCCATCCCAAATGCTGCGGTGGCATGTTCGGATCATCATTGATTCTGCATTCTGTTAGCTTTTTGCCAGACTTAGCATCTTGCTGCGTATAGCCAGGGTCATCTCCCCACATCAAGCCAACAGGTGTGAGCCTTCGCCAGGGATCCCCATTCAGCTTGCCATTGTAGACAAAAGTTCCGAAGACCCATCCGGTTGGAGAGCGCTTGTCTTTGACGGCGACATCCACCTGAAGCAGTCTCAAGGTTTGTGGTCGCCGCAGTGTCATTCCGGGATGCTGCGGATCGCATGGGGCAGTGATATTAGCCTGCCATTCCGGCGATCGATCAAGATATGGAACTTCAGCTTTATTCGCAGCGGTGAAGAGTAATTTGAACGATACTGTGCCGTCGGCAAAATGTGCCGCCTTCGGATCTGGTGCCTTAGGGTCGTCCCAGACGCGGCCAATGCAATAGCCACCGGGCGCGTTATAGAAGCCCACTGCCCAATTCTGGAACATAGACGTTTGACTTGGACCGAGTTCGAGTGGGACTGACATGCGCTCGGCCGTTAGCCCATGAATGAATTCCCGTCCACCTGGCCCCCAGTGTTGCCACGGCGCGTGATACCACTGGCGTTTGGTATTAGTGCCCGGTAAGAAATCGCTCTGTTGATCGCCGCCGTGAATATTTCCCTCAAAACAATAATCAATCACCGACTGCATGTACTGTTTCCAGTCATTTTTGAAATCAACCTGCGTCCACGGATACGCCTCTGCGACCGGCATGGTCTTTGGATAGTTCTGGCTAAGTTTGAAGACGGGACCGCTCCAGTTTGCCGGCTTTTTATCGTGAGAGCTGGGAAATTGATATGGCACAGCAGTCGCCTTCGCTTGCCCGAAGCTCGGATAAACGGCTCCTTGACTCACCATGATTAAAAGCGCTGCGAGGCAGAACTGCCTAGTCCTCATCACCACCCCCTGATAAGAGCAACAAAATCTGCAACCCATTTGATTAGTCATTATCTACCAGCTGACAACGTCGGCGCACCTTGCAACTCCAACTATCCCAACGTCTCTGGCACCACAATACGCTGTTGTGAACAAGAACATCCGGCAAATCACTTGAAGCCCGAATGATCCTTGGACCGGATTTGAGTGTCCATCAAACACCGAATCTGATTTGATTTAACCTCTTCGAGGACGCCTGAAATGGTTATTTAACTTTGGATAGCGGTACGATATTCCCTCTTCGACGTACAGGGGAAAAATCATTGCTTTTGGCTCGTGGACACCGTCCGTGCTTGGCCCGCTGGCGTGCACCGACTTTTCTGCTGATAGTCCTCGGGCTCTATGTTTTCATGGCGACAACCCCGGCGGATTCCGCCTTCGCCGCAGAATCTGCTGAAGATGATTCGCTGCAAACTGAAATAGTCAAATGTTTATCCAAACCACTCGATGAATGTGGGTTCCCGCCGTACGATTGTATGGATCGTCTTCGTAAGTATGGAGACAAGGCTCGACCGTACCTTGAGCGCGCGCTCTTGGACAAGGCGACCGCCGCCAACGCGGCATGGGTGTTGGTGAAAATGGATGAACCGATTGAGAAATTTCAACCAGCCCTCTCTAGTAAGGATCCTGAGATTAGATTTGGCGTGCTAGAAGGTCTGACGATCGATCAGTCCATGGCTGTAGATAAGCTGATTGCGGGATGCGATGACCCAGATGACGATATCAGATGTCTTTCGGTCACAGCGCTGCGCCCTCCAATTGCTGATGCCGACAACGTAATCAAACTACTAGCCAATCACCTTCAAAGTGATTCTTCCAAACATGTGCGAATTGCCGCCGCCGAGAGTCTGAGAGAGTTCATTGTTTATGCTCAGGACTACCCTGAACTGGCCTCGCGCGACAACATGCAAGCTTTTGCACGGTCTAACAAGACTATCAGGTCCTCAAATGCTGGATCAGCTCAAGACAATGAGCTTTACGATCACGCACTCACCAATCTGAGGTACTTATTGATCGATGACCTGGCCGGCCAGGAAGCGGCTCAAATAGCCGATCACGGTGCCGTCAGAGACAAGTGGGCACTGGTCGTTGGTACTGCCAAATATGGCTCTGGTTTCTCTCTCTCAAATGTACTCGGCAGCTCTCACCAGGTTAGTGCTTCCCTGACTGAGAAGGCTAATTTTGCCAAAGATCACGTGCTGGATCTAAAGGATGCCAGTCGGGAGATGCTCATTGCCTCGATCAACCAGTGGATCGGCCAGAACAGTCGAGACCGAGATCTAGTCTTAATATATATAGCCGGCATCTGCACCACTGATAGTGGCACCTGTTACATCATGCTGTCTGACTCTGACTTTGACCGTCCAGGAAAATCAGTATCGCTAGGATCGCTTTGTGCTGCTATCGATGCTTGTACAGAAGGTCGCAAGGTGGTGCTGCTCTTGGATCTCTGTGAAAGAGGCGCAGAACCAGGTTTGTTGGAAGACCTTCCACGTACCAAGACAGTTTTAGTTCTCGCTCGTCAATCGGAATCTGGATACACAGATGAGCAAACACATTCGACCGTGTGTACTAAAACAATCTTGAATCTAGTCGAAGCTAAGCAAGAGCTTAATCAGCTCCTGTCTCAGGATCACTTCAGACTTCCTGGTTGCTGCCAAATTTCTCCATCCGTCCCGCGATCAGACGACATTCTAGTGCTATCGTCTCACCCTATGCATCCCGGGCCCGTTGAGCTTTCAAAAAAACGATTCTTTCAACTTCTTAATGGCAAAAGGGCGAACTGATTCATGCGCTACTTTCACAGACTATTAGTGTTATCGGTGGCAATTCTTGGTTCAGCATTGTTGAACTGTCCATGCGCCTTATCGTTTGGCGAAAAAATCTCAGCCGACGACTATCGTCGCATATTGATCGACATCAGCCTCTTAGACAGAGACCTCAACAATGTCGAGTTTCTGCAGAATGCCGAACTGCTGCCCTCGTGGTGGCAGGATACTGGTCGCGACCTGATATCGATTGGACGCCCAGCAGTTCCTCAATTGATCAATGAGATAAAAACCGGGACCAATGAAAAATCAGGCGTTAATTGCTGCCATGTCTTAGAAGATATGGATGCAGAGGCGGCGGCGCCGGCACTGCCAGAGCTTCTTCGTGTGTTTCAGGATGCTAAGAGACCCATTGATCTTAGAAGTGCTGCAATCGCGGCATGGTGCAATCTAGTGCCGGACAAAAACCAAGTGGTTCTAACGCTGCACAAGGATCTCGTGGATAACTCGGACAATGATATTCGATGCGTCGATCTTAATCTCTTGGGCGAGCTCGGGCAACCTGCCAGAAAATACGCCGGCAGTATAGAACGCATGATGTCGGACAAGAACGACTTGGTAGGTGTCTCGGCAGCATACACCTTGTCCAAGCTTACTAACGGCAATAACGCCAGCATACAAAAATGCACCGCTTGGGCGAATAACTCCGATAGAGACATACAAATGACTGCAATTACGGCCCTGGCTAATATGCGAGAGCCGGGCGTTTCAGCCTTGATGGACTTGCTTAAACACAGTTCTAGTCTCTATGCGCGGGGCAAGGTTGCGATCGAATTGGGTCGCTTGCACGCTCAGGCACAACTCGTGGTTCCGATGCTTTGTCATGCTCTATCAACTGATTCAATCGACAAGCTTGACATACTGAAAGCCCTGGCACTATACGGTCCACTGGCTAAGAGCGCTGTCAGTGCGGTACTGTCCCAGGCAAAAGCATCCACGGATGAACACGTCAAACTCCAAGCAGTAAACACGCTGGGTCAAATTCATGCCCTGCCAGAACAAGTCGTTCCGTTTTTGCTTTCCCTGTGGAAGAGCGAGCGGGGAGTTGGAGCCGATGTGGCTCATGCCTTGTCACATTTTGGCACTTCGGTAATACTGGATATGTCCGAATTTTGTGCAAACTCAGACACCTGCGCAGACGCGGACGAAGCTTTGCTTAGTATCGGTCCTGCTTCAACGAAATTGTTGCAAGACACCACCCTTAGTGCCGATGCCAATGTGCGTTACCATGCACTGAAAACATTGTGTGCCCTGCACGCTTTATCGTCGGCAGATATTACACGCATCACAAAAACAGAGTCATTAGCGCACAAGTTGGAGATCTTCTCACTGGTCGAGCAGCCAGAACTCAATGCAGATCTGTGCAAGGCTGTAGTTTCCTGCCTGGACAGCATCGACACGTTGGACACCGATGAGACTAAAGCCATGACGAAATGTCTCCAAAACTATCAAACCGGCACATTGCGACCCGACAAAGAGACGCTAATAAAGTATCGTGATACCTTTGACCGCATCGCTGGACAAGATCTCGATTCCGAGTCATCAAAAAATCTCACTCTGCTGAGGCAGGTACTGGAGACGGTTGAATACAAGAGCAAGTACGGCGATACCCCACCAGATCAACTAGTCAGCCGGGTGAAGAACAAGTGGGCTCTGATCATTGGGCTGTCGAAATTTCAGAATGACCCGTGGTTTTCGAACTCGCTCGAATGTGCCACAAGTGATGTCGATAAGATAAAGGGATTCCTGACACAAAATGCGTTCGTACCGGAAAGAAAAGGCTTCATCAAGCAGTTGACTGATGATGGTGCAACCAGAGACGCTATATGGAACTCTGTCTATGATTGGCTCGCCAAGCAGCCGATTGCGGCCGATGATTTGCTCATAGTCTACATTTCCAGTCACGGTCAAAACATTGGAGAGCGTGGTTATGTGATTGCCTATGATACAAATGAGTCGGATCCCGGTATAGCTGCAAGTGCCATTGACGCCGACGATTTCATTCGAGAAATCGGACAAAGAGTGCACTGCAACCAAATCCTCTTCATTTTCGACGCTTGCCATAGTGGTTCGTTCAAGACAGGGGGCAAAGGTGTTCCTCAGACAAGTTTCGGACCTGTCCATGTCAAAGATGGGACACGAATTCAGGTCCTGTCCTCATGCGCACCTAATCAAGAGTCATACCCTGAAAGGTATTCAGACATTGCCAGCAGCGTTTTTACTACATGTTTGGTTGATGCGCTAAAGAAGGGGTTGAATCTGAAAACAGCATTCTCCATTACGGCCAAGCGAGTCTCAAACGAAGTCAAACAGGACAGAGCAGGGCATGAGCAGACGCCTATGCTAAACGCGCCAGACTGGATTGGCAACGATATAGTTTTGACCGCACCGCCGGACACTGGGACCGATCAGCCCAAACCTCAGTGACGGCGTTGCTCACTATTCCGGCTTGATTTTTTCGAAGTCAGGCCACTTATACGAATCGAGCATTTTAATTTCTGTGTCCCGCTCATCTTTGGTTTTCGAGTCAGCGTATTTGCAGAATTTCAGCATCGCATCGGACGTCGAACTGACCGATTTTTCAATCATCTCAGGCCACGGAATAATCCCATTTTTACCTGAATTGAGTGTAAATTTCTGGACTTCTACGCCCTTTCTTATTGCTTCGTTGAGCTGCCCTAAGTACTTCTCTTGTCCCTTATATGTGCGGGCAACCATATCTAGCTTGATCGACTCAATCCACGAATTGAACGCCGCTTCCGCATCGGTATACTTAGTTCTACATTCGTCATATCTCGGGCTAGTCGGTTTTACCTTTTCCTTGAATGCTCGAATCGATGCCTCGCACTTGGTCCGCTCGCGATCGATCTTAGGTGCTAGCTCAGTGATTTCTGATGGCATCTGGGCAAGAGCTATGGTAGACAATGTCAACTGCGTTAACAAAGTCGTCGCAAGGGTTGCGGTTGGTCGTTTCCACGAAAATTTCTCAATCATATGATCCTCAATGCTGCACCGACGCGAGCGGAATTATATCAGAATCCTGGACCTCACTTTTTTCCAAAGTCTCCGCGCGCATGATGACCGACGACATCATTACTAGTTCCGCCAGCTCGTAGATTGAGAATCCCGTTATTCAACTGCCTGCGGATTTATGTGTCCTCTCAGCAGAGGTCTTCATAGAGCGAAAAAGATCATGCTCAGAGGCAGGAAATCTATGGACTTCACGGGACTGTTCGCATTCAAAGCAACGCGTCAATTACTGCGACACAGATATCAACGACTGGCAAACAGATTATTATGGAGGCAACTTTGCCCGGCTAGTTGAAGTCAAAGCGAAGTATGACAGCGAATCTTTCTTTCGTTTCGCCCAGAGCGTGCCTGTAAGAGATGAAATGAGGATGGTCTGACCACAGAGGCTCGAATCCTTTGTTGACTCTTGCACATGCGAGCAGGTCCCAACATGCTCGAAATCAAATCTCAACCACGGTTAAAGTGACGGATAGCCAGTTATTCCAATACATATACCAGACGTCGTTGGCAAAGCAAGTCAGCTCGCCGGTGCTTGCCGGTGTGAAGCCAATCAGCTCCGAGCCGATAGAAAACAGGGCTTTCTCATTTGCTTCTATGCTGCCAATCAACGTAAAAAGGTTCGCCTGCGGGAAACGCAGTTGCGATTTGATAAACAAGGGTGTCCCGTAACCGTTAGGTCCGGACGGTATGTAGAAATCAATCCAGAGTCCCCTGGCAGTTAGCTTGTAACTTTTATCCGATGAAAGGATGATCTTCGTCGAGTTCCATCGCCGGTACGCATCAATTTTCGCCTGTTGCATCGTTCGCAGTCCTCACTTCTACAATGCCTTCTCTTCTCAAGTTGCGACTACTATACGAGCTTGAGAGCGGATTTAATATAGCACCAGGACATTTCTAACCGTTGTGACGGCGAGCTTAATAGCTATTTGGCATTGCTTTGATTTCGAACAAAACCATTCACCAGCAAAACGGTTAGGACTAGCAATCCAATCCAACGACAAATTTATGGCGCTCTGCCAAGGAAGGTGTGCCACTGTATCAGGGCCTGCTGAATGGATATGATTTTGATACCACACCGAGATTGAATGCGTTCACTAAAATTGTCGAGGCGTTCTTCGGTGACGCGGACGGAATATATTTTCATGGACAAAATCGAATGGAAGTAGGGACAATATTAATTGTCGAGTTCGCCGCAAGGGATCTCAAAAGCCAAAGTATTGACTAACAGTGGCGATGATCACCCAACCGGGTGATCATCGTTCTATCGCAATTACGTTTCTTGCCTTAGGTGCTCAGGTTATTCGCAGCAGCTGCGTGATGTTAACTCTCAAAAGCTGGGAACCAGGTCATGTGGCTCAATATGCCTCACAGACAAAAGCAATCGGGTCCAAGGAACTGAGAAACTGTTTCGGCAGAATGTCGGAAATAAGTCTACCGGTTGCTTTCTGGTATTGACCAAAGAGTCCATGTTTTCGACGATTAGGCGTTGCGATAAACGGGAAAACTTTGTGGGGGATCTGAATCGATGTTGAAAACATAGTCAACTTCTATTAGGAGAAACATAAAAAGCGGCGCGCCGTTACGTCCATTTCCATGGGCAATCCTACTCAAGGTTGATACTTCGCAGGTAGATAGTGGATGTCGACAAGCATTCAGAATATTACACATGAATACCAGAACAATGCTCACCTCGGTGGGCGCTTCGTGGAAAACATGAGGCAGCAATTGGAGCAACTGCTGAAAGATGCTTTAATCTATCCAGCTGTACCCCTGGAAGCGAGATTGAAAACACTTGAGTCGATCATCGAAAAGATCGAGCGACGCAACATGAAGTTGAAATCTATTTTCGAGTTGCAAGACTTAGTCGGCTTCCGCATCACCGTACTATATCGTCACGACCTGTCCAAAGCCTGCGAGGCTATCGAAAGCGCATTCACGATTTTGAAGAGCGAGGACACCTCGCTGCGCCTCAAAGAATCACAATTCGGTTATCAGTCGCTGCACTACAACGTCAAACTCCTGGAAGCATGGCGCCAATTGCCCACATTTAGCAGTTGCGATCGCTTCCAAGCGGAGATCCAGGTGCGCACACTCTCTCAGCACATCTGGGCCGTGGCCTCTCATGATCTGCAATACAAACGTGAAGAGAGTGTGCCGCGTTCGATGCTACGAACGATTTATCGTTTGTCGGCTTTGCTTGAGACGGTGGATCTTGAATTGGAGCGCATTATCCTCGAACGAGACAATTATGCCAGCGGTTCGTCTGCAGAAAAAGAGATGGAACCGCTAAACGTGCACACTTTAACGGACGTGCTCAACGAGACATTGCCCAAGTCCAACAGAGAGGAGAATGAAGCTTATTCTGAAATTCTTTCAGATCTGCTGCAGCACAAGATTACTACAGCCGAAGAGCTGAGGGGATTGATTCAATCAGGATTGAAAAAAGCTCTGGAAGAAGATGCAGCGTGGGTACTGCAGATGCGCGATGTAGACTTTATCAAGCCTGCGCGGATCAAGCAAGGCGCCTGGCTTTCACATCATGGTCTGGTAAGGGCGATGCTGCATGAGAAGTTTGGCACCACGTGGCAAGCTAAATAAATGCAGCTCTAACCGGAGTACTATCGACGCGCGGAGCTGAAAGACTTTCGTATTCTTTCAACTTGCGACGATTACGGAGTTTGTGGTTGTGGCGATCAGCACAGTGACAGGAGCGCAGCACAATGGATAACCTGCTATCGCTGGTAAAAGGGTACCTCATGTCTGATGGATACCGCGTCCTGGAGGAGCAAGAGGAGTGCCTTGTAGCGAGAAAGATGACTACCGGGTACGAAGAGGATACCCGTATAATCTGGACCGTACCAAGTGAAGAGTACGCGAAACGCTATGAAGGCATCTTGCTGGGTAGTATCCCAAAATTAAGCCAGAAATATCCCGAAGCTAAGTCAATCGTGTTGGCTGGTACGAGAGCAGGGTTCTCGCGCCGACTGATCCACGGTCTGACCGATCTCCGGGCCAATCTGCGTGTGGCTGCACACTATTTCGATCTGCCGTTCAAGGATGATGAAACCCCAGAGGCACGCAAAGCTGGGACCATAGTTCGCAATATTGTCGAGAAAGGCATGACATTGCGAGTGCCCCAACCATTTCACTCGGAAGATTCAGACGAATCTGATAATGATCTTCTGGATGTGCTCGTTGACGATCTATCACAAACGATACGTAGTCCGGCTATTCGCATAGTGGTTGGGCAAGCGGGCATAGGCAAAACGTGGCTATTTCGAGCGCTGTTTTCTCGCCTTTACGAAACCTTCCAGGGCAGAAAGGCAAAGCAAGAGCTTGGTCTTCGACCAATACCACTAATTCCAGAATACTTGCGCAATTCGGTCTCCTTTCGCACCGAGAATTTGATCGATAACTTCTTGCGCACGGAGGTGGCCGCCGCTGTTCATCCGGGCACCTTTCAGTGGTTGCTGGTAAATGGATTTACTAGCTGGCTGTTTGATGGCTTGGACGAGCTTTATGTCGAGGATCCGCAATTCTTCGAAGAGCTGGGAGACTATGTCACTCGCCCTGGATCAAAAGCGCAGATAATTATTTTCTGCCGCGACTCAGTGCTCACCACATCGAGTGCATTCGCGGATTTCAGAGACTACTGCCGCAATTCAGCTCTAGTCCAGATTTACAAATTGGCACCCTGGGAGAGGACGAGTAAACGTAATTTTGCCTGGTTGCAGTTCGAAGAAAAGCTGCCAACCTCTGGTCACGTTGATACTAAAGAAGTAGACGGGTTCCTGACGGCTATAGATCAGACAGAGACGCTTACAGCTTTGTCCAAATTGCCTTTCTACTGTTCACTGTTATTGGATCAATACAGAGAAAAAGAGGCTCTTGATTCCTTCAATCACGACGTCGATTTGCTGGAATATGTGATCGAATGCATGATTGAACGAGAAAAAGAAAAGAAAGTACTTGATATTGATCTATTCGAGCCAAATGGGCTAGATGACTGGTTACAGCAAATCGCCGCTAATTACCTCGAGAGTGGTTATTCCGATATTGATATCAATGAAGCGATACTCTACGGGAAAGTGGTTTTGCGTGATGGCGTCAGCGAGCAAGATGAGAATCATGTTCTTACTAGCCTTTTACAGTTCCCATTGTTCCGACCGGGAGCTGACGTAGGACGTTTTTCGTTCGACCATGAGCTAATTGCAGAAGTCCTAGCTTCGCGCAAGTATCTCGATACTCTGTCAAAGCAACCTATTACAGTTGCGCGCATTCTTTCAACAAGTCCATTACAGGATGCGACCATTCACCACTTCATTGCCGCGCGTCTGGTTGAGAAACAAAGGACCGCGATCAGGAAGGCACTGCACGTTGAAGAGCTGTCGGGACGTACATTCGGTGTTCTCCTGACCTTGTTGATGCTTTCATCCGAGGACCCTGAAATGATGCAGAACCTCACGGCCAGCATGGAAGAAAGGGATTTGAGCGGCGCCGTTTTCAAGAATTTAAATCTGTCCAAATTGTCTTTCAGAAACTCAGATCTTTCCTTCTGTGTATTCGATGGCTGCGATCTTAGAGAAACCCACTTCGAGAATGCGGTTATGGTGGCAACAAAGTTCGAAAACCGCATTCAGTTAGAAGGTGCGCATTTTGGCAACTTATCACGCATTCAATCAATCAATTACAACAAGCGCAACATCGAGGAATTCGAAAAGCTCAGAGAGTGGCTAGAAGAAGCCACCGGACATATCGAGCCGCTGCAGGATCCTTGTCCGACGGCGCTGCAGGTGCAGCATATCTTTAGAAGGTTCATCACGCCTCTAGGAGAAAATCGACAAAGCAAACACGCGCACAAGGTTTTGATCTCGGGCAGACGTTATCAAGGTGCAGTCCCTTCAAGTCAATGCGTCGAGGAAATGCTTAAGGCGGGCTATTTGCTCCAACCTGATATTTATGATAACTACCGTTGCGCGCAAGGAGATAGATTTGGCGAAATAGTGCGCTTAGTCAGAGACAGCAGCATAAGTGCAGGATTGGGAGAACTGATTTCAGCACTGTGCGCTCGTCGGGCATGCATCCATCAGATTGTGGCGTCCACCGATCATGGGTCGGCCGGCACATGACTGTAAAAGAACCGTCACTAGAGTCGCGCGACACCAAGCCCACCACGCGATCAACAACGGTCAAACCACGATACTTTGAAAACCATTAGTTCGAGGTACAACGATGGCAGGTGTCCGTAAAGTGTTGCGGATTGAGTTGCCCCAACGATGAGCTGCTCTATGGAGATATTCTTTGACAAATACTGAGCCGCCATCGGCACAACCAGCCAAGCACGATAGCGGAACTTCTGTCGGGATCGATGAGAAGCTCTACAAAGCGGATATGGAGCTGGAACAGCAATATATCGATTATGGTGCGGCCATACAAAAGCAAGCGCTCGCTGGCTTAGCTGCACTTGGTTTGACGGTGTCCTGGATCGTGAAGACTGGTGAATCACATGACAAAATTGCCGTAGGTGACGCGATTTTGTTGGTCAACGCAGCGCTTCTGTTTCTTATTGCGGTGGGTTTGAGTCTGGCGCACAGATTTTTTGCAGCAGAAGGTATTTACTGGCATTTGAATTCATGCAGACCATCCAACGCATCGACGATAGATGAAGATGAAGAAACGAGAGACGTTAATTTGAAACTCGCTGCAGCTTTGCTTGGTGGCGTAACAGGTTCGTTCTATCTTGGAGCGTTTGTGCTTGTCCTTTTTTACGTTGCTCATTACCTTCCAGACGTGGCGACTTTCGCGCAGGAATCTCTTGCCACTTTGGCGACGGTGGTGTTTTGGATTTCGGTGGCCGTATCAATACTTACTGCTTTAGCGATAGGCAAGATTGCAACGGAGATCCTTCAAAAGGGAGTTGTGAGACTGACTCACGAAGCTTGCCAAAAGCGCGAACCCAAGCCGAAACTAGTCACCGAAATAGAAAGAATTAGCGCCGAACTGGCAGCGATAATCTTGCCACTATCGGTGCAAGACCTTCAGAAATTGAAGGATATATTGAAAAATGCTGTTAGCAGCCGACAAATCAGAAACATAATGGAAAAAGCGATAGACGACTGTCTTGACAAAAAGTAAATGAGATTTCCATTGGGCAGCTTCTGACAGACAAGACAGTTAGCGGAAATTTCTTCCAACAGGACCTCCGTCAGCTAACGCTGGCGCTGACCGTACGAAGCGCCACCAATGTTCGAGCGCGAGTACGACAACGTGCCATCAACCTCTCATTTTGTGGGGCTGCCCCGAATGGGGGATTTTCTAAGGTGTATCGCACGAACGGATTTAACTGTTTTCCTCTCGCTGCATGAACTCCAATGAACGGTACACGCCGCAGCAAACATATTTGCTGATCGGTGCAGCGCTGAAGGAGATTGATCATGATTACTCGAAAAAATGCAAAAAATTTGCTTCCGGCAGAAAAGAAAAATTTCACGGATGCTGTTTTAGCGCTCAAGAGCCAACCGAGCCGACTTCACCCTGTCGATCGCAGGCGCGCGCGTTACGACGATTTTGTAGAGGTCCATCTCAATGCGATGATGGCTATGATGATGGCCCAGGTGCCAAACTGGGGCCACCTGTCCCCGGCTTTTGGCCCGTGGCATCGAGTCTTTTTATCTCATTTCGAATCGGAACTTCGTGCGACCAGCCCTGCGGCAGCCTCGGTCGCCCTGCCTTACTGGGATTGGACGGACCCCGACTCGACTGCCGCATTATTCGCCCCAGATCTACTTGGTGGCAACGGTAGACCGAGCGACGGACAGGTAATGGATGGACCGTTTGCATTTCAAGCCGGACGCTGGACAGTAGTAGTAAAAGACAGCGACACAGACCCGGATTTTCTTGCCAGAAACTTTGGTGCAGATTCGTCGGCTCCAAACCTACCGGATGCGACCCTTCAGGCTCCTGTCATGGCTCTGGCTCTTTATGATCAAGCGCCCTGGTATGATAGCCAGCGAAAGACTGCCGCTCAGCGTGCAAGCGCAGATAAACTATTTCGTTTCCGTCTCGAGTATGACTTGCACAATCTTGTTCATCGCTACATTGGCGGCGACATGGCCTTGGCCTCTTCGCCAAACGATCCTGTATTCTGGTTCCATCACTGCAACTTAGATCGACTTTGGTCCGATTGGGAACAGACGATTGGCGCGGCAGCTCCGTACATGCCGGCTCAAGGCGGTCCGGTGGGGCAAAGCGGAGATACTGCATTGATTTTTGCATTCCCAAATGAAACACCACCATGGCTCGGCTCAATCAAGCCGCAAGATGTTTATTATTCCCGGGCGCAGCTTCAAATTGGATATGACTCCGACCGAGAAGAAACACACTTGCTGGCAGATCTTCCTGTTTTGACATCGATGAAGATGTCTATGCCTATGCCGGCTAAAGAGATGTATCCACTGCGAAGTGAGTTTCATGAAGCATCGGTCCAAGCAGGAGCTTGAGCCAAGTGGTAAACGATGATATTGAGGTGGGCAACGATTCGCGTAAAAGGGACATTTGCCCTGGTATCGCATTTGATGGCTGCACAGTACGTCGCCAATTTTCAGCGAAACAAGGCGTTCATGGCGAGACCAAGGACTGTAGTGCCAGCTAGCCAGGTGCAACTTCAGGATGGCAAATCGAAGCTGTTTAGCGAATTAGTCTCGACGATTGAAATCATTGATTTGGCATAAACAGGATCAGTGGCATAAACGGGAGCAATTGCAGTGATGAAGGCTCGCCAATCGCTCCTGTACTGTAGTGCAGCCTTGTACGGACCGTTCGGATCCATAAGAATTTCCCCGTGCATCAAAAATGCATCTGCGAGTGATGGAAAGGCAATAAATTTGGCCGGAATTACCTGCCAGTGCCCGCCCACAAATTCCCGAGTGTTGCGAATAACATATGAAAATTTGCAGCCTTGATACCATTTGATACCGAAAGGATTGTTAGCGTTTAATTGGTATTTACCGTACCCACTCTCCAAGGCCCATTGCGCAAGAGTTACCGAAGACAAACATCCGGTGCTTTTTTGCGCTTTCTGTGCGTCAACAATAATGTCATCTGGAAACAGCGATGAGTGTAAGTGAGCGCTCACATTGAGTTCGTCTGAACCCGATGGTGGTGTTTTTTGAAGCGTTTCGTCTTCCTCCTGGCACACTTCCGGAGAAATATCCCATTTTCCATCGGGCATACAAACAGCAATATGGCCGTCCTTGCAAATGGTTGCATTGACGGGATATTGGGTGTTTTTATATTTGCAAAATATTCTGCTCACTATTGCTTTCAACCCCTACTTGACTGGCTCCCAGTTATCGTACTTTTCGAAATCATCATCTGCGGCAAAGACTGAAGTTCCTTCGTAAATAGCCTTCCTTTCTTGCAGCTGAGCGTCTTGCGACTGATCGACACAGCAAAGGACGATCGTTTTGTCCGGGGACTTGCCAGTTGAATCCTTCAATTTGATTGTGCGTTGAATATCTGTTGTGCCAAACGTTGCTAACAGGGCCACAACGGTACAGCGACAAACAATTGTTTTTTGATCAGCATCGCGGGCGGTGACTAGGTTCCACACTTGGTCCGTGGAAACTTTTGTCTCCCACCGTTTTGAAAAGCTTGGCAATTGGGTTAGCCCAGCCGTTCCGATTTCTTGAACATCACCCGAATTTGCCTCGAAAATTGCTGCCCGGTTGCGGTTTATTCGGCTCACTGAATATTTTGTGTCTTTGTCTGACTTTTCAAAAACATCATTCAGCATCTTTGCCACATCGGCGCTGGGAAAATCCAGTGCATGCGCAGCAAGAAGTTGTTTAAGGGTGCCTGCGGTATTTAGCGGTGTTTCCCATGTTTCCTCATATCTTGAGGTCGAGAAAGGTGGACCCAAAGTCAACGCATAGCTTAAATAACCGTTGAACCAGAACTTTCTATTGTCTTCAGCAGTTTTATCCTTCAACTTTTCTACGGCGACGAGCGCCAGTCCTAAACGATCACCAACCATGATCTGTTGCTTCTTAGCGGGATAAACTGTCCACCGCAGCTCTGCCACAGTGCCAGAATTCTCTCCGTTGGTAGTACACAAAGGAGCCGTGATCCCCGCCATCGTGGGTAGCTGCATTTGATAAGAAAGCACATCGGTATTAGCATTATGGATACTACCTGCGGATGCTCCTGCCCATTGCGGCTGAAGCGTCTCCTCTAAGGTGTGTGTGCTCTGCATCATCGCATTGATGCTGGAATTGGTGGGGTAAATCGATAACACCTTGATACGAAAGAACTCTGCATTTTGTCCAAGTTTCAGCGGTCTAATAACCTTCAGTCTGCCGTCCAACCGAACGTATTTATAATGAAAAGACAGATTCTTCTTAATCATCGGCACGTTGAACGGTATAGCTACAAGGTAATAATCGAACGATTCATCCTTACCAGGCATCTTAAGGGTAGCAACCGACGGTTCACCAAGGAATTGATAGGGCTTGTCGGCTTGGACAAATAGTCTGTTGAAGGCGTTCCGCATTCGAGCATGATCATTCTCGACACGACCAAACAAAGTTCCGGTAGTTGCTTGATTCGTCTGAGCTGAGCAAGGCTCATTACCCCACAAGAAGCTCCAAAGAATGGACAGCACCAAGATGTGGTGAAGTCTTACTTGGTACATTGGCTCCCCCTTTGTGTTTCCCATATCCTCTGTTTCTGTTCGAATGAGCAAACCGTCAGCAACAAGGTAAACACCAAAACTGGTGCACAGGTATTGTTGTAATGCATGTTAGGCGGCGCAAGCGAATGCGTCTCTTATTTGAACTATCCAAGGGAAACCGTTGGAAATCATAAGCCCTTGCCATGCCTTGCTAGTCCCTGCAACTTGCTTG
>Ga0182024_10009516_pt1 | contig 20077 bp, 18 predicted proteins | sample P32metaG_FD_120480 | JGI IMG/M metagenome (GOLD analysis project Ga0182024, IMG submission 120480) | Permafrost microbial communities from Stordalen Mire, Sweden - P3-2 metaG (Illumina Assembly) | ecosystem: Environmental > Terrestrial > Soil > Wetlands > Permafrost | place: Sweden: Stordalen... | reverse complement strand
GCATGACTTAAACTTTTTAGGATCTCGGCCTCGCGCGCAAACATCTCTTTTGCTTTTATGCGCGCTTCTTCCTTCAGATCAGCCGGCAGCGCGGCTTCCTTGATCACGACAAGGTCTTTGTCACCAAGCTCCGCCAGATAGACAGCCGACAATCCGCCTGAAGAAAGCTGCATGATCACCGTGTATTTGCCGGTTTGCAAACTTTGCCCCTTTTCTAGAGGGACAAAGCTGGTGGCAGAAAAATGAGAGTGCAGCTCGTCATCCCACATTTCCGTGTACGTTAGTTTCTCCAGCTTCTTTCTTGAAGCCTTTGATTTGTCGGCAATCGCCTTGTTGGGCGGAGGCGTGCGGGCACATGATATGCACCACGACTCGATCGATTGGAAGATGCGTTCCTGGCTTTGTTTGGGAATCTTCTCTAAATCCAGAGATACATGGCCACCCGATTTGAAATAGATGAACATCTGCTTTTTGTGTTTGGCCTGTTCCAGCTCATACTCGTAGGTGCCTTTCTTGTCTTCTTTCATCCAGGCACCGATCAAAATGTTGCCGATATCGTCCCAACTGCGGCGGCGCCTGAAAAGCAAGTCGGGGCCAAATGAAAGGGGAAAGAGCATATCGTTGTCGGAGATGATCAGTTGATCTCTTCTGGTCACTTCGAAAGTGAGAAAGGCGATAAATGCAAAAAGCAGGACCGCCACCGCCCGTATGCACGTCTCGATGACCAGAAGCGCCGCTCCTGGAGCAAAGAGCGGAAAGATAAGGGCGGCGAAGGAGAGGGGGCTGAAAATGACGCAAAGAGCGGAAGCCGCGCACACTCCGGAGACTGCAGGCACCACCCAACCAGGCACTCGCCTGTAGCAAATGATGTGCTCATGCTGAGCTACCGGCTCAGGCAGATGAGCCTGCTGAGGGTGGGATACTTGTTGAGGTTGGGGGACTTCCTTCAGTTCAGTCATGCTTGCGAATGCCTAGTTCTGGCTTCTCTTACCTCTTTCCCCTGCGACCTGCACTCTAAGCGGCACGGGCGAGCGGGCGGGGCCCGTGATCTAGTGAGCGCCCAAGAGCGGATGTCGCCCCGCCACACGCGGGCAAATATTTGCCGGTCGAGATGCCCTCTAGTACGACACTTGGAGGGGTTACCAAATTTGGTAACCCCAGAGATTAAATGAACTTTTCGCCTTGCTCCCGAAATCCAGTTCCTGTCTCAGTTTAGAAGGAACTGAACTTTCTGCCCGCAGTTGCAAAGGTTACCAAATTTGGTAACCGTACCCCTATCTTGGACTTTTTGCCCGAGCACTAGTTCCCCCCGAGTGCAAATCGGCGCAAATCGGCGACTATCTGAATTGAATCAGCTACAGCGCTACAGCCAAGGTGCTAACTATTTTTTCGCGTCTGGGTCTTCAATGCGCTTGAACACAGGTCCTTCAAGACGCAATTTTTGACCCACTGGAATCATATCAAAGAAGCCGTCTGCCACCTTTGCGTCGCCTATCTTGCCGACTTCATCGTCATAGCCAAGCTGATACCACATTTTCTGTGCTAGCGCAGGCGTGAATGGAGCCAACTCCATGGCCACCCGGCGCACCACTTCCAGCACCGTGAAGAGAACACAACGTCCTTCCTTCAACTTTCCTTCTTTGAAGAGCGCCCAGGGCTTCTCATCATTGAAGTATTTGTTGGCCTGGTCAGATAAGGCAAGAATAGCCTCGATAGTTTTGGCAAACTCCATGCGCTCCATCAACTCCGCAATGCGCACATGAATCGTATTGGCCATCTCGCGCAACTCATGCTCTGGATCTTCATCCGGCACTTTGCCATCACAATTATCAGCGACCAGCCTCAACGTGCGGTTCAATAGATTGCCGATGTTATTGGCCAAAGCCGCGTTGCACAACTCGATCAACTGCTTGCGCGAAAAATCACCATCTTGATCGAACGGCGTTCCCGCCATAAGGTAGAAGCGCACAGCATCGGAACCGTACTGCTGAACCAGGGCGTTAGGATCAATGACATTGCCGAGTGATTTGCTGATTTTTTGCCCCTCGACGGTGATAAAGCCATGGGCGAATATCTTGTTCGGTACCGCCACATCGGCTCCCAGAAGCATCGCCGGCCAATAAATGCAGTGGAATTTTATGATGTCTTTGCCGACCAGATGCACATCTGCCGGCCAATATTTTGCAAAGAGCACATCATCGGAATTGAATCCAACCCCTGTAATGTAGTTAGAGAGCGCATCTATCCAGACATAAATGACCTGATCCGGATCATCGGGTACGGGAATGCCCCAGGACAAAGAACTGCGCGAACGCGAAACACTGAAATCACCCAACTCAGGATCATCGAGCATATTCAAGACTTCCCGCCGCCTGCCATCAGGCTGAACCGAGTCTGGTGAATCTTCCAACCATGTCTTGATGATTGGTTTGTACTTGGTCAGCCTGAAAAAATAGTTGTCCTCCTTGAGCACCTTTGGTGGCACTTTGTGGTTCGGGCACAGACCCTTATCGTCCAGATCTCGCTCACGCACAAAATCTTCGCAGCCTTCACAGTAGAATCCGGCGTAAGTGAACTTGTAGATGTCGCCCTTATTTTTCAGGCGGCGAAACACTTCCTGCACGACCAGGGCGTGCGATTCTTCCGTAGTGCGAATAAAGCGGTCAAATGAAATGTCCAGACTGCGCCATGCCTGCTCGAATTTGGCCGACGTCTCATTGCAAAACTCAATCGGCGTCTTGCCCGCCGCCAGGGCCGATTTCTCTACCTTGGAGCCGTGCTCATCAACGCCGGTGAGGAAGAAGACATCTTTGCCCTGCATCCTGTGATAACGAGCGAGCACATCAGCGGCTATCTTCTCGTAGGCATGTCCTATATGCGGTGAGGCGTTGACATAGTCAATGGCGGTGGTTACGTAATACTTTTCCATTTTGTTTCCAGTAAAGAGCGTCGTTTGTGCCTTGAATTCTATTAAAGAAATCAAGCGGCTAGCGAAAGTTGCTTCGATCGACACATAATATAACTAACTGCAGAAGCGGAGAGAAATATAGATGAAAAGGAACAGAAAGCAAGATGATGGCTTTGAAGAATTCAATCCGCTAGAGAACAAGACCATTCTTTTGGGCGTTTCCGGAGGCATTGCCGCCTACAAGGCGTGTGACATAGCCTCACTTTTGCGCAGATCGGGCGCTGACGTGCATGTGGTAATGACCCAAAACGCCAAAGAATTTATCACTGCCCTCAGTTTACAAACCATTACTCGCAATCCGGTCCATTCGGAGCAATATGGAGCCGGCTCGGAATGGCGGCCCGAGCACATCGATCTGGCTAAGCGGGCAGATCTGGTCTTGATTGCGCCAGCCACAGCCGATGTAATCGCCAAACTGGCGACTGGAATTTGCGACGACTTGCTCACCACCATGGTTCTTGCCTGCCAGGCCAAGGTAATGGTGGCACCGGCGATGAACCCGCGCATGCTCGAGCATCCGGCTACGCAGCATAATCTAGAGATATTACAAAATCGTTTTCGCTACGATGTTATACCGCCTGATTTTGGCGAGGTCGCCTGCGGTGACTGGGGTTCAGGCAAGATGGCCTCTGTCGACACGATTTCAGCGGCGGTGGCCTCGCGGCTTTTGGTGCACCGAAAACTGTCGGGCAAACACATCATTGTCACCGCCGGCGGCACCAGAGAGCCGATCGACCCGGTCAGGTTTATCGGCAACCGCTCGTCAGGCAAGATGGGAGTAGCCATGGCTGATGCCTGCTATGCCAGAGGGGCTGACGTCACCCTGGTATCCACAGTTGAGGTGGAGCGCGCCTATCCGGTAATTCTTGTGGAAACGGCCCTGGAGATGCAAGAGACAGTGGAAGGAGAGTTTGACAGCTGTGACGCACTGGTGATGACAGCCGCTGTAGCTGATTTTAGACCGCTGTCTGTGTCGACCAACAAAATCAAGAAGACCGAGTCTGAAGACTTAAATCTGGAGTTAACCAAGAATCCCGACATATTGGATTTGCTTGGCCGCGTAAAAAAAGGTCATCAGGTGATAATCGGGTTCGCCGCTGAGTCTGAGGAGCTGTTGACCAATGCTTCAAAGAAGCTGAAACGCAAAAACCTGGATATGATTGTCGGCAATGATATTACAGTTCCGGATATTGGATTCGGCTCAGACGATAACGCTGTTGTAATTCTCAACTCCGATGGTAGCCGCGAGAACCTGCCCCGCATGCCAAAACGGGCAATTGCCGAGCATCTGTGCGATCTTTTGTCGAGCCGATTCTCAGCCATGGAGAAAGCGCCCGCCCGATAATCGAGCCTTAATGAGCGTGGTGTGCAGGCGGCAAGGAATGTTATACTCACCTGTTGACGGGCAGCGAATCCGGCCAGCGGCGTAGAAAGCATCGTTGGCATCGCTTTTACAACTATCGTGAAAGATTCGGAGACTATTGAATGGGTAAGCGTTATAACGATGATGAATCCGCAGGCTCCGGGACCGGCTCTTGGTTCATGGGGTTGATTGTGGGCGCTGTTGGTGGCGCATTTCTGGCGCTTTTGACGGCGCCAAGATCGGGCAGTGAAGTAAGAGGAGTTCTCAAGCGCACTGCCAACGATCTTCCAGATAGAGTCGGTGAACTGGTTGATGAGTCGCTTGATTTGTATGCATACGGTTTGAACCGGGCGCAGATGATTATCGAGGACCAGACACATCGGTTAAAAGAAGCCGTCAGAGCCGGTAAATTGGCAGCCGCCAAAAGACGGGAAGAGCTTGAGTCAGGAAGCTCTTCGATTTTGCCGTTCCAGCACCGATAAGAAGAGAGGCGCTGCGCTGCCATAGGGCAGAGGCAGAAGACGCCTGTGTCCCAAGTTAAAGAGAACACCTGAGAAGGGGAAAGATTTTGGACCCGGTCAATACGATAAACAATCTGGTCCTGGCGGCGCTAATCTTCTTGGGATTTTCGGCTTGCGCGCTCCTCTGGACATGCCTACCGCTAATTACTCAAGCCATTCGCACTCTCACTGCCTATGAAAAATTGGGCGACACCTTGAACCAGGAACTGGCCCCTACTCTACAAGAAGTTCGCAAAGTCGTGGTCGGAGTTGGTGAGCTGAAGCAACTGGCTGGGCACACTATGACTGGGGTGAGTACCAAAGTTGAAGATGTGACTGGCAACATCAGCCATATCGCCTCATCCGCCAAGCACCAATCATCAGTGTGGAGCACCGGACTTCTTGCCGGGGCGAAAGCATTTCTTGAGCACAAGCAAGAACTTAGAAAGGAACAGGAACACAAGAGACCATCAGACGATGGCAGACAAATAGCAATGGACCGAGGTGAAGAAAATGTCGGACTCAAGCGGTAGATTTTTTGAAGGGTTGGTCCTCGGAGGCATCTTAGGGTACCTTTTCGGCGTGCTGTCAGCGCCTAAATCCGGTGCCGATATGAGACGGCAGATTGCTGACGGCTCTGAAGATCTTTACAAGCAAGCGTCAGATAGCTTAGGTGAAGCGAAAAAACGCAGCGAGCAAGCGATAAGCGACATCCAGCAACGCTCAGGCGAAGTGATTAAGAAAGCAAGCGACACCGTCCAGGGCACCAAAGAGCAACTGGCCAACAAGATTCAGGAGCTTGCCGGGCAGAGCACGCAAGTGTTGGTTGACGACGTTGAATCCATGGCTTCCGGCTAATCCCTTCCAACCAATCCCTTTCCAACCCAATCCCTTTCCAAACCAATCCCTTTCCAACCAATCCCTTTCCAACAATCCCTTTTCCAACCAATCCCCTGTCACCAATCCTCTGTCACCACATATGGTGCAGCCAGCGGCACGCCGATGAACTTCCGTCTCAACAGAGCTATCGCGGCCACCGGCTTTTGCTCGCGCCGCCGCGCAGATCAGCTGATCGCCGCCGGCCGGGTGCAAGTGAACGGACAACCAGTAAGCGATTTCAATTTCGCTGTAAATTTTGGCAGCGACAGGCTTGCCGTCGACGGCAAAGAGCTCTCCGCAAAAAAGCATGATTATATTGCTCTCTACAAGCCACGGGGGGTGTTGACCACCTGCTACGACGAGATGGGCAGAGAGTCTGTGCTTGACATTTTACCAACTACTTACAAACACCTGCGACCGGTTGGCAGACTGGACCGAGACTCAGAAGGGCTCCTGCTTTTGACCAATGACGGCGAATTTACGCAAACCTTGACACACCCCTCAAAGCACGTTTTTAAGCGATATGAAGTGACTGTGGAGGGTGAAATTAGAGACCAATCACTGCAGCAGATGGAGCAGGGAATGAGACTGGAAGACGGTTTGACGCTGCCTGCTCAGGTGCGATTATTGAGCCGCGACAAAGATGAATCAATTTTCGAGATCGCGCTAAGGGAAGGCCGGAACAGGCAGATCAGGCGCATGTGCGCGCAGCTTGGTTGTCCTATTATCCGCTTGGTCAGAGTTGCCATTGGTGAGTTACAATTGAGGCACATGGAGCCAGGACAATGGCGCCATTTAACTCAGCGGGAAATAGACTCATTCAAATCAGGTTAGTGGGCGTGGTACTCGAGCAGATAGGTCAGAAGTTAAAAGCTGCGCGGGAGAGTCAAGGTCTGTCACTGGCGCAGATCAATGAACGCACAAAGATTTCTATCAACCATTTACAGGCAATCGACTCAGGAATAGCTGATGACCTGCCGGAAACCGTTTATGTAGCAGGTTTCATAAAGAGATATGCGGAGTGCGTCGGTTTAAACGGACCTTCCTTATCCGATGAATATAGAGCGTCCGCCAGCGAAAGCAACGGCCAGAACGGCGACGGCGGCTGGGGCAACCGCGGTCATAAGGCGGCTAAAGGGGCTCCAACGATGGTCAGCCCCGCTTATGTGCAGAAGATGCGCACAGAACAACGCCCACCCAACCTTCTCCGTACAGTAGTCTTCCCTGCTATGTGGATTGTGGCCTTGATTCCAATTGTCACTTTCCTCTTTCAGTGGCAGCAAAATAACAGCAACAACAACTCCCAAGACCTGTCTTCGCTGTCTAATTTCCAAAATCGCAAATTCGATCAGGTGCTGCCAACAGCGACACCAAACGGTCCTACCCAAACCGGCCCGACAACTACCACTACTGCGCCCCCTGCCACCAGCGAAGCCCAGGTTTCTATTTCGGCAAGTAGGCACGTCTGGGTGGAGATCAAGGCTGTCTCATCCGGAGAGTCGCTCTTCACGGGCAACCTGGAGGCAGGCGACCAGCGGGAGTTCAAAGACCCGCAGGGAATCAGAGTGCATTCCGCCAACGGGGCACTGCTGACTGTCGTGCAAGATGGCAAGACTCAAACACTGGGACCGGCAGGCAAACCAGCCGAGAAAGCCTTTATGGCTAAGAATGCCTCAGCCGCAGCGATCACCGCAGCCACTACAGCCGACGGCAAACCAGTGACGACGGCAGCGGCGATCAAGCCTCCTGTAAAGAAGGTTGTTAAGAAAACCGCCACTGCCGACGCCAGTGCAGTGCCCAAAAGACGCTTCCGATCGATTGATGAGGGGTCCGGCAGGCAGTTGTATGGCGAATCAATGAACGGCACAAGATCTATTGACGTCCCCTACCGCTATACTGAGGGACGCTTAGACCAAGAGTAGTTGATCCAATTCGCTCTGGCTCAACGCCTCTTTGTGCTCATATAACGGAGTAGGTATGCGCAATCCAAAAATTGGCGTGGTCTCGCTTGGTTGCCCCAAGAACGCCACAGACACTGAAGTCATGCTGGGCTTGCTCAATCAAGCGGGCTTTGAAGTGACCTTCGACAACGACGAAGCAGACATGTGCCTGGTTAACACCTGCTCATTCATCGGCGACGCCCGCAAAGAGTCAGTGCGCACTCTGGTGGAGCTGGCGGATCAGGGCAAGGAACTGATCATTGCCGGTTGCCTGGCCCAGCATTTCAAACATGAGCTGATGGAAGAGATTCCAGAAGCGCGCGCGCTTGTAGGCACAGGAGACATCGCCTCCATCGTTGACGTAATCACCGCCATCGCCAAAGATTCGTCACTGCGGGTGGTGCAGGTAAGCGATATCCCAAATGACTATCACGAAGAAGCATTGCCGCGAATGCAGACCGGGCTTGGGGCATCGGCATACTTGAAAATCGCTGAAGGCTGCGATCACCGCTGCACATTTTGCATTATCCCCCAGCTGCGCGGTGACTTTCGTTCACGCACAATCGAATCGCTGGTGAAGGAAGCCCGCATGCTGGTGGCTTCCGGAGTAAAGGAGATTATCCTGGTCTCCCAAGATTCCACCTATTACGGATTGGATATCTATAAACGCATGGCCTTGCCGGAACTCTTGCGGGCCCTGCATGAGATCGAAGGATTGGATTGGCTGAGAATCATGTATGCCTATCCCACTGAAACCCCCGACGAACTGTTGAAGACGATTGCCGAATTGCCGAAAGTGGTGAAATACATCGACATACCGCTGCAACATTCCCACCCTGATCTATTAAAGGCGATGGCTCGCCCGCTGCATCCGGAAAAAACCGTTGCCCGCATTAGGCAGATGATTCCTGATGTTCGGGTGCGTTCTACCTTTATTGTCGGCTTTCCGGGCGAGACTGACGAGCAGTTTGAGCATCTGGCCAATTTTATCGAAAAGCAACGCTTCAATAGATTGGGAGTGTTCACCTATTCCAGGCAGATGGAAGTACCCTCAGGACATATGGAAAATCAGATTCCGGAGCGGGTCAAGAAAGCGCGCCGCAAAAGGATTATGCAAATCCAGCACGCCATATCGCTTCAGCTGAACGAGGAGTTGGTGGGCACAGAAATTGATGTTCTCGTTGAAAGCTTCGATGAGAAAAAGAATTTGTATTGCGGACGTTCGCAATGGGATGCACCACAAATCGACAATCAAGTCTATGTCACTGAAACGGATGAAGAGTCAGTGATCATGGGCGAAATTGCCAGAGTGCGCATTGACAGCGCCAGCCCATACGATCTGTACGGCACAGCTGTGCGCCAGGAACTTGACGGTCAGGAAAGTACCCTCGCCGCACCATCTCTGGTGCTCGCCTGAGTTAGAGACGACTGGGCGGTTCCTCGTCAAATTGTAGTGTCAGCGTCAGTGTCAGTGTTGGATGCTGTTTCTCACTGCGTCGTGCCTCTCCATTTCCGGCCTTACACGATTTAAACTGATATTTTAAGTCTTTTCGATTCGAAATAGGCCGGGGATAAATTCTGGAAGTCTTGACTGGAACAGCCTTTACGGCGATTTTCGGACTTGCAATGCGCCAAAGAGTTTTAAACGAATTCGTTTAAATCATGTAAGGGAAATCAAAGACATGCCCGAGACAGGATGGGCATAATGAACAAAACTAGCAGGTTTGACTAGCAGCGGTTTGACTAGCAACTCTTGGTCAGTTGCAATCCCTTGCGGGCAAGATCGTTTGCCTCTCGAAAAAGATTGTCAGCCATATGCAGATGATTGTAATCGTAGTTCAGACAAAAGGTTCTCAACTCTTCCAACCCATCGGCAGCCTGGGCTATTGAGTAACGCATCATTTGCACCGCTGCCGCAAGTGACCGCGGCGTCTCCTTGCTGGACAACAGCTGCGACCCTTTGCGCAGTGTGTCTTCCACTTCATCTACATACTTTTCAAAAGTGGCGACCAGCTGATCGTCATAAATATCCTGAGAAAGATCACTCAACTCTTTCTGATACTTCTTCAGCACACGCACAATAGACTGCCTGGATGGGTGAAAGTTATGGCGCAGAAATGCATCGCGACATTCTCCCGCGTCGATATCGCTGAAAACGAGCTTCGGTCGTCCCCGACCATTGGCGCCAATCAGATAGTCGTAGGCAGCGCGCTTTGACTTATCGATAAGTGTTTCATAAGCCTCATTCAGGCTCATCATGTACTCGGTCGCTCTGGTGCGCTCGGAGTGCGACTGCTCACTGTATTCCACGTCAGGATGGTGACTTTTGGCAAGTCTGCGAAATGCCCTCTTGATTTCAAGCGAGCTTACCTCGGGCTGTAGTCCGAGCACCTGGTAATAGGTTTTGAGCGGTTGCCGATTTTGCATAGGCTGCAATTCCTCTGTTATCAATTATTGCAAAAGAAACCGCATATTGAGTCAAGATTCAGCCAAGTCTCAGGAAAGGTAGGCCTTATAATTGGAGGCAAGATGCTATGTCCATTTTGCGATAGTAAAGATAGCCGCGTTCTTGAGTCTCGCCTGACCGGCGAAAATTCCGTGCGCCGGCGCCGGCAGTGCGAGCTATGCGAAAAACGCTTTACCACCTACGAAAGAGTCGAAGTCGTGCAGTTTCTCGTCGTGAAGAGATCGGGCAGCCGCGAGCCCTACATGAAAGAGAAGCTGCGCGCCGGTTTAACCAGAGCTTCTGCCAAAACCATGGTCACGGCCGAGCAGATCGATGATTTGATGGATTCGCTGGAAAACGAGCTGGCCTCGCTTGGAAAACGCGAGATTCCCTCTACCTCACTGGGCGAAATGACCCTGACCAGATTGCGCAAACTTGACGAAGTAGCTTATGTGAGATTTGCTTCCGTGTACAGACAGTTTCGGTCAGTTGAAGATTTCATCGCCGAGCTCAACACCTTGAAAGATACGAAAAGCTTGCTCGCCAATCCAGATTCAGAAGAAGAGCGCGCCACCGTATCCAGTGTCTAGTGCATAGACAGGGTTTCGCGCAAAGCTCCAGCTAGTCTTCATGCAGCATCGATTGGTGTGTAGACCTCACCCAATTTTCAAAATCACTCGAGTCTTGCGAGGTAATGATCAGGCAATTCGGAAGGAGAGTCTTTAGTCTTTTGCAGCCGGAAGACGAAATCAATGTTTTGGCAATGTCGAGGTATTCAAGGTTCTTCATCATTAACAGATTAGGAACAGCATCATCAGTCAATCCGGCATCATGAAAGTTAAGACTGCGCAGCTTTCTTAGCATCACCAAATTGCGCAATCCAGGACCTTTTATTTTTGTATCCATGACGCAGCTAAGCTCCCTCAAGTTGGGGGGAAGGTTAGCAAACGCGGCATCTGAGAGTTCATCGCGACCTAAATTGAGAACCTTCAATTTGCTCATTGATTTCAGGCTCTCCACGCCTTTATTCGTAACTCTAGTGTCTTGTAGGTTGAGCCGAACAATCGGCAGATTGACAATATATTGCACATCACTGTCTCCGAAATTCGAGGTCGATAAATCCAGGTCAAGCAGTTTGGGCATTCTTTTTAGTAACACCCACTGACCATCGGCAGGCTCGAAAAGACCAGCTTTGAAGCTCTCCATCTGCGCCAGTCCAGGATAGTGCTGGTATTGATCCCATTCCAACCTGGGATCATCTCTGAATGCTTGCTGTTCAATACGCTGTTCATGCTTAGACATCTGTAAGACCGGATACTTTCTAGCGGTTGTGTTGGGCTCCGATAATTGATTGGCAATCCACAACGCCACTCCCAGAAAACACGCCAACGCCACCATGCACAGACTTGCCACGATCAATTTCGCGGGTTTGCGAGCCAGTCTCGGCTTGTCCTCCACTTTGGCGATTTTTATGTTTTGGAAATGGCGAAAGCTGGTAGCAGCCCCGTCTCGCTGAAACTGCTCAGCCTGGGAGACGATTTTAATCTCTGGTGCTGGCTGATAAGTCTTGCCCTCCAGAAGATTCGTTATCTCAAATTCTAACGCGGCTGCCGATAGGTACCGATCAATCGGTTGTTTGGCCAGCATTTTGGCCACTATGCGCTCGAGATCCTCAGGGAAATTCGACCCCAACGATGCTTCACGCAAAGAGAGTGGCTGCTCATTCTGATGTTTGGCGATCGTGACTAAGGGTGAATCGCCTACATGAGGTGGTATTCCCGTAAGGCACTCATACAGCACGCAACCCAATGAATAGATGTCTGAGCGTCCATCCAGGCTAAAGCCAGAGCATTGTTCAGGGCTCATGTACAACGGACTGCCGAAAATTTCTCCCGTTGTGGTTAGATTTTGTATGGTGCCGTCTTCGGAGGCTATTTTGGCAATACCGAAGTCTACGATTTTGACGATCTCATCTTTTCCATGCTGACTGATTAAGATGTTTCCCGGCTTCAAATCACGATGAATTACTTTGTGGTGATGAGCGTGATCGAGGCCCTGGCAGACCTGGTTTGCAAGATCCAACGCTCTTTCGATCTTCAGACATCTCTGGCGCTCCAGTATGGAAGAGAGCGCTTCGCCTACGACATACTCCATCACCAGATACGGTTGCACCTCGTTGTGCATACCAAAATCGTAGACATTGACGATGTTGGGATGATTGAGACGGCTGACGGCTTTTCCTTCTCTCTGAAATCGCTGTACACTTTTGTCGTCCTGAATCATTGAGGAGCGCAAAAGCTTAACCGCAACTGAGCGATTGAGAGACAGATCCGTGCCTTCAAAGATGGTGCCCATGCCGCCAGCACCAATGAATCGAGTGAGCCGATACTTGCCGGCGATGACCCGCCCAAGCATGGCTTCATCTTCCAACGATAGGCTGATCGGGCGGGATCTTTTGTTGGCGCTTGTTTGCCATGGGGCAGGTCCAGCCCGATCCAAATGGTGCGTGCTGTCAGGGTCTATTCGCGAACGAGGTTTTTCATCCACAGCCGCAGTCTGCTATCACTCAGTGCTGATATACCCACAGGTTGCCCCTACCTATTGCCGTTCAGAAAAGTGAGAGCTTCGCTCCTCAATGCTGGGTATAGGAAATGGAGATCCGATCGGAAGAGGAAAGTATCGTGCCGACATCAGTGCAAAAAAGCGTCGAACAGTTGCAGAATCTGCTGCACGCAGAATCTGAAAGCATGTGGTGGCTTGCGTGGTGCTGTGTGCAAACATCTGCTCGTGCTTGTTATCGGACTTGCCAAAGCAGAAAAGATCGATCTAAACGCTGCTCTACACTGGATTCTAGCCAGCACCGTTGAGACTCCAAAGATCGACAAGCCGATCCTCACCGAGGTTTTTCTAAAATACAAAGGCGTTTCTGCCGGCGAAGTCGACTGGCGGCCGACTGAGACAATTCCAGAAGACTACTATGCATTCTGATTAACGGCTGGAGCCTACTTTGTCCGAACGGGATGATAGACTCCCTCGATCTCCAGTCTACCGCCCGGCCGAATGTCGATACCGCTCGTCAATCCAGTGGTTGAATTCGGCCAGGTCCTGGCTGCTGCGAATGATGCAGTTAGGCAACGATGAGCGTAGCGTGCGCACGTCCTGCGCGCTGAGCAGAATAGTATCTCGGATGTCCAGAAACTGGAGATTGTTCATGCGGCACAAGAATGGTACGCACTTCTGGTCTATGCCTGATGCATCAAGGGAGAGTGATTTCAATTCCTTCAGGCGCAAAAGATATTGCAAACCCGAACCATTAATGCCCTTATCAAAAGAGCATCGAAGTTCAACCAGACCCAAAGGCAGCTCCTTCAACCCTGCGTCAGTAACGCCCCTCACATCGGTGAGATCCAGAACCTTTAGAGTCGTCATTCCACTCAATACATGCAAGCCCAAATCTGTGACTCTAGTGCTTTGGATGTTCAGAAATTGAAGGGGCAAATGACGAATATATTCCATGTCCGAATCCGAAAAGCTCGATGACGTTATCTCTAGATCTCGCAATTTGCCGAGGTTGGCAAGTAACTTCCAACCTCCTTCAGGAGAGTCTAGCTCTCTGACTCTGAACTGCTCCATTTCACAAGCATTTGGGTACGCCTTTAGTGTGTTCCAGAGTTGCTGTTGTGGACTAAGTCCAGACAATGCCTTCCCTTCGCCATCGCTCATCGCATTAGCATAACCAAGAGGATGCTTCTGAGCAGAAACAGTAACGGGAACGTTCAAGGTCGTCCAAAGCCATAGACAAACAATCACACCCAGGGCAATCACTGCCAAGGCCACCATAGCCCACGTAAAGATCCTCGTGTGTTGAGGTTCAGATAGACTTGTGGTTTCGGCTACTCTGATGTTTTGGAAGTGGCGAAAACTGGTGGCAACAGCGTCTCTTTTAAATTGATCCCCAGCCAATACTTCTTCAGCCTCCAATGCAGATTGATAAGCTTTGCCGTCAAGAAAGTTGGCAATCTCAAAATCCAAAGCGGCTGCCGAAGAGTATCGATCTATCGGTTGTTTAGCCAGCATTTTGGCGACGATGTGTTCAATGTCTTCATGAAACTCCAGACCGAGGCTCGCTTCCCGCAGAGAAAGCGGCTCTTCCTGTTGATGCTTGGCTACGGTCACCAGTGGAGAATCTCCAACATGAGGCGGCGATCCGGTCAGACATTCGTATAGAATGCAACCAAGTGAATAGATATCAGAACGCCCATCTAAACTAAATCCGAAGCCTTGTTCCGGGCTCATGTACAGCGGGCTGCCGAAGATTTCGCCAGTGCCGGTGAGATTTTGCATGGTGCCATCTTCGGTGGCAATTTTGGCAATGCCAAAGTCAACGATTTTGACCAGTTCATGATTTCCATCGGCAGTGATCAAGATGTTTCCAGGTTTCAGATCTCTGTGCACTACTTTATGTTGATGGGCATGCTCCAGACCTTGACAGATCTGCTGCAATATCTGCAGTGCCCTTTTAACTGGTAACTTAATTTCGCTCTGCAAGATCGCGCTCAGCGGTTCACCAACCACATATTCCATCACCAGATACGGTTGCACTTCATTGTGCATACCAAAATCGTAAACCTTGACTATATTGGGATGGTCGAGACGGCTGGCAGCTTTGCCTTCTTGTTGAAAACGCTGCACGCTTTTTGCATCTTGGGTCATAGCCGGGCGCAACAGTTTGACAGCCACTGCCCGGTGAAGCGCCAGATCCGTTCCTTCAAATATGGTGCCCATGCCACCAGCACCGATGTAGCGGGTCAATCGATATTTTCCGGCAATTACTCGACCGAGCATCGTTTCATCGGCTGGGGTTAAGTCTCGGGAGCGCTCCAATCCGGAAGATGCGTAAGTCTTATCTGAATCTAATCTGTTTGATTGCTCTTTGTCCAAGTCGGTGTGCCCGTGTTTTGTTATCACCCTTATATACCCCCATCAGCCGCTCCTCCACTGAGAGTGGATGTCCAGGCAAAGGGTTAGTGATTGTCTCGAGGCAGAAGGCAAGAAATTAGAGCGATCTTACCAACAACCTTCGTTAAGGTTGATGAACAGTGGCAGAAGCCAAGTATGACTACATATACGCCAGGGGCATGGTAGACTGATGAACTGCTTTATTACACCTCCGAACCAGTCAGAATCATGAATCCAATAGTCAAGGAAATCGAAAGCTCACTCCTCAAAACTTCGCTGCCGCAGCTGAATATCGGGGACACCGTCAAAGTTTTCGTAAAAATCAAAGAAGGCGGCAAAGAACGAACTCAGGGTTACGAAGGCGTGGTTATCAAGCGCCGCGGTTGCGGAGTGGGTGCGACAATCACCGTTAGAAGAGTTTTTCAGGGCATCGGCATCGAGCGCGTTTTCCTTTTGCATTCACCAAGAGTGGAAAAGATTACCGTGCAACGACGCGGTCATGTTCGCCGCGCCAAGCTCTATTACTTGAGAGAGCGCACCGGCAAAGCGACAAGAATCAAAGAAAAAATTGGTGTACACGCCAAAGCGAAGGCTGCTGCAGCGACCGCGGCGGCGAGCGCTCCGGAAGCCAGCACCTAAACGATTGACGCAGCCTGCGCTGCGGGAAAGCTCAATATGCCAGCAAAATCCGGCAAGCCAGCGGGCAAGTCATCGACTGCCTTCACTCGTTTGCAGGAAACAATCAAATGGGTCGATCTTGTCATCGAGGTGCTAGACGCACGCGCCCCGGAATCGAGCCGCCACCCCAATGCCCTCACGATTTTCGGACACAAGCCGCGACTGGTGGTGCTATGCAAAGAAGATCTGGCGGATCCAGCTTTTTTTGCCTATTGGTTGAAGAATGTGGCGGTGCAAACTGGGGAAGAGAGCCCGGCAGATGCTCTTTCTCTGTCATTGAAGACGCAGAAAAGCAGGGACAAAGTTCTTGGCGCCGCTATTAAAGTAACGCAAGCCAGACGAGAGGCGCTGCGCAAACGAGGTTTGATGAGCCGCCCAATGCGCGCATGCGTGGTTGGTATGCCAAACGTTGGTAAATCCAGTTTGATCAACTGGCTGATTGGCAAAAACAAGGCGACGGTGGGAAACAAACCTGGAGTAACGAGGGGTCCACAGTGGGTGCGAGTGCATCCTGAGATTGAATTGTTGGATACCCCCGGGTTCTTGCCCTCAGTATCTTTCGAAGAAGAAGTGTTTTTAAAACTGGCGGTGCTAAATCTGGTGCCTGCCAACACATACGATGCGGAGCATATTGCCAGGCTCGGGCTGGGGATCTTGAAGAGAATATATCCCTGCGCCCTGCAAGGATATATGTCGGATGGTCCTGTGTCTGAAGCCACTCTGGAAGGTTTTTCGTCAAGAAGAAATTTTCTAAGCTCGGGCGGAAAGCCTGATGTGGCCAGGGCTGCAATCACTTTCCTGACCGATTTGCGCAATGGCAAATTAGGTCGAATCACTTTAGACCAACCTACCAAACACCTATAATGCGATTATGGTGCGGGGTGAATAATGGCCAAAGTGCTGACGAAACAGAAGAAAGATAAGGATTGTCTGGAAGTTCTGCGCCAGCTGTTGCATTACGACAGAACGCACAAATATCGCGGTAGATCGAAGAAGCCACAATGTATTTTGGTCGGCGTTGACGAAGTCGGCAGAGGATGTTTCGCAGGCCCGGTGGTGGCAGCGGCGGTGATGCTGCCGGAAATTGATAATCGCGGCGAGATTGCCCAGGCGCTGAGCGAGCTTAATGATTCCAAACTGCTCACTGCTGTCCAGAGAGAACGACTGTCGCTGATCATTCATGAAATCGCCTTCTGTGCGATTGGTCAGGCGTCGCCTGCAGAGATAAACGAGATCAATATATTGCAGGCGAGTCTACTGGCCATGCGCCGCGCTCTCGAGAAATTAACGCCTGCGATCGGCGATGAGCTGCCGGTGCTGGTTCTGGTCGATGGCAACAAAGCGATACGCGACATAGATCATATCCAGACCACAGTAATTCAGGGCGATTCAACCTCAGCTTCCATTGCTGCAGCATCCGTTGTCGCTAAGGTTTATCGCGATGCGCTGATGACCGATCTGGGGCAGAGCTTTCCGGAATATAGCTGGCACCAAAACAAAGGCTATGGTTCCAGAACGCACCGAGAAGCGCTCAAGAAGCTGGGCATGACCTGCCACCACCGCAAGCTATTCTGCCGAAAACATATTAGCGCTGACGGCGACAACGGCGACATTAATGATGGCGCCGACATCATCGAAGGCGGCGACATCGAAGGCGGCGAGTTCGAAGACTATATGGAAGATCTGCTGGAAGCGGCGCCCTTCAACTAGCACCGTTTGTGGTGCTGATTGGAGACCTATCCCAAGAGGCACTTGGTGGGGTTACCAAATTTGGTAACTCTCAACATTAAACGAGATTCTTCACTGAGGCTCTAAAAGGCAGTTCCTGTCTTGTTTTACAGGGAATTCGAATTCTATCGCATCGATTGTCAAGGTTACCAAATTTGGTAACCCAGACCTCAGATATTGAAAATCTCCAGTAGAGGTACCAGCGCGGAGAGGACGTCAAATGGGATCGGGATCGGAATCGATCCAATCTACTGGCCTTGCTCGTTGTTCATTCAAGTAGTCAATGCCTGCCTCGGTGATCATATATTCACCCCGGCCAATCTCCAGGAACTTTTTCTCTTTGAGGTACCACAGCTCCCAGTCCAGTTCTTGAATGCTCTTCAACTGAAACCAATCAATCAACCTCTTTTCCGATACTCCGCCTCTGTGAGGTTCATTTTTGCGTGCATCCATCAACAGCTGCAAAACAGGCATGTGTAAATCAGCTAATCCTTCTTGATCTTGATGCAAATCACTTTCTTTCGAAGCATCGCGCCATGGCGTGGTCAGATACTGGCGCATAAACTGAAAGAGACGGCCAACCTCAAAGGTCTGGGCTGCGGCATTCTCATAAATGGCTAGTTGCTGGCTCATATAGTCCATGCCAGCAACCGTGATCATGAACACACGTTCTCCAAGTTCAATATAAGACTTCTCCCGTAGATACCAAAGGGCAAACTCGAGATCAACAAAGCTGTCCATGGGTAGTTCCAGACAGTCCATCAGCATTTTGCCGTTTGCGCCACCAGTAGATGGTTTTCTTTTGCGAGCCACCAGAAGCACTTGCAAGATGGCAATACGCAGCTCATCTTGAGTCCAGTCGGACCTAGGGGGCTCAAGCTGCCACTGCCCCAGAAATTGATCTAGACGGCCATTCTCATCCATTTTGAAGGAAGAATACTCATTGCTTTTTAGTTGCTGGCTCATATAGTCCATACCGATGCCTGTGATCACAAACACACGATTGTCGGATTGAATGTAGGACCTTTCTCGCATGTACACCATCGCCAGATCCAGCTCAATGATGCTGACGTGCAGTGTGGCCATCAACATCTTTGCGTCGGCGCCTCCACCATGTGGCTTTCTCTTTCGAGCAGCCAAAAGCACATGCAAGATGGCAATGCGCAGCTCATCTTGAGTCCACTCAGGTTTAGCAGGCTCAGGCTGCCTCATATTCACCGGCTTTGATCAGCAGAGATTCTATACCTTTTATTGCACAACACTGCCAAAAATCTGCAATAGAAAGTATATATATCTTCTATTGCAGAAAATCGCACCCTCTCTGAAATAAAAGGTATAAAATGCTTCGACTATTCTCGTATTCCAACCTCAATCAATGCATTTAAGCAATCCGAAGCAGGTGAGACACCTGCGCTCCCGGGTTATCTCTTGAGCGTAGCAGGCAAGTTGGCAGTGCCCCCAGACGTAACCTGATCGACTTTCTGCTCTGTCTTTGAGACACCATCGAGAATGGCAGTCTTGGTGAGCTGATCGGTCAAGTAATCGAGGCCCTGTCCGGTGATCATAAATACACGTTCACCGGTCTCGATAAGTCGTTTCTCTCGCAAATACCAGAGGGCAAACTCGATCTCGACAATTGAGTCCAACTGCAAGCAATCCATCAACATCTTTCCGGATGCACCACCAGTAGACGGTTTCTTCTTGCGAGCAGCAAGAAGCACCTGCAAAATTGCCAGACGCAGCTCAGTCTCATGCCAGGTGACACCTGCCTTCGGTATGTTTGGCATAGCATCGCGACCGTACTCGTTGACTTTAGTCTGAGCCTTGTGCTGAGTGACGCCTTTGTGCTGCTCCTGAGCGCCTAACGACATATCGTAAGCAGCCCGTTTACCTTCATCAGACAGTGTCTGCCAGGCATCGGTGATAACTCTGAATTTTTCCGCGTCGCCGGTTTCACCGTTATCTGGGTGATACTGCGCTGCCAAAAATCGATATGCGTATCGAATGATCGTCGAGTGAGCATCCCGATCTACGTGTAGTAATTGGTAAAGAGACAACTCCTCCGGTTCAGCCGCCTCTTGCGGCTGTTGCGGCATCTGCTGCTGTGGTTGCGGGCGAGGCTGCTGAGCTTGCTGCTGCGGTTGCGGCTGCCCTTGTTGTGCGGCTTTCTGGCCAGCAAATTGATTCGGATTATTGCCCGCTCCGCCTGGTTGCGGCTGACCGCCTAACGGTCTGGGCGGAGGCGGTGGTGGGTTCCACGACATATTCTCACACTCCCTTTAAAACATTGTTGGCTATTACCACTCTTTGTACCTCGGAGGTACCTTCATATATCTCGGTAATTTTGGCGTCTCGCATGTAGCGTTCAGCTGGATAATCGGTTACGAAGCCGTATCCCCCAAAGATTTGCACGCACTTGACCGTAGTGCGCATCGCCGTTTCGGAGGCATAGAGTTTTGCATGAGCTGACTGTTTGGAATATTTGTCACCTCTGTCTTGGGCAATTGAGGCGTGATAGGTGAGCAAACGGGCAGCATCGATCTCTGTCTGCATGTCGGCAAGCATAAATTGGATTGCTTGAAATTTGTTGATCGTTCTGCCGAAAGCACTTCTATC
>Ga0182024_10009515_pt1 | contig 20077 bp, 20 predicted proteins | sample P32metaG_FD_120480 | JGI IMG/M metagenome (GOLD analysis project Ga0182024, IMG submission 120480) | Permafrost microbial communities from Stordalen Mire, Sweden - P3-2 metaG (Illumina Assembly) | ecosystem: Environmental > Terrestrial > Soil > Wetlands > Permafrost | place: Sweden: Stordalen... | reverse complement strand
TTTTACTTTTTACTTTTTACTTTTTACTTTTTACTTTTTACTTTTTACTTTTTACTTTTTACTTTTTACTTTTTACTTTTTACTTTTTACTTTTTACTTTTTACTTTTTACTTTTTACTTTTTCAACAACTCAATCACCGACTCCAAAACCATTTCATCTTCAAAAACGGTAAGATCAGCTTGTTCATAATACATTTTTCGCTCTCCCAGTTTACGAACAATATAGGTATGGAGGCCGGCTTCAGAAATATCACGAAGGAGAGGGCGCAATTGCTTTTCTTTGATCAGGCGTTGTTTAAGCATGCTGGTTGAAGTATTCAACCAGATCACCTTGCCGTGCCGTTTCATGAATTTGATATTGTTGAAGAAACAGGGCGTTCCTCCGCCGGCCGAAAGCACAAAGTGATCGAATTTAGCCACCAGTTCTTCCAGCGTTTTCTTTTCCTTATACCTGAAATTTTCTTCACCCTTAATCCTAAAGATTTCTGAAACGCTCATCCCCTCTTCATTTACTATAACGGCATCGAGATCATAAAAAGGAATCTGCAGGGTCTCGGCTATGCGCGTTCCCCAATGTGTTTTTCCCGAACCCATAAAGCCTATGAGGAATATGCGCATGGAGGCAAATGTGATAATGTGGAAATGTGGAAATGAGAAAATGCAAATTTGAAAATTTTCGCTGTTCGATAAATTTGTAAATTATAGTTCTTATAATTCAATTTACTATTTCTATTCATTCTATTCTTTTGTTTAAAGTGCCTATATATGTTTCATATTTAATCATTATCACATTTGCCATTCCATTTTCAAATTCTCAAATTATCAAATTATCAAATTGCATTTCCACATTACTTAAACGCATTCAGCCCCGTAATATCCATTCCGGTAATGAGCAGATGGACATCGTGCGTTCCTTCGTAAGTGAGTACGCTTTCCATATTCATCATATGACGCATAACCGGATATTCACCCGAAATGCCCATTCCACCTAAAATCTGACGCGCATCGCGGGTTATATTAGCAGCTATCTCGCATCCGTTCCGCTTGGCCATCGAAACCTGCGCAGGTGTGGCCCTGTTCTCATTCATGAGTACGGCCAGACGCCAGTTCATCAATTGCGCTTTGGTTATCTCCGTGATCATTTCAGCAAGCTTTTTCTGCTGCAGCTGGAATCCGCCGATGGGCCGGTCAAATTGCACACGCTCCTTACTGTACCGGAGCGCTGTGTCGTAACAATCCATGGCAGCGCCGACAGATCCCCAGGCGATGCCAAACCTTGCTTTGGTAAGGCAGCTAAGCGGTCCTTTTAGTCCCCTGATATCCTGGAAGAGATTTTCCTTGGGAACTTTCACCTGATCGAATACCAATTCACCCGTGGCAGACGCACGCAAACTCCATTTTCCATGGGTCGTGGGCGTGGTAAATCCCTCCATACCACGTTCTACTACCAGTCCGCGTATCTCACCGGTTTCATCCTTTGCCCATACAACAGCCACCTGCGAGAAGGGGGCATTGCTGATCCACATTTTACTGCCGTTCAAAACTACATGGTCTCCCTTATCCTTAATATTGCTGAGCATACCGCCGGGATCAGATCCATGGTCGGGCTCAGTAAGACCAAAACAACCCAGCCACTCACCAGAAGCCAGCTTTGGAAGAAATTTTCTTCTCATTTCCTCGGTACCATACGCATGTATAGGAAACATTACCAGGGAACCCTGAACAGAAGCTGTGGAACGAACCCCGCTATCTCCTCTCTCCAATTCCTGCATCATTAATCCATAACTGACATAATCAAGGCCGCCTCCTCCATAAACCTCGGGTATAGTCGGGCCAAAACAGCCGAGAGCACCGAGTTGACGCGTGATCTGCTGCGGGAATTCAGCCTTTTGAGCGTATTCTTCAATGATCGGACTGATCTCCTTTTTCACATAGGCGCGAACAGATTCCCGGATGAGTTTGTGTTCTTCCGTGAGCAATTCATCAAGCAGAAAATAATCCGGACTCTGGAAAACATCGGTTTTGGCGGCCATGTTGAAACTTGTTGGATGCGAAAATAATCAATGGCGGTAAGCATTCGGCAAAACTGGGATTATTCGCTGCTTCCCAATTGAATATGAATTCATAACCACCTGATTATAACATGTTTAGATTAAGACTGGAAAGCGCTCGCAGTCCTACCGCAATTCATGAAGATGGAGAGATGCAACATCCTGCCTTTCTTTGTGTACTTAATTAAAGAACTAAAAACGAATTGTTGGAGTTAACGGCACTGATACAACGCGATGAACTCGTGGAACGCTGCAGGAAGGGTGATCCTCGCGGATTCAGTGAATTATATGAGAAATATTCCAAAGCCATGTACAATACAAGCCTGCGTATTGTGAACAACAGCGGAGATGCGGAAGATGTTCTGCAGGAGTCTTTCTGTGATGCTTTTGCTGCAATTGGAAGTTTTGCGTACAAATCCACATTCGGTGCCTGGCTCAAGAGGATCGTGATCAACAAATCCATCAACGCGCTGAGAAAGCGTAAGATGACCATAATCGATATGGAAAAAACGACGATTGGTCATTTGGCGGATGAAGAAACTTATGATGAAAGCGGCATCGGGCTGAAAGTAGAAGAGATAAAAAAAGCAGTGAAAGAGCTTCCGAATGGGTACAGGACAGTGTTAACACTCCATCTTTTTGAAGGATATGATCAGGAAGAGATCGCGGAAATATTGCAGGTATCGCACGTTACAGTCAGAACCCAGTATATGCGCGCTAAACAGAAATTATTACAAAACTTAAAAAAAGAGGGCTTATCATGAGCAGCGAATTAGAAAAATTTGTAAATGATCACCGGGACGAGTTCGACGACGAAGTTCCGGCACCGGCCCTTTGGAACAAAATCCGGGATCGGATGGATTCTGTGGAAGGGAAGAAGGATATGAAGCAAGTCTCACGGGTCCCCTTCCTGTACATCAAACGCTGGCTTCCGGCTGCCGCAGCGGTTGTGCTGGTATGCGGTTCCGGAATATTATATTATATTCTTCATCATCCAAAGCAGGAGCTTCCGGTTGCAATAAACCACCATCAGCCAACCGCTCCTGATACAGGAAAGCAGCGCCCGGATAGCCCGCGCGAGGATGGCACAGCAGGCCAAACTGAACTGAGCCAAACCCGGACGGATCAAATAAAAAAATCCGGAGAAGCAAAATCCGAACCATCGCTGACGCCGGAAGAGGCAGACTATAATGAAGAGATGTACCATTACACCCGCCTCGTAGAGATCAAGCAAAATGAATTGAAGTCTCTCCAAAAGGACGAACCACTGCTTTACAAACAGTTTTCAGGCGATGTGAATAGGTTAGACAGTGTATACCATTTATTAAAAACACAGCTTCCCAAAAACTCTAACCGGGAACAGGTGATTGAAGCCATGATCTCAAACCTGCAGCTTCAGATCGGCTTATTGAATAAACAACTGGATATTATTAAACAAATCAAACATTCCAAAAAATCAGCGTATGAAAAAGCATACAAATCCGTTTAAGATCATAGCGATACTGGCGTTCCTGGCAGTGCCCCTGCTGAGCGCTGCATCAGACGGCGATCTGGTGCAAAAAAGAAAGAATATCAGCAAATCATATACAGTCACCGGCGATGACAAATTAAGAATTGAAAATTCTTTTGGCGACGTGGCCGTGACAACATGGGACAAAAACGAGATCCAGGTAGATATACAGATTGAGGTAAGCGCTCCCACAGAGGAGAAAGCGCAGGAAATGATGGACGAGATCTCTGTTTCCGACAGCAAGAGCGGTGATGAAATCTCTTTTAAAACGGAGATAGGCCAAATGGGCAATGGCAGAAAAGGTAAGGACGGTAACGATCAGCGCAAGTTTTCCATAGACTATAAAGTGATCATGCCTTCAGGAAATCCACTGCGAATAGAAAACAGTTTCGGAAAGATCAATATCGGGAATTTTATCGGACCCGTTAGCCTGACCAGCAAATTCGGCGAACTCACTACCGGCAGACTCACGAATGCCAGAGAACTCCACGTGGAGTTTGGGAAGGCCGAAATCGGGGCGGTTACCAATCCGGATATCACACTTAAATTTAACGGCAGCTCACTGATTAAGGAAATCACAGGAAACGCCAAGATCCATACAGAATTTTGTGATAATGTAGAATTTTCACTGGATCAGAATATCAAAGATTTTTCTCTTTTCGAATCCTATTCTAACGTTCGGATGTATATTCCGAAAAATCTCTCAGCCAGCTTTGATGTGCATACGAATTTCGGGAGCTTCAGTAATAGATCAGGAATCCAGATCTCCCAGCAAAAGGAGGACGATAATATGGGTCCGAAGTTCGACGAGGATTATTCCGGTAGTTCAGGCAACGGTAACGCGAAGATCAGGATCAAAAGCAGTTTCGGTAAGATACGCATCAGTACTGCTGGTGATAGATCAGTTAATAAAAAGGACTCCGGAGATGATGACGATGATTCCGGCAGCAAGAATGAAGATAAAGATCCTGGGAAGGTGAATTTGTGAGATGGATAATTAAAAAGTAAAAAGTAAAAAGTAAAAAATGGTTACTGCGAATTTAAACTGAAATAGCATTTCCAATAAGAGTTTTACTTTTTACTTTTTACTTTTTACTTTGAAATTTGGCTATTCCCGCAGCGCTTAAGTAATTGCTCATCTCTGTTGCATAATCTGCCGCGACCCCTGCGGACCTGTCCGCAAAGTCCTCTCCCGGGGATGCATATATGATCGCGCGGCTTGCGTTTACAAGCAATCCGCAATCAGCATTAAGTCCTTTTTCCGAAATCTCCTTTAAGCTGCCACCTTGAGTGCCCATGCCGGGAACCAGGTAAAAATGATCCGGTGTAGATTTTCGGATCTTCGCAAGTAAATTTGTTTGCGTCGCACCTATTACAAACATCAGGTTTTCGGTCGTGCCCCACCGGGAAGCTTTTCGCATCACGAATTCAAATAATAACTCGTCGCCGAGCTGCTGCAACTCAAAATCTTTAGCTCCTTCATTTGAGGTAAGTCCGAGCAGGATGGTCCATTTGTCTTTGTGTTCAAGAAACGGTCTAATGCTGTCCTCGCCCATATAGGGAGCAACTGTAACCGCGTCGAACCCCAGGGTCTCGAAAAAAGCTTTGGCATACTGCGCCGAACTGTTGCCGATATCCCCCCGCTTTGCATCCGCGATCTTAAAATGGCTTGAAGGAATATAATCCGCTGTTTTCTGCATTGTCTCCCAGCCCTGAAAACCCCGCACCTCATAAAAAGCCGTATTGATCTTATAGCTGACGCAGTATTCCCTCGTTGCATCAATGATCCGTTTGTTAAATTCAAAGACCGGATCCGCAAAAGATTTCAAAAAAGCCGGTATGGCGGAAAGATCTGTATCCAGGCCGACACATAAATAATTTTTTTTATGGAGGATCTGGCCGATGAGCTGTTTACGGTTCATGAAATCCGTTTCGGCAAAGAAAGGCATTTTAAAGAAACCAGCGGCTGCTTTCAAGCCCTAAGGCTTAAATCACTCTTTAATTTTCTTCTCCATAATCTCGGCGATCTTTTGCGCGCCGGGATCCAGATCCCGCAGATGGTCTATAATATGCTGATAGGAACGCTCATCGCGGTTCTGGCTGAGTTTAAAAACATGCTCTATTGCAGTAACCTCTATTTCGAAAGCCACAATGGCCTTCATCATTTGCTGGACATACTGGGGATCGAGCTGCTCCACCAGGGAAGGGGACCCTGGTTTTTCAAAGTTTTTTGTCAGCCGCGTTAGCAGACTGTGCAGGGCATTTTCATCCTGAAAACGAAGAATGCCATTTACATGCACTGCCTGGTAGTTCCAGGTGCTCACAGTTTGTTTATTTTCATACCAGCTGGCACTCACATAAGTATGAGCATCTGAAAAAATGGCCAGCACCTGAGGGTTTTGACTATAGGCTTCCGTGTGTCCCTGCTTTTTCATGCAATGACCCTGAAGAAATAATTTATTAGCTCGCTCTTCCATGAGGAGGGGCAGGTGCGTTGCTACCGGAGTGCCTTTTTCATTGCTGCCGCAGACCACAGCAAAAGGATTTGCTTTCATGAAGTCAATGACTTGTTTGGGGTTCTCTGCTTTGAAATAAGGGATATCGTACACGGGAAAAATTAAAAATTAAAAATTAAGAACTCTATTGCATTCTATCCGCCGACTATTTCGGCCCGCCGTTGGGCGGAGATATTGGCATTGATCATGGCGATGCTTCTGGCGGCATTGCCGGCAAACTCTGAAAACGCTTTCCGGGAAGGGGCATCATCGCCCAGCATTACGGGTATGCCTTCATCACCACCTTCGCGGATTCGTTGTATCAGGGGGATATGTCCCAAAAACGGAATATCATATTCTTCAGCCAACCTTTTCCCTCCCTCCTTTCCAAAAATATAATACCTATGTTCCGGGGATTCTTCTGTAACAAAATAGCTCATGTTTTCCACAAGACCTATTACGGGCGCTTTCAATTGGGCCTGGGCAAACATGGCGATTGCTTTTTTTGCATCTGCCAGGGCCACATCCTGAGGTGTGGTCACTACGATCACCCCGGTAACCGGCACGGATTGCATTAGGGTCAGATGGATATCGCCTGTGCCCGGAGGCATATCCACTACCAGGTAATCTAGTTCATCCCAGAATACCTCGGAAATAAATTGTTTGATTGCACTGCTTACCATGGGACCGCGCCATACAACTGCGTCTTTTTCATTGATCAGCAAACCAATGCTCATGAGGCGGATCCCATATTTCTCCAGAGGCAGGATCATGCCCTTACCATCAATGTTTTTCATCATGGGCCTTTCTCCCCTTACCCCAAACATGATCGGCACACTCGGACCATAAATATCAGCATCCATCAATCCCACTTTTGCCCCGTCGGCTGCCAGAGAAAGCGCAAAATTAGCGGCCACCGTACTCTTTCCAACACCGCCCTTACCACTTACAACGGCAATTATATTCTTTACTTTAGGAAGCATGGCGGCCGGATCTTTCCTGTTTGTATTTATAGTGGAACTGAAATTTATATTCACTATCACGTTCGGATCCGCTTCGGAATGAATGGCCCGGATGCAGTCGTTTTTAATCCGGTCCTTTAGCGGGCAGGCCGGCGTTGTCAGCATAACGGTAAAGGAAACCTGGTTGCCATCGATCAATATATCCTTCACCATGTTGAGGGTGACCAAATCTTTTCCCAGGTCGGGTTCCTCTACCATACTCAATGCTTCTAACAATTTCTCAACAGTCATGCGCAATTATTTGTTAAAAAGTCGGAACAGGTTGCAAAATTAGTTCTTGGCCGCTTTAATTTGTTTACGATTTACGGTTTATAAACTTTATTTTTGCCTCCATTTTGAAGAAGTATCTGCTATACTTAATCGTATTATCCGCGCCCTGCACCTTGCGTGGGCAGTTTGATAAATTAAAGGACTCAGTGGTTCAGTTTTATGGTGTTGTAATGACGGCAGACAGTCTGCAGGGAATTCCCTCAGTGAGTATTGCCGTCAAGGGGCAGCACAGGGGAACCTTTTCTAATGAGCAGGGGGTATTTTCCATCGTGGTAATGAAAGGTGACCAGATCGAATTCAGCAGCATCGGGTACAAATCGAAACTCGTTCAGGTTCCGCAGACCCTGGAAGGCAATCAGTGGAGCATTCTCCAGTTGATGGTTAACGACACACTTTATCTTCCGGCAACTATTATCAGACCACGGCCTACCCGTGAACAATTTGAGCGGGATTTTGTAAATACCAAAGTTCCCGACGATGAGATTGAAATCGCCAGGCAGAACAATGATGCCGTTAAGCGAAGGGTCCTGTCCCGGGGTCTGCCTGCCGATGCGCGCGAAGCAGCTAATCTTTTTTTGAAACAAAGCGCAACCAAGTATTATTACCAGGGACAAAATCCTCCCCAGAATATATTCAATCCCCTTGCCTGGGCAGATTTTATCCAAGCCTGGAAACGTGGTGATTTCAAGAACAATAACTGATCGCTCCAATCCGGGGTCATGATGGATTATTCCCAAACGACCGACTTCCTTTTCAGCCGCCTGCCCATGTATAGCAGGATCGGTGCCCAAGCTTATAAAAATGACCTGACCAATATCCGGATCCTTTGCGGGATACTTGGTAACCCGGAAAAAAAAATCAGGTCCGTCCATATTGCCGGCACAAACGGCAAAGGTTCAACCAGTCATATGCTGGCAGCTATACTGCAGCGTTCCGGATATAAGACCGGTTTATATACGTCGCCCCATCTTTATGATTTCCGGGAGCGCATACGGGTAAACGGCCAGATGGTTCCGGAATCCTTTGTTACCCGTTTTACAGAAAGATTAATCCCCGCCATTGAATCCATCCAACCTTCCTTTTTTGAGATTACCGTAGCTATGGCTTTCGATTGGTTCGTGGAACAAAAGGTGGACATTGCCGTAATTGAAGTGGGATTGGGCGGCAGGCTCGACAGTACCAATATCATTCTTCCCGAACTAAGCGTGATCACCAATATCAGCTATGATCATATGGATCTGCTGGGAGACAATCTCCAGAAAATCGCTTACGAAAAAGCAGGCATCATCAAATCTGCTATCCCGGTGATCATCGGAGAAGAGCAGGCCGAAGTGAAAGAAGTTTTTATTCAGGTGGCCGCGCATAACCAGGCTCCGATCAGCTTCGCCAGCGCAAAAAGATATGTAGCCGACTGGAAATTCAACCGGCACCTTCTGGAACTTGAGATCACGAATAAGCACTCCAATGAAAAGGAAAAATATAGCCTCGATCTTCCCGGCATTTACCAAACAAAAAATATCGTGACGGTTTCAGAAGTTGTTTCTGTTTTAAACCAGCGGGGATTCGATATACCGGAATCTGCCGTTCATGCGGGTTTGCAGAATGTAAAAAAATTCACGGGCCTCCATGGAAGATGGGATATTCTTCATGATGATCCACTGTTGGTACTGGACGTGGCCCATAATGAAGAAGGTATGAAGGAAATAGCGAAGCAGATCGAATTGACCTCCCATGAAGAATTGCACCTGGTGGTTGGGATGGTTAAAGACAAGGTCATAGAAAACATACTCCGGCATTTACCTTCCGGAGCAAATTATTATTTTACAAAAGCACATATTCCGCGTGCTTTGCATGAAACAGAGCTTGCGGCCAGGGCCGAGCGTATTGGATTAAAAGGAAAGGCCTACCCTGAGGTCCGGCAGGCCCTGCAGGCAGCGGTTGACCGCGCAAATGCCAAAGATCTTATCCTGGTTTGCGGCAGTGTATTTCTTGCAGGAGAAGTAAATATCAGGGAGATTGTATTTTAGGGAGCCCGTAAAATAGTGCAGTTACATGCATGCTTTGGATGATCTGGTTATCGGCCAGCATCTGCTTTACTTCTCCTACTGAGCGCAGATAAATCTCGATCTCTTCATTGTGATCCAATTGTTGTTCTCTTTCATAGCGGCCGCCTGTTGCCAGGAACATGTGCATCCAATTGTTGTTGGTGGATGGATTTGCACATGTCTTACCTAAATACTCATAACGGTCGAACCGGTAACCGGTTTCCTCCATCAGCTCACGCGCAATGGCCGCTTCCAGCGAAGCATCTGAATCATCCACACATCCTCCCGGGATTTCAAAATTTACAGTATCCAGCGCATACCGGTATTGTCTTTCCAGAATAATTTTGTTGTCAGCCGTAACCGCCACAGCGGTTACCCAGGTCGGAAATTCGTAAACGTAATAAGGATCAATGATCTTTCCTTCTATAGTTTCACAAACATCCTTCCGCACGGTTCCCCAGGTATCATGCAACAGGTATTGGGAGGATAACTTTTTCCAGCGCAGGTCCTTCATATTCATCAATAGTTAAAATCCGTTTTTTTCGCGGAAAGTAAGAATATGGGCTACATGGTGCCTCCCATGCCAGGCGTATAGGCCCAGCAACCACCAAATGGTCACTTCCTTTTGGTTTAAAGGATAAATAACTGTGCGGTTCCATTGCAATTCAGAAAGGTTTTTAATTGCCTCATACCAGCGGGCATGCAGGGCATGTAGCAAAGTAACTGAAACATTTACCGGAATATGCTGAACATCGGGCAATTCTGCCCAGAGCTTTTCTTCGTACGATTTTATGGTGGGATTATTTTCAGTAATACCGAGTTTAATGCGGACATAAGCATTCATATGACTGTCCGCAACATGATGCACCAATTGATGAATGGTCCAGCCCCCATCCCGGTAAGGGCTTTGGAGCTGAGCAGTATCCAGGTTCTGGACAGCATATTCCAATTCGGTTGGCAGCTTTCGAAGCTCATTCAGCCACACTTTTTTCTGGTCCTCAGAATATGGCTCTGCCTGGTATTTACCTATGGGATAGCGCGGATCGGGCATTGCGTTAATTTGAAAATTTGAAAATGGAAAGGCAAATGAATAAATGCGAAAGTCGAATACATCATAAAGAAATAATTAAAATACAAAATCGGAATGAGTTCAATTACTAAGTGCATCGATAGTAGAACATATTCGTTTCCACATTTTTACTGTTGTATTCCGGTTTGCCCTCATTTTCAAATTTTCAAATTTTCAAATTGACTCATTCCTCCCGCAGCGCCTTGCCCGTAAGCTGAATAAACACATCCTCCAGGTTTGCCTTTTTTACTTCTTTCGGTCTTTCAAAGCCGGTGGCCACAAGATTGTCGATCAACCGGTCGGGGGAATCCTTTGCAATGATCTTCCCTGAATCTATTATGGCCACCCGGTCGCACAATACTTCAGCCTCATCCATATAATGCGTGGTAATGATCACCGTAGTTCCGGAAGAACGAATGGAACGGATCAGGTCCCAGAGATTTCTTCTCGCCTGCGGGTCAAGGCCCGTGGTCGGCTCATCCAGGAAAATGATCTTGGGCTGATTGATAAGTGTGGTCGCAATTGAAAACCGCTGCTTTTGTCCGCCGCTTAATTCCTTGTACTTGGCTTTTGCTTTGTCAGTCAGGTTTACTTTCGCCAGAAATTCAGATGGTTTGATATCACGGTTGTACAGTCCGCCGAAAAGCATCAGCAGCTCCGTCAGATGAAGATTTGGATAATACCCGGAAGTCTGCAACTGGACGCCGATAATTTTTTTTATTTCATCCGGTGATTTGTCCAGATCCATTCCATCTACCATCACTTTACCGGAAGTTTTTTCACGAAGGGTTTCGATGATCTCGAGTGTGGTGGATTTGCCGGCTCCGTTTGGCCCGAGAAGACCAAAGATTTCTCCCTGATAAACTTCAAAGCTGATTCCTTTTACCGCCTCAAACTCACCATATTTTTTGGTAAGCTGATCTATTTTAATGATAACCTCTTTTTCCATGAAGCGGCAAGTTACGGCACACGCGTTAAAAGGCGGAGCATGCGGACCTTTACTTCGAAAAAATCTGGGTAAAAAAGATATTTCCTTTTTTATCCGGCGCATATCCGATACCCGTAAGGGTAAAATCGCCTTCTATATTGCGTTTATGTCCGGGGCTGTTCAGCCATCCATCGACCACTTGCCTGGCATTCATGGGGCCGGAGGCCACGTTCTCGCCAACCGTACGAATTGATCCGAGCGCCTTGCCGATAGCTTTTGCCCTCTCATCAAATCCGCTGTGACCAAAAGGAACCTTGCCGCTGGCCATATCCCTGCTATGTTTTGCAGCAATATCAGATTCCACATCATTGAGCCTGAGTGCAGCCAGGCCATGTTGTTTACGATCTTCGTTCACATAAATTAATATATCGGATTCCATGGATGAAGCCCGAATGCCGGCATCCCGGGCCCGTTTGGACGACCTGGTATCAGCTACCGCTGCCATATGCAGACTGTTCGGGGTTGCGTGAACGGGGCATAAGGTAGGGACTGGAACAAAGGCGAAAAAGAGCAAGCCCAGCTGAGGAATTATGCGTGTCATGGTAAAAAGTCTGAGCATTTAAAATACAAATCTTTCCTCGTCCCCCTGCTGAAGAAGATTCTTTTTAACATAGTTATCACGATCAGGTTCCAGGGATATTATCTTTGCGGCCGGTTCCAAAACCAGTCAGCATGAAAGTTTTCAAATTCGGTGGCGCCAGCGTAAACAGCATTACAAGAATCCTCAGTCTCCCGGATATTCTCCGCACTTATGCCAATGAAAAAATACTGATCGTGATTTCCGCGATGGGGAAAACGACCAATGCGCTGGAAAAAGTTGCGGAAGCCTTCTATTCAGGAAAAAATGAAATGGCCACTGGGCTGTTTAACCAGATAAAAAAAGACCATCTGGACATCGAATCCGGCCTTGGTTCATTTCCTCATGGTTCACGTTCCCGGCTCGGGGATTTTTTTACCGAGATTGAATGGCTTCTTCATGATAAACCAGTTCGCAGTTTCGATTATTACTATGATCAGATAGTAAGCATCGGCGAATTGCTTTCCACTTCCATCATCAGCGATTTTCTAAATAAATCCGGAAAAGCTAACCAATGGAAGGATGTCAGAGATATTTTTGCGACGGATGACCGGTTCCGTTCTGCGCAGCTTGACTGGGAAAAAACTGCTGCGGAAATTGAAGCGCAGGTGAAACCTTTATTCAGGGAAACGGATATTGTGTTGACGCAGGGTTTTATCGGATCTACGGATGCCAACGAAAGCACCACCCTGGGGAGGGAAGGCAGTGACTATTCGGCTGCAATTTTTGCAAATCTTTTGGATGCTGAATATTTGACGATCTGGAAGGACGTGGAAGGAATAATGAATGCAGATCCAAAAGCTTTTCCGGAAGCGCAATTCATACGCGAGCTCGATTACGATGAGGTGATCGAAATGGCTTTTTATGGCGCCCAGGTTATCCATCCAAAAACCATCAAGCCACTGCAAAACAAAAATATTCCATTGTATGTAAAATGTTTTCTCGATCCGAATTTACCTGGTACGCAGATCCGTTCAAAACACATAGCCAATCTTCCGTCCATCATTGTTGTAAAACAAAATCAGACCCTTATCCATTTGCGAACGAAAGATTTTTCTTTTGCCGGTGAAGCGGGAACGGCCCGGCTGTACAGCATCCTGTCCGGATTGCAGATCCAGGCAAACCTGATTCAGACAGGTGCCGTGATCATCTACGTTTGTGTGGATGAAGACAAGGAAAAAATCGGAAAACTGGCGGAGGAAGCAGCTACGCTTTTCGATGTGGAGCTTGAAAAAGGATTGACCTTATTAACTGTAAGACACTACCGGCAGGAAATTTTGTTATCGCTGATCAACAAAAGAGAGATTATTTTACAACAATGGTCGCGCGAAACAGTGCAAACCCTGCTCCGCTAAACTAGGGCACTTCAACCATGATGGTTTGTTTCATTTTAATCGGTACGTTTTTTCCCTGACGGTTGGCAGGTGCCCACAAGGCCATATCGGTAAACGCCTTTTCTATCATCTGATTCATCCGTTCGTTACCACCGCTGATGGCATTCGCGTAAATAGTTTTCCCATTTTCGTCAATAATGTATTCCATTAATATAAAAGCTTTGCTTTGCCCGGGATCGAGTTCCCTAACCATGTCCGCGCTCAACTTATCAATAAAGACCTTGAATGCTTCGTTTCCGCCAGGATATGATGGAAGTCTGTCAACGTTGGTTGCTAGCTCTTCTTCAGGAATAGGTTGTTCAGGATGAGTAATCCTTTGGGCAACCGGCGGAAGACCGGCTTTCACATCTTCAGCGGGCATCTGAACGTCATCCGTAATGTATTCACCCTTCCCGTTCACCACGACAGGAGGGATCTCATGGTTATTTTCAAAATAATAAAAAGCATTTCTCATATTCCTTTCAAACGGAACATATTCGTTGAATTGCTGAAGAAATTTATTGAGGTAAGCAACGCTTCTGGGATTTTTGAAATTGACGGGGAAAATATGAACAGGAATAAAATCCTGTCCGAGATCCTTGGCATGAGCAGCAAGCACGTACAGTTCTTCAATTTGTCCGTCCGTGATAGGAATGCATCCGGTAGTCACGCAGCTTCCATGAATATAAATCGCACCACCTGGCTGGGAAAGATCACTCAACAATTTATCAGATGGATTCGGATAATTCAAACCCAGTGATAAGTGATAAAGACTTTTCGGATTGAATTCATTGATATAATAAAATCCTTCCGGCACCTGATAATCTCCTGCCATCCGCTTCGGACCAAGGGACCCGGCCAATGCACAGATCTTATAGGTCTTGAACAGTTTGAATTTATCTGATTGTTTATTCTTAACCCATATTTCCATTTCACTGTCATATTTGAAAGAACGGATATACAGGTATCGGGCAGGCCATACCAGTTGTTTGGCGCGAAATTGCTTCATCAGGGTGTCTTCTTTCCTGCTGATCATTTCACTTACTTTAGGAAGAGATTTCTGATAATCCAGAAAGCGCACGGAATTGACCGATGTCTGACAAAAAACCGGGGACAGGAAGGCGCAGCAAAATAAGAAGGAGATCAGCTTAGAAAAGTGTCTGGTTTTCATCATGCAATGAGATTATGCATTGGTACGGATAAAGTTACCATTAAAACAAAAATTCAGCCATTTTATTATCTTATAACCGTTAATAACTGCTGAAAACCAGATTGTTTTATCTTCACGCCAGAATTGGGAATATGCTCAAAATCGGAATTTTAGGAGGCGGCCAGCTTGGGAGAATGCTTTTGCAGGCAGCTGCGAATTATCCGGTGATCACCCGTGTCATGGAAAATGATCCGGATTGTCCAGCGGCACAGCTTTGTCATCAGTTCATCCTGGGCGATATCCGCAATTTTGATGATGTCTGTCAATTCGGCAAGGGCCTTGACGGCCTGTGTATTGAAATTGAATCGGTAAATGTGGAAGCTCTTGAAAAACTGGAGTCTGAAGGCGTCAGCATTTATCCCTCACCCTCCGCACTTCGCATCCTTCGGGATAAAATACTTCAAAAACAATTTTATAAGGAACACGATATCCCGACCTCCCCTTTCCTGATCACGCAAAACCGGCAGGAACTTAAAAAGCAGGATACTTTTTTACCCGCCGTCCATAAGATTGGTGCCGGTGGTTACGATGGTCGTGGAGTTCAGCTCATTTCAGATGCCAGGGACCTGGAAAAAGGATTTGATCATCCCTCTGTATTAGAAAAAAAAGTGGACATCCACAAAGAGATTTCGCAGATCGTAGCGATGACCAGAAAAGGACAAACCGCCTTCTACCCTGCTGTAGAAATGATCTTCGATCCCGTGCTAAACCAGCTGGACTATCAGCTCAGTCCGGCTGAAATTCCGCAGCAGATGTTATGGCGGGTAGAGGCCATTGCATTAAAGGTGGTGAAAGACCTGAGGACGCCCGGTATCTTTGCAGTTGAATTATTCATTGCCAAAAACGGAGATGTACTTGTAAATGAAACGGCTCCCCGTGTTCACAACAGTGGTCATCATACCATAGAGGCCAATTATTCTTCCCAGTTTGATATGCTCTGGCGCGTGATGCTTGATTATCCATTGGGAAATCCAAAGCATATCATGCCTGCTGCAATGATAAATCTCGTCGGCCGTGAAGGATATTCCGGTGAAGCACAATACGAAGGGCTGGATGAAGTGCTGAAGATGGAAAATGCATTTCTTCACTTGTATGGGAAGAAAGAAACCAGGCCAGGCAGAAAAATGGGTCATGTTACTTTATTAAGTCCGGATAAATCCGACCTGGTTCATAAAGCAAGGACCATTAAGCAGCAATTGCATATCACCTCTAAACAATCAGTAAATACACTATGATACAAGTGGCCATAATTATGGGCAGCGACAGCGATCTGACTGTCATGCAGCCTGCTGCTGACGCACTTAAGTTGTTCGGTATTGATTTTGAACTAACCATAGTCTCCGCACACCGAACGCCCATGCGGCTGGTTGAGTACGCAACCAAAGCCAAAGAAAGGGGCCTTAAAGTAATCATCGCAGGAGCTGGTGGGGCGGCCCATCTGCCCGGGATGGTTGCATCGCTTTCCACACTGCCCGTAATCGGGGTTCCCATAAAATCATCCAATTCAATCGACGGTTGGGATTCTGTACTTTCTATACTCCAGATGCCCGGAGGCGTTCCCGTGGCAACTGTTGCTCTCAACGGCGCAAAAAATGCCGGCATCCTGGCAGCGATCATCCTGGGTGCTTTCGATGAATCTATATCTGCCAGGGTTCAGGATTTTAAGAAATCCCTGGAGAAGGATGTGCTGCAAAAAATAGAAAAATTAAAAAAAGAAGGATGGCAAAACGGTTTTGATTAGCATGGTAAAAAATGGAACCTCTTTAACGGATATCTATGGAAAATAAAAAAGGAGTCTACAAGCGCCGGGACTTTTTGCAAGATATGGTTAAAGCAGGCACAGCTGGTCTGCTGGTGGGTCCTGTAATGAGAAACCTGCAGCCCGCATCTTATACGGTTCAGCAAATCATTGATCTGATTATAGCGGAAGTTCCCGGAGGAAAATTGCCGGAAACTGTTGACACGATAAAAAGCGGCAGCGGCGACCAGGTTGTTACCGGTATCGTTACCACGATGTTCGCAACGGTTAGGGTAATTGAAGAGGCTGCAAGACGCAAAGCGAATTTCATCATAGCGCATGAACCGACTTTTTATAATCACACCGACGATTTGAATTGGGTACAGGATAATCAGGTGGTAAAGGAAAAGCAGAACCTTCTTGAAAAGCACCAGATTGCCATCTGGCGTTTTCATGATTACTGGCACCGGATGAAACCGGATGGAATTTTATATGGCGTGTTGCAGAAGATGGAATGGCTTGAATACTCACCCAAGGGAGAACCAAGTTTTCGGGTGCCCGAACAATCGGTTGGTGAAATTGTGTATCAACTGAAAACAAATCTCGGCATCCCTCACCTGCGGGTGATCGGTAACCTGACAACGCCCTGCAGCAGGATCGCGCTGATGCCGGGTGCAGGGGGAGGACAGAAGCAGGTAGACTTTCTGGTAACATCAGAAGCGGACCTGCTTATTGTTGGTGAATCGAGTGAGTGGGAAACCCCTGAATATATACGGGATGCCCGAAGTTTCGGAAAGGCTGTCACCATGATCATTCTGGGTCATTCTTTCAGCGAAGAACCCGGAATGGAATATCTTGTTCAATGGCTCAAACCCAAGGTTCCCGAAATACCGATTTCGCATGTTGCTTCGGGCGAAGCGTTTATGTGGTTGTGAAGCTAACCGTCAACACTCAACTTTCTCTAATCACCACAAACTCCTGTTCCAAAGTGCACGAATTCTTATAAATAAGATCAAAGAATGCTTTTCCATAAGCCGCGTACCAGGGAATGAAATTCTCAACCCTTTCCTGGAGGCTGTTGAATGGGAACAATGCTTCACGAATTTCGTGGATCTTATCCCCGGCTTCCGCAAAGTTTCTTTTTTCGGCACGGAGTACTTTTTTTTCCAATTCATGTACGCCCTTCAGGGCCTTACTGCGCAGGGATTCCACGTGCAGGGCCAGGGATTTATCCACCGCACTTGAAATTTGCTTTAGGGAATCATAATACGCCTGAAGTTGCCGGATTTCATGCTCAAGGCTCAATTGGTTACCGGAATGATTTTTTACTGTTTGACTTAGAATGATTTCTTCTTTCAGAAAAATCATTTCCGGGCTGAGTGCGGCCTTTTCCATCTTCGTACTCAGGGATTCACGGATCAGTAAGAAAGAATTGCGAAGGATCAGCACGGGAAAAGGAACATTATAGTGATCAAACAAGGGTTTTAATTCCAGCCAGTATGCTGCCTCTCCTCCCCCGCCAACAAAAGCAATATCGGGAAGAATGGTTTCCTGAAACATTCCCCGCAGAATAACGTTCGGACTAAAACGTTCGGGGTATTGATCCAGTTCGGCTTCCAATGCTTCGGGCGAAAAAGAAATCCCGCAATTATTTACATGATATAGTCCGTCTTTCAATTCAAACCGCTCCCTCAAGTCCTCTTTCATGTAAAAGAGATTGATTTCCCTGGGGTTTGCCTGAACCGAATAATTCGCTGATAATTTTTTAATGGTCTCTTCTGTGATCTGAAATGGAATATGCCTGAACAGATCATCTCTGAAAACCGGCTTCATCCTGGCCTTCAGGCGGTTGTCATCAGCGATCAGCACGATCAAACCAAGTTCACCAAAAAGATGATGAAGTAATTTGAACGTGGCCTCCTGAACAGTCTCCGCATCCAGGTAGTATGATTTCAGTAATTGAATCAATTCAGGACCGTAAGGATGCGCCGCAAACTCTCCCTCTATACGCTGCATGATCTTATCCAGTCCCTTGGTCTTCATTCTACCTACTGCGCCGGTTTGCCTGGTGTTCCATTCAATTTTCTCCGCATCCAGGTAAATATGCCCCAGCTCATCAAGGTCCGCATCTTCGCTCCCCATATAATAAACGGGAATAAATTTTTTGTGCGGGAATCTTGCGGAGAGGTCCTCGGCCAATTTAATAACATGAAGTATTTTGTATATGAAATACAAGGTTCCGGTGAAGATCGCTGGTTGGTGAGCGGTAGTAATGGTAAAAGCATCATCTTTCCGCAGATGCTGTATATTATTATTAACGGCCTCCTTTACAGGATGACCATTATACTGATCCTCAATTACCCGGACAAGCGTATTTCTGTCGGTCGGAAATTGTTCTCTGGCCCGAATGGAAGATTCTATTCCTGCCAGAGAAATGGGATGGCTGTAAAAAGACTTCAGAAAATCACTGCCTTTCAGGTAATCGGTTACCAGTTTGGAAAAATACCCGGTTTGCTCGTAAGGCAGTCTGTTGGCTGTAAAATTCATAAACTGATTAAGTCAGATATCCTGGGTCGCTTTCGTTTCAGCGGTAATCTAACAGCAGAATGTTTCTTTTGTTCAATTTCCCAAATCTTCTCAAACCACTTCTCCTTCCAGGTCAAAATCATAGGCCTGGGTAACCTTAACCTGTACAAATTCACCGACACTCAATGGCTCCGCAGATCTTATGATTACTTCGTTGTCCACTTCAACAGAATCAAATTCAGTTCGTCCGATATACCTACCGGCTTCTTTTTTATCTACGATGGTCTTAAATATTCTGCCGATTTTTCCCTTATTTTTTTCATAAGAGATTTCCTGTTGCACTTCCATTATTTCCTGCGCCCTTTTTTCTTTATCTGCCGGGGAAACATCATCTCTCAAGCCGAAAGCACCTGTTCCCTCCTCGTGGGAATAGGTGAATATACCAACCCTGTCGAAACGGTGCTCCTGAAGAAATCCCTTTAATTCTTCCACGTCTTTTTGCGTTTCTCCAGGAAATCCGGCAATCAGCGTGGTTCGCAAACAAATTTCCGGAATCTTTTCCCGGATAGCATGAATAAGGTCGTTCATTTCCCTGCGCGTTATTTGGCGGCGCATGGCCCGGAGCATTTCATTGCTAGCATGCTGCAAAGGCATATCCAGGTAATTGCAAATATTACTCCGATCCCTGATCACATCGATAACCTCTAATGGAAACTTTGAAGGATAAGCATAATGAAGCCGGATCCATTCCAGTCCTTTTAAATCAGCCAAACGGTTCAAAAGATCAGGTAGAGCCCTTCTCCGGTAAATATCCAATCCGTAATAGGTGAGTTCCTGGGCAATGAGCATGACTTCCTTTACGCCCATCCTCACCAATCCTTCCGCTTCCTGAACAATGGTTTCGATCGGTTTGCTTATATGCGGTCCGCGCATCAGGGGAATTGCGCAAAAAGCGCAGGTACGGTTGCAACCTTCTGAAATTTTCAGATAAGCATAATGTTGTGGTGTGGACAATAACCGCTCTCCGATCAGCTCCACCTTATAATCCGCGTCCAATTTCTTTAGCAGGAATGGAAGTTCCATTGTTCCAAACCATGCATCCACTTCCGGGATCTCTTTTTCGAGATCGTCTCTGTATCGCTGGCTCAGGCATCCCGTAACATATACCTTATCAAGCCTGCCTCTCTTTTTTAATGCGACCTG
>Ga0182024_10009514_pt1 | contig 20080 bp, 18 predicted proteins | sample P32metaG_FD_120480 | JGI IMG/M metagenome (GOLD analysis project Ga0182024, IMG submission 120480) | Permafrost microbial communities from Stordalen Mire, Sweden - P3-2 metaG (Illumina Assembly) | ecosystem: Environmental > Terrestrial > Soil > Wetlands > Permafrost | place: Sweden: Stordalen... | reverse complement strand
GAAGCGAGACATCATCCAGAGGGTTCAACCTTGCGGAGGACCAGCAAGAACACCGCCCCCCCGCTAGATAGAATTCGCACTGGCGAAGAGTTGCCACACAAACTCTTCAGCCTGTCAGCTTTTTCTTCAATATAATCAAGGCAAAACCAGACAGACTGAAGTCTGTCCTACTAGGGCCGCGTCGGGAATTTCAAATCAGGAACAGGAGTGAAAATATTTGCATTTGCCGGATGCGCGGGTGTGTCCCCGGGGGCGAATTCGATTTCGGCGGTGGCCGGAACTTTTGTCGGAGGCAGGCAGGAATCCTGATTGCAGGCCTGGTAGTTGACTGTAAGGTTTATTTTTCTCGCGCCGAGCGGCGCAGACGACTCCGCGCGAAGTTTCATCCGCACCGTGAAGGAAGATTCGTAAACGCGCAGTGGCGTTTTCGAGAATTGGAATGCGCGCATCACTCCGCGAGGGTAGGTGGTTTCCACGAGCCGGACGCCGGGCGGCAGGTCCGCCGTCACTTTCGTGGGAATCAGATATTCCTCGGAAGGCTCGTGCGCGTTGACGTGAAAGCCCGGAGAAATTTTGGCAACCACGGCAATATCGAATGCCCTCCCGCGCGGCACAGGTTGCAACGAAACATACGCGAGGGGCTGGACGATGCTCGCCGCATGAGGCAAAGCGTTGTCCTGGGCGGACGCGAATATTGTGAGAGCAACGAGCGCGATGAGCGTAAGAAAACCGCGTATTCCGGACACTTTCTCGCTTGATGAATTCATATTGATTTAGACGCTCACGGGGCTGCCAAGTTGCTCGGTGAGAATGCGGCCCATGAGCTGCAAGAGCGTCTCACCCGTTTTTTCGAGAACGAAGGCATTTGCCGTATCCCACCATGACAGCTTGAAACTGGTAGTCAGCGCGGAAATCCAGATCTGGCGAACAGGCGTTTGAGGACTGATGACGAATCTGGTTTCGTCGGCATCCTCGAACAAAATTTCAATCTTCCCGCTTCCGGCCTCGACTTCAAAGCCGTGCACATCGCCCGCCTCCTGCAATCTGCGGCTCAGTTCTTCAAATGCGGTATCGCAGCGCTTCTGAAACTCTCTTTCATCCATGATGGATACAGGGTATCGCGAAGCGGGGGAGAAAGGTAGTGGGTGACAGGTGTCAGGTGGTAGGGAGGAGGTTGCCTGGGACATGGAGCCATTTACAAAAACGGGCTTTGGGAAAATCTAGATTTCATGGTAAATGTTGACAAGTAGACACGTTTCATGTCAATTCAGCCTGACAATGCGGTGAACCGAGCAAGACCGGCGATTAGAAATTACCGCGATCTGTTTGTTTGGGGCCGCTCGATGGATCTTGCGGAGGCCTGTTATAAAATCTCAAGGCAGTTTCCTCCATCTGAAATTTACGGGTTGACGAGCCAAATTCGGAGGGCCGCAGTTTCCATCCCCGCAAATATCGCAGGAGGTCACGGAAGAAGAAATCTAGGAGACTATGTCCATCACCTTTCCATCGCGAACGGATCGCTCAAAGAACTTGAAACTCATTTAATGATCGCCGGCAGGCTCAAATACATCGCAGATAATCAAATCGCTTCAACGATGGAAGCCTGCGGCGAGGTCGGTCGAATGCTTAGCGTCCTCAACCAAAAACTGCAGCAGAAGAGAGGTTGAACCTTGCCTTCCAGTGAAAGGGTGGCAGGTAATAGGTGGCGGGTAGTAGGGAGACTGCGATCAACTGTCCGAGCAAAATATAAAACAACAATTAGGTTAATTCCTTGAATATTCCACCTTCCACCTATCACCTAACACCTGACGCCTAGAACCCGTCACTCATACCGCAGCGCCTCCACAGGATCAAGTCTCGCCGCTTTCACCGCCGGATATATCCCGAAGAACAAGCCAACACTCATGGAAACCAGAACAGCCAGAAGGACGGCCCACAGCGGCACGGAGGAGGGAAGCCTCGGCAGGAATTTGTTGATGAGCAGGCTGATGACGACGCCCAGAGACACGCCGATGATTCCTCCCGCGCCGGTGAGGACGACGGCCTCGGTGAGGAACTGCCAGATGACGTCGCGGTATCGCGCTCCAATGGCTTTGCGGACTCCGATTTCGCGCGTGCGCTGCGTAACCGACATCAGCATGATGTTCATCACGCCCACGCCGCCGACCAGCAATCCGATTGAGCTTACCACCGCTGTGAGCAAGGCGACGGCCCCGGTGATTTGCTTGAATTGGTCGGCTACCTGCGTGGCAGTGGAAAGCCCGAAATTGTCGGGGTCCGAGTAAGCAACGTGGCGGCGGCGGCGAAGCACGGCGCGAATTTCGTCCTGCGCCTCGGCCATGTGCCGGGGAATTGCCATGGCGCCGACAAAATGTTCATCGTCCTCGGGATGATGCTTCTCATAGGTCCGAAGCGGCACAATGACCTGTTTTTCGACCTGCGGGTTCTGGAAGAGCTGGCCCTTACGGTGCTCGAACACCCCAATCACGCGATAGGGAAATCCTTCCACGTTAATGATCTTGTCGAGCGGGTCTTCGTCGGGGAAAAATGTTTTCCCCAGATCGTAGCCGATGACGGCAACGTCGGCGCGGTGCTGATTTTCGGCCTCGGTGAAAAACCGGCCGATGTAGGGCCTGGCGTTAAAGACGTCAACGTATTCCGTGTCCACTCCCGAATAATCCAGGCCGGTGACTTCTTTGTCCTTGTAACGGGCGTTGATCAACGGCGGGTTATTGAAATTGTAAATTCGCTTCATGACGGAGATTGAAACTTCCGAGACATCCGGGCATTGTTCGCGAATCGCAATGCCATCCTCGAGCGAAATCGGTTTGCGATTGCGCTCCTCGGCCGTCATGCGTCCGGTACCGACGCCGGGAGCGACCTTGAAAATCCAGATCGTATTGGGCCCGTAATCGTCAAGATACGCGGTGACGTCGGCGTAGAAACCCACCAGGATGGACGAAACCGTGATGAGAGCCGTGATTCCAATGACTACGCCGAGGACTGTGAGAAACGACCGCACCTTGTTTTCCCGCAGCGTGTCCAGAGCCATCTTCGCGTTTTCGCCGAGTGAGAATCGCATGGGTTTGCCGTTCCGTCTTAGACTTCCTGCCGCAGCGCTTCGATGGGATTCAGATTCGCGGCCTTGTTCGCGGGATATAGTCCAAAAAATACTCCTACTGCCGTCGAAACCACCAGCGCAATCAGGACTGCCGAGATGGGGACGTGCATCGGCACTGGTGTATAGGCCGCCACAATTTCCGCGAAAACGTACGCCAGCGCGACGCCGATTAATCCGCCGATGGTACACATCACCGCGGCCTCAGTCAGAAATTGCAGGAGAATATCCGACCTGCGCGCGCCCATGGATTTGCGGAGTCCAATTTCATGCGTGCGCTCGGTTACCGTTGCCAGCATCACGTTCATGATCACCACGCCGCCAATCACCAGAAATACGGCGACAATGCCGATCATCGAAGCCGCCAGCGCCCCGGTAATGCTCTTGAATAAATCCACCAGCGACCCGCCGTCCAGCGTGCCGAAGTTGTCCAGTTCGTCCGGCTTCAAGTGGCGGCGCGCGCGCATCAACATTTGCGCTTCCTCCTGCGTGCGCGACATCCAGTCGCCACCCTGGGTCTGGACGTTGATCGCGAGGCTCGTGGCGCTGGTGTTGTAGAACTTGAGCCATGTCTGGATCGGAATGTAGACGAAATTATCCTGCGACTGGCCCAGCACTGTGCCAATCGGTTTTCCGACACCGACCACTTCATAGGGGCGGCCATCAATGTCGAGTTCCTTGCCGATGGGATCGCGGCCGGGGAAAAGTTTATCCACGATGTCCTGCCCGATCAGCGCGACCTGTTCGCGATGGTCGTTGTCGGTTTCCGTGATGTAGCGACCCTGCGCGGGCTGTTCGGTTTTCATGTCGCCGATATTGGCGGTGACGCCGTAGATCGTGGTGTCTTCAACGGTCTGGCTATTGGCCTTGGTGCGGCCCAGTTGATTTGTTTGGGCGCCCACGCGAACCGCCAGCTTCGAGTTGTCGCGCAGGAATGTATAGTCGTCCCAGGTGATCGGTTTGTTGCGGCGCAGCGCTTTCACGAGCTCATCCATGTCCGTGATGATGGGATAACGCAGGACGAGGAACACGTTCGACCCGAGATTGGCAATGCGATTTTGGACGTATAGATTCACGCCGGAGATCAGGGCGACCACCATGATCAGCGTCGAGACCGAAAGCACAATGCCCAGCAGCATCAGAAAGGAGCGCATCTTGTGCGCGCGCAAGGTTTCGATCGCTACAAAAAAGGGTTCGCGGAATTGGATTCGGGTTTTCATGTAACCTTGATCGTCTTCTATTTTATCCGCTCAGGTTGTCAAAAAGATTCATTTGCGGGAAGCTTCGGCTCAAGTGCAATCGGGATTCCAAGGCTGTCACGAATTGTCGCACAGAGGACTTGTGCTCGCACGCAATCAGATTCGATTTATAACGTTGGGAGTAATCATCGGACCAGCCCTCCAAACGTTTCAATTGGATTTCGCATTCTACTTTTGAGGACAGGGAATTCTATTTACCTCTGAGCTGAGATCCGAGGACCAAGCAGGTTTCTTCACGTTCCCGAATGAAGCTATTAATCTGAGGGAATGCCTTTTGCAACAGCCCGGCGATTTCCTTGCTCTTACAATTTCTCGCTCGAAGCAAAATGACCTTGGGTGGATAACCAAAGAGGATACTTCTTTCTTCAAAGTCAGAATCCTTGGAGACTATTGTGAAGCCGTTAGTCTTGGCGTAAACCCAGATCTCGGAATCATCAGAACTGCCCAATCCACATTCATGGACGTGAGCCGAACCTGGATAGGTATCGGCCTATAAGTCGACCAATCGGGGAGAAAGGTTTTCATCGAGCAGAAGTTTCAAGCGCTCAGTATTTCCAGTTTGCGTTCGCGATCCGCAGCGAAGGCCAGGCAAGCGAGGATGTCATCTTCGGTGAGAAAAGGGAACTCCCCCAAGATGTCCGTATGCGTCATCCCACTTGCCAGGTTTTCCAAAACGTCATAAACGGTAATTCGCAGGCCGCGAATGCACGGCTTGCCCCCTCGTTTACCCGGCTCGATCGTAATGATGTCTGAATATCCCATACAATTATCACTCTATGTGAAAACGTGGCCTTACGCAATTGGATGAAGAAATCCTCTAGAGCAATCCTTCAATAACTTTAGAAATATCGTCGTGATTCACCAGGCCAACGATTGTCCTGATCTTCTTTCCGTCTCGGGTGTAGAGCATGCTGGTCGGAAGGCCGATCACGCCGCCGAATTTTTCAGCGATCGCGTCGCCGCCAAGCAGAATCGGATAATTCATGGCCTCTTTCTGACCGTTCACGTCGAATCGCTGTTTCGCGAGGAATGGATCGATGGCTTTCTTGCCGTCCTCGTCCATCGAAATCCCCAGTATGGTGAAGCCGCGCGGAGCGTATTTCTGCTGAAATTCGATCATCCAGGGAATTTCCGTCTGGCAAGGCTCGCACCAGGTCGCCCAGAAGTTCACCAGGACGACCTTCCCTTTATATTGCGCCATCGTGACATCCTGTCCGTCAACATTCTTCAGGACAATCGTCGGGGCATCCGTGGGGGTGTTGGCGGTGCCCATGCCTGCGGCGGGAGCTGAAGCCGGAGGGAATTTCTTGTCGGCCCAGACCATGACCGCCAACAAGGCAACGACGCCGACCGTGATGAGAATGCCTTTTTTCATATCAAAAATAGTCTTTCTTACTTTTTTCCGGCGGGCTCTCCTTCGCAGCTCAGGATAAACAAGTAGAGCCCGCACCCGTTACAGCGCGAACTTGTTCAGAAATCCCAGTTTACCCGATAGCCAGGTCAGCCGGTTCAGGAAAATCAATCCACCCACGAAAAGCAATAGCACGCCGCTCAGAACTTCAACGGCATGCAAATAGCGCCGAAAACGTTTGTAGAAACCCAGAAACTGGTTGATGCCAATCGCGGTGAGAAGGAAGGGAACCGCGAGGCCCGCCGAATAAACCGCCAGCAGAAAAACGCCGCGCGAAATCGTCTGCGTGTTTGCGGCCAGCACCAGGACAGCGGCGAGAATCGGGCCAATGCACGGCGTCCAGCCAAAGGCGAATGCGAAGCCGAGCAGAAAACCGCTGGTGACTCCCGACAATGCGCCGCCGGATTTTGCCTGGTCCTCTTTCTGGCCGCCAAGATCGTGGAAGCGGATATCGCGATTGAGCCACCGCGTCAGCGAGGGCCCGGCAAGAAAAATGAGCGCGACCGACAGCAGTTGCACGGAGCCGAAAAGATCACCGGGGCCGATTGTGTCAGTCCCCGCGCGGCGGTAAAGAAGCGCAGCGCCAAACGCCAGGACGCCGCCAATGATCAGTCCGGCATTTACAGGCAACTTAATCAGCCACCCAACCAGATGCAGCCCGAACAGGACGATTACGGCACCTGCGACTGGTCCCATCAGGGCTTTATGTTGTAGGAGAAACTGGCCCACCGCGCTGGCAGATGCGCCGAAACTGATGAAAACCACGGAAAATCCCGAGACAAATGCCAGTGAGGAGGCAAACAGGCTGTTTCTCGCTGGCTGGCCCGTGCGCAATTGCTCGACTCCAATCCCGGAAAGCATGGAGACGTATCCGGGCACCAGAGGCAGTACGCATGGCGACAAAAACGAAATTATCCCGGCGACGAACGCATATAGAATCGAAACCTGCATTTGTTCAGTGAACTCCGGTTGAGCAACCTTTTAATGTTACATCATTTGCCGCTGTTATCCCTCTCCCCGTTATAACGCCACCTGAAGCAGTTTTGTGACAGGCGGGTGCGCACGTCCTGACGCCATGCGAAACCCATTCCCGGATCGGGCAATCGAAATCAGCTGAGCTTCGGATGGCGTGCGCCCCAATCGTGTTTTTTTTCGTAGGCATATGCAATTCGCAGGAGGGTGGCCTCATCGAATGCGCGGCCAATCAATTGCAGTCCGATCGGCAACCCGCCGCGCGTGAAGCCGCATGGCACTGACATCGCCGGCAGCCCTGTGAAGTTCGCCGGGCGATTCATCCCTACCAGGGCGGGGCGCACCCCGACCTGCTCCCCCGCGATCTGAACCGATTCCGCGGTGATGGGCGGCGCGGGGATGGGAATCGTCGGTGCGACGATGGCGTCAACTTCTTGAAAGGCGGCTGAAAATTCGGCCTGCAATTGCTTCCGCATTTCGAGGGCTTCGAGATATTTCAGGGCGGAAATCTGGCCTCCCGCCTCGATCCGCGCGCGGACATCCTCGGAATATTCACTGGCGCAGCCGGGGAAATATCCTTCAGCCTCATGAACGCGGCGCGCTTCGGCAAGCGACATATTCGTGGCGGCTTCATTCGATTCGCGCACGTGAGGAAGGGAGACTTCGCTCACAACCGCGCCCTGCTTTTCCATGTCGCGAACGGCTGCCTCGGTCGCGCGGCGAACTTCGGCGTCGAGCTTGTCCCAATAAAATTCGCGCGGGCGACCCAGACGAAATTTCCGCAGCGGCTTGCGAAGCGCGCCACGGTAGTCCTCCACGCGATGCGGCGAGGATGTCGGGTCCAGCGGATCGCGTCCGGCGAGCAGGTCGAGCAGGAGTGCCGCATCCGTTACACTGCGCGCGAGCGGGCCGACGTGATCGAACGAGGGCGCAAGCGGCACCGCGCCGAATACGCTTACGCGCCCAAAAGTCGGCTTAAGTCCCACGATCCCGCACATGGACGAAGGAACGCGGATTGATCCTCCAGTATCCGTGCCCGCCGACGCCGCGCACAGGCCCGCGGCAATCGCGACGGCGGAGCCGCCGCTCGATCCTCCCGAAATGTGGTCGAGCGCCCAGGGATTGTGAGCAGGCCCATAGTGCGCGTTGTGATTTGTGATCCCATAGGCGAATTCGTGCATGTGCGTCTTGCCCAGCAGAATTGCGCCGGCGCGGGCCAGTTTTCTCGCCGCGGTGGAATCCGTCGCAGGAACAAAATCGCGGAGAATCTTGGATGCCGCAGTAGTTCGAACGCCGCGCGTCCAGAGGTTGTCTTTGAGAGCGATCGGGATTCCGAGGAGAGGACGATTTTCTTTTCTGGACTGCCGTTTGCGGGAAAGCTCCTTTTCCGCATGGCGCGCGGCGTCCAGGGCGCCCTCCGCCGTGACGGTCAGGAACGCATTGAGCGAAGGATTGAGCCGTTCAATGCGGCGCAGGTAAATTTCCGTGATCTCAACAGGTGAAATTTTCCCCTTCGCCAGAAGCGCGGCAAGTTCTTCCACTGTCGAAAATGCGAATGCGTCGTCCCCGGTCATCAGAAAAGTTTCTCCTGCCGTCGCAGATTTCCAAACGTTCCGATGTTTGCAATGGTAAGCGCGACGCGAAATTGATTTTCCGTGCGAATGGGGGGAATCTCGAGGCGGCGGTATTCCAATGCGATCCCGCAGCAGGAGCCGTTATAGCTCACCTGCGCGACTTGATTCTGGAGGATCCCCTGCTTGACGTCGTAACTGAACCCGAGCATGGCGTTCCACCCGCGGCGGTTCAGGTCACCGTATCCGACTTGCGCGCGGATCTGGTTCGCGAGGGGTTGCAAAATCGTGGTGTTATCAATCGAAAAGTGCGCCACGGTGAAATTGAAATTGTTGTAGGGGCGAAGTTTCAGCAACGTGCCGGCCGTCGTCAGTTTATGGCGCACGGTGTCGTAATCAAGCCGGACTTCGGCGTCGTAAGCCCCGCCGGGAGTGATGCGAAGGTCGCTATCAATAGGCGAAAAATGGCGAGGCTCGTCCGCGAAAGCAAACGGAGTAATTGAATCGAGCGCCTGAAAGACGTTGCGCGTTCCGGGGACGAGCGCGCCGTTGAAAGTTGGATCGAAATAATATTTCTGCGCGATCTTCCAGCTCACCAGTTCGTCGGCGTGGCCGTCGCCCTTGCGGCGGAACAGCCGTTGAGTGATGGAATACATGAATTCATTGGTGTCGGTGAGCGTTTCGTCTTCGTCGAAACGAATGAACTGGTCGAACTGGTTCACGCCCCGCACGTAGTTGTATTCGATTTCGGGATCAATCGTGTGCTTCCATTTGCCGCTTTTGGTTTCCCAGATGCGCTCGAGCGTGGGCGGACGAAGGTCCACGTTCAATTCGCCCGTGATGCGGTGCGTTGGGTCATTCACGACTTCGCCGCCAATGATTTGCGCGCCGTAACTCGTGACGCGAACGGTATAGCTCGTGGTCACGCCGAGCCACGGGCCCCATCGCAACGGCACAACAACGCGCGGCGCAAATTCGGAGCGTTCGACGGCGCCTCCGGTAACGATTCCGGGCTCGACGGACTGCACACCCGTCACCGGATCCGGCGGTCCCAAATGTTCATCGTCGCGGTGAACAGCACCCGCGAATGCATCGCCGCCGAAATAAATCGGCAGGTTTGCCCAGGGCGACTGGTCCACTGAACCGACGCGCGCTTCCGGAGCCGACCGCAGATCGACGCTCACCGGAGGCGAAAGATTCAGGAAATTTTTATAACTTCCCGCTGCAAGATTCACGCTGAACCCGTTGAAGTTGTTCGTCAGAAATGCCGAAGAGCGAACTTCCGAGTTCACTGCTTCGCCGAACGTCGGTGCAAAAGCCAATTGAAAGACCTGCGAAGTAAGTTGGTTTAGGTCCGCCACGGCCCGCCATCCGCCATGAAACTTGGCGTCCAATTCAAACTGCGCGCTGTGGCCGCCTTGTTTTGGAATGGCTAGGGCCGGCAATCCGCGGTCGATTACACCGAAATATTTTGCCGAAATGGTCACATTTTCCCAGGGCTTCATGCGGAATTCCCCGTTTTGCTGCCATCCCCTCAGACTGAGGTATGCGCCGCCGAGCGAGAGATCGGTCCAATTATTCGGCGCCCAATAGTACGCGTCGCCCAGGACGACTCCCTTGAGCGAAGTGTCGCTGAATTCCGGAAGCAGAAATCCGGATTGCCGCAGGTTATGCCCCGCGGGCACGGTCGCATAAGGCATGTACAAGAGTGGAATCCGGAACAGTCGGAAATTGGCATTGAGCAGAGCGACCGTGTGATCCACGTGAAGCGTCGCGTGAGTGGTGTAGAACTTCCAGCTTGGCTTGTCCGGGACACACACGGTCAGCCAGGCATGCTCGATCAAGTAAATCGAATTGTTGACGCGATGAACTTCCTGGGCTTCGAAGCTCAGCGGATTGGGTGACACCAGGACGTAACTGTTTGGCCGGGGGGCCATCACGACGGTTCCGCGCACATTCTTGAATGTGCCTTCCCCGGTTCGCACGTTGAAGTTGCCTGTATCCGCGGCCAAGTGTTGGGTGTCCACATCAAGTACCACGTTGCCCTGAGCCACCGCGAGATACGTCTTCGCGTTGTATTGCACATGGTCGGCGTGCAATGTCAGATTCTTGTATTGAATTTCGACTTTGCCGTCGGCAAAAAATATGTCCCCCTCCTTTCGTTGCTGTTCGGCTTCGAGGCGGACCGTGGTTTGCGTCGATGGAGGTGTGATCTCATGCGCGGCTGCTCCCAGCGACACGGCGATGGCGGCGATCGAGGCGCAAAGTACGCGTCTCCAGGCCGTGCCGGTCATCTTTTGTGCGAAGGCCATGAGTTGATGCCGCCGCTCACACGGTGAGCAGCAGGCCTGAAGCGCTTCCATGAAAATAGCTGGCTAGCCTAGCATTCCCCCCGAAGCGTTACAACGGCGGCGAGTGAAGCACCTGTCTCCGCTGGCTCAGGAGCAGGATCTCCCTCTTTATTGTGAGCCTGAAGCGGAGCCCGCCAGCAAGTAGATTCCGAAATGCGCGGCGCGGCTGCCTGGCGTATCCGATTCGTGACAAATCGATGCATTTTCATTTCAAAAGAGCGCAATGCTGCTAGAATCACTTCGACTCCCGATTTCCGTTCGGCGAGACATCCGCAGCGCAAAACGGAACGGTGGTAAAAACCTGCCAGCATTGCGGCGCCGTGAACGGCGAACCGACTGAGATCTGCTGTTTCTGTGACGCTCCTCTTGACTCTGTGAGGCGCCCGCCGGCGTCGCGCCGTGTCGCCACGCCCACCGAGGGCAACCTGGCCATCGAGCCGGAATGGCGCCGCGAAGTGTCGAGCCGCCTCCATGCTTATCGCGTCCGCCGCCATGGTTCCGCGGTTTCCGATATCCAGACGGCATTGCCTTTTGAAGCGGACTCGATGTCTCCTGTTCAATCTCCGGATTCGGATTCTGACGCGGAAACTGAGTTTATCTCACCGGCGCCTCCGGCGCGGCAGCGAAAACAACGCGCCGAGCGCTATGAGATTTCAATCCATGAGGCACCCCCGGATGGCGCAGCCGCCCACCGGCAAGCGTCCTCGCTGTCGCATGATCGGTCCGCGCCGGACAGCCTGTTCCCCGTGGCCTCACTCCCGGAACGCCGCAGGGCCGCCCTGCTGGATACGGCGCTGCTCCTATTCAGCTACGGTGGGATGCTGGCATTATTCATCGCCCTGGGAGGTCGACTCGGATTCAACAAGATAGACGCTGCGGTCACAGGGGCCACTCTCGCTTTGTTTTACGCCCAATATTTCGCCCTATTCACGATCTTTGGGGGTTCTACTCCGGGAATGATGCTTCGCGGGATTCGTGTGGTCAGCTTCGACGGCCGCGTACCCACGTCCCGCCAAATGGCCTGGAGGAGCTTTGGCTATCTGATTTCGGCAGGGACATTTTTTTTGGGGTTCCTATGGGCGCTCTGGGACGACGACCATTTGTGCTGGCACGACCGCATTTCCCAAACGTATCTTACGCCAACGGAAAGATTTACAAGCTCGGAATCGTCCGAAGAAGATTCTCTCCAATCCTGAATCGGCCTGCGAACAACCCCGCCAAAATCCAGGTGCAGCCAAGCCTTGGGACATGCTAATATTAGGTGTTATTTTATCTTCAGGAGTAGAGGCAAAAAAATATGAGTCGCCTCGCAAGAATAGCCGTCGTCACCCTTTCTGCCGTCGTGTTTTTGTACGTTGGCCTTGGATATGTTCTGGGCAAGACCAACGACGACAAGTCCTACCAGGCGCTGGGTGTATACGGCGAAGTGATACAACACATTCAGGAAGACTACGTTGACGAGCCGAACATGGCTGTCGTCACCTCCGGGGCCCTGCACGGCCTCCTCGAATCGCTCGACCCGCTGTCGGGATATTTGAGCCCGCGCGAGTATGCCGACTACCGCGACCGCATGAAGAATGCCCTGCACGGCGAAACGGGCATGACGATCTCGAAGCGTTTCGGCTATATCGTGGTTGTTTCCGTGGTGCCCGACGGCCCCGCGGAGAAAGCTTCCCTGCGCAGCGGAGAAATCCTCGAAGCGATCGGCGGATTCAGTTCGCGTGACATGTCCGTAGGCCAGGCCAACATGCTTTTGCAGGGCGCTCCCGGAACGGCCGTGAAAGTGGCTGTTGTGCGGCGCGGAAAAACGGAGCCCCAGGAAATCAGTGTCAACCGCGCTGTGATTGGCCCGCAGAACATCGTGGCCGATCGCGCTACCGATGATATTGGGTATATTCGGCTGCCGGCCATCGATCCCCTGGATGTGACGGAACTGCACGACAAGCTGGCCCAGTTTGAGAAGCAAGGCGTGCACAAACTCGTCCTTGACCTTCGCGATTGCACCCGCGGGGAAGTTCCCGAGGCCGTTTCCGCCGCTCAGCTTTTCATTCCTTCAGGCAAAATCGCTTCGCTGGAAGGCCAAACGGTCGCGCACAAGGACTTCATGGCGGAGCCTGACAAAGTCGTGTGGAAAGAACCTGTGGATGTTTTGATCTCCACGAGCACCTCAGGCGCTGCGGAAGTTCTGGCAGGTGCGATCAAGGGCAACAAGCGTGGCGACGTGGTGGGTGAACGGACGTTTGGTTCCGCTTCCGAGCAGAAATTGATTCCGCTCGACGATGGCGGAGCGGTCATCCTTACCGTCGCATTCTATTCAACTCCAGATGGGAAGTCCATTGTTGACGATGGCGTGGCCCCCACGGTCGAAGCGCATCCGAAGCCTCTCGACCCGTCCTTAAGCCCGGATACGGAAGATCCTCCCCCGCTGGGTCCCGGCCAGTTGCCGAAATCGGCCGATGATCCTGTTTATGACAAGGCTCTCGAACTGCTAAAGGGTGGCGAGGCGCAAAAGGCTGCCTGATGATGTGAAGTACGGGTCGGATGGGCTAACCCGGTCTACTGAGTATTCCTCTGTTTTTCTTTTTTTTACTCTTTCCTTGCTTGGCGCTGCGTTAATCTTCGCGTCGGGCTGCCAAAAAAAATCCACGCCCATGACTGCCGCGGGAATTCGCGCGATTACGCGCGAATTTGCGTTTGCCGCGCATAACGCCAGCGACGGGCGCGCGGAAGTCGGGATGCGCCCCGAGTACGCCCCTCGCCAGCCGGGAAAGCCGCAGGCTCTCCTGGCGGACCACCTATACATCACCGTACCGCTGACACATTCTGGCGCGCCGGATCAAGCCGTTCACGATGCGATCGTGAATGAACTGGCGCGAGTCGCCGAATTTCATCATCTGAAACGCGTCGCGAGGCCGGGAGCGCCAGGCCTCGAGCGTTTCGATTTCGTGGCAAATGGACAGCGCACGCAGTCCATTCATCTTGTGACGCCGATTTTCGGAGCGTCTTCGGCGATGGAGCAGCCAATTGCACCTAGTTCCGCGTCACGCGGGCCGCGCCTCGCCATTGTGATTGACGATCTTGGGAGCGACCGCGCGCAGGCGGACGCGCTGTTCCGGCTTTCCTACCCACTGACCCTGTCCGTTCTCCCCAACCAGTCAAGCTCCGGGGAAATTGCGGAGGAGGCGCACCGCCGCGGGTATGAAGTCATGCTCCACTTGCCTATCGCTTCAGAGGCTGGGAACAGGGATGAGCCGGTTGAACTGCATCCCGGCATGGATGCAAGCGCGGTGGGGAAAACATTCGAGTCCATGCTGGACACGGTGCCGTATGCCGCCGGCGTGAACAATCACGAAGGCTCTCTCGGCACTTCCGATCCGGGACTCATGCGCGAACTAATGCCCTTGCTGCACGAACACAATCTGTTTTTTATTGATAGCCGCACGACCGCGGCAACGGTCGCGGAAACCGCGGCGCACACCGCAGGTGTTCCCGCCGCCTCTCGAAGCGTGTTTCTGGATGACGATCAATCGGCTGCCGCCGTTCGGAAACAATTTGCTCTCGCGATTCATGACGCACGCGCAAAGGGATCGGCGCTGGCGATTGGCCATCCTCATCCGGAAACGCTTCAGGTCCTCGCGGAAATGTTGCCGGAAGCTAGGAGGCAGGGCGTCACTCTGGTGTTTGCATCAGATCTTGCGAGGTGATTTTGGTAGCGTCGACTTTAGTCTGCGCGCATTTGAATTTGAGAAATCAAAAGCATGAAGGCTGAAGCCTACGCTACTAAACCCCTAATTGAGAATTTCCGTCGCGATGGATAGGACGCGGTCGGCAATCGACAGGCACGAAGTTAACCCCGGCGATTCGATTCCAATCAACTGGATTGCGGATGGCACCGCGGCGTCGCGCTCGATCACGAAGTCGGCGAAACCTCCATGCCCCGGCGGCACCAGCTTCGCGCGAATGCCGGAATAGGCCATCTGAAGGTCCGCGACTTCGAGTTCCGGCAGCAAAGGCTTCGCGCGACGCACGAATTCCTCAACGGGCAGGCGATTGCGCTCGTAGTCATTTTTTTCGTCAACGTAATCTGCCGTGGGACCCACCAGCACCGTTCCCCACAGCGTGCGTGTCAGGTGCACGCCGAGGCTCAGGCCGTCGGTATGCGGCAGCGGGTAAACCAGGTTGTTCACCAGGTACGATTTTGCGCGCGCCAGTTCGCAATACTCTCCCCGAACGGGATAGATGCGATGGGCATGGTTGCCAAGCATTGCCGCGATTTCATCGGAGTAAAGTCCAGCGCAATTAATGACGCACCGGGTTTCGAGCGTCTCTTCGGTTCCGGGAAGTTCTTCACTCGCGCCTTCTTCCGCGATGGTTACGGCGATGGAATCCGCATGCGGATCCAGGCGAACGACTCGAGCACGCGGGAGAATGCTTGCTCCCTGGTCGGTGGCCATCCGGGCGAGAGTCTTCACAAGATCTTCGGCCGAGATGATCCCTGTCGATGGCACTTCGAGCGCGGAAGTCGCTTCGATGTGCGGCTCCTTTGCGCGCACGGCGGCGCGATCCACGATGCGCAGTCCTTCGACGCCGTTCGCACGTCCGTTGGCCGCCAGATGTTCGAGCTCGATTTCCTGAGCGCTGCCATGCGCAACCACCAGCTTGCCGCAATTGCGGTGTGGCACATTATGCTTGGCACAGAATTCGTTCAGCATCCGGTTTCCCGCGACGCAGAGCTGTCCCTTAAGCGAACTGGGCGGATAGTAAATCCCGGAGTGGATCACGCCGCTGTTGCGCGTGCTTGCTCCCATTCCGAGCTTCGGCATCTGCTCGATCAGGAAGACGTCGCTCCAGAGGCGCGAAACCGCGCGAGCTACGGCGCAGCCCACCACGCCCCCGCCCACGATCACAACGTTTGCTCGATCCATGAATAGAGGATAAAGGATTTGAAGCTGGAGGCAAGGAAGCAGGGAAGCCGGTGGTACGAACTAGGCGATAGAGGGTAGGGAACTTTTTTGGCGTGCGGGATCGGCTGGCATTTTGCCTCGCGGATTCCCTCGCCCGAGTCTAGCCTTCGCCCAGCGGCAGAAAATACTGGGTGCCCTTCACGGGTTCCTGCAGGCGGCGCAGGAGTTGCTGAAGGTCGGCGTTGCGGTCGACGAAATCGATTTCCGAAGTGTTGATGACCAGAAGGTCCGAGGCCGAGTAGCGGAAGAAAAAATGTTCGTAGGCATGGACCACTTCTTCGAGGTAAGCGCGCGAAATCTGTTTTTCTGCGGGCGATTTTTTCTTGGCGATGCGCTCGCGCAGCACTTCCGGAGTGGCTTGCAGATAAATCACCAGATCGGGCGGCTTCAGCGCCGTAGCGAACATCTCAAAATAGCGCTCGTAGAGTTTCAACTCTTCGTTGTCCAGGTTGATGTAAGCGAAGATCTTGTCCTTCTCAAAGAGAAAATCCGATACCAGGGGGGACTCCAACGTCCCCCTGCAGCACTTCCGTGATGCGCCGGTGCCGCTCAAACAGGAAATACATCTGCGCGCGAAAAGCGGATCCCGGTTTTTCCTTGTAAAAATCGGCGAGGAAGGGATTGTCTTCGGGATCGAAGACGCGGCGGGCGTGCAGCCGGTCCGCGAGGATGCGAGACAGTGTGGATTTGCCTACGCGAATCGGTCCTTCTATCGCGATCGTCCGCGGCGGCTGGAACGCCTGCGCCGGTTGCGGCGAGGACGATGAGGAGGGCGGCATGACCGGGGAATTATAGCCGAAAGCGCCGCCGTTGCGCGCGGGGCTGAGCGCGCGCGAAGCAAAACCGGAACGACAAGATTTGATTCCGGCAAATGGCGGCTTGCCAGTTTGGACTGAACTATCCGATATGGAACGTGATCTCGACCCTCAGGTCCACCGGCGTCGCCTCGCCATCCAGGATCGTTGGTTCGTACTTTCTTTCCTGCACCGCCTTCAAGGCAGCAGGCACCAGCAGGGGATGGCCGCTGATTACGCGCTCTCCGGTGACGTTGCCGTGCTCATCAATGATTGCCTCAATCACGACGATGCCCTGAATGTGAGACTGCTTCGCGAGAATGGGATAGACCGGTTGCGGCCCCGAGAGAAGCTGGGGCGCTCTCACGTTGCCTCCAACGCGCACGGGATTTTTTGGCCCACTGGAAACCGGAGCCAGCACCACGGGTGCAGCCGGCCCCGTGCCGCCGAAAACTCCACCGACCTGCCCTCCCGCCATGCCGCCAGGCACGCCGGCAGACACGGAAGCAAGAGTGAGATCAGGCGGCGTGACTTCGCTGGATGAAATGGCTACAACCTTGGGAACAAACGATGGCGCGGTCAATTTCCCCGGCGTGAATGTCGTCTTCGGAATTTCACGAGCAATGTGTTGCACCTCTGCCGGTGGCGGCGGCGGCGCTGCCATGGGTTGCAACGGCGCGGTCAGCAGCGTCATATTGAAGCGGTGCAGATCGAGGCCCTGCGAAAAATAAAGTGGCATAAGCAGCAGCACTGCAAGCGCAGCAACATGCGCTCCCATGGAGACGGCCCATTTCAGCGGGTGTCTTTTCTGATGAGTCGACGTTGCCTCGAGCAGCGCCTCGCCAAAAATGTTCTGCTGCGCCGTCACCTGCGTGGAAGACAGCATGACACTTTTCTTTTCGGGCATTGCACCATGATGTGCGGCCTCCAGAATGAATGATGGCTGATTTGACATTTCTATTCCCCCTTTTCGTCCGTATAAATTGGCGTCCGAAAGCTGCGCGGACACATTTCACACTCAGATCAAAATTCAAAGCACGCTGGATCAAACTGGACACAACGGTGTGCCCGAACAGTTTCAAATTGGACACGCTACAGAGCGGCGTTGAAATTCTTCATTTCAACTTGGATCGATGGAGGGCACTGCCTGGAACCCGCCACGTTATGGAGAGCACGTACCTGAAGTAGAAGCCTGACTTTGCTTCTTTGTATACGCTACGCTCGAACCGCGAAAAAGGCGAACTCAAAGATCGAATCAGACAAATCCAAAATGCAGATTGCCCATCTACGGGTGCGGGCTCCCCCCTGCCGGCAGGCAGGTACTTTTACGCTGAACGCTCCAAGTGAAGCGTGGAGCCCGCCTGAAAAGAGGTCGGTTCAAGCTATGGGATCGCCAAGATTTTTAATGTTCAGGAAAGGATTGAACGCATTTCTGCTTCATTCGCGGCAGAATATTCCGTGCGGTCAAAGAAAAATATATGGCGGAGGAGGGGGGATTTTATATAACGTCCGGCAGAGTCCAATAAGGTCTACCATAGCCACTATTCATGCGTGTTCTAAGCTTTTCGGTTGCACAAGGCCGCCCAATCAAATATTGTGACATCCCACAAAATATGTGGGGTGACATGAGGGATAAATTCGAGTCCCTCCGTTAACAAATTTGGTTCCAGCCGGGGGACGAAATGGACAACGAAAAAGCACTCGAACCGAAAAAGCACCCGGAGAAAGCACTTTCGGCTGTCAAAATCCGCAATGCAAAACCAGGGCGATATGCCGATGGAAACGGGCTGTACCTCATTGTAGATGACTCGGGCGCAAAGCGTTGGATGCTCCGTACAGTAATCAGGGGCAAGCGATGCGATGTTGGATTGGGCGGACTGTCCCTTGTCTCTCTGGCTGAGGGACGGGAAGAAGCGGTAAGGCTCCGGAAGATCGCACGTAAGGGTGGCGATCCTCTGGCAGAACGACGCCGGGAGCGACGCATAGTTCCAACATTTGAAGAAGTGGCTCGGGAAGTTCACAAAGCTCATTCTGCAACATTCAGAAATCCCAAGCATGCGGCCCAATGGATTACCACTTTAGAAATCTATGCATTTCCGACATTCGGAGTACGTCACGTCAGTGAAGTTGAGTCAAAAGATATTCTCGAAGTTCTTTTACCAATCTGGAACGAGAAGCCCGAAACGTCGCGCAGAGTTAGGCAACGGATAAAGACGGTTTTTGACTACGCGAAGGCCAAGGGCTGGCGTTCCGGTGATAATCCCGTTGAAGGTGTTATCGAGGTTTTACCAAAGCACAACGAGAAGAGAGAACATTTCGCTGCTTTGCCTTATGCCCAGGTGCCGAATTTCATAACGGCTTTGGCAGAGTCTAATGTCAACACCTCGATCAAGATTGCGTTTCAATTTCTGATCCTAACAGCCTCACGGACTAGTGAGGTATTGCTGGCGAGGTGGAGTGAGATTGAAATCGAGAACAAAATATGGATTGTTCCCGCTCATCGCATGAAGGCTAAGGAGGAACACCGCGTTCCATTGCCTGCAAAATGCCTAGAGTTCATCATAGCTGCGAAGAAGATATCGGATGGTGGGGAGTACATCTTTCCAGGGAGATCGCCCCATCAACCTCTCAGCAATATGTCTTTCCTAATGGTTCTGCGGCGCATGGGGCGTAGCAATATCACTGCCCACGGATTCCGATCAAGTTTTCGGGATTGGGCCGAAGAAAAGACGAACTTCGCTAACAGCGTCATCGAGGCGTCATTGGCTCACGCAGTCAAGAACAAGGTCGAGGCTGCATATCTCAGAACCACGTTACTGAACAAGCGGCGTGAGCTGATGCGAGCATGGGCTAAATTTGTGATGGCGAAGTAATTCTTCGTTCGGAATTGGGCTGTCAATATAGCGCATAACCTGACTCCTTCATCTGACTGAGCTGCTGCATACGATTGCAAATGGTGATCGCCAACCGTTGTCCGGAAACCTGTCAAGCTTTTTTTAAAAAAAACTGTTTTTTTCATCCGCATATTTCAATCCAATGTAGAAATTCATTTTGTCGGATATTTTGTTTTGACCTTTGGACATAATTGCACTTATTGGGCACTTCTGAAATCGCATTGGACTACCGATGTTAGGATGCCCACGGCGTAAGAGTCTTCAGGAGGGAATTAACTATGGGTTCAATCGTATTGCTAGACATGCCGGACACTGGTTTTGTCAGATTGCCAACAATCCTGCGGGTTTTTCCCGTTAGCAGAAGCAGTTGGTGGGCTGGCGTGAAATCAAAAAGGTACCCGCAACCCGTAAAGTTAGGTCCACGGATCACCGCGTGGAGAGCTTCCGACATCCGTGAATTGATTGAAGCCACAAAATGATTGCCGAATTTTAAAACGGTGCACCTGCTGGGACACCTCCGAAAGCGAGCGTGTGCAATTTAATTGCACGAAGAAGATGTGTAGCAAGAAGAGCAGCATTCGATTCCACTAAACCGGCGCAGTTGGTTACGGGAACAGCGATATCCGCTAGGAGTCTGTCCGAGATTTAGCATTCGAGGGTCTCGAGGTGGCTCATTCGTGATCAACGCGGTGAACGGAACTACCGATTTGAGTTGGGAGCTCCTTCCGGGAAAGCTTTGGCACCGG
>Ga0182024_10009513_pt1 | contig 20081 bp, 16 predicted proteins | sample P32metaG_FD_120480 | JGI IMG/M metagenome (GOLD analysis project Ga0182024, IMG submission 120480) | Permafrost microbial communities from Stordalen Mire, Sweden - P3-2 metaG (Illumina Assembly) | ecosystem: Environmental > Terrestrial > Soil > Wetlands > Permafrost | place: Sweden: Stordalen... | reverse complement strand
GATGTGCAGACCGCCGTTGCGGGCGACGCCCTCTCCGAGCTTGATGTCGGTGCCACGGCCCGCCATGTTCGTGGCGATCGTGACTTGGCCGTCTTGGCCGGCGTCTTTGATGATCTCGGCCTCCTGCTCGTGATACTTCGCGTTCAGAACGTTGCACTCGACGCCACGCCGGCGCAGCATCGCCGCCAGCGACTCGCTTTTCTCGATCGAGCGCGTGCCAACCAGCACCGGACGCCCTTTCTGGTGCTCGGCGATGGTCTCGTCAACGACGGCTTCGAACTTCGCCCGCTCCGACTTATAAACGATGTCGGAGTTGTCTTTACGGACCATCGGCATGTTCGTCGGTACGACGACGACGTCCAATCCGTAGATGTCGCGGAACTCGCGCTCCTCGGTCTTCGCGGTGCCCGTCATGCCGGCGAGGTGTTCGTAGAGCCGGAAAAGATTTTGGAAGGTAATCGTGGCGAGCGTCTGATCCTCACCGCGTACTTTGATGCCTTCCTTCGCTTCGATCGCTTGGTGGATCCCGTCGGAGTAACGCCGGCCGTACATCAATCGTCCGGTGAACTCGTCGACGATGACGATCTCGCCGTCTTTCTCGATGTACTGCTGGTCGCGATGGAAGAGATTCCAGGCCTTGAGCGCGGCGTTGAGCTGGTGCGTCAACTCGATATTGCGCTGCTCGTACAAATTCTGAACGCCCAGCATCTTCTCGACCCGAGCGACGCCGGCTTCGGTGATGGGCACCGCGTGCGCCTTCTCATCGACCGTGTAATCCTCGCCCTTCTTCAGTCGCGGAATGATCTGCGCGAACTTCTCGTAGAGCTCGGTCGCCTCTTGAGAGGGCCCACTGATGATCAGCGGCGTCCGCGCTTCGTCAACGAGAATCGAGTCGACTTCATCGACGAGCGCGAAGTACAGCTCGCGTTGGACCAAGTCTTCGACTTGCCACGCCATGTTGTCGCGCAGATAGTCGAAGCCGACTTCGTTGTTGGTGACGTAGGTGACGTCGCAGTTGTAGGCCGCGCGGCGTTCGGCCGGATCGAGTCCGTGCTGGATCACACCGACGCTTAGGCCGAGGTATTGATAGATCGGCGCCATCCAGTCGGCGTCGCGGCGAGCGAGATAATCGTTGACGGTGACGAGGTGCACGCCGCGGCCTTCCAACGCGCGCGCGTAGACCGGCAGCGTCGCGACGAGCGTCTTGCCCTCGCCGGTCTTCATCTCGGCGATCCGCCCTTCGAAGAGGACCTGACCGCCCATGATCTGCACGTCGAAGTGACGCATTCCCAGCGTGCGTTTGCCGGCCTCGCGCACGACGGCGAAGATTTCCGGCAACATCGCGTCGAGCGATTCTCCTTGCTCTAAGCGATTCTTGAACTCGGCGGTCTTGGCTTGAAGCTCCGCGTCGGGCAACGCAGAAAACGCGGCGTCGAACTCATTGACGGCTCGCGCGGTGCGCCGCAAGCGCGCCACGTCCCGTTCGTTACCGTCAACTAGCGTTTTGAGAAATGACATACGCCGAGAGGCCTTACGGAATGATGCCTATTCCGGTGACGGCGCCCGGCGACGTGTAATTCGTCGACGGAACGTTGTGATTCTTCCCCGCTCCGGCGCCGGCCGGAAAGATGAGGATGACGCCCTTTCCGCCGGGAGTCGAATCCGCAACGTAAGTAACCCCGTCCGAGTTGAGCTTGATGTCCGTCGGCTGATTGAGCATCGTTTTACAGCCCTGGATTTCGCGAATCGGCTTGGTGTACGGAATCCGCTTGTTGTACGGCGGGAAGACCAGGATCGCGGGCGCCCCGGGGGATTTACAGTTTGCGCCCCGTCGCCCTTGGTCGACGATATAAATGTTACCGGAGGAATCGAGCGCGACGCCGATAGGCGTGATCATGCCGTTCTTCGCGGTGATCGTAAATCGCGGAGAGATATTCACGGGCGACGGCGTCGGCGACGGCGACGGTGACGGCGAGGCGCTGGGTGTGCTCGATGGCGTCGGCGTTGGTTTGGGCGTTGGCGTCGGCTTGGGAGTCGACGTAGGTTTGGGACTGGCCGTCGGCGTCGGCAGAGCGAACTGCTCAACCGTCGCGCCTTGAATGTTGGCAACGTAAACGTGACCGCTGCGGTCGATCGCGATTCCGCCGGGCAAGTTCAAATTGGGCTTGGGACCGCCGATGGACTGGTACGGCGACACGGCACCCGCGGTGAAGAGCAAGATCCGACTCGGATATACGTCCGTCGAATCAACGTCTGCGATAGCCATGATCGCCGGCGCGGGCAGTACGGAGCTCGAAGGCAAGGGGCTTGGACCTCGTGGCGTAAACGCGATGCCGCGCGGCCGTCCCGGCAGAACTCCGGAGTTTAGCGGATCGACATCCCCGGTCGCCAGCGCCGCGAACTCGATCAAGAGCGCTTGCTTCGTGCTAAAGTTGTAGTTCGTCACCCACAGATCTTGCCGTCGATCGAACGCGACATACTGGGGGCCGTTGAGCGTGGTGTTGGCGCCACCGATTTCATAAGCGGGTCCGCCACCGAGCTTCGACTCCGACGTACCGTTCGAATAGACGCTTACGGCATTCTGATTGGTGTTGGTAGCATAGAGCGTCTTGGACGGAAAGTTCGGCCCGACGTTCACCCCAGTGGTCATGCCAAGATTGCTGCACGCGACGATCGCGGCAGTCGTGGCGAGCAAGAGAAAACCTATGGTAAGCTTAGAGAGCATGCTCCCCCAGGGGTTCCCGCAGAGGCGTAACTTTCCTCGCCACGGGCTCGGTTGGTAAGGAACCAGAAGGCGGCTACAAATATCACAATGACCAGTAAAACCACGATGAAACGGCGGATGCGCCGGCGCTGATAGGCCGGACGCCCCGACTCGACGTCAATAATTTGGCGGGGCAAACTCCTAAACCGCTCTCCGCAGGGGATGGTTGAGGTCGCCGGTCTGCACGAGCTTGAGCAGCTCGCCGACGGTAACGAATCGGTAGCCCGCCCTCTTAAACCGGTCGACGACGTATGGCAGCGCCTCGATCGTAGCGAGTTTGCCGCTATGGAGCAGCACGATCTCCGGTGCAGTCGCATGCTCCAGCAGGTGATGCTCTAGGGCCGCGACCGTCACCGTGCGCCAATCGCCACCATCATCAGTCCACAGCACGACGGAATAACCGAGGGCTTGAGCGACGCGCAACGTTCCCTCGGTGTAACGACCGTGGGGAGGACGCATCAGCACCCGCACCGCCGGATCGTGACTGAGCTGCCAGAGAGCGTCACGCCCTTCGAGAATTTCCTTTCGGACTTGATCGGCGCTCTCTTGATCGAGATTCGGATGCGTGTAGGTGTGATCGCCGATCTCGTTGCCGTCGGCTTCGATGCGTTGCGTGAGCTCCGGCCACTGCCGCGCATCCTGTCCGATCAAGAAAAACGTCGCGGGTACGTGCAGATCGTGCAGCACGTCGAGCAGCATCGGCGTGTAGATCGGGTAGGGTCCATCGTCGAACGTGAGCGCGATCAAGCGCGGCCGCGCGGAGCGATCCTCCATCGGCGGCTCGTGCGTCGCGCGATACAGCCGGGCCGCGAGGTCGTCTGAGATCTCCAGATGCACGTTTGTCGCGGGCGTTACGAGCGCCGGCGTCAGGTTGCTCTTGTGCACGATCACGCGCCAACCGCCGGTAACGATGAGTCCGGCCGCTGCAATGACGGCGATGACGCTCTTAGCCGTCACAAATTCGGCGCCTGGGTACTCGAAAGATCGTTTCCGACAATGACCGTTACGTCGCTTGCCGTAACATTCGCTTGCGCCGGAGAAGGGCTGGGCGATGGATCGGGGACGACGATCGCACCCCGCACGCCCTGCAGCGCCGCACGCACTTTTGCTCCGGCAAACGTTACGCTCGAATGCTCGTGAATCTCGGTGGCGGTGTAATCTGACCGATCCGCATTACCGACTGCACCGATATTGAATCCGGCATGCTTGAGTTCGGCGGCGACGCGGTGTGCCGCGCCGGCGACCGTGCTCCCGTTCTCGATGTCGACGCGCAGCGTCGAGGCGGGAATCGCCGCAAGCGCCAACGCGTCGGGGGACGGCACTGGAACCGGAGGCGCGACGAGCATCGACGCAACCAACTGCGCTCGCGCTTGCGTGTCGGGCACGAGCGAGTCACCATAGCTCGGCAAATCAACATCGCCGGTGAATGGCACTTGCTTGCTCACGATCGCGAAATTCGGCACGCCCTGAAAATAAGTCGCGATGGAAAAAAGCTCTTGGTCCGTGAAATCGGTTTGTACGTACTTGCGGAAGACGGCCAAGAGATCGCCCAGGTGAAGCAGCGTGTTGACGCGGTCGCCCTTGATCTTGGCGGCTACTGCTTGCAGGACTTGCTGCTGGCGCATGATCCGGCACGGATCGCTGCACCAGTCGTGGCGAAATCGCATGTACGCGACGGCATGCTCGCCGTCGAGATGCTGCAAGCCTTCCTTCAGATGAATGTGAAGGTGGCCCCAGGTGTCGTCGTAATCGAGGGTGTCGCCGGTGCAGCCGGTTTTGTACTGCAAGCAATTCGACGATTTTACGTCTACGTTGACGCCGCCGATGGCGCCGATAAACTCCTTTGTGGCGTCGATGCGCAGGATCACGTACCGATTGAAGGGCGGGATCCCGAGCCATCGGGCGATGACGCTCTTCGCCTCTTTGACGCCTCCTTCGGATTGCGCCTGATTGATCTTGGCCTGAGTGCCGTTGGGCATCGTTGCGACCATGTCGCGAGGGATCGATAGCTGGTAGATGCGCTTGTTGGCAAAATCGAGATTGACTGCCCAGATCACGTCGCTGCGTGAATCGGCCGAATACTCTTCGTCCTTCTCGTTATAATCGTAGTCCAGCCCCTCGACGAGCACCAGCAGGTTAGACTTTCCGAAGACCTGTTGCGGCGACGGCACGAACATTTGCGTAAACGCGGTCACCGGATTTCTGCGCTCGACCACTATATAACCGGCGGCGGCCGAGACTATGCCGAGGGCGACGATGCCGAGCATCATCGCGACCTTGCTTCTAATCAAATCGCGCAAGGCGCCGGCGATACGGCGTGGCCGAAGAAATCGAACGGTCCGTGCTCTTCCAAACGTACGTCGAGGAACTGGCCAACCTGAGCGTTTCCTGTGAAGTAAATGCCACCATCGACACCGGGCGCTTCACCTTCAGAACGTCCGAACCATGCTCGTTTTGCATTAAGAAACTCTTCTGCGAGGACGCGTACCGTCGTGCCGCAGCGCGCGGCGCGCGCACGCTCCGAGGCAACTCGTTGCGCCTCGCGCAATCGGATGAGGCGCCGCCGGCGGCGCGCAATGCCGATGCGAGCGGATAACTCGGCCGCGGGCGTTCCCTCTTCCGCGCTATACTCGAAGAATCCGACGCGGTCGAGCTGCGCGCGTTCGATCCAGCGCTCGAGATATTCCACGTGCTCGTCGGTCTCGCCGGGAAAACCGACGATAAAGGTCGAGCGCATCGTGATTCCCGGAATGCGGGAACGAAAATCGTCGAGGATCTCTAGATATCGCTCGCCGTTGCCGGGCCGGCGCATTGCTCGCAACACCTCCGGGTGCGCGTGTTGCAACGGCATATCCATGTATTTGCAGACCTTCGGAAGCTCGGCGATGGCGTCGATGAGCTCGCGATCGATCGTCGCGGGATATAAGTAGAGCAAACGGATCCATTGGAGAGCGTCGATCGCATGCAAACGCTCGAGCAGCTGCGCGAGGCCTCCGCGGCGCAGGCCGCGGTCGCGTCCCCACATTGAAGTGTCCTGCGCGATCAGGATCAGCTCTTTGGCTCCGCCGTTCACGAGCGCTTCAGCCTCGAGAAGAATCGATTCCAGGCTGCGGCTCCTGAACTTCCCGCGAAGCGCCGGAATGATGCAAAACGTGCACGGGTGATCGCACCCTTCGGCGATCTTCAGATAGGCGCTCGCGCGCGGTGTCGTGACCAGACGGGGGAGGAAATCGTGCTCGGGCTCGGCTTCCAAATGAAGCCGGACCGGTTTTCGCCCCGCCTCGACGTCTTCGAGCAGCTCGACGATGCCGGCGTAAGCTCCCGTCCCGACCACGCCGTCGATCTCCGGAACCAGACTCTGCAACTGGGCACCGTATCGTTGCGCGAGACAGCCGGCGACGATCAACTGCTGACCGCGACGCTTTCGGGAGGCATGCTCGAGGATGACTTCGGTGGATTCTTCCTTCGCCGGATCGATGAAGGCGCAGGTGTTGATGACGACCGTATCGGCGCGCCCGGCTTCGGATTCCAACCGCCACCCGGCGCTCGAGAGTTTGGCGATCATCACCTCGGTATCCACGAGATTCTTCGCACAGCCAAGGCTTATGAATGCAACGCTTCGCACCGGCAGCGTATCGCTAACGGTAGTTGACGAACTGCAACGGCAGCTCGAACTCCATCGCCCGCAGCGACGTGATCACCTTCTGCAGATCGTCCTTGTTCTTGCCGGAGATGCGAATCTGCTCGTCTTGAAACTGTGCGGTGACTTTTAGCTTGAGGTTCTTGATGTGTGCCATTAGCGCTCTGCTCTGATCTTTCGAAATGCCGCTGCGCGGAGTGACGATCTGCCTGACGGTTCCACCGGCGGCCGGTTCAACTTCCCCATACTCGAAGGCTTTGAGATCGATGCTGCGCCGGACGGCCTTGGCTTGAAACATATCTACGATGTTGCGCATCTTCAGCTCGTCGTCGGAGATGAGGGTGATCTTCTTGCCGTCGTATTCGATACTCGTTTTGCTATGTTTGAAGTCGAAACGGTTCTCAATCTCTTTACGCGTCTGATTGAGCGCGTTGTCGAGTTCTTGCGGATCTACGCGCGAGACCACGTCGAACGAAGAATCGCTCGCCAATCGTTACTCCTCTCAAAGCGTGAACGCTTGCTCGACGACGTCTCCTGCCTTGCCGAGCTTTCCTCGGTCCTTGCCGTCGACGTAGATTTCCACGCCGCCGGCGTTACCGATGCGCACCAAGGCGTTCTTTCCGTGAAACGTCCTTGAAGTGCCGGCCGGAAACGTACCCTCCATGCTAACATTTCCGTCAACCGTAACCCGCAGCCACGAAGGCGCCGAGAACACCAAGGCCAGCGAGCTAGGGCCGCCGGCGCCTGGGGTGGGCGACGAGGCCAGGGGCGGCGGCGACGGCGACGCCGCCAAAACGGGCGCGGGCGTCGCGGTGGTCGTCGCTATGGCGCTCCGCTCGCCGCGCAGCGTCAGCTCGTTATAGACGACGAAGGCGACCAGCAGCACCGCGACCGTCCCTGCGATCCAAATTAGCAGAAGGCCGCGGCTCCGCGACGCGGAGCTACGCTCCGGCTCGACGCTGTTCGGCAGGGGCGGTTCGGGCAGCGTCGCGTTGAACTCGGCGACCGCCTCCTCGGGGTCGAGCTTGAGGTGGCGGGCGTAGGTGCGCAGAAACCCGCGAACATAGACCGGCGCACCGATCGCATCCCAGTTCTCTTGCTCCATGGCGGAGAGATAAACCGACCGAATGCGTATCTGGTCGGCCACATCGGAGAGCGAGGCGCCTCGGGCTTCGCGGGCGGCACGGAACCGTTCACCCAGTGGTCGAGGCCCAGCGTCGCTCATCGGTCAGGTTTGAGTTGGCCCCGTCTAAATGTTATCCTGTTCGATTAGATGGCAAGGGAACGCGTAATTGCAGCGATGAGCGGGGGAGTGGATTCCGCCGTAGCCGCCGGTTTATTGGTCGAAAGCGGCTACGACGTCGTCGGTATCACGATGAAAATGTATGCGCCATCACGTCCAGCCCACGCCAAGAGCTGTTGCGGCAGCAGCGACTTCGACGACGCCCGGCGGAGCGCGGCCACGCTGGGAATTCCGCATTACGTGCTGGATTTCCAAGAGGCTTTTCGGCGCACGGTCGTCGAGCGCTTCGTGGGCGATTACGTAGCCGGACGAACGCCCAACCCGTGCGTTGCGTGCAACAACTTCGTCAAACTCGGAACGCTCGCGCAGTACGCCGATAGATTGCGCGCGCGCTTTATTGCAACCGGTCATTACGCGCGCGTTGAGCGGCGCGACGACGGGCCACATCTCTTCCGAAGCCGTCATGCAAAAGATCAGGCGTACGCGCTCGCACAGCTCGCGCCCGAGCAGCTGAACCGGTTGATGCTGCCACTGAGTGACTTCGATAAAGCGACGACTCGTTCTCACGCGCTGCGTCTGGGGCTTCCGGTGCACGACAAAACCGAGTCGCAGGACATCTGTTTCGTCGAGGGCGGCGATTACCGTGAAATCGTTGGACGGTTGCGACCCGAGGTTAAAGCCGCCGGTACCGTCGTCACCACGAGCGGCGAAGTTGTGGGCGAGCACGATGGCGTCGTCAACTACACGATCGGTCAACGCGCGCGCCTTCCGGCAAGCGGCGACGGAGCGCGATTCGTTACACGCATTCACGCTGCGACCAACACGATCGTCATCGGCCGCGACGACGAGCTGCTTTCAGACGAGTTGGTTGGCGATGAGGTCAACTTGATCCGGCCCGAACGTTTTGGGAGCGACGACGTGCCGGTGCGGGCGATGATCCGCTATCGCGCGACGCCTACGGCCGCGCTTGCAACGATCTCTTCTGATGGCCGGCTTCGCTTGCGCTTCGACGAGCCGCAGCGCGCGGTCTCGCCGGGTCAACTGGTCGCGCTGTTGGACCCGACGAGCGACGAAGTGCTGGGCGCGGCGACGATCGCCCTCGCTAGTCCTTAGGTTTGGGGTATACCGCGAGGCCGGCCGGGTTCCCGACGCTAATCGATTCGAATGGTGTCGTCGAGCCGCTCTTGTATCCCGCGACATCTCCTGGATAGTGGAGGCTGCTGCCCACAAAGAGCGTTCCGCTTTTTTCGAATGCGATCGAGTAGGGCCCGGATAGCCCGCTCGTGATCGTGGCAAACGCCGAACTGTCGCCGAGATGGAAGCCGAGCACGGTGCTGTTCGCGTCGTTCGCTACCCAGAGATTATTGCTTGGATCGATCGCGACGCCGACCGGATCGTCCAAGCCGTTCAGGCTGAGCTTACTCGGCGTCGTCGAACCGCTGGGTACCTCCCAAACGGCATCTTGAAGGGCGTCGCCGACATAGAGATTGCCGCTGTTGTCGATCGCGAGGCCAACCGGGAGATCGAATCCATTGATCTGCTCGCTCGGCGTCGAGGCGCCTTTCGGATAAACCAGCACGTAGCACGAGCCGGCGGTCGCGCCGCTCGTCACGTACACTGTACCCTTGTTGTCGACGGCGATGCCGTTGGGATAGACGAGCTGCCCTCCGCTCAGTGTCACGCTCGGACTCGTCGTACCGAAGGGGTACTCGGTAACGGTGCTGTTCCCGTTATTGGCCACGTAGAGCGTGCCGTGGAGATCCACTGCGACGTTAACCGGCAAATCGATGCCGGTGGTAATGGTGCCGTTTTGCTTCGGATTCGTCTTCTTCGCCGGGAAAAGGCGGATGGCGTCGGCGTCGATGTCCGAAACGAACAGGGTCGCCTTATGTTTGGCGCGATGGAGGTATCCGTTGCCGCGTCGCGCATCGGCCGACTCGACCTGTTTCGGAGTCAAGCCGAATCGGACATCCGCTCGGACCGACTGCGCGGGCGCGCTCTCCGGCGCTTGCGTAGGCGTCGTCACCGGCTGAGACGCGCAGGCTGCTACGAAAGGGACGACGAGCGCACCAGCGAGTAAAACGAGCCGAGATCGCATGAGGCACCTCCTAAGGAAGCGCGCCCCAATCGGCGCGCCGGGCTATCCGAGAGCAGCCGCAATTGCTCGATGCGATCAGCCGAACCCTCCAGTCATCCTCGACGGAGCCTGTCCTGAGCGCAGTCGAAGGGCTCAGGATGACAAAGCTGCAAGGGCCGACGGTGAAACCGGGTTCCAGTACGTGTCGCGTACGACGGGTTTGAATCCCGCTGAAACGATCAGGTTTTCCAGATCGGCGCGCGTGGCTTCATTGGTGCTTCCGGCATCGTGGACGACGCGCTCCTCGAGGATCGTTCCACCCATATCGTCGCAGCCGTAGAAGAGCGCGAGCTGGCCCATCTTCAACCCGGGCGTGAGCCACGAAGCTTGCAAATGCGCGAAGTTGTCGAGATAGAGCCGCGAGATCGCGAGCACCCGCAAGTACTCGAGGCCGGTTGATTCTTTTCCGCGCAACGGCGTTTTGAACGGTACGTAATACCACGGAATAAAAGCCGTGAAGCCGCCCGTCTCGTCTTGCAGCTCGCGCAGCACGTGCATGTGTTCGATGCGCTCTTCGTGGGTTTCGATCGACCCGAACATCATAGTCGCCGTCGTCGGCATGCCGAGCTGCTGCGCTTCGCGCATGACCCCCAGCCATTCGTGCGGCTTCACCTTGCGTGCGGAGATCCGCTTGCGCACGCGCTCCACGAGAATTTCGGCGCCGGCGCCCGGCAGCGACTTCATGCCGGCCTCCTTGAGACGCGACAGCACATCGCGCGTCGAAATGCCTTCGACGTATGCAAGTCCTACGATCTCGGAGACCGAGAGCGAATGAATATCCACGTGCGGATATTCGCGTCGCACGCGGTCGAAAAGCGTTTCAAACCACTCGATCCCCAACTCCGGATTGACTCCGCCCTGAATCATGATCTGCGTCGCGCCTTGGTCTGCCGCAAACTTCACGCGCTCCAGCACCACGTCGTGGGACATCGTGTAGCCTTCTTTGTGGTGTTCCGGCCGAAAGAAGGCGCAAAACGTGCAATGCACGTTGCAGACGTTGGTGTAGTTGATCGTGGTATCGACGACGTAGGTCACGACGTCGCGCGGGTGCATCCCCATGCGCCGCGCATGCGCGGCCGCGCCGAGCTCGTGAATGTCGGCCTCATTGTAAAGGCGTACGCCCTCGTCGAACGAGAGGCGCCCGCCGGCCGCGGCGCGATCGAGCAAACTAGCGAGCGACATAGGCGGCCTCCGCGAACGTCTCCGGCAGCGTCGGAATCGCGCCGATTTCCAACAGCTCGCGACAGAATGAGGCGAGGCCGTTCTGCGCGGCGACGTGAAACGAGAAGTTCAGTTTGCCGTAGTAGTTTTCGTAGAAGCCCGCCGGACGCGCGATGATCGCTTGAGCGCGCGCGACGACGTCGCGCTGGTGGGCGCGCGACCAGGTGTACGAGTCGGTCAGCGCGTGCATACAGGCGGCGACCGCGGCGGGATCGCGCTGGTAAACGTCGCGGCGGGCGGCCCAGACCGCGAAGACCGTCTGCAATCCCGTCCACTCGTGCCAAAGCTTTCCGAGATCGTACACGTGCTCCGCGGGAAATCGCTCGATCGCGTCGATCGCGGAGTCGCCGATGAGCAGCGTCGGCTCGCCAAAACGCGCCCGCAGCAGCGGTTCGGGTTCGGGAAAGTAGCGCGGCCGCAAACCGTAACGGCGCTCCAGGATCACGCGCAGCAGGTAGCGGCCGCTCGCGGATTCTTCGGAAACGTAGACCGGGACGGCGTCGAGCTGTTGCGGCGGCACCGCAGAGATGAGAACGACCGAGATTACCTCGTCGCGCGCGCCGATGCAGAGATCGGGCAAGAGCACGAGCCGCTCCCAATTCTCAGCCCACGTGAAGGCGCTGATCGGGCTCAGGTCGAGCTCGTCACGCAACAGCATCGCGTTCAAGCGCGCCGGAACGTCGGCGTGCAGCGTTCCCGGGTACTCGATCACGCCCGCGTCAAACGCGGCGTAGATCGGGAGATCGTTGGTGTACTTGATCCGGCCGCAGCGCAGCGTCATGCTTCGACGGGCTCGGCACGCTCGGCGGGCGTCCAGTTCCAGGGGAACTCGTCGTAGGTTGAGTTCCGGCGGATTGGAATGTAGCCGGCCTCTTCGATCAAGCGGCGAAACTCGCGGTCGTCCACGTACTGCCCCGATTGGGTTCCGGCCGAATGGTAGATCATCTCTTCATCGGTCGATCCGTGCGTGCCGTCCATGTCGTCGGCGCCAAACTCGAGCGCGACCTGGCAGACCTTGAGCCCTTGAATCATCCAGTAGGCTTTGATGTGATCGAAGTTGTTCAGCATTAGTCGCGCAACGGCAAACGTGCGAATATCGTCGAGGCCGGTGGTCCAGCCGCAATACGAAAGCTCGTTGCCGTCGGGATGAAACGCGAGCGGAATGAAGGCGTTGAATCCGGGCGAGCGCTCTTGCGATTCGCGCAATCGGATTAGATGGTCGACGCGATCTTCGATCGACTCGATATGTCCGTAAAGCATCGTCGCGTTGCTGGCGATGCCTTGGCGGTGAAGCTCCTCGTGCAGGAGCAGCCAGTTCGATGCCGAGACCTTGTTGGGGCAAATCTTGGCGCGGGTCGCTTCGGCGAAGATCTCCGCGGCGCCGCCGTTGACGTTATCGAGCCCCGCGTTCTTCAACTCCGTGACGATCTGCGGGAACGACATTCGATGACGCTTGGCCATGTATTCGATCTCGGCAGCGGTAAAGAGCGAGAGTTGAACGTGCGGCAGCGCAGCCTTGAAGCGGCGCATCAAAGGGAGCCAATAGTCGAGCGAGAGCTGACGCGGGTCGTGGCCGCCGACAATGTGGATTTGGTTGAAGTTCGTGCCGGTCTCGACGGCCTTGGCGAAGACCTGATCGGCCGTCATGCGGAAGACGCGCTGCGGTTCCTTAAACTCGTCGGCGGCAAACGAGCAGAACGTGCATCCGGCAAAGCAGACGTTGGTCGAGTTGATGTAGCGGTTGAGAACGTAAAAAACTTTCTTGCCGCTCTTGCGCTCCTTCTGCCTGCGGGCGAGCCGCCCAAGCGTGTGGATGTCCCAGGTGCGATAGAGCCCGAGCCCGTCGTCCATCGAGAGCGGAATGCCGGCATCGAGCTTGCGCTCGATTTCAACCATTATAGCGTCGGCGAATGCCATCGAGCCCCTATTCTGCCGATGAGGACAGCCGCCCCGCAACGCCCCCAAAGAAGCCGGCCGGCATGAACGCGGCGGCGCCCGAGACAAACACGATGCCGAGCAGAATACCGCCGGCGAGGTCGGTGAGGTAGTGCGCGCCAAGCGCGAGGCGCGACCAACAGACCGCCGCCGAAAAGAGCAGCAGCAAGAGCGCGCTAAGTCTTCGTATGCCGCTCGGAAGGTCCGACAAATAGAGCAGCATCGCCCATAGCGCGTAAAAACCCGTCACAATTGCGGCGTGCGAGCTGGGGTACGAGAATGAGGTTTCGTGCTTGACGACCCAGTCGAGGCGTCGCGGCCGCGCGAAGAAATGCTGGAAGAAATCGGCGCCGCGCCAACAGAGCAGTAGCACCACAACGCTCAAGAACACCCGGCCGCGCCACGCCGGGAACCGCCAAGCGAGAATTAACAGCGAGAGGCAGATCGGAATGAGAACCTTCGGATAGCAGGCCCACGTGAGCCACCATGCGACAAGAGTCGAATGATTCACGAGCGGCAACTCCCTCGCCCAAAGACCCGGCGGTTCGCCGTTAGCCGTAACGAAGCGCCCCAGCCCGACAAAGAGCGCAAAGGCTGCGACGGCCACGAACGCGCAGGTTAGACGCCGGCTCGACACACTATTCGCTGCTCGCAAAGAGGTCTTGCTGCGCATCTTCGGCTTTGCCCAATCGCGGTGCGACGACTTCGAGATCGGCGAGCCCGAGGAGAATCTTGCGAGGCTTGGTCCCTTCGTGCTGGCCGACGACCTTGAAATCTTCGAGCTGCTTCATTAAACGCATCGCGCGCGGATGGCCGATCGAAAAGCGCGATTGCAGCGCTGCGGTCGACGCATAGTTCGTTTCGATGAGGAACTTCGCGGCCTCGTAGCAGAGCGGATCGGTCTCTTTTCGCGCGGCTTCGTCGTCGCTGAGGGGCACCACTTCGACGTCGAGCAAATTGTCCGGGCGCGACTGGCGCGCCCAAAACTCCACGAGCCGGTTGACCTCGGAGCCGGTGATGAGCGCGCCCTGTGCGCGAATCGGTTTCGGTGCGTCGATCGGCAGGTAAAGCATGTCGCCGCGGCCGAGCAGCCGCTCCGCGCCGTTCATGTCGAGAATGACGCGCGAGTCGGTTTGCGAGCTCACCGCAAAGGCGATCCGTGAGGGTACGTTCGCTTTGATGAGGCCGGTGATGACGTCGACCGAAGGACGTTGCGTGGCGACCACGAGATGGATGCCGGTCGCACGCGCGAGCTGCGCGAGCCGCATGATCGTCGTTTCGACTTTGCTGGGAGCGACGAGCATCAGATCGGCGAGCTCGTCAATGGCGATGACGACGTAGGGCAGCCGCTCGTCGGGATATTTCGCGTTGTACTCTTCGATCTTTCGAACGCCGGCTTTGGCAAACCGTTCGTAGCGCGCCTCCATCTCTTTGGTCATCTCGAAGAGCGCTCCCGCGGCGAGCCTCGGGTCGGCGATCACGTCTTTTATGAGATGAGGGATGCCGTTGTAGACGGTGAGCTCGACGCGCTTGGGGTCGATCATCAGCATCTGCACCTGATCGGGCGTCGCGCTGACCAGCAGCGATGCGACGATCGTGTTCAAACAGACCGATTTGCCGGCGCCCGTCGCGCCGGCGATTAAGAGATGCGGCATCTTGCACAGATCGCCGAAGACCGGCCGGCCGGTGATGTCTTTGCCGAGCGCCATCCACAACGGCGGGACTTGGCCGCGATCGGGAAGCGCATCGAGAATCTCGCGAATCGCGACGATGGAGACCGTCTTATTCGGCACCTCGATTCCGATCGCGGATTTTCCCGGAATCGGCGCTTCGATGCGCACGCTGGTCGCGGCCAGCGCGAGCGCCAGATCGTCGGACAGCGATGCGATCCGCGAAATCTTGACGCCGCGCTCGGGCTTGAGCTCGTACCGCGTGACCGAGGGGCCCCGCTCGATGTGCGACACCTTCGCGCCGACCCCAAAACTTGCGAGCGTATCTTCGAGGACGTGCGCGCGGCTGGATTCGTCAACCGGCGACTTCGGCGGGGAGTCGAAGAGCGAGAGATCTGGAAGACGATACGCGCGACTGCTCGCGGGCACTTGCGGTTCCGGTATCGGTCGCTTCTTGTCATCCTGAGCTTGTCGAAGGACGGCCGGCGCGATAGGCCTTGTGATGACGATCGGCGGTTCCGCTTCCATGTCGAAGGATGACATGGCACTTACGACTGCCGGAACCGAAACGATCGGCTCCAGCTTCGGCTTTACCGCTTCGCGTTCTGCGCGAGGAAGCGCGGGAAGGCGAACCTTTCTCAAGAGCAGTGCCACTCGGCCGATCGTTTTCTTTAAACTCGCGTTGGTAAGCCAGAGCGTGAGCGAGAGCGCCGCAACGGAGAGGACGATCGTCGCTCCGACACCACCGACGAGCGCGTGTAGCGCCCACCAGATATTCGTTCCGACGATCCCGCCGTGCTTCCAGCCGCGGGCACCGAAGAACGCGTCGAGAATCAAGAAATACGCAAGCGCGCTGCTGCCAAGTCCGGCAATCATGCGGGGAACGTTGATTTCGAGAAAGATGATCCCGCCGATTAAAGCGACGAGCACGGGGAAAAGCGGAGCGGCATCTCCAAAGAGAGCGCGTAGCTCCGTGGCGGCCCAACCCCCGATGCTGCCGGCATGATTCGGAAACGCCAACGCGATGCCGCAAAGTACGGCGAGTGCGATCGCGGCGAGCCCAACGATCTCGAGGTTGAGCCGGGTCCTGGCATTCCTCCTTCGACTGCGCTCAGGACGGTTGCGCGCCATGGAAGCTATCTCTTCTTCGTTACGACCTTAGTTCATTTGTGCGTCACCAGCGGTCAGGGGCCGGCCGCGCAAGCGTGATACTTGTTGGAGTACATCGGCTGCAGGCTATAGGTGGTGCCGTCTACTAAGATCTTCCACTGAAACGTCTCGCACAGGTCGGCCACCTCGGAGTAGAACGTGAAGTTGAACCATGCGAAGGCTGGGCCTGGGTCCGTGATCGATTCGAACATTTCGTGAGCCAAGGTCGACGCGGTCGAGTTGGTGAGGGCGCTGGCTCCCGACGAAGCGCGCGACGCGCAGAAGCCTTCCTTTTGATAGGGCTCGACCGACGCGATCACCGTATCGGGAACGTCGTGGAATTTGACGCTTTCGTGATAGGCGCAAAACTTATTCGTCGACGGATGGTTGGGCGAGTAGCAGGAGCGCGTGCGATCGAAACACGTGTCGGTACCCTTGGGCAGGAAGATATGGTACATGTTCGAGTACCCGGCCTTTTTTCCGTTCCTCACCAACGCCGCGTGAAGAACGGCCAAGAGGTCGTTTTGATAGAACAGCTTCGTGAAGGTGCGATACTTCACGTTGAAAGCACCGCCGAACGTATAACCGCTGGGCGGTGATTGCGTGTACTGCTTCAGCAGCGCGGCAAAGCTGCTTCCAGTGAGATTCTTTTCGAAGCCCTCCGGATCGCCCCAGCAGCTTTCTCCGCCGGTGCTGCAGTTTACGTAGATATTGAACGATGCGGCCGCCGTCATGATCGGGCCCTTCCGGCGCACCAAATCGGCGGGATATCGTATTCTTCTGTCGCCTTCCACGCGCGTCAGCGGCCCGCGCGAGCGCAGCGGCATAAGGTGGTATGAAAGAATTCGAGCGGTCGCCGCACTCTCCAGGTCGGACGGAGCCACGCTGAACGGAGCCACGTCGGGCGGCGGAACTGCGGGCAGCGCCGTTTCAGAACGAGCGGCGCAGGCTGCAAGGACTGCGCTAAAGGCACATACGGCAACGATTCGCGCGAAGATGAGTTTCATGGCGGTTCCTCCCGTGCGGAGAGTTACGTGCCGAGGGGGGCACCTCCTCAACGACGCGCCGGCGGCCACGGGAAAAGTGCGGCCGCACCACCAAAAAGGCTGCCGTGCCGACGCTCGTCGTCCTCGAGGGCGATCAAACCGGACAGGAATTACTGCTCGAAGCTCTGCGCGTGCTCGATCCAAGCGTTACCGGCGTCGAGCTGACGTTTGAGCGATTCGACCTGTCGCTATCAAATCGTCGCGCGACGGCAAATCGCGTCGTGCTCGATGCGGCGGCGGCGATAAAGCGCCGGCAACTCGGGCTCAAAGCTGCGACGATTACGCCCGAAGGCCAAGGCGACGTCGGTTCGCCCAACCGCATCCTGCGCGAAGCGATCGGCGGGAGCGTCATCGTCCGAACGGGCCGCAAGTTACCGCGCGTGCGCCCCGTGGGCGGTATTCACGCTCCGATCTCGGTCGTACGAATGGCCGTCGGCGATGCCTACGGTGCAAAGGAGTGGCGCGAAGGCGACGGCATGGACGAGGTAGCGTTTCGCACGGAGCAGATCTCGCGTCGCGTCTGCCGGTACGTTTCCGAGTACGCCTTCGTCCATGCGAGCAAAATGGCCGCGACGGTCTTCGGTGGCCCGAAATTTACCGTCAGCCCGGTTTACGAAGGCATGCTCAAAGAAGAGATGGACGCGGCGGCGCAGCGTCATCCCAGCATTCCGTACGATCCGCAGCTCATCGACGCTACGTATGCGCTCCTGCTCTCCGCCGCGGGCGACAAACCGCTGGTGATTCCGTCGCTCAACCGCGACGGCGATTGCCTCTCGGATCTCGTGATGCAGCTTTTCGGCTCGATCGCCGGCGCTGAATCGATTTTGCTCGCGTTTGACCCTTCGACAAGCTCAGGGCAGGCTTTGGACCCGTCAGCGGTGATGGCGGAGGCACCACACGGCACCGCGCCGCGATTAGAAGGAAAGAACGTCGCCAATCCCCTCGCGATGATCCTCGCCGGCGCCGCGGTGCTCTCGTACATCGACGATCCGCTGGCGCGCTCGGCTTCCGAATCGATCTACGCGGCGGCGCTCGCTACCGTCGCGGCCGGAATCGCCACGGCGGATCTTCGGGGCAGCGCAACAACGACGGAGTTCACCGACGCCGTCATCTCCCGCATGTCAGCATGACCGTCCCCATGACAAAAAGGGGTCAGACCTCCATTACTACGGGGATCACTACCGGGCGGCGTTTGGTGCGCGTCCAGACGGCGCCGGCTAGCTCGCTGCGGATGTGCTCCTTGACGGCGGTAACGTCGCGCATCGCATCCACCGAGATTCCTTCGAGCACCGTCTTCAGCTCGGCGCGCAGTTCGTCCAGCACGCCGCCGGCTTCTGGTAGATAGAAGACGCCCTTCGAAATCAGATCCGGGCCGCCGATCACGCGCGCCTCCTCGCTGTCGATCGCAACGACGACCATGATGATTCCGTCATTCGACAGCGCCTTGCGGTCGCGCAGCACCGCTTCTCCGATGTCCCCGATGCCGGAGCCGTCGACGAAGACGTTGCCCCCGTACGTCCTTCCGACCTTATCGCCATACTCGTGGGTGAACTCCAGGACGTCGCCGTTCTCCACGATGAAGGCGTTGCCGGGCTCGACACCCGTTTGAATCGCGAGTTGCGCGTGGGCCGCAAGCATCCGGTATTCGCCGTGCACCGGAACGAAGAACTCCGGACGCACGAGGTTGAGCATCAGCAGCAGCTCTTCTTGGGAAGCATGACCCGACACGTGCGAGCGCCCGTCGGTGCCGTGAATCACGATCGCGCCGAGCTTGGAGAGATTGTTGATCGTCTTGTGCACGCTCTTCTCGTTGCCGGGAATCGGCGTCGCGCTGATCACCACCGTGTCACCGGGTACGATCTTAAAGTGCTTGTAGTCGCGCACCGACATGCGGGCGAGCCCGCTCATGGGCTCACCCTGCGAACCGGTCGTCATCACCACGACGCGCTCGGGCGGATATCCGTCGATGTCTTCGCTGCGAACCATCGTGTCGGCGGGCACCCGCAGATAGCCGAGCTCGGTGGCAAAATGAACGACGTTGCGCATCGAACGCCCCAAGAACGCCACCTTCCGGTTGAAGCGTACGGCGTGGTCGACGGTCTGCTGGATGCGCGGAACGTTCGATGCAAATGAAGCCACGACGATGCGGCCTTTCGCGTGAGAAAAGATCGACGTGAAGGCTTCGCCGACCGCACGTTCCGAGCGTGTATGGCCCGGGCGCTCGGCATTGGTGGAATCGGAGAGCATGCAGAGGACGCCCTCATCGCCGATTGCCGCGATTCGGGAAAAATCGGCCGGCTTGCCGTCGATCGGCGTCTGATCGAACTTGAAGTCGCCCGTATGGAAGATCGTTCCGACCGGCGTCCGCAGCGCGAGCGCGCAGGCTCCCGCGACCGAATGGTTCACATGGACGAACTCGGTTTCGATCGAGCCGTGAAGAACGCGGCTGCCCGGCTTGACCTGCGTGAACTCGACGTCTCCGAGCTTCTGCTCGCGCGATTTCGCTTTGATCAGGGCGATCGTGAGCGCCGTTGCGGCAATCGGCGTCTGCGGAAACTCACGCACGAAGTAGGGGATTCCGCCGATGTGGTCTTCGTGGCCGTGGGTAACGAGCAGCCCGCGCAACTTGTGAGCGCGCTCGCGCACGTACGTAAAATCGTTGATAACGATATCGACGCCGTACATCTCGTCGTCGGGAAACATCAAGCCGCAGTCGACGACGACTAGGTCGTCGTTGGTCTCGATCACGGTCATGTTGCGCCCGATCTCGCCGCAGCCCCCCAGCGGAACGATCCGGAGGTACGGCTCAGAGGGCGGTTCGGCCAGGGTCAGAGTGTTTGAGGTCACGAGCAGTGCTTTTGCCCCCCGTCCTTGCTCCCCCGCGCCTTGGCCGTGAATTGCGCCGCGGAGGTAATTTAGCGATGGGACTTTTCCTTCTTATCTCGCTCCTGCTCGCCTCGACGGCGCCGGCAGCGAGCCCGGTTGCGCAAAGCCGCGCGACGGCGCGGCCTTCCGCGGCCCAGCCGCCGCCCGAGGAACTCTTCTCGCGTCGGGCACTGAGGCGAGCGCGCCTCCTGATCCAGATGCGGGTGATGCAGTTCCACGAAGAACGCTTGGACTGCATCCGCGCGGCACTGCGGCGCCAACTGCCCGATTCACTTTGGCCCGAGGAGCCCACGCCGTCGCGCGGAATCCCGAACGCACGCACGGCCGTCGCACGATGCGAAGACGTCCGGCTCACTTGGTAACTTTTTCTCGTAGATCGGGTAGATGGCT
>Ga0182024_10009512_pt1 | contig 20082 bp, 19 predicted proteins | sample P32metaG_FD_120480 | JGI IMG/M metagenome (GOLD analysis project Ga0182024, IMG submission 120480) | Permafrost microbial communities from Stordalen Mire, Sweden - P3-2 metaG (Illumina Assembly) | ecosystem: Environmental > Terrestrial > Soil > Wetlands > Permafrost | place: Sweden: Stordalen... | reverse complement strand
GCCGGCCGAGCAGCGATTGGTCGACATCGACGCTTTCGACCTTGCTGCGGTTCATCTCTAGCGTGTGGCGGGAGATCACCCCCGATTTATAGATCACGCGCCGGTCCGTCACGGCGAGCTCCGTGCTGGCCCGTCGGATCAGCGCCGGGATCGCCGCGGCGAGCGCGAAGATCGTGCAGAAGACCGCGAGCGCCTCGCCGACGATGCGCACATCGCCGCTGTTCGCCAGCGCCGCGATCAACAGCGCGAGCGCCGAGACAAACCAGAATATCGCCGGCAGAAAGATCACCGGGTGGATCCGCGTCATGTGGACGAGGCTTTCACCGGGCTGCAGCACATGCCTGACATAGTTCATAAAATGCGACCTTCCTCGCGCCGGTGCTTCGTCCGCGGCTTCAGGCGGCTAGACCAATCAAACTCGCCTAATTCATACAAAACAACAATCACGGCAATTTGTGCCTTTACTTACAGGTTTGGGCCACTAATTTGGCGCCACCAAGCGTTGCGGCACTGGGGAAAAGTCGCGCCGGCGCAAACACGCCAGGGAGGGAACCTTGAATAACGACCAGCTTTCCAAAGTAATTCACCGACGCAGCCTGTTGCGGACGGGAGCGGTGGTCGGGCTTTTGCCGTTGGCGCGACCGTTCGTGCAAACCGCGCATGCCGCGGAGACCGTCAAGATCGGCCTCGACAACCCCCTCACCGGCACATTCGCCGCGCTCGGCAAGAACGAGCTGATCGGCGCCCAGCTCGCGGTCGAGCAGATCAATGCCAAGGGCGGCATCGATGGCCGCCAGGTCGAATTGCTGGTCGAGGACTCGACGAGCGGCGACACCGCGACCGCCGTGCAAAAAGCCCTCAAGCTGATCGAGCGCGACAACGTCAACTTCCTGATCGGCAACATCAACTCGGCGCTGGCCCAGGCGATGGCCAACACCAGCAACCAGAAGGGCGCGTTCCATATCGTGCCGGGCGGCCATACCGACAGCGTCACCGGCAAGCAGTGCCACTGGAATGTGTTCCGCGTGTGCAACACGACGCGCATGGAGACCAATTCGGTCTCCAAGCTGCTGCTCGATAGCTACGGCAAGAAATGGTACTTCATCACCACCGACTACGCGTTCGGCCACTCGCTCCAGGAAGGCTTCGAGGCAAGCCTCAAGGCGGCCAACGGCACCGAGCTCGGGGCCGACTACACCCCGCTCGGCACCACCGATTTCTCGGCCAACCTGATCAAGGCGCAGTCAACCAACCCAGACGCACTTATCCTGCTGCTCGCGGGCGACGACATGATCAACTGCCTCAAGCAGGCGGTGCAGTTCGGGCTCGACAAGAAGCTCCATATCGCCGGCGCGCAGCAGGAGCTCGAGGTCAACAAGGGCCTGCCGCCCAACGCGCTATTCGGCGACTGGGTGTTCGAATGGTACTGGAAGCAGCCCGGCGTGCCGCATGTCGAGGAATTCGTCGCCGACATCCGCAAAAAGAGCGGCGGCAGCGTGCCGACGGCGCGCACCTGGTTCGGCTATGCCGCGACCTGGACCTGCAAACTCGCCGCCGACAAGGCCAAGTCGCTGGAGCCGATCAAGCTGGCCAAGGCGATGCAGGGGCTGGTGCTGCCGCCCGAGGTCGCGCTGATGCCGAACGACCCCTATTACCGCATCGGCGACAACCAGTTGATGCCGACGCTGTTCGTCGGGCAATCGCAGCCGGCGGCCGCCGGAGGCGATCCGGAAGACCTGTTCAAGGTCACGCAGCTGGTCAAGGGCGACCAGGCCGCGCTGCCGGTCGACCAGACCGGCTGCAAGATGGAATGGCCGTCGTAACGATGCCGTGAACCGGGGCCCGTGGCCCCGGTTTTGCTTTTGTCCAAAAGGGGTTCTGAAGCGTCGAATAAAACCCCCTCCCCGGGCTTGTCCCGGGGGTCCACGTCTTTGTTGGCGGGCGTCGAGATCGAAGACGGGGATGGCCGCGTCAAGCCCGACCAAGCCGGGAAAATGTATGTCTAGGGGTTACGTGACTTCCGCATGACGCAGCTGCTGCTCTTCAACGTCTTCAACGGGTTGATCATCGGCGCGTTCTACGCGCTGATGGCGCTGGGTCTGTCTCTGATCCTCAACCTGTCGGGGGTGATCAACTTCGCTCATGGCGGGTTCCTAGCGATCGGCGGTTATCTCGCCTACACGCTCAATCCGTATCTGGGGTTTTGGGGCGCGCTGATCGTTTCGCCCTTCCTCGTCGCCCTTATCGGCATCCTGATCGAGCGGGTGTTGATCCGCCGGCTCTACGGGCGCGATCCGCTCTACAGCCTGCTCTTGACCTTCGGGCTCGCCTTCATGATCGAGGACGGGACGCGGTTCATCTGGGGGGCGCAAAGCCTGCCCTATCAAATTCCGGGCTGGCTCGCGGCACCGCTGAGCGCCGAGCTGTTTTTCCTCACCGGGTATCGCGTGTTCATGATGCTGCTGGTCGCGGCCGCGGTGCTGGGGCTGTTTCTGATTCTCAATTACACCCGATTGGGTTTGCGCATCCGCGCCGGAACGCTCGATCTCGAGACTGTTTCCGTGCTGGGGGTCAATACGCGCGTATTGCGCAACCTGAATTTCGGCCTGGGAATCTATCTGGCCGGTCTGGCCGGCGTGCTCGCCGTCGGCATGCTCGGGTTGCAGCCGACGATCGGCGACAATTTGATCATGCCGAGCTTTATCGCGATCATCGTCGGCGGCCTCGGCAGCCTGCCGGGTACGCTTGCCGGGGGATTGCTGATCGGCGTCGCCTCGGGCATCACCAGCGTGTTCCTGCCGTCGGCGAGCGAGGCGGTGATGTATGTGATGATGGCCGCGGTGCTGATCGTGCGGCCGCGCGGCCTATTGGGCGAGGAAGGCCGCTTCTGATGCCGCGGTTCGACAAGCGCGCCGGCGACGTCCTCATCTGGGCGCTGCTGCTGACCGCGCCGTACTGGCTGCCGGCGGCGGGCAGCTACATCGAGCTTGGTAGCCACATCGTGGTCTACGCGCTGGCGGCGATGGCGCTCAATTTCCTGCTCGGCTACACCGGCGTGCTGTCGTTCGGCCACGCCGCCTATTTCGGGCTCGGCGCCTACGGCACCGCGATGACGATCAAGTATCTCTATCCCAGCACCCCGCTGGGAATGCTGGTCGGGGTGGTCATCAGCACCCTCGCGGCGGCGGCGATCGGCCCGATGATCGTACGGCTGCGCGGCGTCTATTTCGCGATGTGCACGATCGCGTTCGGCCAGGTGTTCTATTTCATCGCCTTCCAGTGGCGCTCGGCGACCGGCGGCGACGACGGGGTCAGTGCCTGGCACCGGATGCCGCTCGATTTCGGCGTCGCCAAAATCGACATCCTCAACAATCCGCTGGCGTTCTATTTCTTCGTGCTGGCGGTGTTCGCGATCTGCGCCGCGGCGATGGCGTTCCTGCTGCGCTCGCCGTTCGGGCGGACGCTGCTTGCGATCCGCGAGAACGAGCGGCGCGCGCGGTTCCTCGGCATCCCGGTCGACATGCACATCTGGACGTCGTGGATCATCTCCTGCTTCTTTGTCAGCGTCGCCGGCGCGCTGTTCGCGCTGATGAACAATTTCGTCGACCCGCGCGCGCTGCGCTGGGACCAGTCGGGGAATTTCGTCATCATGGCCGTGCTCGGCGGCATGCGCTCGTTCTGGGGGCCGCTGATCGGCGCGGCGATCTTTCTGTTTCTGCAAGACTACATCTCGAGCCATACCGAAAACTGGATGTCGTTCATCGGTTTGTTCTTCGTGCTGGTCGTGCTGTTCTTCCCGCGCGGCGTGCTCGGCCTCGTGCGCCGCAGATCCGCGTCATGAGCCTGCTCTCCGTCGAGAGCGTGACGCGGCGCTTCGGCAGCCTCGTCGCGGTCGACAATGTGTCGATGAATGTCGAGCCCGGCGAGCTGCGCGCGGTGATCGGCCCCAACGGCGCCGGCAAGACCACCTTCTTCAACCTGATCAGCGGCTTCTTGCAGCCGACGAGCGGCCGCATCACGTTCGACGGCGACGACATCACGGCGCTGCTGCCGGCGCGGCGAGTATGGCGCGGCATCGCCCGCACCTTTCAGATCACCGAGGTGTTTCCTGAATTGTCGGTGCACGAGAACTTGCGGATCGCGGTCGAGGTCGCCGCAGGCTACCGGCTGCGGCCATGGATCTCGCGCGCCCGGAACAGCGAGATCGCCGCCCGCGTCGACGAATTGCTCGGAATGGGTGGGCTCGGTCCCTCGCGCGACCGGCTGGTCGGCGAATTGAGCCACGGCGACCAGCGCGCCAGCGAGATCATGATGGCGCTCGCCTTGAAGCCGCGGCTATTGCTGCTCGACGAGCCGACGGCCGGAATGGGCGACCAGGAAACCTACGACATCACCCAGCTCATTCGCCGGCTGCACCGCGAGCAGAAGCTGACGATCGTGCTGATCGAGCACGATATGCGGGTCATCTTTCATCTCGCCGACCGGATCATGGTGCTAGCTGAAGGAGCGGTGCTGGCCGAGGGGACGCCGGCCGAGATCGCCGCCGACCAGGCGGTGCAGGCCGCCTATCTGGGCCAAGCGGCGTGAGACAATCCGCGTGAACGCGCTCAACGCCGAGGGGCTGCACACCTATTACGGCAAGAGCCACATCCTGCACGGCGTCAGCATCGCCGTCGAAGAAGGGCGGATCACCGCGCTCCTCGGCCGCAACGGCGCCGGCAAATCGACGACGCTGCGCAGCCTGATGGGCCTGACGCCGGCGCGCGAGGGCCGGATCGAGATTTTCGGGCAAGATACGACGCGCTGGCAGCCCTACCACATCGCCGCGCTCGGCATCGGCTATGTGCCGGAGGGTCGCCGGGTCTTCCCCAACCTGACCGTCGCGGAAAACCTTCGCGTGCCGATCTCGCGTAGCGGCCCGTGGAACGAGGAGCGGGTTTTCGCCCTGTTCCCGCGGCTTGCCGAGCGCCGCAACAATCGCGGCCGACAGCTCTCCGGCGGCGAGCAGGAGATGCTGTCGATTGGCCGCGCGCTGATCCTCAACCCGCGCCTGCTGATCCTCGACGAGCCCTCGCAGGGGCTGGCGCCGCTGATCGTGCGCGAGGTGTTCGACGTCGTCGCCCGCATGCGCGCCGAGGGCATCTCGGTGCTGCTGGTCGAGCAGAACGCGCGGATGAGCCTCGAGATCGCCGACAATGCCTATGTGCTCGACGACGGCGCGGTGGTCTATGCCGGCACCGCCGCCGAACTGCGCGCCGACGAGGCACGCGTCCAGGAACTGGCGGGCGCCAGCGCCGAGGCGTGGTCGCACGAGGGCGCGCCGGCTTAGAGCTGCATAACCATCTTGCGTCCTTCGAGGCCTCGCTGCGCGAGGCACCTCAGGATGAGAAATATCTGTGACGGCATTAAGAAACACCCTCACCCTGAGGAGGCGCGAAGCGCCGTCTCGAAGGACGCTTGTTGGTCATCCGGCATGGACACGCTGCCGCTCAAGCTTACGGTAACGCCGCTGCTGATCCTGGCGGCGAGCCTCGCCGGCCGCCGCTGGGGCGAGACCGTCGCCGGCTGGCTCATCGGCCTGCCGCTGACTTCCGCGCCGGTGTGCTTCTTCCTGGCGCTCGATCAGGGTGTCGGCTTCGCTGCCGCGGTCTGCCTCGGCTCCCTCGCGGGCGCCGCGTCGGAAGCCGGGTTCGGTCTCGCCTACAGCATTGTCGCGCGGCGTTCGGGCTGGCCGCTCGCGTTGGCCGCCGCAAGTCTGGGCTTTGTCGTCTGCGGCATTGCCTTCGCGATCGCCGCGTTCTCGCTGTGGCCCTTGGTGGCGATCGCGGTCGCGGCGCTTGCCGGCGCGCTCACCCTGATGCCGCGCCTTGGCGACGGTGTCGTCACCGTGCCCCGGTCCCCGCATTGGGATATCCCGGCGCGGATGATCGTCGCGACCGCGCTGGTGCTGGGGCTCACGGCGCTCGCACCTGTTGTCGGGCCACGAATGAGCGGCCTCCTCGCGACCTATCCGGTTTTCGCCGCGGTGCTCGCCGCGTTCAGCCAATATGGACGCGGCCCGGCGGCGGCGGTGCGGGTGCTGCGCGGCCTGTTGATCGGGCTCTTCGCCTTTACCGGGTTCTTCGCCGTGCTGGCGTCGACGATCGAGCGCCTCGGCATCGGTCCCGCATTCGCGATGGCGACCCTCGCCGCCCTTGCGATCCAGGGATGCTCGCTGCTGCTCGTCAGGCCACGCTAGCCTTCGACCAGCAGCACCCGGCCGCGCGAATTGGCGAGGCGTATCTTCAGCGCTTCCTGGTATTCGGGCGAATCGTACCAGCGCTTGGCCGCCGCCATGTCGGCGAATTCGATGACGACGATTCGCGCCGGCTCGGGCGAGCCTTCGAGCAGCTCGGTCTTGCCGCCGCGCGCGAGGAATTTGCCGCCGTATTGCGCGATGCTCGCCCCGGCGAGCGGTCGATACGCGTCGTACCCGGCCGGGTTGGTGACCTGCACCTCGGCGATGACATAAGCCGACATCCTGTCCTCCGGTTCAATGTAGCGCGGCATCATGAGCCGGCGTTGTCTGCGGCGAAAGCCTCTGGCATGCTGCCATGCACGCGCCGCGACGGCGCCTGCGCGCGCGAAGGGGGCGGGATGGATATCGGGACGGGGAGCGGCAGGCCGATCGCGGGGCCCTCCTGGCCCGAGCCGCGCACCATCCCCGGTACCGCGGGCCACGGCTCTCAGCTGCAACCGCTGCGGCAATTCTTCACCGCCGGGCCGATCGCCTGCCCCTATGTCGCCGGCCGCGCCGAGCGCAAGCTGATCGTCGAGCTGACGGGAGCCGCCGCCGCCGATTTCTACGACGAGCTCTCGCGCGCCGGGTTCCGTCGTAGTCAAGGATACGCCTATCGCCCGGCCTGCCCGCACTGCAACGCCTGCGTGCCGGTGCGGATCGCGGTCAACGACTTTGTCCACAGCCGCTCGACGCGGCGGGTGCGCAACGCCAATCGCGGGCTGTCGGGACGGCTCGTCGCGGCGCGCGCGGCCCCGGAGCATTACCAGCTCTTCACCCTCTATCAGCGCTCGCGGCACCGCGACAGCGACATGGCGGCGATGAGCTATGCCGACTATCGCAGCATGGTCGAGGACACGCCGCTGCGCACGGTGATCGCCGAGTATCGCGATGCCGGAGGCGCGCTGGTCGCCGCCTCGCTGCTCGACCGGCTCGATGACGGCGTCTCGGCGGTCTACAGCTTTTACGATCCGAGCCTCGACAAGCGCAGCCTCGGCACCTGGAGCATATTGTGGCTGGTCGAGGAATGCCGGCGGCAGGGCCTGCCCTATGTCTATCTCGGCTACTGGATCGGCGAGAGCCCGAAGATGGCGTACAAGGCGCGCTTTCCGGCGATCGAGCGGCTAACAGCAGCCGGGTGGATGCCGCTTTCCGCAGAGAACTGACGCTTTCTACCCATCCCGGCCAAAGCCGGGACCCATCGTTCAGCCGCACGAGAGACGGATAAATGGGCCCCGGCTTCCGCCGGGGTGGTGCGTTAGATTGGCAACGCCATAAGATTTCGGGAGCCCGTGATGACCATCGGCATGCTGCAATCGACCGTGTTCGGCGATCTGTTCGGCACCGAGGCGATGCGCGAGGTGTTCGGCGAGCGAGCGCTGTTCCGCAACTGCGCCGTCGTCGAGGCGGCCCTGGCGCGGGCGCAGGCGCGGCTCGGCATCATCCCCGAAGAAGCGGCCGTGGCGATCTCGAAAGCTGTCGAGGCGATCGTCGCGGGAGAAGCACCGCTCGACTTCGAGCGGCTGAAGCGCGAGACGGCGAATGTCGGCTTCCCGATCCTGCCGCTGGTGCGCCAGCTGGCCGTCCGGGCCGGCGAGGCCGGGCGCTGGATCCATTGGGGCGCGACGACGCAAGACATCATGGACAGCGCCGTGGTGCTGCAAATCCGCGACGGGCTCGCGCTGATCGAAGCCGATTTGACGAAGCTTCGCGGCCATCTCGCCGCGCTTGCCAAAAAACATCGCGACACGCCGATGGCCGGCCGCACCTTCCTCCAGCAGGCCTTGCCCATTACCTTCGGCTACAAGGCGGCGGTATGGCTGTCACCCTTCGACCGCCACGCCGAGCGCCTGGCGGAGCTGAAGAAGCGGGTGCTGAAGGTCCAGTTCGGCGGCGCGGTGGGAACCCTCGCCTCGCTTGGGCCAGGCGAGGCGACGTTGCGCACGGTCGGCGAGCTGGCGCGCGAGCTCGGGCTCGGCGAGCCGGAGATCACCTGGCATGTGGCGCGCGATACGGTCGCCGAGACGGTGCAGTTCCTCGCGCTGCTGGGCGGCAGCATGGCCAAGATCGCCGACGATGTGATGCTGATGTCGGCGACCGAATTCGGCGAAGCCGGCGAGCCGTTCGCCGTGGGACGCGGCGCGAGCTCGACCATGCCGCAAAAGCGCAACCCGATCTCGTGCGGGCTGATCATCGCGGCGGCGCGGGCGCTGCGCCAGCAGGCGGGGCTGGCGCTCGATGCGATGCTCAGCAGCTTCGAGCGTACCGCGTCGGCCTGGCACCTCGAATGGATCGCCGTGCCCGAGGCTTTCAGCTACGCCGCCGGGGCGCTGCACCAGAGCGTCTTCCTGGCCGGCGGGCTGATCGTCGACGCCAAGGGCATGGAGAAGAATTTGGCGCTGACCCACGGGCTCATCGCCGCCGAGGCGGTGATGATGGGGCTGGCGCCGCATACCGGGCGCAACGAGGCGCACGATTTTGTCTACGACGCCTGCCGCGCGGCGATCGAAAGCGACCGGCCGCTCTACGACGTGCTGCTCGAGACGCCGGAAGTCGCCGGGCCGCTCGGCGCCGAAAAACTCAAGGCGCTGACCGACCCGGCGAATTATCTCGGCGCCGCCCCGGCGATGGTCGACCGCGTGCTGAGGGGGCGCTGATCGGCGTCAGTCGAAATTCGCCGACGTGGTATCGCTCTTGCGATCGTAGTGGATCGTAATCTTCTCGACCGTGCAGAGATCGACCTTCTGCCACACGGCGCTCGAATCGTCGTCGCTGTAGACGACTTTCAGGTCCCATTGGCAGGTGTTGGCCTTGGGGCTGAAGTGAACGTTGACCGCCTGACCGTCGGACAGCGTGTCCTGTCCGAGGATGTCGTCCGCCCAGTCATCGGACTTTGACGGCGCGACATAGAGCGCCTTTAGCTCATAGCCGGTCTTGTTGACGAGCTTGAAATCCTGCTTGGCATCCTGGGCGCCGGCCGGCGTGGCGAAAGCCAAAATCGCCGCGAAGGCGGCAAACAATGACGTTTTCATCGTGTCCCCTTTAAGGTTCTGCTGCGCAACAGCCGCGAAGGCGGCAGGATAAAGGCAGAACCGCTGCCGTATCAAGCCATCCACTCAGGGGCAGATATAGCCTACTCCGCTCGGGCTCTTGAAGCAGCCGACCGATTCCGGGAAGACGTGACGCGGCAGGTACAACACGACATCAGGGATGAAGATGCAGGCCGCGATCGTGACGAAAAACACGATGTAGATCGACAGCGAGGCGACAAGCGCCTGCGAGAACCTGACGCCGACGAATTTCGACGCCATCAGCAGCGCGAGGCCGTAAGGCGGCGTGATCAGGCCGAACGCCAGCGTCACGATCAGCACCACACCCATATGCACCGAATTGATGCCGCCCACGTCCACGAGGGTCGCGACGATCGGCATGAAAATGACGATGCACGGCACCGGCTCGATAAAATCGCCGACGATCGTGAACAACGCCACCAGCGCGAACATGATCTTGTAGGGGTTGTTGCCGGCAATCGCCGAGATCCAGCCGGAGACGACGATCGGGCCGCGCAGATAAGCGAGCATCCAGCCGAACGCGGAAGCGGCGCCAATGGTGATCAGCGGCAGCGAATAAATAAGGCCGGCATGGGCGAAATCGCGCGGCAGATGCCGCAGATGGCCGCGGTTCAGGATCGGGATGACGACGACGAGGATATAGGTGATGGCGATGACGCCGGCCTCGGTCGGGGTGAACCAGCCGGTCAGGATGCCGCCGAGCAGAATGACCGGGATCACCAGCGGCAGACCCGCCGATTTCGCCGCGTCGCCCAACTGGACGAAGGACGAGCGCGGGCGGCGACGACCCGGGGGCCCAAAGAAATAGCAGTAGATCATCAGCCCGAAGCCGACCATGAACCCGGGCACGATGCCGCCGAGGAACAGCCCGGCGATCGAGACGTTGCCGATCGCGCCGTAGACCACCGCCATGATGCTCGGCGGCACCAGATTGGCGATCGTCGCGGCGGCGGCGATCAGCGCCGCGACAAAGGCGGCGTCGTAGCCTTCGGCGGCCATCGGCTTCGCCATCGTGCGGCTCAGCACCGCGACATCGGCCGAGGACGAGCCCGACATCCCGGAAAAGAACATGCTGAACACGGTCACGACCTGCGCTAGGCCGCCGCGGATGTGGCCGACCAGCGCCTGCGATAGATTGGCGATGCGCACGATGACGTTGGCCGAGGTCATCAGCTCGCCGACAAGCAGGAAAAATGGGATCGCCATCAGCGCTTCGGTGTCGATGCCGTTAAAGAGCTGCGTCATGATCGAGGGCAGGCTGACCGGGGTGAACAGCGTGCCGATGATGACCCCGGCGATCAGCGCGAACGCCACCGGCACGCCGAGATAGCCGAACACCAGGAACAGCGTCGCCATCAGGCCGACGATCAGGCCGTTGAACGCGGTCACAGCGCCGTGCCGATCTTGGCTTCGATCGGTTCGTCCTCATCCTCACCCGTGCCGGCGAAGCCGTTGCGCCAGCCATTGACGAGCTGCTCGATGGCGAACAGCGCCACCAGCAGGCCCGACAGCGGGATCGGCGCGTAGAGCGAGGCCAACGGCGTCATCGACGGCATGCGAAAGGCGTGAAAGCCTTCGATAAAATTGATGAAGCCGAAATAGACCATGCACAACGCGGCGCCGAGCATCACCAGGCGATTGAAGGTCTCGATCAGGAGCCGCTTTGTCCCGGACATCGCCTAGGCGACCGCCGACAGATAGAGGTGGTCGTTGCGCCGCGTCGCCGCCGCCGCGCCGATGAAGATGCCGTAGACGAAAAACGTCGTCGTGACCTCCTGCACCCATAGCACCGGATGGCCGATCGAGCGGGTCACGACATCAAAGAACACGGTGCACGAGAACCCGGCGAGCGCGAGCCCGCACATCACCATCAGCCCCTGCTCTAGGGGATCGAGCCAGCGCCATTTCAAATGGCGCTGGCGTTCAAGGACAAGACTGTAGCGGCGGCCGTCTGTCATCATTTCGGGAATGCGGGCAAAGACGCTGCATGCCCATCCCGCGTTCTTCGAGACGCGCTCTGCGAGCGCTCCTCAGGATGAGGACGGTTTGATAAGGGCATCAAGAAAATTCCTCATCCTGAGGAGCCCGCGTAGCGGGCGTCTCGAAGGACGCAATGACAGCCCTACTTCACGTCCCGCACGAGATGCAGCACATTGACCGCACCCGGCCCGAGCTGCTCGGCGAGCTTGTCCTGGAGCGGCTCGGCATCCTTGATGAATCCCGATTTGTCGACGTCCTTGACGAATTTGACGCCCATCTTCTCGAGCTTCGCCATCGAGTCGTTCTCGAGGCCGAGCGCCTTGGGCGGCTCGACCTTCCCCACCTCGTCGGCGGCGGCCTGGACCCACCCCTTCTGTTCGTCGTTGAGGCTGTTCCACACCTTGTCGCTAACCCAGACGATGTTGTTGTTCGCCTCGTGCTGGGTCACCGACATGACCGGCGCGACCTCGTAATGCTTGTTCGACTGGTAGACATTGATGCCGTTCTCGGCCATCGCGACAATCCCGGTCTGCAATGCGGTGTAGACATCGCCGAACGGCATGTGAACGGTCTGCGCCCCGTACGCTGGAAACATCGTGTCCTCGGTCGCGGTCGCCTGGACGCGGACCTTCACATTATCGAGGTCGGCGACGTTGTGGATTTCCTTTTTGCCGTACATATCGCGAAAGCCCATCGTCCCCAGCGCCATGACGTGCGCGCCCTGGACCTTATTGTTGATCATGTCCTTGAAGGCTTTGGCGACGCCCGGATCGGCCAGCGCCTTGACCAGGTGATCCTCCGAGCGGAACACGAAATGGATCGAGAACACGCCGGCCTCGGGCTGCAAGGTCGCCGAATTGGCGGTCGAGGTGATGCTGAAATCGACATCGCCCGTGCGCAGCTTCTGCAGCACTTGCGGCTCCTGGCCGAGTTGGGCGCCGGGGAATTGATCGATCAACAGCGTATTGTGGCTGAGCTCGGCGAGCTTGGCGGCGAAGGTGTCGCCGGCGATGCCGTAGGCCGTGGTGTGCGGCTGATCGTAGGCGAAGCTGAAATGCCGCACATCGTCGGCCCATGCCGCATGGGCAATCGACGCGGCGGCGAAAAAGGAGAAAATACCGACGATGAAATTGTGGCGGCCCATCATATCCCCCCTGGGTGAGTATCCGGCGCGAGACGCACGGAATTGGTTGATGTTTGTGACTTTAGACGTGGCGTTCGGGGGCGTCTACCAAGCGGACGAGCAGGGATGAGTGGCGAAATAGCCGTAGCGCGTTCGGTCGCCGAGCTGCGACAGCGAGTAAGCGGCTGGCGCGCGGCCGGCGAGCGCGTCGGGCTGGTGCCGACGATGGGGGCGCTGCATGCCGGCCATCTGGCGCTGGTCGCGGCGGCGCGGGCCGCGTGCCGGCGAGTGGTGGTCTCGATCTTCGTCAACCCCAAGCAATTCGGTCCGCGCGAGGATTTTTCCACTTATCCCCGACCCGAGGCGGACGACCTCGCCAAGCTCGCCCCCGCCGGCGCCGATCTGGCCTTCATCCCGGCGGTCGAGGAAATGTACCCCGACGGTTTCGCGACGACGATCAGCGTCGGCGGGCCAAGCGCGGGGCTGTGCGGCGCGCACCGGCCGGGACACTTCGACGGGGTCGCCACGGTGGTCGCCAAGCTGTTGATCCAGTCGACGCCGCACGCCGCCTTTTTCGGCGAGAAGGACTATCAGCAATTGATGGTCGTGCGGCGCATGGCGCGGGACCTCGACCTGCCGATCGAGATCGTCGGTGTGCCGACCGTGCGCGAAGCGGACGGGCTGGCGCTGTCGTCGCGCAACATCTACCTGTCGGCCGAGGAACGCCGCATCGCGCCGAACCTCAACCGGGCCATGCGCGAGGCGGCTACCGCGATCATCGAAGGCGCGCCGCGCGCCGCGATCCTCCGGCGCGCGGTCGCCGCGCTGAGCGACGCCGGGTTCGTGGTCGAATATCTCGAGCTGCGCGACGCGGAAACGCTGGCGCCGCTGCCCGCAGCGCCGACCACGCCAGCGCGCCTGCTCGCCGCGGTGCATCTCGGCCGCACCCGGCTTATCGACAACATCGCGGTCGCGCGAATGTGAGCGATCCGCGCCTAACAGGCGCGGATACGCCACCTTTTCGCCGCGCCGCGTGACGACGCATTGTCGGCGAAGGGACGCGTCTCGAAGGACGCACTCGCCCCACCCCGTTACTGCTTCGCGTACTTCCGCAAACCCTTGCCGACGTTCTCGGCGCCGAAGACGTTTCCGGAAGCGTCGGCCGCGACGCCTTCGCCGCCCGAGGTGTCGTCCTTCGGATTGGGTCGCGGGATGAAATACTTGACCGTCCCGTCCTTGGCGCTGCCGATGCGGATGCCGCGGCGGCAGCCCGGGTCGGGCGTGCAGCCGGTTTTGTCCTCGGTCTGCGAGTCAGCGACGTAAAGCGTGTCGTCCTTGTCGATGAACACCGCGCTCGGCCGGCCGAATTGCCGCCATTCGGCGAGGAACTTGCCTTCGGGGTCGAAGATCTGGATGCGGCTGTTGGAGCGGTCGGCGACAAAGACGCGGCCCTGGGAATCGAGCGCGATGCCGTGCGGCACGTCGAACTCGCCGGGGCCAGTGCCCTCTTTGCCCCACGCCTTGATGAACTTGCCGTCGGCGGTGAATTTGACGATCCGGGCATTGGAGCCCGGCCCGTGTCCATCCGCCACGAACAGCGTGCCGTCGGGGGCGATGGCGATCGCGGTCGGCCGGTTGAAAAAGCCCGGCGCATCGCCGGCCATCCCGGGATGGCCCAGCGTCATCAGCACCTTACCCTCGGGGCTGAACTTGACGACGATTTGGCCCTTGCCATTCTTGCCCTCGCCGTCGACGACATAGACGTTGCCGTCCTTGTCGACGGCGATGCCGTGCGGAAACACGAACATGCCGGCGCCGAAGCTGGCGATCAGCTTGCCCGCCGGATCAAAATGCAGCACCGGCGGCAGATCAGAATTCAGGCAGTTGCCACCGCAACGCTCGAACGCCCAGATGCTTTTGCCATCGGCTCCCGGCGTGACCGCGATCACGCCGCCCCACTGCCGGTTATCCGGCAATTGGCCGAATTTGACACCGGTCGCATAAGGGGCGGGCAGGTCGATCGCCGGCATCGCCGGGCTGTCGGCCCGGCCGCGCGCGACAAACAAGGCCAGCGCCAGGGCGGCGGCAACGGCGAGTGTCCGGTAAATTTGGGCTTTCAAGGCAGTTCCCCCGAGGATTTTGTTCCCGCCTAACGCGAGAGTTGGGGGAAGTGTAGGACGAGCATCCGCGCTTTGGGAGTCCCGCCCCCAGTCTCCGAGGCAAACGAGGAAACTGCGCTGGACCGCAGAGCTTGCCGTGCCGGTGCAACGTTCGCGGCGAAGCCGCTAGAATGAACAATGAGGCGGTGAGGCATCGAGAAGCCTGAGCACCGACGATCTCACCGCCTCATTGCCTCATTGTGATTTTTTTCGCGCTGCGCGCCTTCAGCCCCACAGCCGGTCGCTGGCGATGCGCGCGCCTTCGGCGAGCGCGGCGAGCTTGGCCCAGGCGATCGACGGCACGACCATGTTCTGCTGCGCGGCGAAGGTGGCGAAGCCGCAATCGGTGCCGGCGATCACCCGCTCGCGGCCGACGAGCCGGGCGTAATTCTCGATGCGCTGGGCGACGAGCTTGGGGTGCTCGACAAAATTGGTTGTCGAGTCGATGCAGCCGGGGATCAGGATCGTGTCGTCGGGGATTTTCTTAGCCGCCAGCTCCTCCCATTCATGCGCATGGCGCGGGTTGGCGGCTTCGAACAGGAGCGCCCGCGGCCGCGCCTTGACCGCGACGTCGAACACCGTCGCGAGCGGGATGTCGTGGGTGTGCGGCCCCTCGTAATTGCCCCAGCAGATGTGCAGCCGCATCGCCTCCGGCGGGATATTGGCGGTCGCGTGGTTGACCGCTTCGATGTTGCGCTCGGCGATCTTGAGGAACTCGGCGTCGGAGAGGTGCTGGTACTGGTTGTGCCGGGCGGAGCCGAGATCGGGCGCGTCGATCTGCAGCATGAAGCCGGCCCGATGGATCGCCTCGTATTCCTCCTTCAGCGCGTCGGCCAGCGCCGCGACATAGGCATCCTCGTTCTGATAGTAGCGGTCCGGCACGAACTTGGTCAGCACACCCGGCGAGGCGGCGTTCATGAACGCCTCGACCGGCTTCTCGCTGGCGACGGCGGTCGTGAGGTTCGCGATGTCGGTGTCGAGCGGCCCGCGGTTCTCGTACCTGACCGGGCCGGTGCAATAGGGCACCGCGGCGGCGGCGAACCACGAGGTGCCGCCGCGCTGGGCGCGCAGCCGCTCCATGAAATCGGGGTGGTCGAGGATATCGCGATGCGCCGCGGTCTGCGGCGGCGTCGAATGATCGGTGCCGGCGAGCGCGCCGATTCCGGACAGCCGGTGCCGCACATAGAACGTATAGGAGATCTTGCTCTGCTCGCCGTCGCAGACGCTGTCGATCCCGGCTTCCATTTGCTTGGCGACGACATCGCGCACCGCCCCGGCGAGGCTCGGGGCGAACGCCGCCTCGTCGATGCGCTCCCCCACTTCGCGCGCCATGATCTGGGCGAGCAGCTCCGGCGGCCGCGGCAGGCTGCCGACATGCGTCGTCAGGATGCGGTCGGTGCTGGTCTTCATGGCGGCTTACCTCTCCTATTGGCTGCCCGCATAGCTGGTTAGGTCGAGGAATTCCAGCACGGTGCCGTCGGGATCGCGGAAATAGGCGCGCGGGCCGTTGATGACGCCGCCTTGGCGGTCCTCCTCGAAAGTGATCTCGACGCCGTGCGCGCGCAGGTGATCGAGCGCCGCCTGATATTCCCCGCGCGCGATGCCGAACGAGTGATGCACCCCGCCATGATCGTCTCGCACCGGATTGATTGGCGGGTCGCGCTTCACGAGGATCACGCAGAACCCCGCCGCGTCGAAAAACGCCATCGCGCCCTGGGCGACGGTGGCGAGGTGCCTGAGCCCGACGATCTCGGTGTAGAACCGCGTGCTCGCCGCGATGTCGCTGACTGGAATGCTGAAATGCACAACGCCCGTTAGTGCGACCATGTCTGCCTCCCCGTGACACCGCCAGTCTAGAGCGCATCGACCCGAGATGGCCATTCCGAGGCGGGTATTGACCCCATAGCCTTTGGGGCGGCGGAGCGAAGCCTATTCGGCCGGCCCTCTCATCCGCTCACGACAACGCGGCAGTTTGAATTTCCGCTCATGCCCCACACCACCTGACCTTGGTCAAAAGGGTCAGCCTCCGCGTTGGCCGGGCGCCTCGCGCTCCGCCACCGCTCGCTGTTCGGGATCCAGGTGCTGCCAGATCTCGGCGTCGCGTCCGTATACATCAGGCCGAAATTGCAACCTGCCGTCGACATCCGCGAACGCGGTCTCGTACACCACGAATACGGGCACGGACTCCGCCAGATCGCTTCGGGTGGTGCTGCCCGTCGCGATCGCTTGGTTAATTGCCTCGTTGGGTTGCTGCATCAGCAGCGCGGCCAATTCGCGTGGATTCTCCACCCGGATGCATCCATGACTGATGCGCCGGTCATCGCGGCTGAACAGATTTTTTGACGGGGTATCGTGCAGGTAAACGTCGAACCGGTTCTGCATCTCGAACATTAATTGCCCGAGCCCTGAATTGGGTCCCGCCACCTGCTGCAGCCCGCCATTGGGCAGTATGACCATATTGTGCCGCGCCAAATAATTTGGGTCGTTAGCGGTCTTCGGCAGGATCTCGTCGGTGGCGATGTCCTGCGGGATGTTCCACGGCGGGTTGAACAAAACGCCGTCGATTGTGGCCTGGAACTCCGGGCTCTGATTGCGCAGCTCATCTTGGCCGACAATGACCCGCGTCGAAAAAACCGGCCGGTCGTCGCGGTACAGCACGACGCGCTCGTCGGCGACGTTGACCCAGACGCGGTCCGCCGGCAGGTGCCGCGGCAGCCAGCGTTCGCGTTCGAGGTTTATCTCAATCTCGCGCGCGCGGCTCGTCGCGGTCTTGCCGCCTGCCGAGCTGCCCAATTGCGAATTCTGCAAAGCCTGGCGCAGCAGCCGGTAGGTCGGTGTCGTCGGCGCCAGCGCTTCGATTGCCGCCACGGGGTCGGGGCTGGCGATCGCGACGTCGAGCGCGGCAACGATATCGATCGGCTCGGGCGTCAAAGCCTCGTCATCTCTTCGGCGCTCGACCGGCATGACGCCGCGGGCGAGTGCGTCGGCGTAGGCGAGCAAGGCGTCCGACAGCAACAGCTCGAGGTCAAGCGGCGGCAAATTCGCTGCCGCGCGCAGCGAATTTGCGTGAAACAATTCAGGCGCGAGCCCCTGATCGCCGGTGCGGAATATGGCATTCCACAGGGCATTCGCCTGCGTCGGCCGGTCCGTCCATATCGGCGCGAAACCATGGCGCGCGTAGAAGCGTCGCAGCAGCCCGGCGTTCAGCCGCTCACCGGCGACGACGAGTTCGGGTGCGCTGTTGATCCGCTGGCCGAGTTCGGTGTTGGCATACGCTGCCACCGGAGCGGACGGCCCGAAGGCTGCGCCGGGCGCCTGCTGTGCGAAGGCTGCCGGAGCTGCAAAGGCACAGGCTGCGGCGAGCGCAATCGCGCCGCCTGCGATCGGTCTGACGAATGCCCGAAGTCCTTTCGTCGCGAAGCTGCGTGATGGGAACAAAATAGCCTCACGAAAGCGTCATCCCGGCGCGACTTGCGCTGCCGCTGGTGGAAACGGCCGGCGCGCGTTGGCGGTTCCCAACCGAAATGGGGCAAAACCTACGCGCAATAGTCTTGGGAGCGATTGTGCCCGCCAAAACGAAATTTCTGCAAGCCACGGTCTTCATTCATCTGTGGTTCAGCCGTCGGGATCCGGGCGCTGGAAGGTGCGGAGCCGACTTTGTGGCGCCGCGCAGGAACTAATAAAACCCCTCGACGTTGGTCATTGCTGTCAATCGCTTTCGGATTGACGTATCGTGCGAGTCCCTCAACCGTGGAGAAAGCGGATGTCCAAATTTGCCGAAAAATTGGCCCGGCGCAGGCAGTTGCGTAATGCAGCACTGGTTGCCGTCGTGTTTCCTGTGTTGCTCGCGGCGTGCGCCCCCGTTCCGGCTCCGGCTCCGCCGCCGCCGCCGCAACCGGTCTACGCTCCGGCCCCGCCACCGCCTCCGGCTCCAGTTGTCCGCGGCTAACCGGCGGCGCGTAAGGCTCAAGGATCCGATCCTCGAATTATCGACGAAATGATCTGACCGCCATCGAGAGGGGCACAGGCGAGCATCAAAGAGGCGCGTAAGCTAAAAACGCCCGCGCTATCTACATCGCCTGCGCCCCAGCGGCGGCGAGAGCCGCTGTCATGCGCCCGAATGCACTTGCCGTTGCAACCTGGCCTGGGAGCAGCGAGCGGTTCCTCATGGCACGGGCTGGGCCCTGTTTGTCGTCGAGGTGGCAATGGCCGCTGTCGGCGCGAAGCCGATGCTGAACGTTGCGCCCGATCGACTGAAGGCGAAACCCCAAACCGAGACCCCCGCCTCCCGCCTGTGCTTGTTGACAAACGGAACAAATCGTGTACAAATCATGGTTGTCCGAGCCCGATGATCGGCCTCCCGTCCTGATCTCGCCCTGATAAAACAGGAAGAACAGGAAACGCCAAGGCGGCGGCCGGGCCCTGGCGAGGAATGCGTGTGCCGCGCAACCCCACGGCGCGTTCTGCATATTGCCGCGCCTGCGGCGATACCGTAGCCTTGGCTGATCATCGATAAAGCTAGGGGTGCGCGTCGCTCTAGGACCCCGGTAGACGACCCAATAGACGGCCTCCCTGCTCGACAATACCGGGGCAACGAGGAGGAAAGTCATGGCGTACGATCTGCTTATCAAGAACGGGCGCGTCGTCGACGGTTCCGGCGCTCCGGCATTCCACGCCGATGTCGCGGTCCAGGACGGCAGGATCGTAGGCGTCGGCAAGGCGAACGGCGCCGCCGCGAAGCGCACAATCGACGCCGCCGGCCGCGTCGTCGCGCCGGGCTTTATCGATCATCACACGCATTTCGACCCGCAAGCGGTGTGGGACCCCTATTGCGGCTCGTCGGTGCAGAACGGCCATACGACGATCGTCGTCGGCCAATGCGGCCAGGTGATCGCGCCGGTGCGGCCGGGCGACGCCGACTGGTATCTCGAATTCTTCTCCGACGCCGAGCAGATCCCGATGTCCGTGCTGCGCGCCGGGGTCGACGTCACTTGGGAGTCGATTGCTGGCTACATGGACGCGATGGCCAAGCGGCGCGGCTGCAATGTCGGCGCCTTGATCGGCCATTCCGGCATTCGCCGTTATGTGATGGGCGAGGCCGCCTCGGAGCGGGTCAAGGCGACCGAAGACGAGATGGCGGCGATGAAGAAAATCATCCGCGAGGCGATGTATGCCGGCGCGCTCGGCTTCTCGACCGCGCCCAAGGATCGCGGCGACCCGGCCGGGATGTGCGACGACGACGAGCGTTGGGAACTCGCCAGCGTCGTCGCCGAGCTCGGCACCGGCATCTTCCAGGTGGCCGGTGGCGCCCCCGGCGGCACCGCGGCGACCCGCGAGGTCGCCCGCCAACTCGCGGCGCGCACCGGACGGCCGTCGATCTACAATCTGATCTCGCAGCCGATCGAGCGGCCGGAAGAGTGGCAGCAGCACCTCAAATGGCTCGAGGATTCGTTCAAGACCGGCGCGCGCTGC
>Ga0182024_10009511_pt1 | contig 20082 bp, 13 predicted proteins | sample P32metaG_FD_120480 | JGI IMG/M metagenome (GOLD analysis project Ga0182024, IMG submission 120480) | Permafrost microbial communities from Stordalen Mire, Sweden - P3-2 metaG (Illumina Assembly) | ecosystem: Environmental > Terrestrial > Soil > Wetlands > Permafrost | place: Sweden: Stordalen... | reverse complement strand
GATGATTTCCTCATTTGACCCGAGCATACCAACCTTATCCACGGAGTGAGGTGGTTGGATTGCTTTCTTTTCGAACTCTCCGTCTGGCATTTTTCCTGTGACCAAATGGACGTCGCTTCACATCAATACTCATATACCCTTGCCCGAGCAGCTTATATTTTTGCATTCGTTAGCCCCATTTCCGCTTATGACCGCTTCTTGTGCTTCCTCCACCTCGTCAGATTGCTTTTGCGGCGCTAAAATGTAGTGGAGGTTGGAGTATCCATGTACTACGGACAAAAGCATTGGTGCACCTGCACATTGAATGTGATGGTGGCAACAGCACTGTGCGTCTCTATTGCTGGCGCAAGGGCGGATAGTCCAACCAATGAAGGCGTGACCAGGGTCTTGACCAAAGCCAGAGTGCTGACCCAATCCTTTCAGGTGCAATGCGCAGGCGTACACTGCAACGTCGTCACATACCGCAACCCCAGAGCAGTTGTAAACGACATAAAGATTGATGCGATTTTGACAGCCAAGGCGATCAGGGATGTCTACCCTTCGATACAGTCAGTCACAGTACAGTTTTATGAAGCTAACCTGCTCCAATATCAATTCATTGAAGTGCATGCAAGTGATGTTGGCCTGTTTGCACGTGGCGGAGTGTCTAAGGAACAGCTCTTGAGTTCGCTGCCAGTGCATGCAAGCGCAGGTGGCTCCACCGGTGGTATCAGCGCAACGGCTGTACCGCGGCAGGTTGTCGACAATTATCAGGTGGTGCCAGGCTACAATCAATCGAACCGCACTCGCATGCTCGCCGACCTGCACGATATCCAGGCTAGGGGTGGCGATCTTTCCGCGTTGTGGCCTCGCTTCAAGGCCATGGAAAAAGTGATCAAAGATGGTGGTGCCGAGGCGACCACCAATGACTACAACCAGCTTGTTCCTGATGTCGCGCAGTCTTTAAAAAACGCCACACTTAAGAGCAGTCGAATTGAGGAGCAGTCCAGGTTGCGCAACAATCAGATTGAATCCCAAGGCAAGGTGGGGCAAATTCTGCCCAGTCTGCACTCCGGTTTTGGCTTGTTGCGCCGCCAGCGCCTGGCCAGAGAGATAGACAGGAAGGCGCTGTTGGGAGACAACGTGCAATACTTTCAGAGCATCTTGGTCAACACTATCGAGCCCTTGTGTCGAAGCGGCGAGGAGATCAAAGCTTCCGAGCAAATGGCTGATCTGGAACGTCAGATAGGGCTTTCCCCCTACATGGGCAGATGAGCTCATCCTTGAGCTCATCCTTTAACATCACACTGGTTTCGGTCGAATGTGACGATGTCGTACTTCTTGCTGATGGCGTCGATCTGCTCTAGCATCTGTGCTGCTTCGCCCTCTCGATGCGTGGCATGCAATAGGTCGCAGTATTCAGCCAGCATCGATAACAGAGCGGGATGTTGCGCCCCTGGTGAGTGGTAACTTCGGCAATTGCTTCTTTAAAAAGCTGTTCCGCTTCTTGGTATCGATTGCGTTTTGACATCAAGACGGCTTTATTTCGAATCAACTGGTGGATGGTGCCCCGAATTTCAGGAGCAATCCCATAAACAATCTTCCAGCTGTATATATATGACTGGGCGCGGTCGAGGTCGAGGTCTCCACGTAACATATACAATTTTGCCGCGTTGTTCAGAACTGCCGCAAAACTTTGTCTCGAAGTCTGGAAATTCGTTCCTTAGTGAAATGCGCCAGACCCGCTGAGAGAACGGACCAGCCTCAGGTGAGCAGCCGAAACAACATCTGCGCAGGCACTACGGTTCTCCACCAGGCCCAATATAAACATGTTCAGGTCGAGCAACCCAAACGACTGCAACCGTAATTTCCAATTTCCTTTAAGAGCATGCCGAAGGGTCATGACAGTATTTTGGCATGTGGGCGAACATCCGTTGATTTATTTGACACAATATCACTAACCGATGAGAGTGCCAAATTATGACGTTACAGAAAAACTGTTCCAAATGCGGTCAGGACTATGCCGGCGATACTAGCATTTGCCCGGAAGACGGTTTTCCGCTTGTTCTGGTAAAGGCCGCAGACATCAGCGAGATCGAGATGGGGACCCGCTATGAGTTCCTGGAGCTGCTCGGTCAAGGAGGAATGGGAGCGGTCTACAAGGCGCGACATACGATTATGGAGCGAACGGTGGCGATAAAATTGTTGCTTGCAGATATCTCAAAAGATCCGCAGGCGATGATGCGGTTTCAAGTAGAGGCGCGTGCTGCCAGTATTCTCAGCCATCCACATATCGTCACTATTTTCGAATTTGATTTTACCAAAAACGGTCTTCCCTTTCTGGTCATGGAATATTTGCCGGGCGAGACTCTTCAACAGGCACTGCAACAACGAAAGAATCTTCCCTGGCAGCTGACCGTGCCTATCTTCCTGCAGATTTGTGATGCCGTCAGCCACGCCCATTTACGCAATGTGGTGCACCGCGATTTGAAGCCCAGTAACGTCATGCTCACAACTGATGATGCTCATCGCAGTCAGGTAAAGCTTCTAGATTTTGGTATCGCTAAGCTATTTGCTGCCCCGGGCAAGACGGCTATGCGACTGACAAAAACGGGCGAGCTTTTCGGCTCTCCTTTGTATATGAGCCCTGAGCAGTGTATGGGTCAAAGCATCGACGCCCGAGCTGATATCTATTCGCTTGGCTGCATGATGTACGAAACGCTTTCTGGAGTTGCTCCAGTTAGTGGAAAAAATCTATTGGCGCTGGTATATGCACATCTGCACGATGAGCCAAAGCCGCTGGCAAAAGTCAGCCCGGAGATCGTGATAGCGGAAGAATTGGAAGCGATTGTGCACAAAGCAATGAAAAAGGATCCAGCTGATCGTTATGAGTCAGTGAGAGATCTGCTCACGGCTCTGGAGAAGTTCTACTTTGACCGAATGCCGGCAGCGGGCCTTGAACGTGGCGGCATCGTTGCTGGTGGCACGATCGGATCGCCTGGCACGCAAGGATCCGGCAGCAGCAAAGGATCTGGCACGCAAGGATCCGGCAGCACGCAAGGATCCGGCGGCACGTACGATTTCTTTACTAACGCCTGCGATGAATCGCAAGGCGTTGAAGAGTTGGCTCCGCAACCCAGCGACAAGCTGAATGAATTGGAACAGAGAGCCACCGCCGGCGATGCGGAGGGGCAGTATGAATTAGGGTGTTTCTATTACGAAGGAGCAATGCTTGACCGAGATCTGGAAAAGTCCTTCTTCTGGCACAGTAAAGCAGCTGCTCAAAAGTATGTGCAATCCATTTGTTGGATCGGAATCCTTTATCGGGATGCGCAGGGAGTTGAGCAAAATTATGATCAGGCGATTAAGTATTTTCAGGAGGGCGCAAGCCTTGAAGATGCCCAGAGCCAATTCTTCCTCGCTCAAATGTATGAGTCAGGTCGCGGAGTCGATCTCGACTTTGACATGGCTGCCTATTGGTACAGAAAATCTGCGCAAAAAGATCACGTTGCTTCCATGGCTGCACTGGCCAAGTTGTATCAGTCTGGTACTGGCGTAGACGCAAATGAAAAGAAGGCGGCGCAGTGGTTTCTGAAGGCGGCGGAAAAGGGTGATGCCGATTCTCAAAACGAGATGGGAAAGCGCTACGCAGCAGGAAATGGTGTCACGCAAAATCTTCCCAAAGCCGCCTCCTGGTATCTGTGCGCCGCTCAGCAAGGACAAGCCGATGCCAAAGTCAATGTTGCTCATTGCTATGCCAACGGCGAAGGCATTCCAAAGGATCAAAAAGAAGCGCTTATGTGGATGACATATGCGGCGCAAGCAGGTCATCCGGAAGCGCAAAATTGGCTTGCCTATTGGTATGAAGAAGGATTGATGGGCTGTGACAAGAACGTAAAATTGGCGCTGAGATGGTATTCAAAAGCGGCACTAAAAAAGGATCCGTGGGCTCAGTACAAGTTAGGTAACTTCGCGGAATTCGGTACAGCCATGCCCAAGAACGAACGGCAAGCTGTGGATTGGTACCGGCGCGCGGCCGAACAGGGAACCAGGGTTGCGCAATTGGATCTGGCACATTGTTATCGCAACGGATGGGGCGTGAAACAGGATGAAGGACAATATCTTTTCTGGATCGAAAAAGCTGCAGACAACGGATCGATTGAGGCCATGAAAGAATTGGGGCGGGAAGTGGCATCGCAGGAGGGGAGCGCTAATGCTTCAGGTCGACCGCGGTCGCACGAACATCGTCATTTGCCACAAACCGAAGAACTGGAAGAGGATGATGATGTCAGCGACGAAGATCTCGAACAAGATGAGCATGACCAGTCGTTGCATAAGACCATTCGCCATCATTTGCGCCAGGCCAAACGTGGCAGAGGATCCGACATGATGGATCTGGCTTTCCATTATCGTTGCGGCGATCTGGTCAAGAAAAGTGAAAAACGGGCCTGCTACTGGTTCACCAGAGGAGCGGAAGCCGGAGATGCAGAGTCGATGCTCGAGCTTGGCCACATTTATCTTTATGGATGGGGAGTGGAAAAGGATTTTGCAAAGTCATTTGAATTGTTTCAGGGCGCTGCGGAGAAAGGAAACAAAAAAGGAATGACTGCACTGGGCGATGCCTATGCTTATGGAGAGGGAGTGGGAACCGATGCCGAGCAAGCTGTCTTTTGGTACAAGAAGGCTGCTGAAAAAAATTATCCTGAAGCCCTAAAGCGACTGGCCGGATGTTGCGAGAATGGATTTGGGGTGGAGGCAGATTTGCATGAGGCAGCGCAATGGTGGCTGCAGGCGGCGCGCAAAGGCGATAAGCATGCCCAATATTGGATTGGAGTTTGTTATCGAGAAGGAATGGGCGTGGAGGTTGATCATGCAGAAGCAGCAACCTGGTTGGAGTGTTCAGCGCGGCAGAAGTATTGCCTTGGTAAAATAGAGCTGGCTAAATGCTACGAAGAAGGCATTGGAGTTGAACGCAATGCTGAAGAGGCGAAACAACTTTTGACTGAAGCAGCGCAAGACGGTTGCCTGACAGCGCAAGAAAAACTGAAGGGCTGAGCAATCCGGGAGCGCAGGCGTCTCGCCTGCATCTGATCCTATGCTGCTTTAGTTGGCTTATGCTGCTTTAGTTGATTTGCCAAGAAGCGTCCACGTAATTATTCGCGAACCGAATGTAATTGCGGGCGAACCTACGGATACTTGCTTACGCAGTGGGTTTGAGGATGCGACTTTTGCATAGAGGGGCGGCAGGCCGACTCCGAAATCAGTATGCATTGATTTCTCATTAGCGGGCGGCGGGCGTTTGATCGATAACATTTGATCCTGCAAGCAGCCTTGCAATTCTTGCGGCTCTTCGTTGGTTGCCTGTTGTTTAGGCATTGACTTGAGGTTCAGCCTACCCAAGATACTAAAAGTTTGGACATTCATCTTAAAAACAGAGTTCCCCGTAGTGCACTCGAACTCAACAAAATTGATTTGGTGTGTTTGAGATATGCTGCAATAGTATCGGCTCTCAGAGTCCGTGTAATCCCGCAGTGCAGGTATCCCCCGGCGGGGTAGATCACGCCTTTTCAATTGGTTGGTTCTTTAGTTGGTTGCGGTCGCGTTCAAGTTGTGGCAGAACCGTCATAGCTAGCTGGGCAATGTTGTGCGCGTCGTCGATGCCGCGATGATGAGTGCCTATCAGTGGGATCTTGGCGAAGGACAGAGCTTGAGCCATTCCCATTGGGCGAGTTCCATGCATCGAGGCGAACTCTTTTTTCAGATTGATGTGATTCTCGAAGGCGCGAGGGAACGGCAATGAAGACTGCTGGCAATCAGCCTTAAATTGGGTTGCCGGGTACGGCGGTCTGCAACGGAGAGAGAACAAAATCGAAGAGATGATCGCTCAAGCAATCTTCAATATCGGATTCATCTGATTCGTCTAATTCATCGGACTGATCTGCTTCATCCGCTTCATCGGATTGGTCTGATTGATTGGATTGATTGTTTACGCAGTGTTCCAGCAAGCCTATTATTCTCTCCAGCAATCCAGAAAACGAGTCAGCGACAACCGCACGATCAAAACTGTTGTCGGCGGCTGAGATTATTTGTCCGTGCCTGCCGCCGTGGGCAGGATCCATGTCCAAAAACAACCAATCGTGACCCATATCTACAATTGGCCACCAGCGAGCATTCTTGAACATTCTCTTGACGGGACCTTTTGTCTCTATGGGTGCTTTGATGTCATCCCATACTTCATTCATTTGGTGGTATTCCCCGCCGGCAAAGCGCAGTCCAAGAAGGGTGAATCCCGGCACGAATTGTTCAATGTATCCAGTGGTTTCGCTGGCTGTCTTAAATCGTTGTCCGCCTAGTTGTCGCAAGAAGTATTTGTAGTCGTCAGGAAAGCTCAAGCTGAACAAGTGCTCTGCTTCTTGGATGGAAGTGTCAGTCTCTGGCGGGCCAAACGCATCCACGAGATCCATTCGCTGCATGAACTGAGTAAGTTTATCGATTGCTGAACGGACTCTCGCATCGTCAGTGGTGCCGATTGATTTTTGATCTGGTACTATATCTAGTGCACCGGGTAAGAGGGTCAGTCCGCTCGTTGGTTCGAACTGTGATGGAAACTTGGTGTCTTTGTCATATTTGCAGTTCTTAAACGTTACGCCTTTGCAGTCCGCTCCCGTGAAGTTAGCGCCACGCAGGAAAACGCCGTTGAAGGTAGCTGATTGCAGATTGGCGTTTTGAAAATTCACCCGGTCAAGCACGTTCTCGTCTGTATCATACGAGGCCTTGAACTCCGCCTTCCGTAAATTTGCCTTCTGGAAATTTGCTGCCAATAAAGATGTGTCCAAAAACCTTGATTCCTCCAGCGAGGCTTCAGCAAAATCTGTTTGTTTGGCGCTGCAATCCTGGAAAGTCGCTTTGTCTATGTGCGATTTTGCAAAGGAAGCTTTGTCAAGATTGCATTCAAACATTGTGCAATTCTTGAGATTCGCGCAGGCAAATCGTGTTTCAGTCAGATCATTCTCATGGAATTTGACGCTCGATAGATCAAGTTCGGAAAAGTTTTGGGCGCGCAAAATCTTGAATGATTTTCTTTCTTCCAGGCGCCGCCGGTTCCATTTAGTCACACCGTCGGCTCCACTGCGAAGCTCCTGGATAGCTAGTTCCGGTTGCTTTGCCGTTTCTGCCTGTGCTGCCTCTTGTAACGCTTTCAGCTCTTTGTCAATTGGCACCGCAACCGAGAAGGCTTCGCACCACGCGGCCAGAGCGATTCGCTCCAGGGCTTGATCAGCGACCTCATTCCGTCGCGAATTTACTGTACCCAGCGCCAGCGTGGCATCAGGGGCAATGGATTTGATCGTGGTAAACATAAGGGCAAGGGTGCCATAAAACGACTCTTCGATCAGCCCATCAGCTCTGTTTTGCTGCGTTGGCACAGTTCCGGGCTCGTAGATCACTCCACCCTGCCTCACGCGCTTCTCGACGCCAATAGCTCGATAGTTCCAGCAATTGTGTTTGTTCTGGCAGTAAAGCGTTATGTAGATACGTTTGCTGCCCACGTGAAGTTCGGCAGTGGTCTCTACCCGTTTAGAGTTCTGCATAAATTGCATGAGCTTTTGCGCAGCCACTCCTGCTGGCGCTTCTAACTTGTCCACACCGAGGGCCACCTTGACCGCAGATGGCAGCGGCTCTCCCATAAAATCGTAATACTCTTTTGCCTGGGCGAACTCTTCCATTTTTACGCATAGACGTGCCAACTTTGATGAGAATAGAGTTTGGCGAGACTTATCAGTTCCCGATTCTCCGCTCTTCACGTCATCAAACGCTAATTTGTAAGCAGTGAGCGCTTCCTGCAGTTTGCCATCTTTCGAAAACTGCTCTGCTTGCTCATACAAAGCGATTATTTCATCTTCGCTCTTTCTGCCGGAACCGCCGCTCATTTTCACCTCATCGTCCTTTTATTTTGAGCCATAGTCCTTCGATGACGAGCCAAAAAATTTCTTCCACCAACTCATGGATTACCCTTGTCGTTTTGGACTAGCGTGGTCAGGTAGGGTCACCAGAGTCGCCAAAGAAGCAATAATCAATTTGCGTCAGTGTCGGCGGGGCTCTTTTTCCAGAATTGCCACCAATGTTTGCGCACCGTCTGTGGTGAGGAGGAGGCTCCGGATGCGTCATCCGTAGAAGCGGGCGTGGATGCGGTGCTAATCGGAGTGGTTACTTTGATCGAAGACGTTTTTCCCAAAGCAATTTCTGTATCGATCTGCTGCGGATCGTTTTTATCCACAGTCACTGTAAGGTGATACTTGCCCGGCATGAGCTGAAACTGAGGAGTGACGTATACAGATTCCTGTCCCTTTCGGTCATATACTTTTATGACAATCTCTTTATATTGGCCGGGAGTTTGGACATCCACCGCGCCAGTATAGAAGTTGGCAGCTAGCCAGACGAAAATGGTGCCAACGAATCCGATAATCGGGATGGCGGTCGAAAATAAGCTGAGCGTTTCTTTCGTTTTAGAGACGCCTTTCAGGCGGCTCTCACCGCCGGCGCAGGCAGTCGATTCGTTGACGTCAGTTTGTTGTACCATGACTGTTTACGGACCTCGAGACGCCCTACCCCAGACGCGGCGGGCTGCCAAGTATGATACTACAATCGCTCAATATCGGCTGTCACTCGATACGAACCTTTGCGCAAGCGTTGCACACCCAGCGTCGTTTGGTTCAGATCGCCGCCGGTTGTGGTGACGTGTATATCGTTGCCTCTTGAGATCTTGATCACATCCGGATTTTGATTGGTCACATGCACTTGCATTTTGTCTGTTGTGCCGCGCACTCGAACCACGATTCTGTTGTCTTTAGGATCAGTTTGCACTTCTGCCGCAATTAGGCTAAACAGGCCAGGATTCCCGCGCAAACCACTGGTGCTGACGGAGACGGTATGGCTGCCGGCCGTTAGGTTCGGGGGCAGACCGACGCGCAGCTGCACCGGCGATGAGGCCGTCACTTTTCCCTCGCTGATACCGTCTATGATCACTCTATTGTGCTCTGCTTGCCCGTCGAAATTGTGCCCATCAATGGTTAGAGTGCCTGTGTTTGATACCAGCTGCGATACCTTATCGATGCGAGGCACGTCCTGGTTAGCTGAAACAGTGAGTGGTTGAAAAATCTCGATCAAACCAGGGTTAAGGTCTGATCTTGATGAGAGCGAGACGTTTAAAGAACGTCCGGGAGTGGCATCCTCAGGCACCATGAAAGTGGCCTGACCTTTGGCATCAGTGGTCAATGAAACACCATTGAAACTTAGCTCTACCCCTACTTCAGGGTTGTGGGTCCCGTCTATTACGGCGGCGGTCAAATATTGGCCGGCTAGTGCTCTCTCCGGCATAACAACGGTCGCCGACATGCTCGGTTGTTTCGGCCCCACCGGAACCGCCGGAGCCTCCCAGCCCATGCTGGCTGATTGATTGGGGCGAGTAAAAGAGGCGGTGGCAATTGTGGTGGCGCCTGGTTGGCTATTAGCTGTTGTTTCAGGGGGTTTAGCTGTGCTGTGTCCGGACCAATCATCGCGATCGATTGGCGGCCCTTTCACAGACGCTTGTTCGTCGGTGGCTGTCCGGCTTCGGTTGGGCTCTTTTGCCGCTTCGACTTTAGTGGTGCTCTCGCTTCCCGTTTCTTTGCCGACTTTCTTGTCGGTTTCTTTCCTGTCGGTTTCTTTTTTATCGGATTCCTTTTTATCGGATTCTTTTTGAGTATCCTTTTGATTACCAGCGACTTTCTCTTTGTTGCCTTTATCAGTCTCATCTGCATCATCTGGTTTCTTGGCTATTCTTGAGTCATCGCCGGCGATACCGTCCTTGGCGTCGCTGCCCTCAGCATCTTTATCTGCTTTTGCACCAGCTACTTGCTTAACTGCTTTGGCGGCTATCTCTGCTTTTGCCTTGGCCACTGCCACTTCAGCTTCAGCTTGTGCTAATCGGCTCTCCGCTTCAGCTTTCTCTTTCTCCTCAGACTTCAAGCGTTCTTGCTCTTGCGCGTCAGCTTTCTCCTTGGCCTGGGCTTCCTGCTTTTGGGCAATAAGCTTTCTTTTTCCGTCAAAAACCTGCATTTGCGCCAAATATTCGCGCCCGCGCTCAGTCAGTATTGCTTGCAGTACTATTGTGGAGTTTTTTTTTACTTCTTTCGTTTCCGAATCGGCTGTTTTTGAGACCTTCTCGTCTTTGCCTTTATCGTCCTTTGAGTCGCCGTTTTTGGCAGTCTCGACAACATTGCAACAGTCAGCATCTACAGTCATGTTGCCCAGTTTTGCCAGCCAGAAGTTGACGTCGGATTGACTTTGAATATCAAAGCCTTTTTCCACCGAAGATCTGCCGCCCAGAACAACGATAAATTCGCCGATCTTTTTGCCGTCCGCCGCCTTATCGGGGCAGTTGCCGGCAATGGTGACATTCATCAGTCCGTTTTCTCGCTTGCCCCATACGACTGCCAGTGAGCCGTGACAATCGTCGCTTAATTTGACATCACCCGATGACCATGCCTCGGTCGTCATCTGTGCACCAGATTTGGTATCGACGATACGATTGGATTTGAGCTCAGGGTTCTCCAGAGCTTTGGACAAAACGCGTTTGGCCAATTCGAGCACCGATTTTTCATTGGCGTCTTCAATTTTGTCCAGCTGTTCCTGATCGGCAAGCGAACGGGAGAGGTCTTTCAAGAGGCTGATCAGTGCCGAATCAGGCACGAATACAGGTTTCTCTTCCACCTGCTCAGCCACTTCTTCGCTACCAGCAGGGGCAGCGGCAGGGGTCGCTGTTGCAGCTTCCGCGTCCTGAGCGGCGGCGTGCTTTGCCGGTGGCTTAGTTGCACTGTCTGCGGTGCTAGCTTTTGCCGGAGCCGCTTTTGGGTTGGCTGTCGCTTTGGCCGCCGGCGTCTGAGTTTTTGCCGGTGCTGCCGCCTTTGCCTGCGGAGCTTGCGCCGGCGTCGCCTTAGCCTTGGCCGTTTCTTGATCTTGGCCGTCAGCTTTGCCCTTCTTCAGCTCTTTAGACTTTTTCTTCTCCGCCTTTTTGGTTTCTTTGTCGCTAGACGTATCGCTCTCTTTTGAGTCAGCGCTGATGTCGGTTTGAGCTTTGGCGTCAGATTTGGATTTGCTGAAAGGAAAACCGGCAATCAGCTCTTTGTCTTGCGCTGCATGCGAATGTTTGTGACTTTTTGCCAGCGCTTTTGCATTACCGGCCATGAGTGATATCGACAGCGCCACCATGATAGTGATTACTGAGCGATCGAAAGTCCTCGAAATATCCATCCTTACCTCACTCGCTTCCGTTTCCGAAAATGTCCTCAAAGACGCCCATTGTTTCCGATGGTGTCAAACCCCAGCCCAGATATTTTCCATCGAGCCAAATTTCGAAATGAAGATGCGGATACTTCGCCCTGCCCGGCAGGTTTTGACCCGTTCCCGACACTCCTACGTAGCCTAATGTTTCACCTCTGGATATGGTTTGCCCCTTTTTCAATGCCGGATTAATTCTACTCAAATGTGCGTACCGCGTCACCATGCCGCCGCCATGATCGATCCAGACTTGGCAGCCTCGCAAAAGATCTTCATTGTGATCTGATGTTTGATGTGATTTGTAGCACTCGGTCATGACCTTATTGAATTGCGCAGCGTCCATATCTTTGAAGTTCGCATCAACACGAATTATTTTGCCCGAACCGGCAGCGCGAGCCGGCGTTCCCATCTGCACTCGCGTTTTGCCGCCGGCAGCGTCGAAAAGATCCATGCCCTCGTGGATGCCAAATCGATATAACCGCCGGGCTCCAGGAAAGACACCCACATGTCTGGGAATGCCAACGCCTTTGATGGGCATGACAATTCCTTCCACTCTTTCATCGAGGACGTGCCTGTGCAACGGCGTCTTCAACGAATCGGGAGCGGCCAGCTTGCGGTAGCTTAGGGTGCTTGCGTTGACGATCCAAAACCCTTTTTCAATAGGCATCAGTCCACGCAGATCACTGCCGGCAGGGAAAATGAATTGCGCCGTTTGCCCACCGGTCTTATTGATGCAGATGACACGATTGTTTTCCCGCTCGACGATGAAAAGCGGTAAACCGGCGCTTGTCAGCAATCTGGAGGGACGTTCGTTGGGCAGACGTTTGTAGTAGAAGGGCTCTGCCATTGATGTGGTGCCATTGTATTTGCTGATCACACCATTTTTCTTGAGAACGTAGATGCTGTTGTCGCAGGCAATTGAAAGACCGTCGCCCACATACTGGTGCCCTGGTACGATCACCCATGGCGTAGAGGAAACTGGAAAGCAAGGCTCCATTTTGGCTGCCCGTCCCCGCGTGTGCCAGATCTCGTTGCGTTCCGGATCAAGCAGCACCATTTGCCCGCCCGCCGGGCTGAAATCGATGAATTCAGGATCAGGCTGACCGTTGAAGAAAGGAAGATTGGCCCGGAACACCTGCCATTTGTTGGACCCGGGCAAATATTCGAATAAGTCGCCGGTCTTGTCGAGGACGACTATGGAGTTTCTCGCCGGGCAGATGGCGAAATTGTTGAACTCTTGAAACCTGATGCCGTCGATTGTCTTCGGTGGATCGATGCGGTTGAGCAAGGCGTCGCTAGTGTGCCCAAGCTTGTTGGCCAGACCGGGGCAGCGCCACAAAGATAAGGGGGATAAGAAGAAGACGTCGCCCTTGCAGGCAAGCACCGCAGATGGTTTCACTCGATTGCCTTGATCGTCAACCAGATTGATTACATTGGCGTCGATGGGTTGAGATGCTGCACTCGTGTCTGCCTGAATCGGGGCAGTAAGCTTACTTGTCTGAGAGGCATACGCTTGCACGACAGGCTGCGCTTCAGCCTTGAGCGACGTCTTTTGCACCAGGGTAAGGCAAGCAGCGCTTGACAAAAGCATTCCACTGAGCAGAACAGGCAGTGTGCATTTTGTTGCTGATGAATATCTGGCTAACAACTGAGTTCTTCTTTCGAGGGAAAAAGGCTCTACTTTTTGATCGGTGTCTTTCCTGGATTGGCAATAGTCTTTGTGTTTGCAAGGGCAGAATCACTGATAAACCATCTGTCGCCAACCTTTTCAACTGTGTAATTGACGTTGTATGTGTCATCGGTGATTTTTATCGTTTTACCAGTCAGTTCATCAATGTATTTGCTGTACTCTTTCACTTCGGCGTAGACTGAGTATTTTTGCCCCTTTCCGAGATCTACTACTTTATCTACTACCACCCCTTTGGGCGTCATCTCGTAATATTTTTTGTTGTCCATCAGCCATTTGACTGCGTCAGATTGTTTCCTTAGCGCTTTGTCGGATAATACCTGAGGCAGCTCGGTGGTGTCTTTTTGGCGCACTGCCGTCTTCTTTACGTTTTGCCAGTTCAGGATTATATCGGCAAATTTAGTCTTCAAATCCTCTTTACCAGAACCTGAAGTGTCCTCCGGTTGCTCCGTTGTTGGTACCGTATGTGGTGTGACCGGCGTCGGCGTGACGGAAGCTATCGCCGTTTTGCCAGCAGGCTTGGTCGTGCCCCAACCGTTGTTGTCTTCTGCAGATTCACCGGTCTTGGCGGGCGCCGAAGGCGTCGTCGTGCGGGCAGTTGTCTTTGGCTTTGTCTCGATTGTGAAGTTCAAATTCGAGGGCGTGCTGATTGCAGTTGTCGTTGTTTGCTTTGGCCGAGTTGGCGGCGCAGTCACAGGCGTGGAGGCAGTGGTTTCGTTAGGCGCTGGCTGACTCCAATCTGTTGGGCGTGTGCTGGTCGCTACCTTTGCCGGTGTGCTTTCGGTAGCGGCGGGCGGCTCAGTTGTTGCCGGTTGAGCTGCTTGATGGAAGACAATATCCGGGCTTACATCTTTGCCTGATACTTTGATCACGAAAGAGTACTTGTCGGCGGAGCTGCCGTCGGCCTCAGGGTGCAAATTGACCATGTAGCTTCCAGCCGAGAGGTTAAGAGGATCAGCCTTGCTGCTTTGCAAAACTTTCAACTTGGCCTTTTCGAACTGCGAATTAAAATCAGATATACGTGCGGCTTTTGCACCGAGGGACTCGAGCAAGAAATCAGTCGACATTTCCAGGTTGACCAGAGCCGTCTGTTTAGGCTGATTGTTTAAGCGCAATTCAGCCGCGGTCACCTTATTGTTGTTGGATTGAATATCTAATCGGTTCTGACCGGCATCTACAAACCCGCCGTTATCTGGTTTGAACGGTCCGATTCCGGGCCAGCCGCCCGATTTGATTAAATCGCTATGGTTTAGTGATTCAAGAGAGCAAAGGGCAGCAGTGGTTTTGCTCTCATCGCCTGCCGCTTTCTTGGTCACGGATGGATCGCTCCACATCGTGTCAAGCGAGCCCTCATCAGCGCACAGAGCTACCTGGGTGGACATCCCCAGACTAATGAGCAATATCGGCAGCGCTGCTTTGAGCATATGTTTGCGCACACAGGAACCCTCAAACTCTATCCAAAATAGGTTTTATCACATTCCTCACTTTGATGAGCTATGAAAAACTTACCTTGAAAACTTAGAAAAAGCCCCAATTAACCGGGGTTAATGGGAATTCTTAACTTTGCGGCAATCCCAATATGCCGTAGCCTGCCTGGCGCAGAAGTGATACTACATTCGGTATCGGAAGACCGACTATGTTTGTGTGTGAGCCGACAATCTTCTCGACAAGGGCCGCGCCTATCCCTTGCAATGCATAAGCTCCGGCCTTATCCATTGGTTCGCCCGTTTCTACATAGGCTCTGATTTCGATTTCGCCAAGCTGGCGAAAATGCACGGCCGAGCGCTCGACGCTGTGCCATGTTTGCCTTACGCCTGCCAGGGAGGCGACCAGATATACACCGGTAAAAACCTCATGTGTTTTTCCGGACAGTGCCCTGAGCATGGCGCAGGCATCCTTCTTGTCAACAGGCTTGCCCAGGTATTCTCCATGCAAAACCACGATCGTGTCGGCACCCAAAACCAGAAGAGGATGCTCAGGCTCGCGCGCTAATTCGCGCTCGAAAACATCTACTGCTTTCTGTTTGGCCAGATTGAGAACCACCTCTTGCACACTCAGCTTAGGGTCGACTATCTCTTCCAGGGTGCTGGGAATTATTTCGAATTGCAATCCCAACCCTTCCAGAAGGTCTTTTCGTCGCGGAGAAGACGAGGCCAGCACCAGTCTTCCGTTGGGCTGTCCCACTGCACCGCATTTAGTACCATAGTCGGGCTCTTGGTTCATTTATTTGAGAGCTCGAAAACCTGAATTCTTTGATTGCCTTTATCGGCGACATAGAGAACGTGGTTGCTTGCGTCTATGCTGAAATCAGCCGGCGCCCGGAATTTACCAGGTTCTGAGCCTTTGCCGCCAAAGGAGTAAAAATAATCACCTGTGGGCCCGAACACCTGGATGCGGTGATTAAGTGAGTCGAGCACGTAAATTTTGTCGTTGCTGTCCACGGCAACTGAGCGAGGCACGTTAAACAAGCCTGGACCGGTGCCCTTGCCACCAAATGAGCGGACGAAACTGCCGCTTTTGTTGAAGACATAGATACGTGAAGATCCGTAGTCGACACAGTAAATTTGGTTGAGGCGATCTGTGGTCAGCCCTGAAGGAAGCTGAAATTCTTTATCTGATTGACCTTTAACGCCAATGGAGCGCATCCACAATCCCAACTCTGCTTGAAATACCTGGATGCAACCGTTGGCAGCGTCTGAGAGGTAGATGAGCCCGGTTGAATCGATGGCGATGCCCTGAATTCCCCCGTCTTTTCCCTGGATGTTGCAAAATTCCTTGAAGAAAACTCCGCGGCTGTCGAAGATACGAACGTAAGGATCGCTGCTGTCTGTCACATACACGCGCCCCTTATCATCTACGGCTATGCCTGAGGGTTTGGTGAGCGCACCGCCTGCGGTTTTGCTTTCGCTTGATGGTCTGACGACGAGGTTGCCGATCCAGCGACCGTCATATGAGAAGAGATGCACTTGCCTGGTGGCAATGTCACCGACAGCCAGCCTGCCGGAACGAAAACAGAGCACGCCAGGCTCTTTCAGCTGTTGTTTATCTTTGCCGTAGCTGTCAAACATACCGATGGGCTTTTGATTGGCCAATTCTTGCTTGCCGGTACTGGCCGTGGAGGCTGTGAATTTCACTTCGCCTGTTGGCGCCTTGGACAAACTGTTAGAAAGTGTCACCGGCACCGGCGCCGGTGCCTGTGCCTGTGCGGAAGTCGTTTCAGAGAAAAAGTTGGCACTGGTGTCTACCCCGTGGTCGATCGCTCTTGCTCTCAGTTGCGTTATCTCGGGATTTTCTCCAGAGCTGTCAGACTCTGTATTGTGTTGAGTAGAAGCTTCATTATGTTCGCTTGGGAAAGGCGGCTGATTCTCTGTGGTGCGAATGCCAAACTTTTCATGTGCTTGGGCAATGTTTGACGTCACCTTAGGATCTTGAAAATCATCTAGGGAAGCCTGGAACTCTTTGGCGAAGTCCATCACCGATCGATAACGCTCGCGAGCTCTCTTCCTTAGCGCTTTTGTCACAGTAGCCGAGGTATGCAGATTGATCTGCGGCCACACTATATGCAGTGGCTTTTCCTCCTGCGAGACAATTTTTACAATTGTCTGGGCGATACCATCTGCGGTGAAGGGCAAAGTACCGGAGATCGATTCGTAAGTGACAACACCCAGAGAAAAAATGTCAGCTCTATTGTCAACGTTCTTTGCGTCTTGCAGTTGCTCGGGAGAGACATAGGCGAGAGTGCCCATCATGACGCCGGTTTTGGTCAGGTTGGTCTGCTCATAGTCGACAGCCCGAGCGATGCCAAAGTCAGTCAATTTGACGCGACCGTCGCTCAACAAGAAAATGTTGTCTGGTTTAACATCTCTGTGCACCACGTTCATGCTGTGGGCAAAAGAAAGACCATCGGTCACCTGCTTGAGAATCGGCCAATAATCGCGGGCAGTCATGCGTCCGCCCTTCAATTCCAGCTCACGGCGCAGGCTGTGACCTTCCAAATACTCCATAACATAGAAGTAATTCTCTCGGTCTGTGTATACGTCAAAAACATCAACGATGTTTGGGTGATGCAGGCGCGCTGCCGTTGCCGCTTCTCGTTTAAACCGATCGCGAAATTCCTTCTCTTTGGTCAAATCAATGTTCGTCAGAACCAGCTGCTTGATCGCCACCAGGCTTTTATCACGCCGGTCTAAAGCCTGGTAGACGATACCCATTCCTCCCCGGCCGATTTCAGCTAGGATTTTGTAATGACCGAAAGAGGAGGTCATTTTGGCTATTCCACTACAAATACCATTTCGGTTTTGCCGAAAGTAATGCGATCGCCAGGAAAGATTTGTTTGCGCTCAGTCAGCACTTCGCCGTTGAGCAGGGTGCCGTTAGTTGAGCCCAGGTCTTCGACCCAGTAGCCGCCCTGCATTTGCAAAACCCAGGCATGGTGCCGGGAGATATAGTGATCGGTGGTGATCGATATATTGTTGGTTTGATCGCGCCCGATTTTGCTCACCGATTGAGTGAGGGCGAAACGGTCGTTGGTTACTTTGTTGAAGAGAAACGCTGGTCTGGGACCGGCCGCTTTGGACTCTTTTCGCGGCGCCCCAGAGAGCATCTCAGACATTTTGTCGCCGTTGGAATTAGCCACCTTAGCCGTAGTGCCGCAAACTGAGCATCTTCCGTCTGGGGTTATGGCTCCCCCGCAACGTGCGCATTCTGTGCCGCTCATGGACATCTAGTTTACTTATTTCCGTTATCGGACTCATCAGGATCAAAGTAGTTGATCACAACTACTGTAACGTTATCTGGTGCGCCCCCGTCGAGAGTCTGTTTAACTAATTCCTCGCAAACTCCCTCTGGTTCGTGGATATTTCCAACGGCGTCGCAAATTTGCTCATCGCGCAAAACCGTCGGCAATCCGTCTGAACAAAGGACAATCCAGTCTTTGGGCTGCAGTTCGACCGGAGTCTGGTCGACTTCGACTTTCTCTTCGTGTCCAAGACAGCGTGTGATTAAATTTTTGTAAGGATTGATTCGGGCTTGCTCTTCTGTCAAGCGACCGGCTCTCACCATCTCTTGCACTACAGAATGGTCGTTGGTGAGCAAAGTCGGTTTGCCCCCTCGCAGAAGATAGGCTCTAGAGTCGCCAACGTGGGCAATCTCAAGATGATTGTCTTCCGCCTGTACGGCCACTACTACTGTAGTGCCCATGCCTCTCACCGTCGAGTCTTCTTCGGCTTCATGCCAGACAGACTGATTGGCCTGAGTTACTGTCTCGTGCAACCATTTCTGGATTGATTCTCGATCGGTCGTCGGAGGAGGGCTCTCTTTCCATCTTCGTTCGATTGCCTCGACTGCGAGTTTGCTCGCCTTCGCGCCACCGACTGCGCCGCCCATGCCATCAGCGACCGCAAAAACCCGTTGATCGGGGCTTACGTAGTAATTGTCTTCATTCCTCTGACGCTGACAACCCGCATCAGTTCGTGCAGCCGCACGCCATTTCAGCATCGTTTATCTCCGTTGCCCCCTTGATTGACCTGATTTCTTGGAGCGTCTTGCCAAGCTATCTGGTACTACCAAATGCCACATTATTATTGCCCCCATTACACCATTTCCAATCAAAAAATAGTTGGTATAACTGCGACATTCTGGAATATTGGCAACGATGAAATAAAGGACTAAAAAGGTCAGAAGCCCAACCGTACACAAAATAACCTGTGCTGTTCTTTCTTTATCAGTATTTATTTGCGTTTCCAATAAGTAAACTTTTGCTTTCAGCTCTTCAAGCTCTTGCGCGTTCACAGCCGGAATTCTAACGTCGTCTATCTCGGCGCTCTTGTGCCCGTTGCGATTTTTGCCCGTCCGTGGTGCCAACTCGGCATCAGAGTTCTTGCCAGGCGCCAGTTTTAAAATCTTGTCATCGCTGAGTGTGAGATTGCCGTTGAAAAGGACTTTCAGTAAAGAAGCGGCATTTGCCGGTCGGCTGAGCACCCAATTTTTTAGCGCTGGCTTGGCAGCTTCCACAAAACTGAAGTTGGGTCGTAAAGTGCGCGCTATACCTTCCAATGAAGAGCCGGCTCTCAACACATAGGCCAGATTAGGAGGCATCATCAGGGCTTTATCGACAGCGATCTGGTCGATATCATATTCAAGGGAAGTGAAGTCAAGGTCCTTCAACGCCTTGCCCGAATAGTATTCAAGGAAAGGTTCAAGCGATCGCTTTACCGGTCCGCTCTTGGCATCTTCTTTGACAATGCCCAGGGCTGTCAAGTTTTTGATCAACTCGTCCAGGTCTCTTTTGATCACAGCAGCGATGCAGCCAGTGATTGCTTCGCGCTGGGCTTCTGAAATTTCGCCCATCATACCGAAGTCATAAATGATGATTTTGCCGTCGTCATCGACTGACAGATTTCCTGCGTGCGGATCGGCGTGAAAAAATCCGTGCATCATCACCTGTTCAAGATAGCTGTTGACCAGCTCGTTTCCAAGTTTGGCGACGTTCAGGCCCTTGGCCTCAAGTTCCTTTACTTTGTCGATTTTCGTGCCAGGCAGATACTCTAGAGTAAGCACTCTTCTGCCCGTATATTTCCAGAAGACGCGGGGAACCCGCATAGATTCGTGATTTCGCAAAACGTGGCGAATTCTGTCGGCATTCTTGCCTTCCTGGATGTAATCAATTTCCTGGAAAATGGTTTTCCCAAATTCATCTGATAGGGCAATCCAGCTGTCCCACTGACCCTGAGGGCGCAAAAGCACACCCCATCTGGCCAACAAGCGCATGTAGCCGAGATCTTGATAGAAGAGTTGGGTTAAATCGGGGCGCTGCACTTTGACCACCACCCATCGCCCGTCTTTCAAGGTAGCGCGATGCACCTGGCCAATTGAGGCGGAAGCAATTGGTTGCTTCTCAAAGGTGGCAAAAACTGTGTCTGGCGGTCCACCAAGATCGCTTTCGATGGTCGTGCATACCAGATCGAAAGAAAAAGGGGGGACATTATCTTGGAGAGTGGCCAGCTCATCGGCAATCTCAGGAGAGAGACAATCTCTGCGCACAGAAAGGAACTGACCCAGTTTGATGAACGTCGGCCCCAGATCCACAAGCGCATGTCTGT
>Ga0182024_10009510_pt1 | contig 20084 bp, 11 predicted proteins | sample P32metaG_FD_120480 | JGI IMG/M metagenome (GOLD analysis project Ga0182024, IMG submission 120480) | Permafrost microbial communities from Stordalen Mire, Sweden - P3-2 metaG (Illumina Assembly) | ecosystem: Environmental > Terrestrial > Soil > Wetlands > Permafrost | place: Sweden: Stordalen... | reverse complement strand
TTTCCCACCGACAGCAGCTTGATGAACGCATCAATTGGACAATTGGACGGGCAAGGTATCTCAAGCACCGACATAACAAACGCACAAAACAGCGTTGCCGCAGACGTCTCCAATCCCAACATAGGTGATGCCCCAGTTTCCACGTTTAGCAGCTCTGGTGCGGCCGGCAGCGGGTCTAGCTCCGGTGGCGACAGCGGCTCTAGCTCTAGCTCCTGTGATAGCTCTAGCTCCTGCTCTAGCTCCAGCTCAGGCTCAGACAGTTCAAACCCGTTACAGCAAGATTTGAGTCAACTTTTGCAGGACCTGGAGAGCGGCAATTTTCAGCAGTTTATAACAGATCTGATGGCCGATCTGCCCACCTTACTTGCCTCGTCTAGTGGTAGTTCAGCTTCAGGCAGTTCGGATACCGGAACCGGAACAGGAACAGGAACCACAACTTCAGATGCTGCAGCGCCATCGACCGATGCCAGCACCCCTTCTGCGCCAGCCACCCAGGGAGGAGGAGGAGACAGCACCCCAGCCACGCCAGCCGCTCCTGGTTCAGTTGCCGGACTGGCGAATGTGCCTGCTGCTACAGCACAAATTACCGACACATTGAATTCCGGGCAAGCAGAATCATTGGGCTCCGGCTACTTCGTCCAGGGACAAAACGGCTCACCGTATTTAATCACCGATGATCACGTGACCGCGGATCCTGGAACAGTAACAGCCACGTTAGCAAATGGCGAAACCGTTCCAGTTACTCTAGCCGGGACCAATCCGGGCAATGACCTTGCCGCATATACGAGTCCAGCTTTTAATGGTGTTTCCACCTTGTCGCTTGATCCTAACTTGGTCAGCTCTGGCGCCGCTGATGCCTATGTACCGCTACAACAGGCAGGCGCCGGACTCTACGCAGGAACGTTGGATGGTACAGCATCCAGAGGCAGCGTCCAGGTAACACCGACCGATTCAGCCGAGCAGACGCTTCTTAATGAACAGAATCCAAATGACACGATGATCGGGTTTACCGCCCCGTTGCAGGCAGGATCTTCCGGTTCACCAATTTTGGTTGATACCTCTCAAGGCTGGCAGGTCGCAAGCATGGAAGACTCTGGCGACGGAAACTCAAATTTCACAACGTCTAGCCAGGACGTCCAAGCCTTTGTCAATTCATTAGCTTAGTAAAACACCTGTCATTTCGACCGAAGCGAGCGCAGCGAGCGGAGTGGAGAATCTCTCCGGACTCGCTCAGCTCCTTCCATTCGTTGCCACCCAGTCAATTCGGCCGCGCAATAGATTTAGTCTCGATCGTGTCGGGTACCTCATTCCGAACCTAACAACATACCTGTCATTTCTCCACTCCGCTCGCTGCGTTCGCTTCGGTCGAAATGACAAGGAACGTCGATGCGCTGCAATGAGATTGCAACACATGGGCCGTACAGTGGTGTAGTCCTTCAGACCCAGACAGCCCTATTGACGGCTCTGCCAGCTGGCTGCCAACTTGCTGAACGGGCATTGCCAACAAGCACTACTAAACTGAATCGATCTGGCCTCCTCCCCGAACACACATCACTCCCGACGCAGGTACTGAGCGTGGAAAATTTCATTGGGCACGACAGCAATACAGCCAAAGCAGACACACCCCCGCAGTTTTTCCAGAATCCTTCCAACTGCAACACTCTGGAGATCCCTCAAGCGAAACAAAATCCGGCCAACGACGGGGTGGCGAAGGACGGGGCCATCAGTTTCTCCAACATCTTTGCTAATATCGGTAAGCCGCTGCAATTCAACATGATGGATGCGGTGGAATCGAAGCCGGCAACAAATGCCACTGCCGCGCCCGATGGCTGCACACCCGGAGTGCCGCCCAGCGAAAGCGCGCTGCCCAATCATCCGCTTTATCAGTTTCGCGTCAATCAAGAGACTTTGTCCAACCAAGCCGCGGAAAAACTGCCAGCAGGTCAAACCGTGCTGCAAAATCCAGGTACAAACGATAATTTGTTTGTGCACCAGCCCAATTCCGATCAGCGCATTCCGTTGCTGCAACATCAAGATGGCGAAGACCATCCGCTTGTAGGTCAAATCGTGCGTCAGCCCAGCGACCAGCCCAGCCACCGGCTCGACTGCGCCAAGGTTGTTTCGGATCAACTGAATCAGATCGATCCGAACATCGAAGTGACTTCGAACCTTTCCACTCTGCGCAACGAGTTGACCGACAATAACTGGGATCAAGTGTCAAAAAATCCGGCCCAGTTCGATCCATCGCAGCTGCAACCAGGAGACGTGATTGCCGGCACACGGCAACCGGGAATGCCAGGGCACGCTGCCATCTACCTGGGCGGAGGAAAGATCTACAACAATAACTCCAACGACGGCACAGGAGAAGTTGAATCGGTAGACAAGTTCTTGCAGCAGCAATACAACAAAGACGGCTCATTCAACAAAAACGGATACTCCAACGTTTACGTTTACCGCAACGCATCAGAATCCTACCGGCAAAACGAAGTAGCCAAACTCGAGAACCAGCTGACTGAATAAAGACTTGCGAACTTAATCTGCCATTTGATCTTTGTGGTTCGGAATAATAAAGCGAAATGTGCTTCCATTACCCGGTTCGCTGACCTCAGTTTCCAATGATGTGGTGACTCAGATTGCGAGCGACTTTGGAGATCCCTTCAATGCCTTGCAAATCGAATCTGCATTTGAATAACACAAAATTTCAACCGATACCGTATGCAATACCAGCATAATAAACCGGACATTTGTAATTGCAAGGAGCCAGCGGCTCCCGATTCATTAACGGTTCGAGGGTGCCTTGAACTGGATAAGGCGAATTCTCCGACGCAGCTGTTCTGCTTCAGCCAATTTACCTTGTTTTGCGAAGCAACCCGCCAGCCCGTTGAGAATTTCAGCTATGTAAAGACTATTTGGTCCGGGCGCCTTCTCTCTTATTGCTAACGCGCGCTCATACAGCGGCTCCGCTTCCGCATACCGGCCTTGAAGTGCACAACAACCCGCGATGCGACTAAGGCAGAAAGCTGCGTCCTGGCTATTTCTACCTACCGCCCTCTCTTTGATTGCCAACGCCTGTTTATATAGAGGTTCTGCCTCCGAGTACTTGCCTCGATCTGTATACAAACAATTCGCCATGGGAATGAGACAGTCCACTAGGGTTGGGTGGTTTGGCCCTACCGCCCTTTCTCTGATTGCCAACGCGTGCTTATACTGCGCCTCTGCCTCCGCATACTTGCCTCGATGTGTATAACAATCAGCCAGGCAAAGGAGGTAGGCAGCATCGTCCGGGTTATCTCGCCCAAACGCCGTTTCTCTGATTTTCAATGCGCGCTGATACAGCGCCTCTGCCTCCGCATATTTGCCCTGATGTGTATAGCAACCTGCCAGATAATTAAGGCACCCAGCTACGTCGGCGTGATCTTTTCCGGAGACATTCTCTGTGATGGTCAAAGCACGCTTATAGAGCGCCTCTGCCTCCCTATACTTGTCTTGAAGTGAATAACAATCCGCCAGCTTAATGAGGCAGGAAGCTACGTCTTGGTGATCGAGCCCAAAAGCCTTCTGCCTGATTGCCAACGCGTGTTTATACAGCGGCTCTGCCTCTGCATATTTGCTTTGATGTCTATAGCAATCAGCGATGGCAATGAGGTAAATAGCTACATCCGGGTGATCTCGCCCTACCGCCTTCTGCCTGATTGCCAGTGCTTGCTTAAAGACCAGCTCGGCATCAGCGTAGTTGCCCTGGTGCTGATAGCAGTCAGCCAGCCTTTCCAGGCTCGTAATAACATTCGGATGATTCTCACCCAGCACTTTCTCGTCTATTGCCAACGATCGCTTCCGCGCGGTCGCTGCCTCTGCCCATCTGTGTTGGCGTTCGTAAAAATCCGCAAGCGCATTGAGTGCGTTCACTACATCCGCCTGCTGATTGGGTCCGGACTCGTTCTGCGTGATTGCCAACACGCGTTTTCGCGCTGCCTCTTCCTCTACGTATTCGTGGTTCTTTTGATGATTTTCTGCTAGTTTGGCAATTGTTGCCGGTTCATTCGAATTTGCCTGAGACTGTTCAATGTCTTTGTCCGAGGGTATGGTCCCTACTTTCGCTTCGTCTGACTGTTGGTTCTGAGGTTTGTGGGCTCCTTCCAAAATCTTTGGAATGCGTACCATGTCATCAAATACGTAGACCAAGATGCCACCAAAAATGATGCTCATTACTACGACAAGACAAGAGAGCAGCAAATCCGGCTTTTTCAGCTGCTCGTTGCTGATTGATCGTGCGGGCACGGCTATAACACGCATCTGATTAAGATCACCTTTCTGCAGCAAAAGCAAATCGTTCGCCACGTCCATAAAACTTTGATATCGATCGCGGCTATCTTTAGCTAACATCCTGGTCACCAGTTTTTCCAAAGCCTCTGGAAACTCCAGCCCTAGTGACGCTTCCTTCAAAGATGGTGCCTTTCCAGTAGTGTGCTGCATCATTGTTTCGAGCGAAGTACTTCCTTTGAAAGGCGGTGCCCCTGTCAAAGATTCAAAGAGAACACAGCCAAGCGCATAGATATCACTGCGGCTGTCGACGCCCGTTCCAGCGCATTGTTCTGGACTCATATAGAGCGGCGTTCCGAATATTTCTCCGGTCTTCGTCAGAGTGAGAGCCTCCGACTCATCACCAAATTGCAGTTTAGCGATACCGAAATCGACCACCTTTGGTATGAAATTCGAGGCGTTGACGTCTCCGGCGAGGATTATATTGCTTGGCTTTATGTCCCTGTGGATTACACCCTGATCGTGCGCGTATCCCATTGCGAAACATATCGGAATGAAAATCTGCAGTGCTGATTGCCATGGAATCCGTGCGTGCTGCTTTAGATGTTGAGCTAACGTCGGGCCCTCGACGAATTCCATCACGAGAAAAGGTTGGCAATGATCAATCAGTCCGAAATTAATCGCCCGTACTAAATTTGGATGATCGAGCATTGATGCTGCCTGAGCCTCTTTCCTCAGTCTCAGCATCGTTGTTTCCGAAACAATGACAGGATGAAGTGTCTTTAGCGCAAACGTTTTTTTCAGCAAGATGTCCCGCACTTTATATACGGATCCGAATCCCCCTGAAGCAATAATCGAAAGAACCTTGTATTGGTTTTCAACTACTTGCCCGGGCTGAAGCTGACTCGGAGTCGCCATCGGCTGTGCGAACGATGTCACCGCTGCATCTGGCTGCGGCGATGGGTTTGATAAATCGTCGTGTAACTTTGCGAAGTTATCCACGAGGGACTGTGCTCCTCTCTGGCATACTTATACCGTACCCTGACATTCTGCACTGCAATCAAACAATATCAACGGCGTCTGCCAGCAGCAATGCATCGCTTGAGTTTCTGACCGGTGTTGATGTAACCGCCGGCGATGACGCGCGCGTTTTGACCGGAAAGAATGAATCTTATACAAGCAGTCCACTCTGAAACCCAGGGACTTTCCTTCGTCGACTTCGAGGTTTACTTTCGGAGTGGTGGCACGCCGACTCAGTCTATTCCAATTGGGCCGTTTCTCTGTATGTACATGATGCCGTAGATCGTCTCCGCTAAGAAGTTCCATACCGGGCTTAAAATTGGGGGCTCTCTTGTATCGCAGATCTGTTCTCTTGAAGGCCTCAATGGATTCCAAGGTAATTTGGTTGTCTTCGTTGGCGAGCTTGGCGAAGAGGCCATTCGGTGAAAGTGCATCTGCTACAAATTCATTTTCTGAATTTTGTTTAGCGTTCCTCGTGGCGAACGCTTCGTCCGAATGGCGCTCTTTCGACTAGAAACTGTCTTCCGCGCTTCCTCCTCCGGGTCAAAAGATTGCTTTGGCGCTTGTTTAGGATTAGACATTTGATACACTCCTTAGAATCTGCATGTCCCTAATGATGCGGCTCGAACAGTTTTTCAACAGCAACAGCTTTTCGCGCTGACCAGCAGTTTACAGGCGGAGAGCACTCGACATGCTTTCCACATAAATCAATCAGGAACACTGCCGTGTTTGCTCCGATTTCTATAAAACGAAGTTCTAACGCATTCAGAATAAGCCGCTGACCTTACACTCATTTGGCACGGCTCACTTAGTTATTGGGTGATCAGCCCCGGCCGTACGAAAACTTCTGCCAAGCTACTTGACAGTCACGGGAACGACGATTCCGTCAGGCACTTGTGAGCTAAGGTGGCTGGGCGAATGGACCTGTATAAGTGAGTGGGATAATTGCTCGTTGCCAGACCGTTCGCCTGGATGACGAATCAACCATCTTTATCGTGCTGTGGGTGCTATAGCTGTAAGGAATCGATGGTTCGGAATCGCCCTCCTCGAGCAAATACATGGTATGTCCATCTAGGGCTCGACTTTGTTAGGGAAGGCTTAGCCGAGTAAAGTCCGATCAAAAGTGACTGACACCACCGATGGTGTGAACACTGCAACATATAGTAACTCCCAAAGCGACAGGATCGGTCGAAGAGTAGTTGCCACCGTGCTCGGCAGCGTTACTCTTCGACCGCGCTTCCAGCGGCTTTTACTCTTCTGATATATTAATCCGATGGCACAGTTTCAGGAGGGACATTCAATCTCCCTGCCTTGATCCTCTTATATCGACTCGATTGCCGAAATCGAGGTTGGTCGAAGAGTGGTGCCGCCATATCGGTAGCGTCACTGATCGACCAGGGTAGTTGCGCTGTTACTCTCCGCAAGTCCGATGCGCGCGATAATCGGCAGGTGGGGCGGGGCACAAGCATGTGGCCGCCCCGGGACACAAATTCCTGCCGATCATGGACCAGAGTGCTGGAAGTATTGGTCGATACCCAGCGCTATCGCCTCTGCGGACAGCTCCTGGTAGTGTGGAGTGATCAGCTTTTTCCGCTTTGTAGCATTGGTGAGATAGCCGACTTCTACAAGCGTTGATGGAACCTGGCTTTGCTTGCACATCCACAGGTCGCGCTTGTGCATGTAGCGTAGCGGCGCACCAAGTTTATCGCCCAGAGCCAGGTAGATTCGCTGCGCCAGTTTCCGACCCTGTTGGGTCCAATAGTACGTCTCGATGCCATCTGCATGGGCATCGTTTGGCATGGCGTTGATATGCACACTAACAAGTACGTTGGGACGCACGCTGTTCGCGAGATCCGTCCGCTCCTTGAGCGAAACAGTCCTTTTTCTGTCGCGGGTGAGAATGACGCGAGCTCCCTGGCTCCTCAAGATTCGGGCAAGTTTGAGGGTTATGGACAAGGTGAGGTCTTGTTCTTGCGTGCCGCCGACGACGGCACCAGAAGAGGTTCCTCCGTGTCCAGGGTCGAGGACGATTGTGCGCCCCTTCAGCCAGGCTACGGTATGAGCGCGCGATGAGTTGATCTTCACCGCTGAAGCATGAGCGAACGATTTATCTACATTGCTATTGGTCAGTCCGTGCGTGCTTGAGTTCGGGAGCGAGCTCGCGTGTTGTGATAGCAGGAGAGCTGCCGCTGTCGTTGTGATTAGCACTGCAGCGATCGCCGCGACGTTTATGTGTACTTTCATTGTTGTGCCTCCAAGGAGCGCCGATGGCGTTCCTTAATAGTGATCGTCACTGTCTCGCGGCTTCTCTCTGACGACCATCGCTGGCATCGTTCGATTAAAGTATGCTCAAGGGTATTAGGTTTGAGTGGTGCGAGGGAAACTATTGTGGTGACGGGGTTGTAGTTGAAACTTAGCTGTTCAATTCAGCCGAAACCAAACGCCGAGACAAGATTTGTTTGCCATTGCGGCAAACGCAAATGGCGCATTGTTGCGGGCATAAACACTTGCGCGTTGCTGGCGTGCACGCTAAGCGATGCAATCCATATAGATAAGAGTTAATTCTTGCGCCTATGCAGGGGCTCAAAGATTGCGAGCCACATGCAGCTTCTAGATTGGCTTGCCGTCGTCCCTCTCAGAGGTCGATGACGAATTTTGTTTGCCAATCATAAGCAATTCTGGCTAACAGATTATTGGCAAAATGTCGCTGAAGTGACGAGGTTTTTTCACCAATCACGCACATTCGCCCAGTAGACTACCCCTGATTCTTCATTCCACCCCACCCAGTAAGCGACGTAAAGCTTCCTGCTGCGCTGCCACATGCGTCGAAAAGCATTCCGCGCTCGCTACGATTTCACGGCCGCTGAACTGACGATGCCGACGGAAAAAGCGCATCCTCGTTCACAACGTGACAGCGATTTTAATTCCAACCGGAGTAATTACCATGGTCCAATCAGTTACTGATACAGCCGCACCTATAACAACAAACGACAACACTCGCACCAGCGAAAAAACGAACACTCCAAATATTCCATCACAGTTTACGCCAGGCGATGCCAGCACGCAGAGATTTCGAGCGATGGAGCAAGCGCGCAGCAATGGCAATACCGGGCTGCCTGATGTTGCCATCGACGGTCCAGCACCAGATAAATACTATGACCAAAATCCTCAAGACGTAATTCCCAAGCTGCCGAAAGAACACCAAGAGTGGGCGAAGAATGCCCTCGCACATATGCCTAACGGCCACATTATGGAAGGTTTGCATCCTGGAGAGATTGCAGTCAGCAACTTCCATCCGACCCAGCAAGAGAAAAAAGAGCTTACTGCCATCACAGACGACATGGCAAAGAAGGGAGAAACAAGCAGGCTTGTCACCTTAAGTGACGGAACGCGTGTCCAGATTCAGATTGGTACACCCGCATCAAATCCAAGCGAGTCTCAAAACAACTTGAATGTCCCAGCAAGAAAACCAGTAACTGATACTGAAACGCAAAACAAAGACAAGAAAAAACAGAACCCACAATACGCAGCGGCCGGTTCCTCGCCTGACGCGTCTGACCCTACAGCTGACGCTACGACGCCCACTGACAGCAGGCAGGCAACTACTTAGCCCCCAGGAAACTCTAAGCTGATACTCCGGACACACCGGCGGCTGCGGCCTTTAGCTGAGCCAGATCCTTCGGGCGTTTTTCAGCGTCTTTGTTCAAGCACTGCATGACTGCATCACGCAGCGCTTGGGGAACTTCGGGCTGCTCGGGGAAGGGAGCCGGTTCGTCTTTTTCGTGCGCATAGGCAAGCTCGAAAGCGCTAGTCCCGGCAAATGGGGTCTTGCCTGTGAGCAACTGGTACACGGTACAGCCAACGGCATAAACATCAGAAGCGGCAGTGGGCACGTTGGTTTTCGCCAGTTCCGGCGATGTATACATGGAGCTGCTCAGGGATTGCGCCGAGGCGCCTGCACCATATCTGGTATCGGAGCCGCCGGGAAAAGAACGCCTGGAGACTGCGAAATCGACGACTTTAGCCAGCGGCTTATCTTCTTCGGCGCTGATGTAGACGTTGTTCGGCTTGAAATCGCCGTGCACGGCGCCGAACATTTGCGCATGCTCGAAGGCATCGCAGATCTGCTCTATCAACAGGGCAGCGAGCTTGGCGTCGTCACAGGCACCCCATTGTTCCAGAGCAGTTGCCAGGCTGATACCGTCGACGTATTCAGTGATGATGTAGGGTCGCAGTGAATACTGATTGGGCAGTACGCCAAAACCAAATGTGGTGCCGATGTTTTTGTGTTTCAAACCGGAAGCAATCATTTGCTCGCGTTCGAAATTTTTCATATAACGCTGCTCGCACTCTATATCGCGGCGCACGGCTTTGATCACAACGCGCTGATCGGTTTGTGTGTTCTTGCCTTGATAAACCTCAAACAAGCTGCCCAGTCCAAGCTTGTCTCCAGGCTCGACTACTTGATTGAGCGGGCCACTCGGCGGCGGCACATCGTTCAACGTCAATTGATCCGTGGGACAGAGCACGAAGTAACCCGCGAACTCACGCCCGCACGCCGGACAAACTTTCGTCTGCAAGCGCTTGCGCTGCTCGTCATCGAGCTGCGGGGCCGTCCAAGTTTGTATCTCCTGCCAGCCACCCATGCGACTTCTCCTCGATCAGTTCCAGAGGGACTGAAGTTTAATCGTTTACCGTTAGCACCAGCTGTGGTGTCTGTATGTGGTGGTCTGCGCGAATTGGCACAATGGCGGTGCCGACGACGAAGAACTCAATCACGTGCGAAGACCACCCGTAGTTGCCTTCGTGAATGTCGACCCCGACGATGCCTTCCGCTTTCAGATCCTCAGCCTCGGATTGCATTCTCGCCATAGCCAGTTCTCGCGCGTCATACAAACCCTGAGTGAAGTTGACCATTTCGATGTTCTTGCCGATGTTTTTGAACATCTGGCCGATGCTGGTCAAGGCGATGTGATAGACGCAGTTGCCCATCACCAGCCCAACCGGACGATATCCGGCTTTGAGCAGTGTCCAAAAGTCTTGACCGGAGAGATCGCTTGTAAATGGTTTCCCTTTGACGCGCCACTGTTCACCTGACCCGTCTGAGCGATAGACGGCGGTGCCGATGGCGACGAATTCAGCCAGATCGGGATTCCATTCCATGCGCTTGGCTGTCAACCGCACGCCGACGATGCCATCAGCTCCGAGTTCCGCCGCCTCTTCTTCCATGCGGCTCATCGCCAATTCTCGCGCGTGATACAACGCTTGCGTCAAGACTTCCATTTCCTGGTTTTTCGTCCAAGCGGCCATCTGGAAACCGATGTGATAGATCGAGCTGCCCACGACCAGACCGGCTGCGTCGAAGCCCGCTTCTTTGACTAGCAAGAATTCATTGACTGACAGATCGCTGGTAAACAGCGTGCGTTTGGTGCCGGTGCCGCGCATTTCTTTCAGGCGCTTATGAGCATCCGATGGAACGCTGTCGCTGATATTTTCTTCGGTCATTGTCTTTACTCCTGGTGGGCCGACTCGGGGTCACTACATCGTTTCGGCTGCGACGGCTCCTCGCCGTCTTGCCTTCGCTCGCTGCTCGTTCATTTAAAATCTATGAGCCACTGATCTTTCGGCTTGGCCAGATTCATGACCAGAAGCCGCGAGGGCGGCTCGGCCGGTGGCGTGCCAAATTCAACAGCGGTGCCGGTGGCGGTAAATGTAATCAACAGATCGAACTGTTTGGACTCTTCGGAATTGTATTGAATTTGCTCGATCTGATAGTTGATGTCCACTCCAACCGCCCCATCAGCAGCTACTTCATAGAGTTGTTGCGTCATTCGCTCAATAGCAATATTACGTGCGCTGTTGAAACCGTTGGTGTAAAGCTCGATCTCTTGGTTCTTTGTAAAGCCGAATAAGCCCGTCATCTGCCAGTTGGCTTTCCAGTTTGTCCAGATATAGTACGAGCAGGTGCCCATGACAAATGCTTTGGGACGATAGCCGCCCTTGTAAAGCTGCCAGAACTCTTGCCCGTTCAAATTGCTGGTGAAAGGCTCTTGTCCAGGCGGATAGCCGGGAATGCGCACGGCCGTTCCATAGCAGATGAACTCCGTCATGCGGTTGCCCATTGCCGAAGGTTTGGCGTGCAATCGCACACCAATTACACCCGAGGCGCCCATCAGCCGGGCTTCAATTTTCATGCGGTCGACTGCCATGCGCCGCGCTTCCATCTGCGCATGCGACACTTTCTCAAGCTCGCCTGTGAAGCGGAACGGACCCATGTACGAGCCCCAGTAGCTGACGTTGTAAAACGCCGTGCCCATCACCTGCGAAATCGGCTGGATGCCTGACTCTTTGGTGAGCAAAAACTCTCTGACGGAAAGATCGCTGCTGAAGAAGTTGCTGTCTCGCTGCAACCCGCTCTCAATTCGTTCTTTCGCATGCGGCGGAATATCGCCGCTTTCCAGCGCCCGGACCGCAGCCTTCTGCATGGCTACTTCCTTCTTTTCTTCTTCCGTTTCCGGCCGCCAGAACCGCCACCAGGGCATCGTGTTTCTCCCGATCAGTTCGACCTATTTTACGCGTTGTTGCTTCGAAATTCTTCTGATCCTGCCAGCGTTTTATGTGTGTGCTTTCACCCGGCTTGTCATGAACTTTCGAGGTGGACGGCAAAATTCTTCTCAACAATATCAATTGATCGAAGCAGTCAGCGAAGGCAAGGTTGCGAGGAAAGCCTGCCCTGAGCGAAGCGAAGCGGAGTCGAATGGGTCGCAGCCGAAGCGGGACACAGAGCGGAGGAGGCGCCCGAGGGTGGCTTATGCAGCAAGCCTGCCCAGCCGAAGGGACGATGCCGACAAAGCGATTAATAAGACCGCCTTCCGAGAGAACAATGATTCCGCTGACAAAAAGCGACCGTATCGCAGTACACACCGGGCGATTGCCTCTTGCACCGCGTAGGCACTTAGAGCAGCGGGTATAAAACTTACGGGTCAGGCAACTTCAGATAGTCGCGCATGAGTGCAGTCGATGAACCAGGGACGGCGCACGCCCGAAAAATTCAAAGCTGAAAAGGATGCATTGACTCAGCACCGCGCTGGGGAGATTGACTCGGAGCTGTCTCCAGGAACGATAATCGCAAAACGTTATCGAGTTCTGTTTTTGATCGGACACGGCGGCATGGGCTCGGTTTACAAAGTCGAGCAACTGCTTCTGAACAAAAACTACGCCCTGAAAACTTTGCAGGCCAGCACGATCTCGGACAACGCCTGGCGCCGTTTTCAGCAAGAGGCCAAAGCGGCGGCGTTGCTCGATCATCCCGCTCTGATCAAAGTAGTCGACATGGGACTAATCGACGAAGGGCACCCATTCTTCGTGATGGAGCTGGCGGAAGGGGTTCCACTTTCGAGCCTGCTCAAGTCAGGACCTCTGCCACTAGATACGGTGCTAGAGATCTTTCGCCAGCTCTCGCTCGGGCTCGGCTATGCGCATAGCCAGGGTGTAATTCATCGAGATCTCAAGCCGAGCAACATCATCGTGCAAAACTCAGGCAGTCCAACCGACCTCAAGGTGAAAGTCGTCGATTTCGGCATCGCCAAAGTTCTCGGACGGGACGATCCCGAATTGGCCAATTTGACTAAGACCGGTGAGATCTTCGGCACTCCGCACTATATGAGCCCTGAACAGTGCCTGGGCAGATCGATCGACGAACGTGCCGATATTTATTCCGTCGGCTGCGTGATGTTCGAAGCGTTGACAGGCGAGCCGCCGTTCATGAGTGACAACGCCCTGGCTACCATGCTGAAACACCAGTCTGAGCAGCCGCCAACGCTGAAGGAAGGGACACTGGGGCACAGTTTTTCTCAAGATCTGGAAGGCGTGATCGCCAAGCTTCTGGCGAAAAATCCGCGCCTACGCTATCAAAACCTACTCGATCTGGCGTACGATTTGGGTACCATCAAATGCGGCGAGCCGATCGACAGTAGGGCTCATCAGACTCTTGCCGGCATCCGTACACGGCGCCATATTTGGCGGACCTGGCTTGTCAACGGATTCGTTACTCTGGTGCTAATTTTAGGCGCGCTGGCAATTGGATACATCGCCGGCCGCAACGGTGCACACACGATCTTTGATGCTCCGCCGCGCGACAAGGACGTGGATTCAGCGAAAACCTGGGTGGATGTGCCGGACATTAAATTCAATCAGAAATACTTCTCTTGCCCGATGCCCACGCCGGAAGGTGAGATTCGCTATTTCCACTTTCCCAGCGATTCGCTCGGCGAGTTGACCCAGCTCAGCACAAAATCGAAGTGCTTCAAAAAAGAAAACGGTCAATTCGTTCCAACGAATATGCCTGTCGCGCAAAACGATCTGGTGATCACGAACTTCCAGCCGGTTGGTCTACGAGTCGACTTTCTACTAGCAGGCGATGACAATGCATCGCTGTTGAAATGTTTCCGCGCTGATGACCTTTCTGTGCTAAATTTCGACACGGCTCTCTGCACAGAACAACACCTCAAAAATATCGAGCATTGCAGCAAACTGCGTGGTCTTTTTCTTTCGGACACCCGCGCTCTGACCGACCAAGCCATAGACTCGATCGACAAGTTGCCTCAATTGCAGGCGCTGGATGTGAACGACTCCGGCATCACCACCAAAGGTCTTCTCAGGCTGAAACGGCTCAAATCGCTGAAATATCTGAACGTCAAAAAATTTGCGGATATCAGCAAGATTCTGGCTGTGCTAGAGGGCTCCAATCAAATCCGCTATTTGTTTATGAGACAATGCAACTTGCAGCGATCCGATCTACAAAAGCTTGCCACCATGCCGAACTTGAGATATCTCGATCTCGGCAGAAACGGCGAAGTCGACGCCAACTCCTTAAAGTACCTGACCGGACTTTCGCATCTCGAGCAGCTATCTTTGTTCGGCTGCATAAAGTTTTGTCCCGACTCAATCCCGCAGCTGCAAAAAATGCATCTAAAGAAACTGTACTTCGATGAGACACAGCTGCATTGGCCCGCCGAAGCCGTAGAAAAGCTGCAGGCCGCCTTGCCAGGCTGCACAATCAGTCGCACCAGACAGCCGCCCACCTTTGCTCAAGAAATAAGCATCACCAACTTCCTGGATCTTCCTTGAGGCAGCGGCTGATGATGATATGTTGTAGCCAATAGTCTACAATAATATGGCGTACTGACCGACCAGCTAACGCACATGCACAAAACCCACCAGTTAGAAATCGATTCCGAGCAGCAACAGCACCTGTTGGGCCTGCACGATCATCCGTGTTTGATATACGAGACAAATGATGAGTTAGAGCAGGCCTTCGTTCCCTATTTCAAGGCCGGATTGGCTCTGGGCGAACAATGCATTTACTTTATTGATGAGAATACACAGCAGTTTGTCGTCAGTGCCATGCAAGCGGGTGGCTTCAACCTCGAGCCCTACATTACCAGCGGCGCATTCCAGGTAATCAGCACCCGAGATGCTCATCTTCACGAAGGTTACTTCGAAGAGCAGAAGATGCTCGGCTACTGGCTGAAAGCGATCAATCAGTCAAAAGAAGCTGGCTTCAAAGGATTGCGCGCAGCAGTGGAAATGACGTGGGCTTTGTCCGGGCAGCCGGGGTGCGATGTGCTGGCATCATACGAATCGCGCTTGAATCGCTTTACTGATACGCATCCAGTCACCGTGATCTGTTCCTACCGCACCAGCAAATTCGCCTCCGACAAAATCAAAAGTATCATTCACGCGCATCCGATCGTGATTGCGAACAATGAGGTCTTGCGCAATCCCAATCACGTCAAACCCGATATTTTCGTCGAGGGCGACTCCAGGCTCGATGTGCAGGCGATGCTCGATAATCTAGAGCTGATCAACAAGTTAAAACGCGCGGAAGAACAACTTTCCAAACATGCTCGCGAACTTGAAGCCGCACGCGATCAGGCGATCCGTGCTAACGAATTGAAAACGCAATTCGTCGCCAACATCAGTCACGAAATTCGCACGCCGATGAGTGGAATTGTCGGTTTGAGCGAATTGCTGATGCGCGAAACTGATGGCATCGCTCAGGAAACCGCGAAACATGTGTTTCAATCGGCGATGAACCTGATGACTCTAGTCAACGATCTGCTCGATCTCTCCAAGCTGGAAGCTGGAAGAATCGAGATCGTAATCGATTATTTTTCTGTCGATAAAGTCGTCGAGGAAGTGTTTCGCTCCTACTCAGTGGCAGCACTGAACAAGAACCTTACCCTGACCAGCAATATCGATCCAAGGCTGTCAAAGAAACCGGTTGTGGGCGATGCGCATCGCCTGCGTCAGGTGCTGCAAAACCTTGTTCAGAACGCCATAAAGTTCACCGATGAAGGAGGCGTCAATGTCGTTGTCAGCTCAGAGCAGCCGGACGAGAGCATTAATGCGGTGCGCTTTTCGGTCAGCGACACAGGACCTGGCATTTCGCAGCAGAATCAGCAGCAACTGTTCCAGTTATTTGTGCAGCTCGATGGTTCGACCACTAGAAGACACGGCGGCACCGGACTGGGCTTAACTCTCTCCAAACGGCTGATCGAGTTGATGGGAGGCGAGATGGGTGTGACCAGTGAAGTCGGCAAGGGCTCTACGTTCTGGTTTGTTGTTCCACTCAAAACAACCATGAACGAGACTTCCACCTGCTACGGACTGACTTATTAGCCGCGCACCGTATGCGATACCAGCCATGAATCAAATCCGCCTCGCCCTATTGGTTGGCACCGTATACGACACCAGCGCCAAAAGCGTCAATCAGTTTCTCTCAAAAAAAGCATGAACAGCGCGGCCATTCGTTACGAAACGGCTGAAACTGCTATACGGTGCAAAAGAATTGTAGTAATGTCATAATTATAACTTGCCATTGGTGGTGAGAGCAAAAAAAACGGGGAACGTTGATTCGTGGATATCAGCGACCTGAATGATGAATGGCAAATATTACGCGCAGCAGCGGAAGCCGAAACGATCGAAGGCAGCTACGCCGAAGCTGAACGCCTATGGTTAGCCGCGCTCGAATGCGTCGAAGAGATCGGCAGGCGAAACCCAGACCAACTTTTCTACACATTAGAAAGTCTGGCCGAGGTCCTCTGGCTCAATCGCCGGTATGACCTGGCCGCTCCCGTGTGCCGCCGACTGCTAACCAGCTATCTCGATCGGTCTTCCGCCGACCACCTCGATGTCGGCTTGATGGCCCAGAACCTCGCTCTAATCTACCACCAGTGGAACAAGCCGTTCGAAGCCGAGCGCTTCTACAAAATCGCCGTACAAGTCGTCGGACTGCGCCTGGGTACGCGTCACCGGCGCTTCGTCACGCTGCTCGAGTCCTATACCAAACTGCTGTCGATGACCAATCGCGATCACGACGCCCACGTGCTTCAGTCCTACATTACCCAACGGGTACCCGGTCGCTGGACCAAATCAGGCACCTGGGAAGCCTACAACAAACAGCTGGCCGCTTACGAAACCAACGGCAGTCCCAGCTTCGAGCGCGTCGCCCTGCTGGGCGAATCAGCCAAAACCATTGTTAAATAGCAAGCAACACGATCAATAGAGCCGGGCAATTAAACAAGGTCTGATCGTATCGGCTTTGATCAGCTGACAGTCTCACGCAAATCTAACGCTCCAAATCCGTATACTGCCTCAGACCAGCGTAAGTTAACAGTCGGTCAAATGCTCGGCGTATGGTCAATGCGTTCCCGCCAAATTGGGCGGCTTTACCAGTTAACTCGAGAGGATTTTGGATTTTGGATTACGTGCCGGTGCTTACTAGACCATTGCTTGAATATTTTAGGTACTTTGCTCGATCGGCTGCACATTTTTCCCATAATCGGCGGCCATACTACAGTAATAAACAACCCCAGACTTCACCAACCCCAGACTTCAACCAACCCCAGACTTCACCAACCCCAGATTTCGCCGCCTCATAGAACACTATTGTCACTAGTTTTGTCGTAAACCGGATTTAAAGTCGACCGAAGGAGAGACTCGGCTGACGGATTAATTAGATCGTCCAACCTCGAAAAATCGCAATTGACGTACTGAAGAAATGCCAACGGTTTGCTAACTGTTTGGGCCGGACAGCGTTGCCCGATCCGATCGCGTAATCTCACCGCATGCTCAATGATTAAATCACAAATCTCATGTCGGAAAAAACAAAATTGATGGATACATCCACTTGGCACCTCAGTGCCACACCACTGATGCGGACTTGTTATTTGTCCGATACGTCTGCCAGCGATATTGCTATTTCCTCCGGCCTTTATTCGAAACACTACCAATTCAAGTTGGCTGTACTACTGCAAAGTCCTTGTAACAACTTCGGCGCACACTGAGAAAAGTCCTTCCATAGCACCGTCAATCGACCAGGGTCCTTCGCCCTAATTATCGAGACTTACCAACAAATGAAATTTTCGCGACAATCGGTCCTTTCGCTCAGTCTCATCGCCTCCTTGTGCCTGCCACCGGCTGCACAAGCGACCAATGTAGGACAAATTCTCAATTGGGCCGGGGGCATGCGCTTGCCCGTGGCAGTTCCGTCAGTCGGCGGACTGCGCTTGCCGGGAACGACCAGCCAACCAACGCAACAGCCTTCAGGAGCTAAATACCAATCGATGCAGCTCGGGCATCAAGCTTACGAGCTCGACACCGCCGGAGAGCACGACGCCGCCCTGCAACTGCTGGAGCAGGCGGTACAGCTAGATCCACAAAATGAAATCGCATGGGGCAATCTCATGCACGAATGCGCGCTCACTGGACGTTTGCAGCAGACCGTAGAGGTGGGCCAGCGCTACCTGCAATTGCATCCACACGGCACGCAGTTCAACCGCGTCAACGGCATGTTGACCAACGCGCGGGCGGAATTGAAACGCGAACAGGAAATCGAACAAACAATCGGCCCCAGCAGCTCCGACGATTATCTTTCTATGACCTCAGAAAACGGCATGCTCAAACACTGGCCGTTGCAGGGGGCGCCAATTAAGGTTTATATAGAAGATGGTAGCGGCGTAAAAGGTTACGATGCGAATTTCGCCACAACGATGATCGAATCGTTTAAAGAATGGTCGGTGATGACCAATAATCGCCTGACGTTCGAACCAGCTAAAAACGCCGAGGAAGCGCAGATTGTCTGCACCTGGATCGACGATCAGAAGAAGTTTCCCAACGGCTATAAATACGGCGAATGCGGATTTTCGCAGCCGCGCTTTTTTGGTGATGGCTCCATTGTGTCGTCGCATGTTTGGATTCTGACGATGAATAAAACGCAGAAACGCCCATATACGAACCGTGCCATTCACGGCGTCTGCTTGCATGAAATCGGTCATACGCTGGGGCTGATCGGGCACAGCGACAAAGCCGGTGACATCATGTATTTCATGGGTGACACGGAGCCGGCGAGCGAACCTCATCTCTCATGGCGCGACATTAATACAATCAATCGCCTCTACAGTACGGCGCAGCCAACGTTCCCGACGACATCGGCGCAAACGGCTCAAGAAGCGATGCAGACAAGCCAGCCATTTACGGCGCCGGCCAGCATCGCCTCTTCGTCCATGCCACCGGCAATGATGCCAATGCAAGCTCCGGCGATGTTCGCAACTTCGGCAATGTCTGCAGGTCCAGCAATGTCTGGCGAACAGCCGACGTATTCGGGAGCACCCGCCGCAGGCATGTACCCGCCGCCGCCAATGTCGGCAGCGCCGGCAATGTACTCGCCGGACGCAACGCCCCCGGCGGCAACGCCCTCGCCAGCAGGAATCTTCGCCAGTTCAGAAATGGCACAGACTTCGCCCAGAGTCGCCGCACCGGCAGTGGTGCATCACATCACCGGGCATTCTGCTACAACTCATTGTGCTCTGGCGCATTCGGCGGCAGCCCATCCCACCACGCCTGCGACTTATATGCAAGTTGAAAATTACACAACTACCGCTCAAGGCTTCCGCAACGGCAAAGAAGCGATCGACTTCTTCGAGGCGGCAGCAAACCGCACAGCCAACGTGCAGACCGTGTTGGACGACCTCGGCAGCGCCTACAACAATCACGCCATCGAACTCGCCGCCGCCGGTGACCTCGATGGAGCGCATGCAGCATTGGAGCACGCAGTGGCCATCCATCGCAACAGTTTCGACCGCCCCCGCCTTGACGCCAGCATCAGCAACTACATGATGCTTCTCGTCAAACAAGGACGCCTGACTGATGCGCAGAAAGTCTACAATAACTATCGGCAGGGCAATCTCGCATTTTTCAGCAACAATACGGTTCACTAACGACGGCACTTTGATGACCTAAGTAGTAAAAACCGCATTCGCAATGTAAACACAAAGGCAGTTTCAACTTTACAGCGCCCGGGGCGGCGCTCATAATACGAACTTCCGATAAGGTTGCGGTATGCGACGAGCGAGCGCTCTAGAGCTTCTAAAATTCGACGAAGATTTGCGGCAGTCACTGAAGACTCAGGCGGAGAATTGCCCGCAGGAGCCGGGCTTGCAGTCGATGCGCCCCGCCTGCCCGATCGAGCATTTGGTCGGCGTCGGTGAAGTGGGCAAGGGCAGCCTGGCTGGACCGGTAGTGGCAGGCGCAGTATCGCTGCGGCAGATAAATTGGAACGAGAGCCTGAAAACCGAGCTCGATCGGCTCAACGATTCGAACCCAGTGGTCTCGAACACCCGCAACAAGCTGGCCGAGATTATGATTCAGCATACGACCTGGGGAATCGGACAGGCTGCTGTCGACGAGATCAATTTGCTGGGCATCGCCACCGCCACAAAGCTGGCGATGAAACGCGCAGT